>Ga0228598_1000059_pt1 | contig 16015 bp, 13 predicted proteins | sample CZU4metagenome_FD_182726 | JGI IMG/M metagenome (GOLD analysis project Ga0228598, IMG submission 182726) | Spruce rhizosphere microbial communities from Bohemian Forest, Czech Republic - CZU4 | ecosystem: Host-associated > Plants > Roots > Rhizosphere | place: Czech Republic: South Bohemian... | reverse complement strand
TGGCCTACGGCCTACGCGCGAAAAATACCTCGAAGTCGGAAATTCCCGAGCGCGTCACACATGCCCTAGCTATGGTGAAGATGGGCGAATTCGCGCAAGCTGCTCCCGCAAAACTGAGCGGCGGCCAGCAACAACGCGTCGCTCTGGCGCGCGCGCTGGTGAATCGTCCGCTTGTGCTGCTGCTTGATGAGCCACTCTCCGCGCTGGACGCCAACTTGCGCCGCCAGATGCAAGTGGAGTTGAAGTCGCTGCAGCGCGAAGTGGGCATCACGTTTATTTTTGTCACGCACGACCAGGAAGAAGCCATGGCGCTTTCCGATCGCGTGGCTTTGCTGCGCGCCGGGCTTCTGGAGCAAGTTGCTCCGCCGCGCGAAATCTATGGAGAGCCTGCGACTGCCTACGCCGCGCAATTTATCGGGCAGACCAACCTGCTGCGCGCGGAAGTGAGCGACGGAATCGCCCGCGCGGGCAGCATTGTGTGGCGCACGTTCGGCGCATCCGGAAAGGCAACGTACTCTTTACGCCCAGAATGCATTCGGCTCGTGAATGAATCCACCGGGATGCCGTTGGCACATGCGGACGTCTCCACCGCGCGTTTTCGCGGGCGCATTCGCAACCAATCCTTCGGCGGCGCGATGGATCTGATCGAAATTGATTGCGGCGGCGCGCAGACCATCCGCGCGCGAATCGCCAATCCCGGCATCCTCAACGGCGAGCGCGAATTCGAGTTCGCCGCGAGCGACGCAGTCCGCGTGCGCGAGGGCGAGCCGGACTAGCCATGTACTCGCGCGCTTACAAAGCCGGTGTGACGATTCCTCCGCTGCTGTGGGTCACGGTATTTCTTCTAGTGCCCTATGCGATTCTGTTTTGTTACAGCTTCTGGTCCGTCTCTCCAGCGCAGACGATCGTGCACAACTGGAATTTGCAGAATTATATACAGCTCGCGCGTAATCCGATTTATCTGCAGGTGCTTTTCCGTTCGATGCGCATCGCGGCGTCCGTCACCGTCTTTGCGCTACTGCTCGGATATCCATTGGCCTACTACCTATCGTTCTATGCGGCGAAGCGCAAAGACCTGCTCTATCAACTGGTGATCATTCCGCTGTGGGCGAGCTACTTGGTGCGCGGCTACGCGTGGAAGACGATTCTGGGCAGCGATGGCGTGCTGAATGGATTTTTGCAATATCTGCACATCACGCACAGGCCGCTGGAGTTTTTTCTCTACAGCCCGTTCGCGGTGATCATCACTTTGACGCACATCTACACGCCGTTCACGCTTCTTCCAATTTACGCCTCGCTCGAACATATTCCGCGCAATCTCGTGGAGGCTTCGCACGATCTGGGCTCTGCGCCGTGGTCCACGTTTCGCCGCGTGATTCTGCCGCTCTCTCTTCCGGGAGTTCTTGCCGGCGCCACATTCGCTTTCGTCCTGACGCTGGGCGATTTCCTCGCGCCGCTGCTGGTGGGCGGTCCCAGTGGAATCATGATTTCGAACGTGGTGGTAAGCCTGTTCGGCGCGGCCTACAACTGGCCGCTGGGCGCGGCGATTTCCTTCTGCATGATGCTGCTGGTCGTCACGCTGCTGTTCATCCTCGAGCGCGTGGAAAAAAGGCTGGCGATTTCATGAGCGCGGGATTCCAGTCGCGGCGTGCTCCGTTGTTGCTCAGCGCTTCCGCATTTCTGGTGTATGCGTTCCTGTATTTTCCAATCATTGTGGTGGTAGTTTATTCGTTCAACGGCTCCGGCGTCGGGGGATTTCCTCCCGCGCATTGGACGTTCGACTGGTATCGCCAGCTTTTCACCGACACAGCGCTGTGGGATGCGGTGCTGAACAGCGTGATCGTCGCCGCGGTGGCCGTGGCGATTGCCCTCGGACTGGGTTTGCCAGCTGCGCTCGCGCTGGACCGCACGGATTTCCCCGGCAAGGCGGTCTTCCGCAGATTGGTGCTGCTCCCGCTGATTCTTCCCGGCATTATTACCGGCCTCTCGCTCTTGATGTTGTTCGTGGCCGTCGGCATGAAGCTCAGCCTGGTCACGATCACGCTGGGCCACGGCACCGCGCTGATTTCCGTAGCGACCACGGAAATTTTCGCAGGTTTGCAAAAGCTCGAACGAGCGCAGGAAGAAGCATCACTCGATTTGGGCGCAAGTCATCGGAAGACGTTCTGGCGCGTCACTCTGCCGAACCTGCGCGTCTCGCTGATCGCCGCGGGCCTGCTAATTTTCACGCTATCGCTCGATGAAATCGCGGTGAGCTTCTTCCTGATTGGACGCGAGAACACGTTGCCGCTGGAAATCTGGTCGCGTCTGCGCCGCGGCATCACTCCCGAAATCAACGCGATTTCCACCCTGATTCTGGTTTTTTCTATCGGAATGATCTTGCTGTGGTATCGCCTGAGAACTCGTTTGCAACGCGCCGACGACTCCGCCGCGCCGCTGGTTCCCGCCACGATCAAGGGAGAAACCGCATGACCAACACGCGTAGGGATTTTCTAAAATTTGTTGTGGCCGGTTCGGTCGCCGCGGGATGTCCCGTAAATCTTTCACTGCTCCATGGGGAAAGCGCGCCGAAGCCGCAACTCGACGGCGACCATTTCGCAATTTGCCACGAAGTGCGCGACGGCCAGCAGTTCGATAAGCCGCCAGTATCGAGCCGTCACGACGTGGTGATCATCGGCGGCGGCGTCAGCGGACTCAGCGCCGCCTATTTTCTGCGCGGCCGCGATTTTCTGCTGCTCGAAAAAGAACCGCACTGGGGCGGCAATGCGTACCTGCAGGAATTTCAGGGCCAGGCGTTCGCCACCGGCTCCGCCTTCGACGAAAAGGGCACCGCCAGCGAGCAGCTCGCGCGCGAAATCGGACTGATCGAGTTGCCCATCAATTCGCCAGATCCCACCATTGTCGGAGGAAAGTGGGTGCCAAGCATCTGGCGAGACGGATTGGACCAACTACCGTACTCCGACGCCGTGCGCGAAAGCTTCAAGAAATTCCGCGCGGAAATGAAAGCGCTCAACCCCGACAAGAACGTGCAGCAACTCGACTCCGTGCCACTTTCCAATTATCTGAGAGGGTACGCGCCCGAAATCAAGCAATGGTGGGACGCCTACGGCTTGTCCAATTGGGGCGCGAAATCCGAGGACTCCTCCGCGTACGTGGCAGCCGGCGACCTGCAAGACATGACCGCGGACGAGGACGTGCGCCGCACCCTGCCGGGCGGCAATGGCGCGCTCTCACGCCAACTCGCGACGACGCTGCAACCGAAATACGGCGAACAGATGATTAGCGAGGCAACCATCGTCTCCGTAGACCCGCAAAAAGAGGCCGTGCACATCACCTATGTCCAAGCGGGCCAGCTGCGCACCGTGGCCGCAAAATACGTGATCATGGCCACGCCGAAATTCATCACCGCACGCTTGATCTCATCGCTGCCCGACGCGCAGCACGAAGCCATGATGTCTTTCCGCTACTGCCCCTACACCGTCATCAACATGATTTTCGACAAGCCCATCTACAATCGCGCCTACGACACCTGGTGCCCCGGCAACACTTTCACCGATTTCATTGTCGCGGATTGGGTGCTGCAGAAACAGCCAGGCTACGCGCAGAAAAATAATATTCTCACGTTTTACACGCCGATTTCGGAATTGCATCGCGACCGGCTGCTCACCGTGGACGGCTGCCAGAGAATCGCGGAAAAAGTGCTGCAGGATTTTCAGAAGCTCGCGCCCGAATTCAGCGCCGCGGAGCCGATCGAGGTGCACATGTATCGCCGCGGGCATCCCATGTTTTTGCCCACGCCGGGAATATTCACGAAAGTGATTCCCGTGGCGAACCAGCCTTTCGGCCGCATTGCTTTCGCTAATACCGATTCGGTGGGGCCGGTCTCCGACATTTCCGGAGCGGTGGAAGCGGCGCGTCACGCGGTCGAATGGACCGAGAAACAAATGGCCGCGCCGGCGCCCCCGCGCGCGCATGCAACGGCGAAATCGGCCGCAGCCAAACCGAAATAATCCTGAAGATCGGCCGTGCAAAAACAAAAAAAGCACCCGGGGAGAGAGCCGGATGCCTTTTTGAAATCTTCCCCGCCAGAGAAAGATTCGATGGTCACACGCAACGACAGCGGTACAACCTACAGCTTGCCGACCAGATGCAAATTATGCACGCCGGAAAATATCGAAAGGCCGGCGCTCACTGTTTGCGGCATCCACCAAAAACGCCGGAACAGCGGATACTCGCTGCGCTGCATGTGCCGCGCCATCAGATCGAATAGCAGCGGAGCCACCTGCGTGGCCGCGTAGATCGCGGGAGAACCGGCGAAGGGCCTCAGCATCGGATTGTCTTCCACGGCTCCGTGCCCTACTGCCTGTCGCGTGGAATAAGCGTCGAAGGCCGCGGCGCCGTGTTGCAAGAACGCCAACGCCAGCCATTGGCGCCGCGAAGGTTGCGACAGCGCTTCCCGGAATCTATTTTCTTTCGTGGGAACTTCGGGAATGCGTACGGTGGAAAATGACTGCGCATCGCCAGACGATTCGAAGGCCACCGTCTTCAGACTGGTGGAGAATTGGTTTCTGGAATCCGCATTGACCAGGTGCACTTCGTCAATATTCATGTGCGTCGAGGATGATTCGGTGGTCGCCGCGATGTAATTTTCCTCAGCCGCAACGGGTGGAGGTGAGCTCACAGGGGCGCTCTCCTTGAAAGAGTTGACAGAGACTGCGTGAATCACAGGCATCTGCGCGCCAACAGGTTGAGCGGGTAGTGCAAAAGATTGAAACTGAAGCACGAGCGCTGCCGCTACGGCCAATACCATGGAGGGGGTCTCCTGACATCGCCTAACGCGGTACAGGAATGCACGGGCGGCACCAACCAGCGGTGGCAGCGTATCCTACGTATTTACAGTCATTTACGATAAATATGACGCGACTTGACCATAGGATCAGGGCCATGGAAAGGAAATCCCTTTCCCTCTACCAGTACTGCCGTTACCCGGTTAACCTCCTGAATCGGCTGACGCTAGCGCCATGCGGTTCGCGGGAGTTTCGCTTTTGCCCTCGAGCTTTGCTGCTAATTTCGAGGTAGAATCCGCCGACTGATTCGTTGATTTTCTCCGTGGAGGAATCATGAAACGATTCGCATTTTTCGCTCTGTGGCTGGGGCTAAGCGCGTGTGCGTGGGCGGCGGATCCTCCCGTTACTTACGTTCGCGCCGGAAAACTGCTCGACGTGCGCTCCGGAAAAATGCTCACGGACCAGGTCATCGTGATTCGCGGCGAAAAAATCGAGCGCGTTGCCGGCGCGGCGCAGGTGCAAATCCCCGGCGGCTCGAGCGTTGTGGACCTTTCGCGCGCCACAGTTCTGCCCGGTCTGATTGACGCGCACACGCATCTCCTCCTCACCGGCGAAGACAATGGCCGTTACGACGAACAACTGCTGAAGGAATCCTGGCAATATCGCACCATCGAAGCTGTGGTAAACGCCAAGCACGACCTGGATGCTGGATTCACTTCCATGCGCGACGTGGAAACTGAAGGCGCGATGTACAGCGACGTGGACGTGCGTAACGCGATTAACCGCGGCTTGATTCCCGGCCCGCGATTGCAAGTGGCCACGCGCGCAATTTCCACCACCGGCGGATATCCGCTCGAAGGCTATTCGCCGGAAGTCACGGTTCCGTCGGGCGCACAGATTGTCGATAGCGCGGACGAGGCCCGCAAGGCTGTGCGCGAACAGGTGAAGTATGGCGCCGACCTTATTAAAATTTACGGAACCCACAAATTTCATTTCACGCCTGACGGAAAGATGGTGAGCGTGCCGACATTCACTCTGGAGGAAGTCACCGCGATCGTGAATGAAGCGCACAGTGAAGGCCGCAAAGTAGCGTGCCACGCATATGGTGGTCCGGGCCTGAAGAATTGCCTTGATGGCGGTGTGGATTCGATCGAGCACGGCCTGGACCTGGACGACGCAGCTGTCGGGGAAATGGCCGCCCGGGGAATTTGGCTGGTGCCCACGTTGTACGTTTACGAAGGCTCGACGCGCGACGAGGACAACGCTGCGAGCGGCGGAAAAGTGAGCCGCGCCAGTTTGCACGAGCCGAGTTTCAAGAAAGCAATGGCGGCTGGAGTAAAAATTGCCTTCGGCACCGACGTCGGCCCGTTTCCGCATGGCACACAGGCCGTGGAGTTCGAGTACATGACGAAATTCGGAATGTCGCCGCTGGCCGCGATTCAGTCTGCCACCACACGCGCCGCGGAATTAATGGGCTGGTCCGATCAGGTGGGTGCGATTGCGCCAGGAAATTTCGCGGACATAATTGCCGTGGAAGGAAATCCGCTGGAGAACATCAAGCAACTGGAACAGGTGAAATTCGTGATGAAGGGCGGCGTGGTCGTGCGCAACGATCTCGCGAAGTAACCTGCGCTTCTTGCGTTGCTCTGCTGGCCGGTGAGTTAGAGCGCTGCGAGGCTCTCGCGCGCTGCGGCGATGGTGCGGTCGATATCCGCGTCGGTGTGTGCCGCAGAGACGAACAGCGCTTCGTATTGCGAAGGCGGCAGAAAAATTCCGCGTTCGAGCATTCCCCGGAAGAACTTGCCAAACCGCACCGTGTCGGACTTCTTGGCGTCGTCGTAGTTGCGCACGGGCTGCTCGCAGAAGAATAACGTCAGCAGCGAACCTGCGAGGTTCACTTGACCCGGAATTTTCGCTTCCTTCACCGCATCGCGCAAACCATCCGCCAGCCGCTGGGTTCTGCGATTCACAGCTTCATAGAATCCCGGCGCTTCCAGTTTTGGCAGCGACGCCAGTCCCGCGCGCATCGCCAGCGGATTCCCTGAAAGCGTGCCGGCTTGATAGACCGGCCCCAGAGGCGCCACTCGTTCCATGATGTGCCGCTTACCTCCGTAGGCCGCCACCGGAAGCCCGCCGCCGATAATCTTTCCCATCACCGTAAGATCCGGATCAATTCCGTAGACGCCTTGCGCGCCGCCGTACGCCATGCGGAACCCGGTAATCACTTCGTCGAAAATCAGCAGCGCGCCTTCCCTCTTCGAAATTTCGCGCAGCCCTTGCAGAAATCCGGGCGCCGGCTCGACCACTCCCATATTCGCGGCCACTGGTTCCACGATGATCGCGGCGATTTTTCCGGCGCACTGGCGAAAAAGGTGTTCGGCACCAGCGAGATCGTTGTAAGGCGTATTCAGCGTGAGCCGTGCGAAAGCTTCCGGTACTCCGGGACACGCGGCGATCCCCAGCGTCGCAAGTCCCGAGCCAGCTTCGGAAAGAAATCCATCCGAATGTCCGTGGTAGCAGCCCTCGAACTTGATCACCAGGTCGCGTTCCGTGAACGCGCGCGCCAGGCGCACGGCGGACATGGCCGCTTCTGTGCCGGAGCTTACGAAACGCACCATTTCCACTGACGGAACCGCGCGCGTGATTTTCTCGCCGAGCTCGATTTCCAGCGGCGAAGTCATTCCGTAGCTGGTGCCGCGCCCCGCCTGATCGGAAACCGCCGCCACCACGTCCGGATGCGCGTGGCCCAGAATCAACGCGCCCCACGAGCAGACGTAATCGAGATATTCGCGGCCATCTACGTCGTAAAGCCGCGTGCCGAGCGCGTGATCAATCACCAGTGGTGTGCCGCCCACAGCGCGAAACGCGCGCACGGGACTATCGACGCCGCCGACCAACGTTTTCTTTCCGCGCTCGAAAAGTTCCGTGGAACGCGGGCGCGCCTTTGGCGCCGCAGCGCCGCCGCCGTCGGCAACTTTTTCCTTCGCGCTCTTTACGGTCTCGCTCGCCATGTTTCCCCGTGACACCCCAAATGCGCGGTCAATTCAACAGTTCTTCAGCCAGCGCGCCGCATCCTTCGCGTGATACGTCAAAATAATGTCCGCGCCAGCCCGCTGAATTCCGGTGAGGATCTCCAACACCACGCGCTTTTCATCAATCCAACCATTGCCCGCTGCTGCTTTCACCATCGAATACTCTCCGCTCACGTTGTAAGCGCCCAGCGGCACATCGAAGCGCTCGCGCACGCGTTGCAGCACGTCCAGGTAGGGCAGCGCCGGCTTCACCATGATGATGTCCGCGCCTTCTTCCAGGTCCAGCGCCACTTCGCGCAGCGCCTCGCGCGCGTTCGCCGGATCCATCTGATAGCTGCGGCGGTCTCCGGATTGCGGCGAAGACTGTGCCGCTTCGCGAAACGGGCTGTAAAAACTGGAACAATATTTCGCCGCGTACGAAAGTATCGCCACATCCTCGAAATTGTTTTCATCCAGCCGCTGCCGAATCGCCGCCACGCGGCCATCCATCATGTCCGAAGGCGCCACCAGATCGGCCCCGGCGCGCGCGTGCGAAAGCGCCGCATCCGCGAGCAGGACCAGGCTGGGATCGTTCAGCACTTCGCCATCTTTCATCACGCCGCAATGCCCGTGGCTGGTGTATTCGCACAGGCAGACGTCGGCAATCACCAGCAAATTCAGTTTTGCTTTGCGAATCGCTGCTATCGAGCGCTGCACGGCGCCGTGCGCGTCCGCCGCTTCGGTGCCCAGTTCGTCCTTATGTTCGGGCAGCCCAAACAGAATCACGGCGGGAATTCCGAGGCCGGCGACCTCGCGGCATTCTTCCACAATTTGATCCACGGATTGCTGATAGATGCCCGGCATTGAACTGACTTCCTTGCGTACGTTTGTCCCCGGGCAAGCGAAGATCGGATACACCAGTCCACTCGCGCTCAGGCGCGTTTCGCGCACGAATCCGCGCAAGGCTTCGTTGCGCCGCAATCGCCGCGGCCGGTGAACGGGAAATGTCACGCGCTCCTCATCGATTATTTCTGGCGCTGATAATATTTCGCGATCGCATCAGCGAGGCCGGCCGAAGACGAATCGTTTGCTTCGATCGCCACACGCGCGCCCGCTTCGCGCAACGCACGCGTGGTGGTGGAACCAATCGCGGCAAACTGCACGCGCTCGGAAAGCGCGGCCAATTCCGCCGCCGGCACGAACGCCGCTAAATTGTGATAAGCCGAAGGGCTGGCAAAAACGATCGCCGCAACTTCCGCCTTCCGCAAAGCGCCCAGAATTTCCGGATCAAGCGACGCAGGCCGCAGCGTGCGATACGCCACCACTTCCTTCACCTGCGCGCCGGCTTCGCGCAAAGCATCCGGCAATCGATCGTCCACGCGATCGCTGCGCGGCAATAGCACGCGCTTTCCGACCAGCTGATCGCGCAGCTCCGCGGCCAGCGATTCTCCCGTCTGCGTCTGCGCCACGAAATCCACGCGCAAATCTAGATTCCGCGCAGCTTGCGCCGTGGCCACTCCTACCGCCGCTATCTTGGGTCGTGGCGGCTGCACCGGCTGCACGTGCGACAACTCACAGGCGCGGAGAAAAAGAAAACGCACGGCGTTCTGGCTTGTGAACAGAATCCAGTCGACCTCCTTTTTGTTCTTCAGCGCAGCGTCCAGATCGGTGGAATCTTCCGGCGGCGCAAAGCTCACCGTGGGCATCAACAACACTTCCGCACCCAGATTTTCCAACGCGTCCACGAGCTCCTGCGATTGCTCCGCCGCGCGCGTCACCACGATGCGCTTGCCCGCCAGAGGTTCGCCGGGATGTTTTTCGCCACCAAAAGATTTTTCAGGCTTGGCCAACGGACCTTCCCACCATTCGCAGCAGCTGGTCGGCGCCTGCTGCCAGCAGTTCCACCGCTACCGCGCGTCCCAGATTTTCCGCATCCGCCGCGGAGTTGCAAACTTTTTCAGCGCGCCCGCTAATGCATTGCGCGCCATCTTCAGACAGCACGCGAGCGTCCAGCACCATCGCGCCATTTTCAATACGCGCCCACGCGCCCAATGGTAACCGGCAACCCCCCTGCACTTCCGCGAGCAAAGCGCGCTCCGCCTTCACCGCTCGCATCGTATCCTGATCCATCAGCAGATCCAAAATTTTGAATTCATCGCGGCGCGGCTCGTAAAATTCCACGCCCAGCGCGCCTTGCCCCACCGCCGGAAGCATCACCTCCGGCGAAAGCACTTCCGTAATCCGTGAGGACAGCCCCAGTCGATCAATGCCTGCCTTGGCCAGCACGATCGCGTCATATTCGCCCGCGGCAACTTTACGCAGGCGCGTATCCACATTACCGCGCAGTTCCGCAATTTGAAAATCCGGCCGGAACGAGCGCAGTTGCGACGCGCGCCGCAGGCTACTCGTGCCGATGCGCGCACTGCGTGGCAATTGCGCGAGCGTCTCGCCTCGCGAGGATACCAGCGCATCGCGCGGGTCTTCGCGCTTGAAAACCGTCGCAATCCGGCAAACGTCCGAAAACTCCGTGGGAACATCTTTCATACTGTGCACGGCCAGGTCGGCGCGCCCGTCGAGCAGCGAATCTTCCAACTCCTTCGTAAATATCCCGATCACGCCGATTTGCTGCGCGGGCAGCGCTACATTCTGATCCCCAGACGTCTTGATTACCACAATCTCCGCATCCAGGCCGCATGTTTTCCTCAGCGCCTCGCGAAAATGATTGGCCTGCCACAGCGCCAGCGCGCTGCCCCGTGTACCGATGTGCAGCGGCTTCACTTTTTCCGATCCTCAAGCCCGAACAAGTGGCGAATGGCTTCCAACCCCGCCAGTCGCCCCCGCACTCCTCGGCCGTGTCGCAATTTCTGCTGCGGCTCTTCCAGCAGCCGCTCGATCAACTCCGCAGTGATGCGCGCGATGCGGTCACGCTCCTGCGGCGTGACGTCATCCATCTCTTTCAGTTTTTCGCGTATCACCATCTCGCGATGCAGATGAAACTGCTCGCGCAGGTCGTTCACGATAGACCCGGCTTCCAGCGCCCCGCGCCACGCTTCGAATTTGTCAATGTGCTCGGCGATGATCGCTTCGGCGCGCGGAATTTCCGATTCACGCGCTTTCTTGTTCTGCTCGACGATCTCCCCGAGGTCATCAATATTATAAAGATACAGATTGTAAAGCCCTGCGGCGGATTCCGCCACATTGCGCGGCACACCCAGGTCCACCACGAAAACGGGCTTCCCGGACCGCGCGGCGATCGCTCGTTCAAGCAGCTCGCACGTCAGTACCGGCCCCGTCGCGCTCACTGACGTCACAATGATATCCGGCACGCCCAGCACAGCTTCCAGCGATTCCCACGCCACAGCCTCGCCGCCCACGCGCTGCGCCAGCTCCGCCGCGCGGTCCAACGAGCGATTGATCACGCGCAAATTTCCAATCCCGCGATTGCGCATGTGCTCGACGACCTGCTCCGCCACCGCGCCGGCGCCCAAAATCAAGGCCGAATGCCCTTTCAGGTTGCCGAAAACGCGCTCGGCGAGTTTCACGCCCGCCAGCGCCACGGACATCGGCCGCGCGCCCACTTCCGTTTCGCTGCGCACGCGCTTGCCCACTTCCAGCGCACCCTGAAAAATACGATTCAGCACCGGACCGGTGGCGCCATGGTCGAGCGCCTGATTGTAAGCGGTTCGCAGCTGGCCCAGAATTTCCGCTTCGCCCAGCAACATGGAATCCAGGCCCGCCGCGACGCGAAATAAATGCCGCACCGCGTCCGGCCCAGCCCAGCGGTAAAAACGGCCCTTCAATTGGTCGTACGGAATTTTGTGGAATGAAGTGAAATATTCTTCCATCGCTTCGGCAGTAGATGGCGCGAAATCTCCTGGAACGCCATAAAGTTCGCTGCGATTGCAGGTGGAAACGACCACGGCCTCTTCCAGGATTCCGCGTTCTCTCAATTCGTCGCCGGCCTGCAAAGCCTGCTGCGAACTGAAAGCAATCCGCTCGCGCAGTTCCACTGGTGCGGTGCGATGATTGCAGCCAATCAGCGCCACTTGAATGCGGATCGCGCCGGCGCGGTTCGGATGGGTGGCGGTGGGCATCAGAGGAACCGGTGAAACTTAGTGAGATACAAATTTACAAACGTGTAGCTGAAAAGCACGATGACGAAATTCATCGCGCAAAGCAACGCCGCGCGCGCGCCGCGCCAACTCGCGTTGCGCGAGAGCAGCAAGTACGCCGCGTACACCACCAGAATCGCCAGCGTGACGATCACCTTCGGATCGCCGAATGAATAACTGCCACGCAGCCGGTGCTCCCAAATTAATCCCATCGCGACGCCGAAAATGAGCGCGATCAAACCCACGTAGACACTGCTGCGCGCCATGCGCTCCAGCACGTCCAGTGCCGGAAATCGCCAGAAGGCCACACTCAGCCGCCGCGAACGCAGGACGCGGTCTTGCACCAGATAAATCACACTCAACACAAAGGAAAGGGCGAACGCCGCGTATGCCCAGGTATTCAGCGTCACGTGAAATGCGAAGATGGCTCCGCGCGGAACGGAAGGAACGGGCAACGAGCGAGGCGTGAGCAAACCCAGCAGCGAGATCCAGCACACCAGCAGCAACGTGACAAACGCTCCCACCGAACGCTGCCGATGAAATAATTCCAGCCCTAAATAAGTGACTCCGAGCAGCCATGCAAACAGCGACATTGAGCCGTACAAATCATCGTAAGGCACCGTGTGCAGCGCCAGAGACCGCTGGTACAGTGACAAATACTGCACGAAGATTCCGCCGGCGAGCAGCACAGACGCAAGCCGCCCCACCCAGACATTGGGCACAGATAAATTTCGTGCGTAGCAAATAAAGCTCGCCACGTAGAGTGCCAGGCTCAAATAGCCCAGATGGTTTGGCATGAAGTGCGAAAACTCCCAAGCTTGCCTATCAATTATAACGCCGAAACTGCCCCGGCGTGGAACGCCCGACCCGTCGTAGCTAGAGTGCCCGGCGTGCGGCTCCTAATCCCTTCTGCTATCATTACACGGAAGCTATGACTCCTGTGGAAAACCGCAAGCAACTGTTTTTGCGCGCGTGCCGATTTGAGCCTGTGGAACGCGTGCCGGTGTGGATCATGCGCCAGGCCGGCCGCTATTTGCCGGAATATCAGGCCGTGCGCAAGAATCACAGTTTTTTGCAGATCTGCAAGGCGCCGGAAATTGCCGCGGAAATATCGCTGCAGCCTTTTCGGATTATTGGCGTGGACGCGATCATCGTCTTTTCGGATATTTTGATTGTGGCCGAGGCCATGGGCCTGCCGCTCGACGTGCCGGATTCAGGGCCAATTCTGTCGAATCCCGTGCGCGATTTGGCCGCCGTGCGCCACCTGCGCGATTTTGATCCGGAGCGGGAAACGCGCTTCGTCGGCGACGCCATTCGCGCGATTTGCAAGGAAGCCGGACCAGATGTCCCGGTGATTGGATTCGCCGCGGCTCCCTGGACGCTGGCTTGCTACATGGTCGAAGGCCAAACGCGCGGTGACATTTCGCGCGCGAAAGAAATGCTGCGCAGCGAGCCAGAGATGGTGCGCGAGCTTTTGCAACGCATCGCTCGCGCGACTGCAACGTATCTGAAAGCGCAAATCGCGGCAGGCGCTGCGGTGATTCAACTTTTCGACACGTGGGCCGGAGAGCTCTCGCGGGCGGAGTACGATGCCTTCGAGCTTCCCGCGACGAAAATGGTGTACGATTTGCTCGGCCATCCGGAAGTCCCGAAAATCCTGTTTGCGAAAGGCTCGGCTCATTTGCTGGAAAGCCTGCCGGGCTCGGGTGCGGACGTGATCAGCGTGGACTGGCGCACGGATTTGGCGGAAGCGCGCCAGAAGCTCGGCCGCAAAGTGGCGCTGCAGGGGAACGTGGATCCAGCGATACTGCTCGGCCCTGAAACGGCGGTGCGCGAGGCCGCGCAAGCTGCGGTGGAGAAAACTGGCGGAGCCGGCCACATTCTGAATCTCGGCCATGGAATTCTGCCCACGACCCCGGTGGAAAGCGCCAAAGCCTTCGTCGCGGCTGGAAAATCAGCGCGCGTTCCGGCCAGAGCCGGGATCGCTTAATCGTAATCGCGCTGGCAGACGTAAAGATCGAAGATGAAGCCAACGGACCAATTCGAGATCGCCCAAATCACCGACGCTACTCTTGAGAAATATAATCGGCCCGGCCCGCGCTACACCAGTTACCCCACCGCACCAGTCTGGAAGGACGATTTCGGCCCCGACGACCTGGAAAGTTTTTACGCGCGCGCGGAACAGCAAGCCACGCCCCTTTCCCTTTACATGCACATTCCCTTCTGCGAAAGCCTCTGCCTATTCTGCGCGTGTAATGTTTCCATTCAGAAAGACAAAAAAGTCGCGATTCCCTACCTCGATGCCCTGAAACGCGAAATCGAGCACGTCAGCCAGCGTGTATCGAAAAACCGCCCCGTGATTCAATTTCACTGGGGCGGCGGCACGCCCACCTATCTGACTCCCTCGCAGATGGAAGACCTTTTCAGCCACGCGCGTCAGCGTTTTTCGTTCGCGCCGGATGCGGAGATCGGCATCGAAATTGACCCACGCGTCACCAATCGCGCGCATCTGGAAACCCTGCGACGCCTGGGATTCAACCGCCTGAGCATGGGAATTCAGGATTTTCAACCCAAAGTGCAGGAAACGATTCATCGCGTGCAACCTTACGAAATGACGCGCGATTTAATTGCCGCCGCACGCGAACTCGGTTTCGAGAGCCTGAATGTGGACCTGATTTACGGCCTGCCCTACCAGACCGCGGAAAGTTTCAAGGACACGATTGACAAGACTCTGACGCTTGCGCCGGATCGCGTCGCCATGTTCAGCTACGCCCATGTGCCGTGGTTGAAGAAGCAGCAGGGCTCTTTCGCGGAGCACTTGCCGGAAGGAATGGAAAAATTCCGCATCTTCCGCGCCGGCCTCGAACGCTTTCTCGGCGCGGGCTATCTCTATATCGGCATGGACCATTTCGCGCGACCCGGCGACGAACTGGCAGTCGCACAAAAAAATCGCACGCTGCACCGTAATTTTCAGGGTTACACGACCAAGGCCGGCGCGGACCTTTACGGAATGGGCGTCAGCGCGATCAGCTCCATCGGCGCGGCCTATGCGCAGAATCGCCGCGAAGTTCCGGCTTATCAGGAGACGATCGCCACGCGCGGCATCGCCACCATGCGCGGCTATCGCCTTTCGGCTGACGATCTGCTGCGCCGCGCAGTGATCGGCCGCTTGCTCTGCCACACGGTGATCCCAAAACACGAAATCGAGCAGGAATTTTCCATCAATTTCGATGAATATTTTGCGCCGGAGCTTCAGCGCCTGGAAGAAGCGCGCGACGAAAGCCTCGTCCTCCTCGATTCCGCGGAAATTCGCGTCACTTCCCTCGGCCGCATTTTCATTCGCAATGTCGCCATGGCCTTCGACCGTTATCTGCACGAGCAGCAAATGGATCACCACCCGCTTTTCTCTAAGACGCTCTGAAGTGCCGCGCTCATGAACAACTCCGCAAAGGTCGCCGTGATCGGCGCTGGAATTTCCGGCTTGGCCTGCGCGTACCGCCTGCAACAGCTGGGTCTGGACGTCACGGTTTATGAATCGAATTCCGCCACCGGCGGCCTGATCGACTCCGTTGAGAAGGACGGCTTCCTTTTCGAGGCCGGCCCACAGAGCTTTCAAGGCACGCCCGCGCTGCTCGACCTGATCCGCGAGCTCGGCCTGGAATCCCAGCTGCAAAAAGCCGATCCACGCGCGCCGCGCTATGTGCTGCTACACGGTCACCTGCGGAAAATTCCTATGTCACCGCAGGCGCTGCTGGTTTCAACTCTCCTCAACCCGGTCTCGCGCTGGAAAATTGCCTCTGAGCCGTTCAAGAAATCGCAGCCGCCGACCGAGGAAGAATCCGTCGCCGCTTTTGTACGTCGGAAATTCGGCCATGAGATTCTGGAATATCTCGTGGCGCCTTTCGTTTCCGGCGTGTATGCCGGTGACCCGGAAAAACTGAGCCTCAAGGCCGCCTTCCCTACTCTCGACGAATGGGAACGCGAATACGGGAGCGTGCTGCGCGGCGCGATGAAATCGCGCCCTCCCAAGGAGCAACGTACAGGAGCGCCGCCTCTCTGCTCCTTCACGCACGGAGTCGCCACTTTTCCGCGCGCGATGGCCACG
>Ga0228598_1000058_pt1 | contig 16145 bp, 8 predicted proteins | sample CZU4metagenome_FD_182726 | JGI IMG/M metagenome (GOLD analysis project Ga0228598, IMG submission 182726) | Spruce rhizosphere microbial communities from Bohemian Forest, Czech Republic - CZU4 | ecosystem: Host-associated > Plants > Roots > Rhizosphere | place: Czech Republic: South Bohemian... | reverse complement strand
GCAAGTGGCGGGGATGAAAAGAAAGAATGCGCTACTGGCGAGGAGAACGCGACGCAAAATGATGGAGCCGGGAGGGGCAGCAGCCGTGACGAAGTGCGGGATTTTCAGGCGATTCGCTCTGGGCGCGGGGGCATTGCTGCTGTTTAGCTTCACGCTTACGCCGGGCGCGCAGCAGAATCGAGCCTCACCGCAAGCACCTCCGCCCCGAGTGTCAGAAACACTCGCTGAAGCGCAATCCTCTCTCGAGCACGGAAACGCAGACGAAGCGATACGAATTCTTTCGAGCTATCTTCAAACCCAGCCCGAGGATTCCGCCGCACGTACCTTACTCGCACAAGCGTATGCCGGCATCGGGCAGAACGAACGAGCGGAGGAAGAGTTGCACGGCGTTTTGCAAATTGCACCCAACGATTCCATCGCTCTGGCGGCACTCGGCGAGATTTACGAACGAGAGGGCCAGCCGGAAAAAGGCGAGCCCTTGCTGGCGAATGCCGCGAAAATTAACCGCAGCGACCCGGGGATTCGGATGGAGTGGGCGGTGGTTCTCGTGCGCCTGCACAAGTACGCGGAAGCCCAAAGCGCATTGGCCGGCCTATCCCCACCAAGTGGACGTGAAGAGCGCATCGGGTACCACCGGCTTACAGCCTCCGTTGCACTGGGATTAGGAAATGCCCCGACCGCCGCTTCGGAGATGGAAAAAGCTCTGGCTCTGGAGCCGGCTGATCATGGATTGGCCCTGGCGACGGCCACCGCCGAACTGCAATCGAAAAATTGGCAACGCGCGGCACGTTTGGCAGAGCCTTTATTTTCCGAGACGCACAATCTCCAGGCCGGCCTGGTTTCCCTGGAAGCCGAATTGGATATGCATTCCGATTTTCATCAAACGCTGGAACTGCTTCGCGCGACACAGCTGGCATCATCGAAAGAGTTGGAGTTTCATCAGCGCGTGGCAGAGCTCCTGATCTCCCACGAAAAATATTCCGAATCCATCGAAGAGCTAAACAGGGCTGTGAATCTCGACCCGGGACGTGCCGACTTGGAGTTCGATCGGGCTCTCGCGCAATTCCGGGCCGCTCGCCTCGACGACGCTGCGGCCAGCGCGCAAAAGTGCAAAGAGCTTGACGACAACGCAGATCTCGAAGACCTGATTGGCGACATTCAAGAGGCCCGCGGGGATAGCCTTGCCGCGGTGAAGGGCTACCAGGCGGCTGTGGAGCTGGCGCCGAACGACGAGAGATACCGTCTCTCGCTGGCGGTGGAATTGATCCGGCACAGCAGCTTCGAGCCGGCGAAGGTGGTTCTCAAACAAGGTGAGGAGTTGCAGCCGGAATCCTGGCGAATCCAACTCGCATTGGGCATGGTTGAGCATTTTGGGGGAACTGACGAAGGCGCTACAAAATATCTGCTGCGGGCGGCCGAACTGGCGCCGGAACCCCAGGTGGTGCTGCAGTATTTGGGAGACATTCAGCTGGACCGGGCGCCGCCCGATCCCGCGGCTGTCGCAAAGCTGTGCGAGTATTCGGACGGCCAGCCGAAAGACGGACATATCCAGTACTACTGTGGCGCAGTGCTCTTTCGCAGAGACCACGTTGCGGGAGACAAAACCCACGCCACGGAGATTCTGCGGCACCTCCACGCGTCAGTCGCGCTGCTCCCGAAAGACGATGCCTCGCCGCATTGCCAATTAGGCAAAGCGTACCGATGGCTGGAGCGCTGGCCAGAAGCGCTACGCGAATCCGAAAACTGCACACGCCTGGACCCGGGATCTGCGGAAGCACACTACCGACTGGCCCAGATTTACGAGCACGTGGGGCAACTGGAAAAGCAGCGGAAGGAAATAAAGCTCTACGAAGCAGCGTCAACGCGCCTCGCGGATGAGAACGCGCGGCGCCAGGCGACTATGAAAACGTTCCTCTATACGATGCAGCACGAGGCGCCGAAGGACGCGCCGCCGGACCGTCCGTAAGGATGGTCCGGCGTTAAACGCGTTGGCTGTCCCCTTCACGAATCAGGGAGTGGGCTTCCCCGCCGGCTTGGGGGTGTCTGCGACGCGGGACTTCACAAGCTCGGGATTTTTTCCCAGGCTGACCATGTTGGCGAAAATGCGATATGCGCCGGGAACGCCTTCGGGCATCTGGCGGTAGAACGCGTAGGCGTTATAAATATAAATCCCCTTGCCGTATTTGGCGTAAGCGAGGCCGCCTTTCTGAGGAGCCTGGCCAGGGTCGTGCGTTTCGAGCAGCGGGACGTACTGCGAGTCCCAGCTTTCAAGGAATTTCGAGCCGCGCTCTTCGACCCAATTCTCAAAATCCTTGCTGGTAATTTTATTGGGCCAGGTGAAAACGGGATTTGACGGCGCCAGGATTTCGACCTGGGAATTTTCATCGGTAACTTCTTCGGGATTCGAACCCATTTTGTAGGGATACGGACCGTAATTGTGATCGTACTCGGGCGTGTTGTATTGAACGATGACGACGCCGCCGTTTTTCACGTAATCGAGGATGCGATCATTGTGAATTTTGAGATCCTCGCGCACCGCGTAAGTGCGCACTCCGAGAATGACCGCGTTGAATTTGGAGAGATTTGCGCTGGCAAGATCTTCCGACGTGAGGAAATGGACGTTGATGCCGAGATTCACGAGAGATTGGGGCATGTCGTCACCGGCGCCCACGATGTATCCGATGTCCAGGCCCGGCGCGACTTTCACGTCAACACCCGTCGTGTGATACGTGGAAGCGCGGTAGAGATTGTAGGGACGCAAACCGGAATAGCCGATGGTGTGATACCCCTCTTTATAATCATGGCCATCGTAGGTGGCGACGGCGGTGATGTCGTAGGCCTTTTCTTTTAGACCTGCGGGAATGACGCGGAAGTTGAGCGATTGATCGTCGCCGTCCTTCGAGGTTGAGAATTCCTGCGGCGGCGCTGTCCATCCTTCCGGCAAATCGAGCTTCACAGTGCCCTTCGCGGGACCTTTGACGTTGCTGTGAAGGCTGACGGCCACTTCGAAGGATTTGGTGCCGAGGGGAACAATTCCCGCTTGCGGCATGATGGAAATGGAAATGGCTGGGGCGACGATCAGAGGCTCGAGCACGGTACCCGGGCCGACGACGCGCTGAACGGATTGAACGACCTGCGCCTGACTGAATGGGACGCCGTCGAAAGCGAAACGTATCTTGGCTGAAAGGGGATACGGAGCCAGAGGCAGGTTAAGATCGCTTGGCACCCGAATGTCATAGTAGGACTGCTCGATATTTGGACGCGTAAAATAGGGGCGCGTGAAACTGGCGTCGGCCGCGGCGTGAACCGTGAACCGCAGATCCACGGACTGATTGCCTTTGAGCGCGCCGCCCGTTTGCGTCGCGGGATCGATGGACCATTGTTCGTTCGGCGGAGACTCGAGGACCGCGCTCCGCAATTCCACGGGAAGATTGGTTGGATTCGTGGCGTGAATTTTCACCCAGAATTCCTGTCCGGGGATGGCCACTTGAAAGGTTGGCTGATTTCTGAAGAAGCGTGCGAAAGGTCCAGTCGGTTCTTTCTCCGGAGCCACCGTCGCCAACACAGAAATGCCGAGCGATTCAGCCAGCGCGTTTTCGAATTGCGCTTGCTTCACTCTCAATTCGTGCGTCACGTCGTACTTCGAATCGGCGGTCAGGCCGCTGCTGGCTACTTTTTCGATCAGTTCGTTCGTTTGTTTCAAGCCTGCGGCGAGAGTCGAGGCAATCGCCTCCGGGTGTTGCGCCGAAAAATCATTCATGGCTTTATCGACCAGAGAATTGATCTGCGATAAATCAGTCTTCAGGAAAGAGGAATCGCCGCCTTGCGCGAGGCTTGCGATGCCGACGAGCGAAACGTCGATGCCATCGAATAAAGACGACTCTTTTTCGGGTACGGAGACGAACGACGCGAAGCGGTGATACGGAGTCATCTCCGCTGTTGCCGGCGGCAAGCCGGTGCCGCCGCTCTGCGACTTTTGGTGGCCGAGACCCACACGGGCGACCTGGACGTACGTCAATCCGAGGAGAGGATTGTACTCGCCTTCCGGGATCTCGACAGAAGCGGAAAGCGCGCCGTGAATGACGGTGCCGTCCGTATAATTCTGAAATTCGGCGGGGTAATATTTGCCGTCCGCGTAGTCAAGAATTCCCTTGTCGGTGACGGGGGAAAACGGCACGAGTGCATAATCCTTGAGTGGCTTCCAGGGGCGCAGTCCTTCCTTGATCTGCTCGGGAAACATGGCCGGATCGCCCGCCGCTTTGAAAGCTTCCTGCGCCATTTGGCCGGCAACTTGGTGATTGCCGTGGCCGTCCGTCCGGCCTCCGACGAAAACGGAAGTAATGACGAGAGGGCGGGTCATGCGAACGACGCGTACAGCATCGGAGAGGGTTTGATCGTGCCCCCACTTTTCGAGCGCCTCTTCTTTTGTCTTGGAGAAGCCGTAGTCGCACATTCGCGAAAAGAATTGTTGAACTCCGTAGTAACGATCCGCCGCGAGCAGTTCTTCCGTGCGCACCAGCCCTAACGCGTCAAAGTAGTCCGAAGACATGACGTTGGCGCCACCTTCGCCACGATTGAGCGTCAACAAGGCAGCCCGCACGCCCTGCCCGCGGGATTCATAGGTCAACATTCCGCCGTTTTCGTCGTCGGGATGCGCGGTGACCATCAGGAGGCTTGCGCGCGTGTGGAGTTTCAGAAGACTCTGCCAGAGTGCCGCGGCTCCTCGGTCAAAATCCAGCGGCTCTGCGGACGCAATAGCCTTCGAACTGACCGCGTTGGGAGATTGGGCGATCACCGGACCCGGCCGAAAAAGAAAAGCCAGGTTGCAGACCAATACGACGAGAATTACGGCAAGAATCTTGCTGCATCGCGATGCCATTCTCTCTCCTTTGCATGCTGCGAGATATCTAAAGAAATATTCTGTATGTGCGGGAATCGGCGGTCGCCATGCATTGCCCCCGAATGCGCGCCGACCATATCGTTTCGAGTGAAGGCAAATGCCGAACCTCAACCGGAGCGTTTCCTCCGATCCGGAAGACGCGCGCCGCAAATACTGCCGATGCGCCTGCGAAGACCCAGTCCGCGAAATGCGAAGCGTTTTGAATTCGTCCAATTGCTGCGGCGCTCGGCGGCCGGCCTCCGTATTTGCATTCGGAGTGACGGCATTGTACGTCCGCAAGGAACGTTGTCAATACAAATGCCGCAACGTTCTGGCATTTTTGGACAACCGACGATTCGCGGCCGTTGCACATTTTCAAACATTGCAAATCTCGTTACGGGGGGGCCTGGTTTCCAAAAAACTTCCAAAAAATTGGCTTGACAACGATTTTTGCGAATGTTAAACCTCCGTCGATTAGTGACCGAATCGTTTCGGTACGCTTGAGGGGTGGATCTCTAGGGGGCAGCATTCAGCTGACGACATCTCATTCGTCTTTTCCAGCTTTTTCCGTGTCGGTCTGGTTCGGTATGCGTTCTGGGCGGTGTGCGTAGGCGAGAGCGATCCGTCGAGGACTGCGATCATTCATGGGCGATCGGGTTCGCGGGCGATGCGGATTTTGCATTACCGGCCGCGGATTAGAACTTTAAGGTTCCTGATTTGTTTCCAAGCGAGTGACGGGTGGCTGAGCGGTTTTGAATCCAACTCCATGGAATCTCGGGAGACCGCTCTGCGAATCTGAAAAGCGGAGGCTGCAATGCATCAAGGGATGAAGAATCGCAGGTTGCTCGACCGAGTGATGTTGGTTGCGATGCTGCTTGGGGTTTCTGCTCTGCCCGCGTTTGGCCAAATCGATCGCGGGGCCATCACCGGGAGAATTCTAGACTCCTCTGGCGCTGTCGTGCCTAGCGCGACAGTGACAATCACGAATAAGGCGACGGGCGTCGCCGTGACCACCTCTGCCGATGCGGACGGAGAGTATCAGGTCCTGACATTAATTCCCGGCACGTACACCGTGAAGGCGACCGCCGCCGGGTTTGAGAGCGTTTTGCGCGACGACATTCATTTGCACGTGCAAGATCTCCTTTCCATTGATTTTGCATTGAAGGTTGGATCAGTGAACGCGGAAATAGTGGTCACGGCTCGCGAGTCAATGTTAGAGACGCAGACGGCCGACCTCGGAAGTGTAGTCAATGAACAGCGCATCAACGACCTCCCTCTGAACGGACGTCGCTACGCCGATTTGGCGCTTTTGGAACCCGGCGTGGCTAAGTTTTACGCTCCGGCGAACCCGGCGCCCGACCGATTTAGCGCCAACGGGAACAGCGAGCTTCAGAACAATTTTCTGCTGGACGGCATAGACAATAACTCGTTCTCGGAAAACTTGCAGGAATTGTCGATGCAAGTTGTGCAGCCGCCACCTGATGCCTTGCAGGAGTTCAAGATTCAGACGCGCACGTACTCCGCTGAATTCGGCAATTCGGCGGGAGCGGTGGTCAACGCGACCCTCAAATCAGGCACGAATGGCTACCACGGAGACTTGTACGAGTTTTTCCGGAATAAGGTTCTGGATGCAAACCAGTGGATTAACAATTTGACCGGTCTTCCACGCAGCGGCTTTTCTCAAAATCAATTCGGCGGTACGTTCGGCGGCCCGATCAAGAAGGACAAGCTGTTTTTCTTTGGCGATCTGGAACGGTTCACCAGCCGGAATGGCGATACCGTCCAAAGCACCGTACCGACGCCGCTAATGACGCAGGGAAATTTCACCGAATTGCCTTATGCGCTGGCCAACCCACAGGTCCCCGGCCAGTCGGGTTGCTACGTCGCAAACATTATCCAGCCAGGTTGCTTCGATCCCGTCGCGCAAAAGCTCATGGGCCTGGTCGCCGGTACTGCGACTCCGAATATCCCATCCGCAGTGGCTCTGGAAGGAATCCCGGGGAGTTGGACGGGAGCGCCGAACTATGTGTTTGCGACGTCGGTTCCAGATGACGTGTATTCCTTGGACGGGCGCATCGATTACACGCTCGGCCCAAAGGATCAGATCTTTGGAAGCTACAGCTACCGGCACGTGGACAAGCAGGATCCCCGCTGGACCAGCAATCCTTTGATCGGAAATGGCAACTTCGCGACACAGTATCGTTGGCACCAGCAGTCGTTCGCGCTGGGTTGGACGCGCACGCTTTCAAACTCACTGGTGAATGATGTGCGCTTCGGCTTCAGCCGGGACTACGCGCACAGCGATCCCAATGGCTTGACTGTTGGCACTTCCGAGGCGGAATCAGCGATTGGTCTGTCAGGAATCCCGAATGGGCCGGGTTCCGCCGGCATACCTCCGTTCTTCATCGGCGGCCTGACGACAGAAGGATCAGCAGCTTGGCGGCCGCAGTACCAGATTTCACAAGGGTGGAACCTAGTGGAGAACTTGAACTGGCTGAAAGGCACGCACAGCTTCAAGTTCGGTTACCAATACATCAGGCGGAGCGACAATTTTCTCGATATAGAAGCTCCGCAGGGCCTTATCTTAGAAACCGGAGTTGTCACCGGCAGTTTTGCGATGGCGCTGCCCGATTTGCTGCTCGGGGACGCGAACTTGGTAATTTTCACGACGCCCCACGTCGTGCATTATTTCACGCCTGGACACTCCTTCTATGCTATGGACACCTGGAAGGCGAATTCGAAACTCACTCTGACGTACGGCCTCCGATACGAGCTTTTCGCTCCGCTGATCGATCGGAATAACGAGACCACGAACTTCACCCCGCTGAACGGCGGAGGACTTATCACCGCGGCGAGCAATGCGTCCGGGTGGTATGGTCGTGCGCTGATTCATCCCGCGTTGAACAATTTTGCCCCCCGGTTTGGTTTTGCTTATCAGATGCTGCCTCGCCTGGTGTGGCGAGGTGGATATGGAGTTTTTTATCAGCATGTAAATCGAATAGGCTCGGAAGCATTGCTTCAGCTAAATCCGCCGCAGTTTGTTGATACACAAATATCCACGGGCGGAACCAGCGCCGTCTTTCAGCTAAAGGATGGGTTCCCTTCCTCGATTATCGATGCAACTGCTCCACCCTTGTACGATCTCCATATACGCGCGCAGGATCCGAACCAGCGCACGCCGTATGTCGAACAGACGAGCTTCGGACTCGAATATCAACTTGTAGGTGATACTGTGGTTTCCGCAACCTACGTTGGAAATTGGGGGCGTAAGGAGGAGCGCGTACGCGATGCCAACCAGCCTCAGGTGACTGGTTTCGATACCGGCTGCCCAATTTTGCAGTATCCCTATGCCAACCTGAATACAGTATCAACTATTGATACGTTTGCCGGCGCCGGTATCCCCTGCGCGACCACTGGTACGCATGCGTACCTGGAAGATGCCACGTTCGACGGGAATTCGAACTACAACAGCGTCGAGTTTGCCTTGCGACGGAGAATATCCAACGGCTTGAGTTACTCGCTGGGATATACATTCGCCCACGGTCTGGCCAATTACCGCGACAATTTGACGGCCCAACAGTTACCGCAAAACTCGTATAACTATTCCGCGGAAATGGGGAATTCGGTTCTCGACGTCCGCAGCCGTTTTGTCGGGAATTTTCTCTGGGAATTGCCGCTGGGTCAGGGGAAACGCTTTATGTCCGGTGACAATTTCGCCGGCCGTTGGCTGGGTGGATGGCAATTCAACGGAATCGTAACACTGCAGACCGGAACTCCATTTAATGTCACCGCCAATAATGATGGCTTGGTGGACGGCAATAACCCCGTGTATGCGAACTGCATCGGGAATCCCTACGCTGGCGCGACAACCAATCCTAAATTGTTCACGACCACGGGGTTTATAATCAACCCGGCGGCGTTTTCGCAGCCTGGTCCCGGACAGTTCGGGACTTGTGCTCCGTATCAGTTTTACGGTCCCGGAATTCAGACGTGGGACCTGAGCCTGTTCAAACAATTCAAGTTTACGGAGAGATACCAACTGCAATTTAGAACTGAGTTTTTCAACGCCTTCAATCATCCCAACTTCGCAAACCCGAATGCGAATATTGGCTCGCCAGGTTCGTTTGGAAAGGTCAACAACACGCTTGCGCCGATTCTAGGTACCGATTCGGGCGGACCGGGCGATCCTCGTGAAATCCAATTTGCACTGAAGCTGTACTTCTAGCGTCCGGCGCGGGAGCGGCGCACGCCGCTCCCGCGGCTTTTGATCGAAGCGATCGCAATGCCCGTGTTCCCGGCGCTGAATCCTGGTGGGATGCGCCCCTGGCAGAAGTATCTCGCCCTTTCTCTGGGGAGGTAGTCGTGGCCCAACCTCATTACGAAGAGGAGGTTTTGATTCACTCCGTTCCCGTCGCGCAGGATAAATCCGGCGTCCTTGTGTCTGTCACGCGCGAGCGAGCACAGTGGGAAACCATCAATTTCTCGGTCCGGCGGCTCATCGCCGGACAATATTGGCAGAGCAACACTCGTGACCAAGAAGCTGCTCTCGTCGTTCTCGGAGGAAAAGCGACTGTGGATTGGGGCGAAGGTCCCCAGGAAGTTGGGAGACGGAAGGACGTTTTCAGCGGCTATCCGTATGCGATCTATTTGCCGAGCCAGACGTTTTTTGAGATTTCGGCGATCACCAATTGCGAGTTTGCCGATTGCCGTACCCCTTCTTCCGCTCCGCTTGGTCCTCGCATCATAACTCCCGCAGATTGCCGCGAGGAGATTCGTGGCGGGGGAAATAGCACTCGTCAAATCGTCGATGTCATTCGCCCGGAGTTTCCTGCTGATAAGCTCTTGCTCTGCGAGGTCTATACACCCGGCGGAAATTGGTCGAGCTATCCTCCGCACAAGCATGACGCTCACAACCCCCCGTTTGAAGTGGACCTCGACGAAACCTACTACTACCGCATCAGCAAACCTGAGGGATATGCATTGCAACGGCTGTACGACGCCGCCGGAACCCGTGACAACACCCTGACTCTCATCGACGGCGATTTAGTATTGATCAAGGATGGCTACCATCCCGTTGTTGCAGCTCATGGGTACGATGTTTATTACCTCAATGTGCTAGCAGGTAGCGCTCGTTCCATGGCCGCCAGCGACGATCCGCGCTACGTGCACCTCCGCAAGAGTAGCTTGGAGCGCGATCCCCGCGTGCCTTTGGTTCACGCGTCTGGGTGGGAACAAAGTTCGTAGTTCGAGCAGTGTGGTGCAACGGTCCTGCTGGTGGAAGTCACTATGAGAGTGACTCATCGGAGTCGCGGTAGTGTCGCACGAAAGATTCTTGGCTGAGCGGTTCGGGCCAGGAAAGACGAGGTCGGTAATGCCACATAAGATTGGAATCGTTGGAGCGGGGGGCGCTGGAAGCATACATGCCGCAATCCTCTCAAAGGATTCCCGCGTGACACTGCGGAGTTTTTTTGACGTAGACGCGGCCCTCGCGCAAGCGATGGCCGCCAGGTTCGGCTGTCAGTCCGCTCGATCGTTCGAGGAACTTTTCAATGGGTGTGACGCCGTCTTCGTCTGTACTCCGAATACGACTCATGAAAAAGTTGCCACGCAAGTTCTGGATGCCGGCAAGCACGTTTTTTGCGAAAAGCCATTCGCGTTGAACTTGGAGTCCGCGACAAGACTGCGCAATCGGGCTGTCCGCTCCGGACTCGTCTATCAAGTAGGCCACAACCGCCGGTTTGCGCCGGTCTACAAAATTCTTAAAGGAGCGATCGATCGCAACGAATTCCGTCCGCTTTCCGTCCACGCCAAAATGAACCGCGGAGAACTCATCAACCCGCCCTGGGTGTGGAACTCCAGCCTGACTGGCGGCTTCCTCTATGAAACGCCTGTGCACATGTTCGATTTGATGACCTTTTTCTTCGGAAAAGTTGACTGGGTGCAGGTAGCCGCCCGTGTTCACGACCATGGCGAACTCGACGATTTTTCCATCTTGCTCAGTTTTCAGTCCGGCTTGCAGGCAACGATGAAGACGTACGCGCATGCTAGCTGGCACTTTCCTTTCGAACGTTTCGAGGTCTACGGGATGCACGCAACTTATGAAACGTTCGAGATGGAGAGGATTTCTTTCACGAACGGACTGGAGACCCGCACGACCAGTTACGATTTCTCCTTGGCGACCATGCATGAGAAGTGGGGCTACGTCGAAGAAGATCGTCTTTTCGTCGACGCCCTGGAAGGCAAATCGCCCCCGCCCGTCACCGCTGATGACGGATACAACGTCGTTGAATTGATCGACGCTTGCTATCGTAGCGCCAGGGAGGGCGCGCGCGTTCACTTGGGCGCCGTCGCGAAGAATCTGTAAATTGGAGAAATTCCCCGACCAGATTCGCTTTGCATCGGCCCCCGTCAGTTGGGGTGTGCAGGACGATCCCGGTCCAGCCTGGGAGCAGCCGTACGAGCAAATTCTCGAAGAAATCGTTTCCGCCGGTTTCACAGGAACGGAGTTGGGACCCTTTGGTTATTTCCCGACCGACCCCGGGGTTTTGAATAAGACATTGCAACGCTGCGGATTGACCGTGCTTTCCTCTTTCGTTCCCGTGCCGGTCACGGAGCCTTCGCGCGTAGAAAAGGTAATCGAACATGTCCGCAGGGTCGGCAAGCTGCTCTCCGCGTTGGGTGCCAGATTACTCGTTCTCGCCGACTGCCAAACGCCTCAACGACGGGAGATCGCGGGGCGCGTTCCGGTGGATGGAAGTAAATCCTTGGCTCTCGCGCAGTGGAAGCAGGTGGGAGCGGTCATCCAGCAGGTCGAGAAAGCTGCCGCGGATTTTGGCCTCCGCGTCGTATTCCATCCCCACGTCGCCACTTTTGTCGAGACTCCCATGGAAGTGGAACGCCTATTCGACGCACTCGCCACAACGCAGGTCGGCCTGTGTCTTGATACCGGGCACTGTGTATACGGAGGGGGAGATCCCGTCGATGAGGCGCGAAGATATCGTTCCCTGCTGCATTACGTCCACATCAAAGACGTCGACGCTCGCATTCTAGGCGAAGCTCGGCGCCAGAAGCTTGACTTTGCACAAGCCATCGGCGCCGGAGTGTTCTCTCGGATCGGAAGCGGATGTATCGATTTCGACGGTTTCTTTCGATTCCTGGCCGAAAGCAGGTATTCAGGGTGGGCTATCGTCGAACAAGATGTGATCTACGGCAAGACTTTCGTTCCTCCCGTGGAGAGCATGCGAACGAGTCTGACCTATCTGAAAAATATACCGTCCATAATCCCGCTCGCGGGCTAACTCGCTTAAAAATACCGCAGATCGGCAATAGGCGCCATTCGGAACGAACGGCTTATGCCGCTTACTGATTCATCTGCTGTCCGAAGGCCTGAAGGTATTCGGTCAACACTGCCTGGGCCACGTCCTGACGGCCAACCAGAGGGTTTTTCTCGAGCGCCGCAAGCGCGAACTCGCGTGAGTGCTCTACGGAAGCGCGCACCGTGAGCCGTTCGAACTCTTTTACCTGGAGCAGCAAGGGACGAACAGCGTCTGGCGCACGGCCCACGGAAGGGACATGAACGCCGCGCGAAGAAACTTCGCATGGCAGTTCGACGGCGTCATCGGCCTCGAGATCTCTCAGTGCTCCGCCGTTGCGGACCGTAAGAGGTATCGAGGAAGGCGTTTCTGCATGCAACGCCTGCAGAACGAGCAGCGCTATCCGCTCGTAACCAGAAAACTCCGAGTAGAGTTCCTGATTCTCTTTGCGCCTCTGGCCTGCCGTCGCCTCGATGCTAAAGTAAGAAGCGTTCCGTTCGCGCAGGTAATCTTCATAGATCTCGATTAGCTGCGACTCAGGAGCCTGCGCCAGCTCTTGAAACAGCCGCACGTTCATCGCTGCGATGGCCTGCCCGCGCGATTGGCCGCTTTGCTTCGTGTTCTTGTAGGCCGTCTCCGGAAAATAATAAAAGTAGAGATACTCCGTGGGCAGTAGGCCCAGTTGTTGAATGAACTCCGGCGGAAAAAGCTTGTGCCGATAGCATTTCTGAATGATTTCAGGTGAAGACAAGACTTTCGGAAGCAGTTCTGCCCCCGTCTCATCGCCAATCGCCCGCACCCAACCTAAATGGTTCAGCCCGAGGTAGTCGAATCGGAGTCCAAACGGAGTTCGGTCGAGCGCATGGGCGATCGCCTCAAATGTTTCCAAAGGAGTGTCGCAGACGCCGATGACGTTGACTCCGGAGTGATTCAGAAGGCCTTGCGAAATAATTCCGACCGGATTTGTGAAATTTATGACCGTAGCGCGCGGAGCCACGCTTTCAATCAGCCGTGCATATTCCAGCATCACACCCAAATTGCGCATGGCGCATGCGAAGCCACCTGCGCCCACGGTTTCCTGGCCGACGAGCCCATGTGCCAGAGCTATCGTTTCGTCTTTCACCCGCGCGTCGATTCCACCGACGCGAATGCTGGTGATGACGTAGTCCGCTCCTTCCAGCGCACGCTCAGGCTCCGCGTAAGCCGTGAGGCGCGCGCGCAGTCCACATCGCTTGCCCATCGCTTCCGCAACCCTCTTAATGATCTTCACGCGCTCAGGATCGGTATCCCAAAACGCAAACTCGTCCACTCGCACATTGCTGCTAAGGCCTGCGAGACCGTGGACGAGGAGTGGGCTGCGCACCCCTGCGGCTCCCACCAGAGTGATTTTCATGACACTGTTATGTCCTCCCTGGCGATTTTCCGCTAAGGTTTTCCGATGCGGGCAGCGATTCGTCTTTCCTGCTTCTAAACTTCATGTCCGCGAAGCCTTTTCATCAACTTCCTCAGGTTCTTCCGTGTCGGAATTGCCGAAGATCCTCCGGCGCTCGTCGTGGCGAGCGCTCCGCAAATATTTCCCGCTCGCAGACAATCCTCAAGCGGCCACCGGGCAAGATAACCGTGAAGAAAACCACCATCGAAGGCGTCGCCTGATCCCGTCGCATCCACCGCACGGACGCGTATCGACTTCACGCGCACGATTTTTCCGTCGCGAACGGCTAGAGAACCATCGGGACCAAGTTTCACGACGGGAACTCGAACCCACCGTGCCAATTGTCGTGCAGCGACCTCGATTGTTTTTTTTCCGGTCATGGCCTTCGCTTCCGATTCATTTGGAAATGCAAATTCGAATTCCTTCAGCAGAGAGGGCAATCGCGGAGAGTCAAGCACTTCAGGGTTCCATCCCAAATCGCCCGAAATCGTCAAGCCTCTCTTGCGCAGCTTGCGAATTGCCGCCACCCAAACCTGTGGCGGACGCAGTGCGCACGCCAAATGCAGATGCCATCCGCTCCGCAACTGCTTCTGCACACTCGGTCGCGCCAGGAGTCTTTCCAATTTCGCATTGATTCTGTCGTGAGTAATCATCATGCGATCGCCTTCGCAGGCGGCGCAGACCGTCATCGCCGTTGGTAAATGCGGATCGAATTCACAGCCGTCGGTAGCGATCCCACTCTCGGCCAGCTTCTGCCATTCCGGGCTTCTGAGCGCATCCCGTCCGACTCTGGTAATCGCTTTGGTCGGAGTTCCTAATCTCGCCGCTACCAACGCAGTTGTTGCCAGGCCGCCACCTGGAAACCGCTCGAAGCTCGCGGTCTTAACTTCTCTCCCCATTTGAGGAACCCTTGGCAGGTCGTAAAACACAAGGTCGAAAAAAAATTCGCCAAAGACGACTAAGCCCCGGTCGCTTCGAGCGGAGGCTGAAGTCACCATATTCGAAATCATAGCAGAGTTGGCCTCGCGGACAAAGAAACGAAGCGAACACACCGAAACGTTTTGGTGCCGGTATTTTCAGGGATTTATCGTACGTTGCTGTTTTGCAGACAGGTCGACTTTATCGTAACTCGAGGTTTCCAACTTGCCTCGCTAGCCCACCTCAGCCAAACATGCGAACACTCTGGGTACTACAATGCAGCTTCGATCCTGGGACCTTTTGAGCGGTTCCTATTCCGAGGCAACCTTCACAAGCGTCTTGTAAATCATCTTCGTTCCCTGTTCCAGCGACTCGATCGGCACTCGTTCATCGTTTCCATGCATGCGCGTCAAATCTTCAGGTGTAATGGGATACGGATAAATCCCGTAAACAGGAACGCCTCGGCTCCGCCACGCAATCGCGTCCGTACCCGCTTGAAAGAGATATGGGGTCACGGGCGTCCCCGGCCACGTTGAATGAGCGCTGGCTTCCAACGCCCGGTACAGATCTGTTTCTGTGCTCGACGACTTCAAATTCTCAGCTTCTTTTACAAGTTCCTCCACCCGTGCAGCGTCAGGGTTGTCCCCCGAAGGAAGTGAAACATCCACGCGTGGGTCGTCGATTGCCCCGCGAATCTCGGCAATAAACTTTTGCAGGTCGGTTCCCGGAATCACCCTCAGATTGAGGGTCGCCTCGGCTGTTCCAGGGATCACGTTTCCCCGAAACCCAGCTTTGAGAAATACCGGGGCGAAAGTATTTCGCATAATTGCATGCAGCAATACGTTCTTGCTGATTTCTCGATCCGCTGCCCAAATCACGGTCGGGTCCTTGCTGTTTACCAAGTCGCCGAAATATTTGGATAGCGGCGGTTCGCTTGTCTTCGCGAGCGTTTCGAAAAATTCTCTTGTGCTGGGAATCAACTCTACCGGCGTCTCGTAATCGGCGAGCTTCGCCATCGCCTTGGACAAAGTGAAAATAGCGCTGTCCGGTCTTGGCATCGAGGAATGCGTCGAGGTTCCTTGAGCCTTAACGATCAAGGGAATGGACACCTTGTCGCCGGTGGAGATGCTCACGTACTGTACTCCACCGTTCGCACTTTTTATGATCCATCCGCCCTCATTCAAAGCGAATTCGCAATCCACTAGGTTCCAATGCGACTTGGCGAGCCAACTCGTGCCGTAGGGGCCACTTTCTTCATCCGCCTCGGACAGTAGAATCACATCGCGGTGCAGCGGGACGTGATTCTTTACCAACTCCATAATCGCTTCGGCAAAGACGGCTATGCCCCCCTTGTAATCCATCGCGCCTCGGCCATAAATATAGCCATCTTTCACATCGCCCGCGAAAGGATCGACCGTCCACTTCTCACGCTCCACGCCCACGACGTCCGCGTGCGCCGCCAGCAGGACAGGTCTCTTTGACCCGTCGCCCTTGACTCGCGCAATGAAATGGACTTTCTCTGCATCCGGCGTAGGAATGATCGCAACTTCGACGCCAAGTGCGCGAAACTTCGTCGCCAACAATTCCGCGAGTTCTCGATTGT
>Ga0228598_1000057_pt1 | contig 16192 bp, 10 predicted proteins | sample CZU4metagenome_FD_182726 | JGI IMG/M metagenome (GOLD analysis project Ga0228598, IMG submission 182726) | Spruce rhizosphere microbial communities from Bohemian Forest, Czech Republic - CZU4 | ecosystem: Host-associated > Plants > Roots > Rhizosphere | place: Czech Republic: South Bohemian... | reverse complement strand
GAAGTTTCGTCTACGTGACGAACTCAGCCGACAACACGGTTTCCGTACTGAACATTAACCCCGGCACTGGGGCTTTAACGCTGCTGGGTACATTTGCTACCGGGACCACGCCTACGTCCGTGGTGGCTTTGGACCCTTATCTGTATGTGGGCAATCAGGGATCCACGAATATCTCTGCGTTTACTGTGACTCCCGTCACGGGGGTGCTCACGGAGATTACGAGTTCCCCTTTTAGCGTGGGCATCGCTCCGTTGTTCGAAGTGCTGGACCCCGACAATCTGTTTCTTTACGTCGGCAGTCAAAGTGCGAACAGCATCACTGCGCTGTCGATTGACACAAGCACCGGAGCTCTTGCCGAAACCTCGCAGTCGGCACCCACCGGGGTTTCACCCTCATCGATGGGGGTCGCGAAATGAATTCCGCAGGCTGATTCAGCGCGACTCATGGACGCCCGCGCCTGCATTGATATCCTTCTATGATCAACTTCGGAATCATCGGTTTTGGATTGCACGCAGTGAAGCGGGTGATGCCAGGTTTTGCGCTTGCCAAGAACTGCCGGGTGAGCGCTCTCTCGCGGCGCGATTTGGCCAAGGCGAAAGAATCGGCGCGACAGCACGAGATTCCGCTGGCGTTCGATTCGGCCGAACGGCTGTGCCGCTCTCCTCAAGTTGACGCCGTTTTCATTACCACTCCGAACGCTTGCCATTTAGAAGATGTGCTGGTCGCAGCCGCATGCGGCAAACCGATACTGTGCGAGAAACCCATGGCAGTGAATGCCGACCAGTGCCGGCAAATGGTCGAAGCCGCCCGTAAAGCCAAAGTTCTGTTGGGAGTGGCCCATGTCTTTCGCTTTGAAGAGAGCACGGCGTGGTTGCGCCAAAAGTTGTCCGCGGGACAAATCGGCAAACTGGTTTTCGCGCGCTCGGAGTTCTCTTTTCCCGCATCCCATGGACACGCCCGTACATGGATTCACGATCCCGTGGTCTCCGGGGGTGGACCGGTCGCCGATGTTGGGGTTCACTGCGTCGACACGCTGCGCTTCATTCTTCAGGACGAAGTATCGCGGGTAAGCGCTCGCGAGATTCCGGGAAACGCTGGCGAAGTAGAAGCCGGCGCATCGATGGTGCTCGAGTTCTCGCGTGGCACTCTGGCCACGGTGGCGGTTTCGTTCCTCGCCGAATACCGCACGCCTCTCGAGTTGGTTGGGGAAACTGGCGTGCTGTGGGCTGACAATGCATTGACCGTCGAGCATCCCATCAACCTTGAACTGCGTCGTGGGGGAGCCGTTGTAGAAAGCCAGACAGTCTCGAACCGGCTTGCTTACGCACTCCAGGTGGATGCATTCGCTAACGCGGTCGAAGGCAAAGCGGAGTTTCCGATTTCCGGCGAAGAAGGCTGGCGCAATCAGGAAATCCTGGACGCGGTGTACCGGAGCATGAAGAGCGGACGCACCGAAGCGGTGCCAAACGTCGTCTAGGAAGGGCACGGGGACTATCGCCCAATTGCTCTCATCGATCCAAAGGATTTAGCCGTGTGCTGCGATTAATCCTTCGAGCCGTCCGCGACCGTAGCTGGAGGGATCCCCTTGGCCTCTACGATTGCCCAATGCCACTCTTGCCCGTCGTCGAGATTTTCGTCCAGCTTCTCCCGATAGACAGTGGTCGCGAAAGGCGCGGACGATCCTTTTAAGTGCAGTAGAAGCGTTACGTCCGAATGCTTGTCGGCTGGAGTCGCATCTTCGGAGGCGGCGGGCAGGAGTTTCGCGGCTCCATAGTCGTCGGCGCTCGTATCATCATGGCGCACGATGGTCAGGCCGACCGTGATCTCCCGCACGTTCCACGAGCTGGCGTTGTACATCGAGACTTCCAATGTGTCCCCGTGAATGTTCGCGGGACCGTCTAACTTGGCGAGTTCACTCTGCGGGAGGTCTTGTGATACGTAGGGACTGGAGAGCAACGCCGTAGTGTTGGCGTTGAAGGAAAGGCTGCAAGTTCCATCGGGGGACGACATCTGAAAATGGGTTGCGCCGCCCTCAAAGGTAAAGGTCGGTCTCGTCCCGAGCCGGAAGTGCTCGACATCGTCAATCACCTGGGTGAGATTGTCGTTATCGATGATGCTCGGCGCGGCTGATTCTTTGGGCTCTTTGCTCTGGCGCAGAGAGCGCGCCAGATCGCCCAGAGATACTTCGTCCTCCGATTGCGCGGCGCACACTGGTAGCAACAATCCCGGCGAAATCGAGCCCATAAAAACCAGAAATACGCCGAGATAAAACCGATGCTTCATCAAGACTCACCCAAAAAACCGAGGATCTCCTAAGCTAGATTGTAGTCAGAAAAAGGATGGGTATGGCGTGGAGGGACGAACGTTGGTCGTAGAACCTTTAGCGGCGCTCGGATCGCGAAGGCCGAAACATGCACCCACATTGGCGGTCAAAATTAAAATCACGGACGTGCGGGACGAAGTAGCCGCGCAACAGGGCGCCACACGCCCGTGAAGTTTACAGCAAGCCAGATGAGCGGAAACGAGTAACTGGATCAGCTATCGGCATGGGCTCCCGCTTAAAGATCCAACGAGCCACCGCAAACCCCAACGCCGCATAGCACAGATGAACAAGTTTCATAACTCACCCCCAAGAAGGTCTGTCACAGCACCTAAGGGGAGGCTCAATGAAGCCAAGGTAGCAAGCCCGCACTGCTCGCGCAACGCCCGAATGGGCTATAGACGTAGCACGATAGTTTGGGAAAGTAACCTGCGAAGTAACCATAAAACGCAATATTTGCGACGGTCGCAAACGCTTGCAACCATGTAAATCGAGGCGCAGTCGGAACGCGCCTACATTGATCACGCTGATGTAGACTGCATCTTTCCTCGGATTATGTGGAGGGATGGAGGCTTCGCATGAGTTGGGCGAGCAAGCTGGTCAAGCCTTATCGGATCGAGGACGGAAGCAAGTTCCGTTTGAAGGATTTCGATCCGGAAGACACAGGGAAGATACATTCCAAAAAACACGCGGAGCAACTTCTGACCGATGGCATCGCTGCGATGACCGATTTGCAGAGCAAGCTCTACGCCCAGGACCGTTGGGGTGTGCTGCTTATTTTCCAGGCCATGGACGCCGCCGGCAAGGACGGGGTCATCAAGCACGTAATGTCGGGGGTCAATCCGCAGGGCTGTCAGGTGTATTCGTTCAAGACTCCGTCGGTGGAGGAACTGAATCACGACTACCTGTGGCGTGCGCTGCGGCGGCTGCCGGAGCGCGGCCAGATCGGTATCTTCAACCGCTCTTATTACGAAGAAGTGCTGGTGGTGCGAGTGCATCCGGAGTTGTTGAAGAATTCACGAATTCCTCCGTCGCTGCTAACCAAGGATATTTGGAAGGATCGTTTTCAGGACATCAACTGCTTCGATCGTTATCTGACACGCAATGGAATCGTAGTCCGCAAATTCTTCCTCAATCTTTCGAAGAAGGAGCAGAAGAAGCGCTTTCTGGATCGTCTGGATCGCCCGGAAAAGAACTGGAAGTTCTCCGAGGCCGATGTGCGCGAACGCGAATACTGGGATGATTATATGAAGGCCTATGAGGACATGATTGTCAATACGTCGAGCGCGCAAGCGCCTTGGTACGTGATTCCGGCGGACAACAAATGGTTCACTCACGTGGCTGTGGCGGCGGCGATTGTTGAGACCATGGAAGATCTGAAACTGGCTTACCCGGTTGTCGATGCTAATAAGCGGAAGGAGTTACGGGCCGCGGCGGCGATGCTTACGGGAAAGAAGAAAACTTAAGGGCATAAGACTATTCAGATTGCTTCGCTGGCGTGCTTTCGTGAGACGATTCCAGGCGGTACACTGAAGTTTCCTTTTCACGGGGTGGTGAACTCAATGAATATTCTTAAGCGGACAGCCGGTCGAACTGCGTGGATTGCAGGCGTTCTCCTGATATGGGTTGCGAGTACGAGCGTCGCACAGAACCGGGCCGAAGAGAAAGCGCGGAAAACTCCTGAGCTTCAGAGCGACGCGCAGAAAGCTTCCGCCACTGACACTGATAACGAGGACCCCCAGTTCAAGGGCATGAAATACCGGCTGGTGGGGCCGTTCCGCGGCGGACGGTCGTTGACGGCATCGGGCGTGGCGGGCGATCCAAATGCTTACTATTTCGGCTCGACCGGTGGAGGGGTATGGAAGTCGACCGATGGAGCGATGACTTGGACTTCCGTCTTCGATAAAGAGGCAGTATCCGCGATTGGAAGTCTGGCGGTTGCTCCTTCGGATCCGAATGTCGTGTACGTGGGAACGGGCGAAGCTTGCATTCGCGGCAACATTTCGCACGGGGATGGAATTTACAAGACAGTTGATGGCGGGAAGACCTGGAAAAACGTTGGCTTGCACGACTCGCGGGCAATCGGAAAAGTGATTGTCGACCCCAAGAATGCGGATGTTGTCTACGTGGCTGCGCTGGGCCACCCTTTCGGCCCGAATACCGAGCGCGGCATCTTCCGCACAACCGACGGAGGAAAGACCTGGGACAAAGTTCTGTACAAGGACGAGAATACGGGCGGCATCGACATTGCGTTCGATCCGCGCAACTCTCATATTCTTTTCGCCTCGTTGTGGGAGGCGCGGCGCTCCCCGTGGGGACTGACGAGCGGCGGCCTTGGCAGCGGCCTCTATCGTTCGAACGATGGCGGAAGCACATGGAAGCGGCTTGAAGAACACGGCCTGCCAAAAGGGCCAAACGGCAAAATTGGGATCGCCGTGGCCGCGAATTCCGATCGCGTATACGCGCTGATTGAAGCGCCCGAGGGCGGTCTGTATCGCTCCGACGATAGCGGCGAAACATGGGAACTGCTGAACAACGATCGCGCCTTCTGGCAGCGGGCATGGTATTACATGCATATCGTTGCGGACCCGAGGTCTGCGGATGTGGTTTACATCGCGAATGTGGACTTCTATAAATCGAGTGACGGCGGGCACACCTTCAACAAGGTGAAGGTGCCTCACGGCGACAATCATGGCATGTGGATCGATCCCAAGGATCCGAACCGCATGATCGTCTCGAACGACGGCGGGGTCACGCTGAGCCTGGATGGCGGCAAGAACTGGACGCGGCAGGATAACCAACCGACTGCGCAGTTTTATCACGTGGTCACCGACACGCGCACTCCCTACTATTTGTATGGCTCCCAGCAGGACCTGGGTTCAGTCGCGATTGCCAGTCGCGGCGACAACGGCTCGATCGATCGGGCTGACTGGTATGAGGTCGGAGGTGGAGAGGCGGGCTACATTGCCCCATATCCGCCGGATCCTAACATTGTTTATGCGGGCGAATATGAAGGTGTGATCACACGGTTCGACAAGCACAATGGACAGACGAAAAACATCTCGGTGCAGCCCGAGATCAGCGATGGCGGCGGCGCCGCGAAGCTGGAGCATCGTTTCCAGTGGACTGCGCCGATTCTGATCTCGCCGCATGATCCCAACACGCTGTACCACGCCGGGGAACGGCTGTTCAAAACGACCGATGCTGGGATGCATTGGGAAGCCATCAGTCCCGACCTCACGCGCAACGACAAAAGTAAGCAACAGGCGTCGGGTGGTCCGATCGACAAGGATGATTCGGGCACGGAATATTACGACACGATCTTCGCCGTGGCCGAATCGCCGCTGGTGAAGGGTTTGATCTGGGTGGGCACGGACGATGGACTCGTGCACATTACGCGCGATGGCGGAAAGAACTGGAGCAACATCACACCCAAAGACCTGCCGGATTGGAGTCGCATCAGCTTGATTGATCCTTCGCCGCATGATGCCGGAACAGCTTACGTGGCCGTGGACCGGCATCAGTCGGACGACATGCATCCTTATATCTATAAGACTAACGATTACGGCAAGACTTGGGTAAAGATCGTCAAGGGGATTCCGGACAACACGTTTGCCCGCGCCGTGCGTGAAGATCCCAAGAAACGCGGCCTGCTCTATGCGGGCACCGAGAGTGGTGTGTATGTGTCGTTCAACGACGGTGCGGATTGGCGCGCTCTCCAACTTAATCTGCCTACGACGCCGGTTCACGACTTGATGGTGAAGAACGATGATCTGGTCGTAGCCACGCATGGGCGAGCATTCTGGATTCTCGACGATATTTCTCCGCTGCGGCAATACAGCGATGACATTGCCAAACGGGATGTACACCTTTACGTGCCCGCGACCGCGATGCGATTCCAGAATCCAGTCGAAGACGAGGATGCTCCGAAGCCTGTAATGGTTGGAGACAATCCTCCGACCGGGGCTTTGATTTATTACTTCATTAAGGACAAACCGAAGGGTGAAACCACCATTGAGATTCTCGACGCCACCGGCGGCGTCATTCGAAAATACTCCAGCAATAAGACGGAAGAACTGGACGAGCCCCTGACTCCCGACGATAAGAAGCCGGAAAAACAGATCAAGCCGGAAGCCGGGCTCAATCGTTTTGTCTGGGACCTGCGTTACACCGGGATCTCGCGCGTGCCCGATTACTATCTCTGGGAATATAAGGATGGCGGGCGAGGTCCTTTGGCTGTTCCAGGCAAATACCAGGTCCGGCTAACGGTCGACGGGAAAAGTCAGAGCGCGGCATTCGAAGTCACAATGGATCCGCGGGTCCAAGTGTCGCAGGCCGATTTGCAAAAACAATTTGATCTGCTCATTCAAGTGCGCGACCAACTCAGCCGGGTTTACGACACAGTGAACCAGATTCAGGACGTGCGCGAGCAAATGGATGGACTGAGAAAACGGCTCCCGGATAACGCCGCCGTAAAGAACACGGTTGCGGCCGCTGACGCGCTCGACAAGAATCTATTGTTGGTGCGCGACGATCTGGCGCAGATGAAAATTAAGTCGAATGAAGATTCGCTGTCTTATCCGCAGAAAGTCGATAGTAAGCTCGCGGGTCTGGCAATGGCGGTTGGTGTGGGAACCGATTCTGCTCCGACCGAGGCCGAATATCGAGTCTTCGAGAAGCTGAAGCAGCAGGCGGACATTTCGATCGCGCATTGGGCGGAAATCCAAAGAACCGAACTCGCTGATTTTCAGAAGATGATGGCTGGCCAGAACATTCAGGCCATCGTTGTGCCTGCGGCCGAGAACGCGGGGTCGGCTGGGGAAAGTCCAAGGTAGGTTGCGAACCGATAGTCGAAGCAAATAGTGGTCTGAGCAGACGCTGCGAGCAAGACCAAAGAGCTTGGAGCAACGACGGCGAAGACTAGTTGTCAGTTCGCTGTTTTCAGTTCACAGTCGTTCGGTCCGCTACTCCTCGTTCATTCGACTCGCTCCTAATGGCCGATCAGAATTTGCCTCAACTCCCACGTGCTTCGAGATAGTGATCGATCTGCTGGATCGGTTGCGCACACTCCACGGCGATGGCAAACACTTCCCGTTCAGTCTTCCGGTCGACCCTCACAACTTTACCCTCACCTACAAACTGAATAGGACGACCAAGCTCGCGAACATCCACGGTCACAGTGAAGCTTACCGGAGTGTGCTGCGGGATCATGGAAGAGGTCTCCAACAGCAGGCCGCAAATGCTGATATTTTTGCTGACCGCTTCAAACTCAATCATCAAGTCAACATCGCGAACCTTCAGGCGAACCGGATATTGCAGTTGAAAGCGCCTATACTTGCGCTCCTGCGGAGGGGAGGAGGACCACGCAACGCCGTTGAGTTTGCTCATAGTGTGAGGTTACTTTGGCGACCAGAAGCTGATGCTAATTGTGGTTACGCCGGGGTAAGAAGAGCACGAAGGATGCTGCCCAAGAGGCCAATTTCCTGGGGTGCCTGGTTCAATCCTTCTGCGGAAATTCGAGGAGTCGCGTATCTGGTTTTGGCCTAATTTGAGTTGTCCGATTGCCGTGCGCGGCGGTGAATTCAGCCTGTCTCAAAACTGGCCCTCGGTTGCTTTCGGCACGTCCTTCCGCGACCTACCCAATGGCCGGTACACCGTTCAGACTACCTCTTCGCCCCAGATGAGTAGATTCGGGGGAGACAACAGGGTCCTCTATGATGAGACAGCTTCCTGCCCGGTGGAATGCGCTTGTTGTGCTTCTCGCTCTTGCGACGATGCTGGGCTGCCAAGGCCTAAGCAGCTCGAACAAGTCCTCCCCTTCTTCTCCTAACAACCCCAAGCCAGGAGAGCTTACGGTCGCGCCGACCAGTGTTAGTTTCGGTATCGTGGAGGTTGGGAACAACCAAAGCAAGCCTGCAACCATGACCAACTCGGGTGGGTCGAGCCTGACGGTCACTAACGTGACTCCCACCGGCGCCGGCTTCAGCGTGAGCGGAGTGAGTTTGCCGCTGACTCTCGCGTCTGGCCAGAGCCAGGGTTTTACCGTCGTCTTTACGCCAGCATCCGCAGGTACGATCACCGGAAATCTGGCGATCGCAAACACGGGCTCAACACCTACGGTTAACGTCACCCTCTCCGGAGGCTCGCAGACAGAGGGCGCGGTTACTCCGAGTTCTCCGAGCCTTAACTTTGGAAGTATTCTCGTGGGCAGCAAACAAACGCTCACGGAAACTCTGAATAACACCGGCGGATCCGCCCTCACGGTGACGCAGGTGACCCCTACTGGCACCGGCTTTGCCGTGAGCGGCTTGACTTTGCCGTTGAACCTGCCGGCCGGTGAAGGGCAGTCGTTCAGCGTCACCTTTACTCCGCAATCTGCGGGCACGGTCAACGGGAACCTAGCCATCGCGAACACCGGCGCCACTCCTGCAATGAACATCCCGCTATCGGGAGGCGGACAGACCGCAGGCGCTCTTACGCCCAGTCCCGCTAGTCTTAACTTTGGAAGCGTCGAAGTGGGCAGTAACCAGGTGCTCACCGAAACTCTGACCAACTCTGGTGGATCCAGCGTCACCGTCACTCAGGTAAATCCCACGGGGACAGGGTACAGCGTGAGCGGGTTGAGCCTGCCGTTGACACTAACCGCCGGGCAGAGCCAAGGCTTCAGCGTCACTTTTACTCCGTCCTCAACCGGCAACAGCAGCGGAAATCTGGCGATCATCAGCAACGCGTCGGACGCCAGTCTCAATGTTCCGCTATCCGGAAACGGCCTGGCGCCGGGTTCGCTCGCGCCGAGTCCGTCAAGCCTGAGCTTTGGCGACGTCCAAGTCGGCAATAACCAGCAACTCTCCGAAACTCTGACCAACTCTGGTGGAGTCAACGTTAATATCTCGCAGGCTTCAGTCGCGGGAACGGGCTTCACGATGAGCGGGTTGAACCCGCCCTTGACGCTCACGCCCGGGCAGCATTACACCTTCACGGTCACGTTTACGCCGCCCTCCCCTGGGAATGACAGTGGAAATGTTTCGATTGTCTCGAATGCGTCGAACCCGAACTTGTCCATCCCACTAAGCGGCACCGGAACACCTGTGCCGCAGGGAACGTTGGCTGTCACTCCAACCAGCATGGGCTTCGGCAACGTGGTCGTGGGAACCAACTCTCAACTAACTGGGACGCTCACTGCCAGCGGCGAAAGCGTGACGGTCTCTTCTGACATTTTCAACGGATCAGCTTATGCTCTGAGCGGGATCTCGTTCCCGGTTACGATTCCGGCAGGCCAGCACGTGCAGTTTACGATAACGTTTACGCCTGCAGGGACTGGCTCGGCCTCCGGCAGTGTCTCCTTCGCCAGCAATGCTTCTAACTCTCCAACCGTGGAGACCTTTACGGGCGACGGCACCCCTCCCCCGCAGCACTCCGTCAATCTCTCCTGGACTGCGAGCTCATCGCCGAATATCAGCGGGTACAACATTTATCGCGGCATCAAGTCGGGTGGGCCTTATTCGAAGATCAATGCGGTGCTGAACGCCAGCACGGTTTACACCGATACCACCGTCGCCGACGGGCAGACTTATTACTACGTAACCACCGCAGTCAATTCGAGTAACGAAGAGAGCGCCTACTCCAATCAGACGACGGCTGTAATTCCCCCGCCATAGTTCCTGGTTCGCCTAGGAAACCCGACATCTCCGGGGGTGGGACAAACGCGCACCTTGGCCCCTCCCAGGGAAGCAGCCCACCCAATCGTTCCCGCGTGGCAAAGATCCCGACTTGCAGAACTTAATGTATTTGTTTAATCTTGCATGACTTTTCACAAGAAAGGACTGCGTTCAGAAGGTCTCCCCACGGGTTCGTCCGGATGTACTACCGGGACCTTCCATTATTCGTTTTAGTCGATAATCTTCCACAATCGCGATATGAGATTCCCGCACGCTATGTCTCGATTGCCGGTTTCGTGGGCCGTGATCGCCATCGTTTTCTTATCGGCATGTCCAGCGCTTGCGCGCGATCCTGCCACCACCAAGTCTGCTTCATCGAACTCGAAGAAGGAACGCCTAGTCATTACCCCCCTGAATCTTGGTTTCGGAAGAGTCGCAGTCGGCCGGCGCCAGATCCAGAGTGTGACTTTGACCAACTGGGGCAATTCAGACGTCAGGCTGTTGCAAGTCATCACCCGGGGACGCGACTTCGCGGTGGTCGGGCTGGATTTGCCTGTGACCCTTGCGCGGGGAGAGAGTTACACATTCAGTGGCGTGTTTGCCCCGCGATCCAGAGGCGCCAGCAGCGGCAGTGTTGCTTTTATTTCAGATGCTTCCAGCATTTCGAACCCAGCTCTGAGGATGGAACTGACAGGCATGGGGTCCGATGATGATGGGCAGCTCATCATCAACCCAGCAACCATGAATTTTGGCACGGTGCAGTTGGGATTGAGTGCCAGCCAATCAGGAACCCTCAGCGCTGGCGCGAGTCAGATAACCGTTTCGTCTGCATCGAGCAGCAGCGCTGAGTTTACCTTCGGCGGACTGTCATTCCCCTTGATCATTGCCGCCGGCGGAAACCAAGGATTTACGGTTACGTTTACCCCGCAAGCCAGTGGCACGGCATCGGCCGCGCTCTCCTTCCTCGATGAGAATGGGATTCCTCTCGCGGTGGAAACTCTTACTGGCACCGGCATCGTTTCAACGAATCATAGCGTCGAGCTGTCATGGACCGCCAGCACTTCTCACAATGTCGTCGGTTACAACATTTACCGCGGAAATCAGTCGGGCGGACCTTACGTCAAGATCAATTCCTCTTTAGATTCGAAGACCTCCTACACCGACACTTCGGTGACGGGTGACAACACATACTATTACGTGACCACGGCGGTTAATTCGGACAACAAAGAGAGCGGTTATTCCAATCAGGCGCAAGCCACGATTCAGTGATTCTTCCTAGTTGCTGCAAGTGGCTCGAATCCGAAGCTGCGCGCGCCTTCAGAAGTCTTTTCGAACCGGCTCCTGGTCTCGGGACTGATTCCCCGCGGTGAGGCTACTCTCCAAAACTCTCTCGATCTGCAATAGTTTGCACATAATGCTTCTACCGCTATCTCCATGACGCTGCTGCAAATCACTGACTGCTGGACAGTAAACAATAGCGGACACACGGTATCCCATCGGTTGCCGAATTGCTGCGGCTGGGCGGGCGAACCGAACTAGAAAGATGAGCGCTCCCCCATCCATGCATATGAGGTTCTTATCTGCCTCGCTTTGGAGGAGAACCAAGGGCCTAATTTTTCTGGTGCTCCTGTCTGTGCCGGCTTTCGCGCAAGGGGTTTCCCTCGCGAACCTGAATGATGGTCCCCTTAACTCTGGCACAAACAACTCCGCTCCAACTGGCCACACTCTCAGCAATACTGGCGCGATGGAACATTCGATTGTCTCCGGTCCACTACCCGAAGCGCCCTCACGGCATAGGTTTTGGGACACGGAGAATCGGGCTCTTTTCACGACGGTTGCTGTTCTCAGCGCGGCTGATTTTGCTCTGACCCGGTCGATTCTGCAGCACGGCGGAAAAGAACTGAACCCGGTAACCCGCTTCTTCAGCGGCAGCACCGCAGGGCTGGCGGTCAATTTCGCCGGCGAAACTGCAGGAGTCATTGGACTCAGCTACCTTTTTCACAAAACCGGGCACCATCGACTAGAGCGGGTTACCCCCATGCTCGACATTGGCGCCTCGGGGTTCGCCGTCATCTACGACCTCAACCACCGCTAAGTCTCGCCAACCGAGGCGATGATTCCTAAAGATAGTTCCGTTGCCTCGCATTTACCTTGGTAGCGCAACCTTTTCCGTGATAAGATTCCCCGGCTTTCGAGCTGTGGCGGCATGGGGCGCGCTCCTTAACGAAGACTCCCGAGGAGAAGCTCGTATGACCCGAAGCTATTTCGTTCTAACCGTTCTTTTGTGTGTTTCGGCCAGCCTTGGCGCGCGCGCTGCGGCCAGCGATGAGATCATCCCCGCCGGAACGCTTCTGCAATGCACGTTAGATGAACCCAACTTCTCGTCCAAGACGGCACAAGTAGGCGATCCCGTACTTTGCTATTTGAGCCATGTAACCGCCTTCGGGCGTTCGGTTTTTCCTCGTGGCGCGGAACTAGGTGGCCACCTGCAGGATTATCAGAATCCCGGACACTTTGTGGGTAAGGGCTGGATTGAGATCGATTTTGATCGTATCGTCCTGCCCGGTGCGCAGGTCTTTCCGCTTACTGCGAAAGTAATTTCAGCCCCACACCTCAAAGTGGACGCCGAGGGCAAAGTTCACAGCAAGGGCCATCCCAAGAGAGACGCCGCGCTCTGGGCGATTCCGATCTTCTGGCCAGTCAAGCTCATCACTCTTCCGAACCGCGGACCGTTTCCAACTTTCAAGGGTGAAGCTCGTCTGACCTTGCGACTGATGGAAGACATTGAAATTCCAGTGGCTGCTCGGGCTTCTGTTCCCATGCCACCATGGGCCACCCCCAGCAGCTACAACTATTCTCCGTCTACGCTCTACATCCCGGCTTCCACAGCTCCGCGAGAGCAAACCGCGACCTTGCAGCCAGCCAATTTCGTGCAGCATTCCGCGGAGGTTCAGCCCAAACAGCAACCAACCACAGTCATCGTGCTGAAGGGTGGGGGCGCATGGATCGCCCGCGATTATTGGGTAGAAGCTGGACAGCTGCATTGTGTGAGCCTGGATGGAGGGCAGAAAGTGATCGCCCTCGAGGCCATGGATCTTTACCAAACAGTAGGCGTGAACCGAGAACGACACGTCGAGTTCGTGTTGCGTTCGAAAGATATGGTCGAGCAGTAAAGAGCGGCAGAAAGCCACAGTTCGTTTTGCGAAATCAGGAGTCCGCGGCGGGAGCCGGAGCACTGGCTGCCATGCGGACTTCCTTGTCCCTATAAGTTTACGTTCTTCGATTTGGAAAGCAGACTCCACGAGCGGGAGGTCCTTACCTGTCCGCTCCCGTCTGGAATTTGTTTGAGCAACCAAAGCACGGCATCGACGAACCGATATAAAATAGTCTCCCACGGAATTCGCTTGGGGACGAGATCCGCGACTTAAGTTCTTGGGAGGCTTCCATGCGTAAAATCGCAATCGTCATCGGAATCGTAGTGCTCGTTATTGTCGTCGCCGTGGGCGTGATTTTCGCGACGTTCAATCCTAACGACTACCGGGGAACGGTCCAGACCAAACTCGAGCAGCAATTGAATCGAAAAGTCAGCTTGGGTGACATGAGTTTGGGGCTGTTCCCTCTTCGTTTTCGGGTGGCAAATCTTTCGATCGCCGACGATCCGAAGTTCGGCAATCGCCCGTTCATTCAAACCCAGGAGTTGAGCGTCTCCGTCAAACTGCTTCCCCTGCTGAGCAAGTCCGTGGAGGTAGAGTCTCTGACTCTGGAGCGTCCTAGCGTCGAGCTGATCAAAAACGCGCAGGGCGTGTGGAATTGCGCCTCGCTTGGTCAAAATGCGCCCGCAACGGCGCCGCCGGCCGCGTCTGGCGGGCAGCAATTCTCACTGGGCGAATTGGCGATCGACGATGGATTGGTCGCGATCACCGATCTGCAGGACCGCAAGCCGCGAACGGTCTACAACAACATCAACCTCAAGCTTACGGATTTCGCTCCCAACACTCCGTTCAACCTGAACGCATCGGTTCACTTGCCCGGTTCGGGGAGCCAGGAAGTGCAACTACAAGGCAAGGGTGGGCCACTTTCGCATACGAATCCCGCCAGCACGCCCTTCAAGGGAACTCTAGAATTAAAGGGAGTCGAGATCGGAGAACTGCAAAAATTCCTGCAAACTCCAGCGCTGGTCAACACCGACGGCGTGCTCTCTGGACACACGGATATCTCCAGCGTGAACGGAAACCTATCGGCGAACGGACAGATGAATCTGGACAAACCAAAGCTGCACGGCATCGATGTGGGATATCCGATCAACGTGGACTACGACGTCAGCGATGACCTGGTCAATGATTTACTGAAGATTAATAAGGGCGCGATCAAGCTAGGACCGACGCCAGTCTCCGTCACGGGCACCATGAACTCCAAGCCCACACCGGCGCAGGTCGATATGGAGCTGAAAGCCAGCAGTGTTTCCATCTCGGAGATCGCTCGCCTCGCCGCAGCTGCCGGCGTTGCCTTCGCTCCCGGCACGACAGTGACCGGTCAAATCAATGCCGACATCAAGGCGCAGGGCGCGTCCGATAAGCCCGCACTGAACGGGACTCTGGCGGGCAACAACCTGCAGATTTCCGGGAAAGAAATCGCCAAGCCGGTTCAGATCAAGACCGTAAACATCACCCTGACTCCGGCCGACATAAATTCCGACAACTTTAATGTGACCTCCGGTGGAACCACGGCTGCCGTGCAATTCTCCATGAAGCAATACACCTCGAATTCGCCGCAAGTAAACGCGACGGTGCGTGCTCCGCAAGCAGCCCTGCCCGACCTCCTGTCGATGGCCAAGGCTTACGGAGTGACCTCGCTAGACAAGATTAGCGGCTCTGGAAATCTTGCCCTCGATATGAGTGCCGCAGGTCCGCTGCAATCCATTAGTTCGGACCAGATCATGAAAGCGCTTAACGGCACGATCAACATCAACTTCAACAGCGTGCGCTATGCCGGAGTTGATATTTCTCACCAACTTCTTTCCATGATCGGTTCTTCACAGGGAGGAAAAGATCAAGGCTATACCAACATTCAGAAAATGACGGGAAACATCGTGGTAAAGAATGGGGTCGCGCAGACGAACAATCTGCAAGCGACTCTCGACATCGGCAACGTGGGCGTGGCTGGTACGGCTAACCTGGCCAGCCAGATCCTCAATATGCAACTCACGGCAGTGCTCTCAAAGGCCTTTACGCAACAGGCTGGAGGCACGGGTGTCGGGGGCTACATGACTACCGCGTTGGCGAACAATCAGGGAGAGTTGGTAATACCGGCGATTGTCACCGGCACTTTCCAGAATCCAAAGGTTGTGCCTGATGTCCAGAAGATGGCGCAGATGAAACTGAAAGGCTTGATACCCAATGGAGACAATCCCTTGGGCGCCGCTTCTTCGATACTAGGTGGATTAAGCGGACAGAAAGGCCAACCCGCCTCCGGACAGCAGCAGAATCCTGTAAATCAAATCATGGGATTGTTCGGCAGCAAGAAGAAGCAATAGAGTCCGGGGATGCTAAGACGTTTGGGGCGGCCGCCTCAATATTGAGGCAGGCCTCCGGTACCGAGGTGCACCTCTAGTTTGATCGTGGCCACAGTCTGCCCATCAGCCTGGGCGTGGCAAACGATCTCGGCCTTCTTGCTCTCGGCATTCTTGGGTGAATCGAGCGTAACCAACACTGGCAGCTGATCTCCGGCTCGAACCGTATAACTTCCGACACCGTCTTTAGTGGCCCACCCTTCTGGCGAGGTTATCGATAACGTTATTTCTTTCGATACCGCAGTGCCGTTGCGAAGAAGCAACGGCATCTGCAAAGTTGCTCCGCCCGCAATCGCGATCTCCGGCACGGCGGCCTGCGGCAGATGTTGCAGGCCATGTGCGCGCCGGAACGTTTCGTAAAAACCCCAGGGACCAGCAAGTTCGACCGAAATACCTTTCGTTGGTTTCGCGACTTCTTCCGCGGGAGGGACAAACGCAATCGGTTCCGGCGTCACGCCCTCGAAAACATCCCCGGTGACGCTCCCTCCTACGTTTGACTTCCCAAAGGTGAGCTGCAAGGGATCGGACCAACCGTCTTTCACAAGTTGTTGGTCATCCTCTTTTGCGAGACCCTCGATATACGAGCGGTATTGGCTGAGGTGAAACTCGAATTCCTCCACTGCGATGCGCCAATAGGGCAACTTA
>Ga0228598_1000056_pt1 | contig 16202 bp, 11 predicted proteins | sample CZU4metagenome_FD_182726 | JGI IMG/M metagenome (GOLD analysis project Ga0228598, IMG submission 182726) | Spruce rhizosphere microbial communities from Bohemian Forest, Czech Republic - CZU4 | ecosystem: Host-associated > Plants > Roots > Rhizosphere | place: Czech Republic: South Bohemian... | reverse complement strand
GTGGCGTCTGGGGAGCTGACGACGATTGGCGAGGCTTTGACGCGTTATCCCGAGGGATTTCACATTCATCCGAAGGTGAAAAAACTTTTGGAGCAGCGGCTGGAAATGGCGCGGGGGAAGCGGCCGCTGGATTACGGAATGGCGGAGGCGCTGGCGTTTGGGACGCTGCTGAAACAGCGCGTGCCAGTGCGGTTAAGTGGGCAGGACAGCCGGCGCGGAACATTCAATCAGAGGCACGCGGCGCTGATTGATATCGAAACGGAAGAGGAGTACGTGCCGTTGCAGCACCTGGGGCAGGGCGAAGCGTGGTTCGAGGCGATCAATTCGACTTTGTCGGAAGCGTCGGTGCTGGGATTCGAATACGGCTTCAGTCGCGATTTTCCGGAGGCGCTGGTTTTGTGGGAAGCGCAGTTCGGGGATTTCGCGAACGGCGCGCAGATAATCATTGATCAATTTATTTCCGCGGGCGAGGACAAGTGGAATTTGCTTTCGGGCGTGGCGCTGCTGCTGCCGCACGGTTATGAGGGGCAGGGGCCGGAGCATTCCAGCGCGCGCATCGAGCGATTTTTGCAATTGGCGGCGCGGGACAACATGCAGATTTGCCAGCCGACCACGGCGGCTCAATATTTTCATTTGTTGCGGAGGCAGGCATTGCGCGCGTGGCGCAAGCCGCTGGTGGTGTTCACGCCGAAGAGCATGTTGCGGAATCCAGCGGCTTCTTCCACGTTGGCGGATTTGGGTACGGCGCGATTTCAGACGGTGATTCCGGCTCGCGGCGATGGGTCGGCGGAGCGCGTGCTGCTGTGCAGCGGGAAAATCGGTCACGAATTGATGGCGGAGCGGAAACGACGCAAGGATACATCGACGGCGATTATTTTCGTCGAGCAGCTATATCCGTTTCCGGAGGCGGAGTTGGCGGCGGAGATGGACCGGCACACGCGGGCGCGGGAATTTGTGTGGGTGCAGGAAGAGCCGGCGAATATGGGCGCGCTGGCGTTTTTGTTGCCGCGGCTGGAACGATTGGCGCGCGGGCGCGGAGTGCTTTCGATCAAGCGATCGGCGAGCGCGAGTCCAGCGACGGGTTCGCACAAGGCGCATGAGATGGAGCAGCATACGTTGTTGACGCTGGCGTTTGGCGGCGCGGAAAAAGGCTGAGTGGAAGTTATTTCGTAAACAATTAACCGCGATCTAGAAACGCGCCCTCAGCGGCTGAAGCCGCTCAGACCGTGCGGCGGTTATGGCACGGCTGAGGCCGTGCCCTGACGCAAACCCTCGATTCATCCAAGGGGCGGAAGCCCCGCTCTTCCCTTCCGTCCATCCCCACGATTATTTTTTCGAGATAATGAAGCTTTGGGGACCCGGGCCGCGGCGCAATTCGTTGAGAGTGAAGCCTGCTTTGCGGAACATGCGATCGTATTGGGAATAGGGGTAAGCGTCGCCGGCGCGCGTGGTGCCGAGCATGATCATGCTGAAGGCGGCTGGGGCGGGCGGCGAGACGCGATCTTCATTGGGAACGAATTCCACAGTGACCACACGGCCGTGCGGCTTCAGCGCGGCGTGAGCTTTGCGCAAGATTGTGTCGATCGTCTGCGGATCGAAATGGTGCAGGAAGCCGGTCAGCAGCACGATGTCGTAATCCTTCCCGAAATCCACTTCGAATGCGCTGCCGGGTATATGGTGATGGCGCGCGGCCACGCCTGCGGCTTTGGCGTTCTCGTGGGCCACTTTCAATACTTCCGGCCAATCCAGAGCGAAAATTTCCGCGTTGGGATTTTGTTTGGCGATAGTGACGCCGTACATGCCGTGGCCTGCGGCGACGTCGAGCACTTTCCATTTTTCACCGGCGCTGGCTCCGAGCGTATCGGCGAGGGCGGCGGCGGTGATGCGCTGCAGGCCGCTCATGGAACGCGCGAACTCCACCCACTTGGAACTGTCCGGCTCCGCGGTGGATTGCTCTCCCTTTAGCGAAGTGCCGTTGCGCACAATCGCGGTGAGATCTTGATAGAGATTGATCATTTCCGGCAGCGCCAGAAAATTGGCGGCGGCGCCGAGGTAGGCCGGCGAGCGGCGATTGAGAAATAAGGCGGAATCGTCGGCGAGAGCGTATTCCTGGCCGTTCTTGAGCAAGAATCCGTTGATGACCAAGTAGTCGCAGAGAATGCGGATGCCGCGTTCGCTGGATTCGCAGCGCTTGGCGATGGAGGCTTGCGTGGTGGCGCCGGCGGCGATCGCTGAGAAAACATCCAGCTCGATCGCGGTTTTCAGCGCGGCGGTTTTTTGGTAGGCGTTCAGCGTTTCGAAAATGCGTTCGGGAGTAACGTTGGCAGGTTCTGGTGCGGTGGTCATCTGAGCGGCTCCTGAATTCTAGAATGCACTAATGAGCAGCGGAATTTTCGGCGTAGCACCAATGAACGAATTCGGGTTTGTAGGTTTCGACGACCGAGGGTGGGATGTCAGATTCGTTCAGTTGATGAAATGTGAAATTAATTTCGCCGCTGGGTTGCACTGTACCGAGCAGAAAACCGTAGACGTTGGTTGCGGCGGCTTGGGCGTCTGCCTTTTCCGGCGGCAGCGCGTAGCGGACAGCTCCGGCGGTGCCGACGATCCATCCGGGGAGCATGCCGCCGTGTTCGCGCCAGTAGGTGGTATTGAAAACTCCCGCCATATAGAAATGCTGGTGGCTGGCGACGACGTAGACAAGCTTGTGCGCTTCGTTCTGAGCTTTCAGCAGGTCGGCGTACACGCGGCGGCCGCTGGCAATGCCCGCAGGCGAATCGTCCATGGCGTGATTCGCGGCGATGGAATCGGGCAGGGCCTCGTGCATACCGACGACAATGGTGTGAGTCTGCGGATTGGAAGCATCACGCGCGAGAATCTTTTCGAACCACTTGAGCTGGTCCGCGTCGAATTCGTTGTTGACGGCGTTGTCGAGAGTAATGAAATCCACTCCGCCTTGAATCCAGTGGTAGTAGGTAGTGAGCTTGTGGGCGTTTCCGTCGTCGCTAAGGCGCTGCTTCTGGAGGACCGGAGTTTCGAGCCAGTCCGCGAATTGGATGAGATACATTTCGCGAGTGTGCGGCCACACCGTTTCGTGATTTCCGATGCCGAGGAAAACCGGCAGCGCGCCGAAAGCGGCGATCTGATTCTGCAGGAAATCATCCCAGACGACCTGTTGATAGGCGCTGATGCTCAGGGGCTTCGCGAGGTGCTCGGGCTGATGCTGCATGTCTTCGTCGAAGTCGGAGTTCTTGCGGAAGTCGCCGAGGTGCCAGTAGAACGCGGCGCCGCTTTGTTTCACGGCGGCGGCGATGCCGGGCATGACTACGTCGCCGCAATTGCGCGAATCGCCGGAGACGGCGAAGCGCCAGGTGGAGTCGCTGGTAGGAGATTGCGCGAAAACAGCATCGGGGTCACCCCAGAGCGCTGCCAAGGCCAGTACTGCCGCTGCGAAGATCATTCGGCGAGTCATCGTCTTGATTTGCGGACTGCCTCCGGCTGAAGGTGACAAGCGATTGTAGTTTTTCGAGGTGGCGATGGCAACGGCAGCTTGGTGGAATTCGCTTGGGTAATGTGCATGACTTCGCTTACATTTCTGGCGCGCATGTTGCGGCGCGATTTCGCGGCCGGCCCGAGGTGAAGGAAATGCAGATTGAACCGTTTGAGCTGGAACGCTGGCAATCGGTGTGGGAGAACAAAGTCGAGCTGAACATTTCCGAGAGCGGGGTGCATCCGCTGACGACGGCGGAGCTGGTGCCGGATCCGGAGCAGTTGCGGAAAATATTGGATGTGCAGCAACTGTATCCGCAGACGAACGGCAGCGAGGAGTTGCGCGCGCGAATCGCGGAGCTGTATCCGGGAGCGACCGCGGAAAACGTGCTGGTCACATGCGGCGGGTCGGAGGCGAATTATGTTTCCACGTGGTCGCTGATCGAGCCGGGTGACGAAGTCGTATTCATGCTGCCGAATTACATGCAGATCGCCGGAGTGGCGCGGGCGATGGGCGCGACGGTGAAGCCGCTGTGGCTGCGCGAGGCGCTGGACTGGGGCATCAACGTGGACGATCTGCCACGGGTGGTGACGCCAAAAACGAAATTGATCGCGATCTGCAATCCGAGCAATCCCACGGGAGCGGTGCTGCGCGAGGACATGCGCGCGACGGTCGTGGCGGCCGCGGCGAAAGTGGGCGCGTGGATTATTTCGGATGAAGTGTATCGCGGCGCGGAATTCGATGGCGAGATGACGGCAACGATGTGGGGTGGATACGAGCGCATGTTGTGCACGGCGGGGCTTTCGAAAGCGTTCAGTTTGCCGGGGTTGCGCACGGGATGGGTGATTGGCGCGCCGAAGGTGATCGAGAAACTGTGGAGTTATCACGACTACACCAGCATTGGGCCTTCGATGTTGACGGACCGGCTGGCTGCGGTGGCGCTGGAACCGCAGCGGCGCGCCTGGATTTTGAATCGCACGCGGGAATTTGTGCGGCGAAATTATCCGCCGCTGCGGGCGTGGTTGGACGCTCACGCGGAGACGTTTTCGCACGTGGCGCCTAAGGCCGGCGCGATCGCCTGGGCAGGATTGCGCGACGGCCGAAATTCAGCGCAGATGGCCGAAGAACTGCGCGTGAAGAAGAGCGTGCTGCTGGTGCCGGGCGAGCAAGTGGGGATGGAAGGGTTTGTGCGGTTTGGCTTTGGCGGCGATCCGGCGCATCTGCAGAAGGCGCTGGAGCGGATTGACGAGTGGCTGGGAGAATCACGCGCGGCCAGAGCGCGTTGAATGGCAGCGGGGGAAAGCCGATCCCGCTCTGCTTCCCGCGCCCGCCGAACTGTGGCGGGAAAGAAAAAGCGCGGGACTCCGTTCCCTTCGCAGAATCCACTCAGAGCAGGCGGGATGACACGCACGGTATTTTTTGCTGCGAGAGGTGTGTGCCCACGTTACAACGTTAGCGATTCGGCATCGTTTGCGGGATCGTCGCGCTCGCGGAAACGCGCAGATGGTAACTTTGGAAGATAAGGTCGGATGAGGGGTCAGCCCGACATGTCTGTTCCAATGCCCGCTCCCAAGGCGGTGCTGCGCATCGTCATCAATTTCTGTCTGGTCGGCTGGGGCGCGGCGATCATCGCGCAGGCCAGCCGCATGCGGCCCGGCTATGTGCGGTTGGCGTGGCTGCACGATTTGGCGATTTTCTTTTTTTTCTCGCTGGTGGCCTTCGCACTCTTCTTCGCGGAATATCAGCTTGTGCAGGGACTCACAAAACGCGACCTTAACGTGGTGCTGGGGTACGTCCAGTCGCTGGGCTGCTTGCTTCTGCTACTGAGCGGTTTGTGGGGAATTTATTACGCGAGCGGCAGGGGACTCACGACGCCCTCGAACCCGGCCTTTACGGAAAACGTGCTGCTGGTAATTTATATTTTTGGGCACGTGGTGTTCGTGGGGAACGTGATCTGGAGTTACGTCCAGGAGGGAAGCGCGCGATGACACCACTGGCGGCCGCGGATAAACCTACTGAAATATTCGGATGGCCGAATTCGCCCGCGCGGCTCTTCGGAGTCGCGGCGGCGTTTTTCGTGGTGGTCGAAACGATTCTGCTGATCGCGGGCGTTCTGAACTCGCGGCTGCCGGTGCTGCGCGACGGACAAATAACAGAGATGCAGATTGCGGCGCTGTGGCTGGTCGTGGCGGCGCCGTTCGCACTGTTTGCGCTAATCTATGCGGGGATTGAGCTGAGGGCGAAGCGTGTATTCGAACAATCGCCGACGCGAATTCATTTTGTGTGCACGTTGTTTGCGGTGCTGGAAACGGTGCGCGTGTATTTGGGCTGGGCGGCGACTACCGCCAGTCCTACTCCCGCTGTGCTTACAATGACGGATTTCAGCGGGGCGGGCGCGTTTCTGATTTTGGCGCTGGGCGCATTTATCTGGAACCTCGTTGCGAGCAAAGCCACATCCCCGGCTTCGCCATAGGTCATGCCTTCCTTTCCCTTAATCACCTCGCAGACTGCTTCACAAAATGCTTCCGCTGGCGTTTCGCAATGCGCGATGAAGAGGCTCCGTGGTTCCGTGTACGAGTCTCGATTGTTCTTCCTATTCCTGCTGACATTCTGCGCGGCGGTGCCTGTGTTTGCACAGGAAGCGCAGTGGGAAACGCTTAACACGCGCGTGAAGAATCTCTACACGCGGGAGAAATACGCGGAGGCGCTGCCCATCGCCGAGGAATGTTTGCAGACCGCAGAGGAAGCCTGGGGGCCAAACGATTATCGCGTCGCCTTCAGCCTACAAGATCTGGCGGCGATTCGCAGCGCGCAGAATGATTTTGCCGCGGCCGAGCCGCTGGCGCAGCGCGCTCTGAAGATCCTTCAGACCGCTACTCCGCCGGATCCGCGCAAGGTTGCCAATGCTTTGAATACGCTGGGGTCGGTTTACATGAAGCCGGGAAAACTCGCCGAAGCGGAGACCTTTGCGCAGCGCGCGCTGGAGATTCAAGAGAAGGCGCTGCCTCCGGACGATCCGGACTTGGCTGAAACGCTCGCTGGGCTCGCCAGCTTATACCAGATGCAGTTCAAGTACGCCAAGTACGGCCAGATGGAGGAGTATTACAAGCGCGCGATTGCCATTCTGGAAAAAGCGAACGGGCCGAAAGATCCGCATCTGGCCACGGTGCTGGGAAATTTCGCCAGGGTCTATTCGATGTCCAGCCGAGACGCTGAGGCCGTGCCGCTGTTTGCGCGGGAGGTGGCGATCAAGGAAGTGATTTTGGGCCCGGATAATCCTCACGTGTTTCTGGAGCGGTGTTTATTGGCGGCGGCGCAGAACCGCGCGAAACAGTATGCCGACGCGGAGCAAACCTACAAGCGCATCGTGATCAGCGCGCAAGTGCAGGAGCGTTCCGACAAAGATTTTCAAGTTTCCGGCTTCTACGACACTCTGAGCAGCTTGCAGCACATTCAGGGAGAAGATGCGCAGGCGGAAGATTCTGCTTTGCGGGCGGTGCAGGTAATTCAGGATGCGCGCGGGCCGCAGGACCCGGAGATCATGGAGCCCTTGCAACAGCTTGCACGGCTTTACGGCGATGAGAAGAAATATCCACAGGCAGAGCAGACCTACAAACGCCTTTTGGCCGTCAGGGAGAAGGACGACGGACCGCGAAGCGTCCGAATTGTGATGACACGCGACGAGTTGATCAAGCTGTTGCAGGCGCAAGGCAAATTAGCGGAGACGGAACCGTATTATCTGCGCAGCATCGAGTTCTGGGACCAGACCCCGCAGAAAGACGCGAGCATCGCCGCCCGTCAAAGATATGCGGAGCTGCTGCGCAAACTGAACCGCGAGCCAGAGGCGATCGCGGTAGATAACCAGATCAAGGAAATCCGTGCACAACAGCAGGTCGCGCAGATGAAAGGCGACGACGTAACGGCAATGAAGTGGGCGTTCGTGTGGCAGGAAGGCTGGGTATTGCAGCAAGGTTTTGGAGCGGACTACGATCACGTGGCGGATTCACTTACAGACTATGCGGCGATTTTGCACCTGAAGGGGCAAAACCATGAAGCGAAGGACGTCACGGCGCGGGCGCAAAGCATGCGCCAGCACACCGATTATGCGGGTGCCAATTCTTTCGCGGCATGGGTGCTTGAATCCCCGGAGATGACGAGCAGCCTCACTGCGGGCTCGGTGCAATACCAAAGGGCCATCGATAATCTAGAGGCGCTGGCCCGCGAACTGCGCAAAATGAATCGGCCGACGGATGCAGGCATTCTGGAAGCAAAAGCCAGGGCGATGCGCGCCGAGCTTCCTGCGGCGCGACCGTAGCTCTTTAGCATGCGCTATCGCGCGAGCTCATATTCCGCATCGCGCTGACGCGTGTGGCGTTGCGACGCGCTTACTTTTTTTCGCTGGCGGATTCTTCTTGGGGGACTTCGGTTTTGTGCCAGCTGGAATCGGGATCGAATTTCTTCATGGCTTTGACGATGGATTCGGTGTTCTTGCCCAAATCCTTCTCGTACACGATACCGTTGCTGCCAACGACAAAGGTCATCACGCCGGACGATCTGTACTCCGCGGGATAAGCCACGAAAGCGAAGCCGCCCTTCATTTTGCCGGCGACGATATAGTTTTTCGAGCCGCCGGGGGCGTGCCGTCCCTGGGCGTAGAGGATGTGGAAGTAATAGCCGTGGAACGGAGTGGGCCCGCCTTCAGGAATGTTTTCGTAACCCTCGGCGACGGCGGATGCGATGAGCGGACCGATCGGGCTTTGCGGTGTGCCCGCCGCTGCTTTCCAGTAGAGGCCGTCGTGCTGTCCTTCGGCGCTGAAGAATTTCTGCGCGTAGAGGTCGTGATTCTGCGAGTAGTAATCCTTCTGCGCCGCTACCAGTTCCTGGCATACCCTGATGGTGGTGACTTCGTTGCGGCCGACGCGACGGTAGAGAATTTCTTTGGTTCCGGCTTCGGTGTCGAAATACCACACGTTACCCTTGTGCACCAGTGGAATGGGTGCGGGCCAATTCTCCGCTCCGATGTAGAGCGAGGTGGTGCCGTCGGGTTCGTTCACCAGGCGATGCATTTCCTGATACTTTTTCGCGAAGTTGGCGTGCATTTCCTTGTCCTGGACATCGTCGCCGGAGTAAACGACCAGTTTGCCGTCCGGGCCGAAGATCTCGAGCATGGCCTTTTCATCGTTGCTCTGCGTCGCGTTGAAGAGCGCGTTGCCGGCTTCTTCCGCGGATGCAAAAGTTTTTTGGCCCTGCTGCTGCGCCTGGGTAATGGCGGGCATCGAGCCCAGTAAAAAGATAGCGACTGCCGCGAATTTCAGAAGATCGCCCGAATGAAGTGCTGCAAAGTTGAGCTTTGCTTGCCGCATAGGTCTTCTCTCCGTTTCTAAATTTCGCAATCTGTTAGGACGTCATGAGGCCGGGGAGATTTTCAGATTGCGATTAGCGGTGATGTCCGCCGCCGCCACCGCCGCCATGGAATCCGCCACCACCGCCGCCGAAACTGGCGCTGCCGCGCGAGGAATAACTGCGGGCCTCGCCGCCATGGTCGTAGCCGCTGAAGCCGCTGGAGCGGGTGCCGGTCTGGCCGCGGCCTTGATCGAATCCGCGCGCGGCCTGAGTATTTCCGTGGAAAGGCGTGTCCCTTCCGCCGGGATTGTTGTAAACATTCCCGCCGCCGCGCTGCACGTTGTTAGCGACACCGCGTTCACCGCCTGCACGATAGTAATTGTTGCGGTTGTAGAATGTGTTGCTGCGCGAGTAGTAGCGATTATTGTTGTAAATTACCGTGCGCCCGCCCCAACCCAGGCCCCAGTGGCCCCAGCCCCATCCGTAGCCGCCCCAGAAACCGATCCCGAAGCCGATTCCTCCCCAGAAAATAGACGGGCCGCCGTACCAAATTCCCGGATAGGGGTACCAACCGGGCCAGGCAACTACCGGATAGCCGTAAACCAGCCACGGATCATAAGCGGGGACATAAACCACGTCGGGCGAAGCAGGCTGAATGACGATGTTCGAGCCCTGCGTCTGGACAGTTTGCTGCGGCGTGTCCTTCAAGTTGCCGGCTTGCTGCGCTTTCTGGCGCATCACCTGAATCGCGTCCATCACTTGCTGTTCCTGGTTGTAGTAGGCGTCGCCCAGAGACGAGGTCCAGGAAATATTCTTGTCCATGTTTCCCAGCACAGTTGGAAACGCGCAGAGGGCTTTCACGCTGGGGTCCCAGGTTTGCTGGTCCACGGCCTGAGCGAGAGCGTCGCCCTTCAGATCGGGATTGGCTTGCACCCAGCGGTCGGCTTCGACGATCTCCGCGGGAAAAGTTGAGGCAGCGAGGACCTGCGCCACCAGAGAATCCGGGTAGAGCGCGATGGGCGCTACGAGTTGCTGCAACTGCTCAGGCGTTTGTTGCGTGTAGGGCGGCGCTTGCGAGGGTTGCGCCTGGGCTTGCGCATCGTCCTGGGCAGCGGACACAGTTTGCGGCAATATCGGCAACAACAACGCGAATGCCAACACGCAGGCGAGAATTTGTCTGGCTGAAAGCGAAAAAATATTAGAACCGGTTGCTACGGGCTGGAAGACTTTGGTGAGGCTCGTCCTGGGCTTCATGACTTGAGCCCTCCTGATTGATTTAGATGCGAAATGGGGAAGTTCGGTTTCTGTTAACGTCGTCGAGCTGCCGGGCGGTTGCAAGTGACATATTCCGACGCAGCTGGCGGAAATGTCAACGGCGAAGAAAAATCTACCCCGGGCGCGCAGCACACGTCACGTGCGAGCGGCGTCAGTGTCAGCGATGTTGATCGGACGTGTTGCCGGAGCGGATGAAGTAATGGGGCTTATCCAGATCGGCGCGGACGGCTACGTCGAAGAAGCCGACCATCATTTCATCGTAAGTTTGATCTCCCCAGCGGACGGCGGCTTCGGGGTCGGGATTGTGCGGATTATTCTTGGAATTGTCGTACCAGGCGACGGCTTGCAGCACCGTGCCCGCCGGGAGTGGCCGCGGCTCTAGGAGCCGATAGCTCAACTGCCAGTAAAAATTGTAGTTCACGCGCAGCAACGGTTCAGCGGTTCTGTCAGGGCGCAAAATATTGTATTCGAAGCGCTTTCCGCGCAGGTGCATGTGCGGGAAAAAACTGAGCAGGACTGCGCCATTTGGCAGCGAGCCGTGCACGTCCACGCGGTAGTCGTCCACGCCGGGAGGGATTACGAAGCGATCGTTGGTCAGTTGCAGCGTCAGGACGCGTTGCTGTGGCGGATTCTTGGCGAAGATGATGCCGATGCTGGATTGATCGTTTGTTGCGTGGCCATGCGTCATGTAATGCATTTGAAATACGAGGTCGGAGCCGGCCGGGACGAATTTCGCCATGCCTTCGGGCCAATTGTCCGGCGAGCTTCCGGGCGCGTACACCAGCAAGATGTCGGCTTGGGTGAAGTGCGTGTCCTCGCGGTCCTGCTGGTCGGTCATGTCCGCGCCGGTGAAGGGAACGCCCAGCGGCGCGTGGCGCAGCCAATTTGAATTGGGCGGGCGGACGTAGACGACGGCGTGATGCACGTTCGCGCGGCTGGACGGCTGAATTTCGGACATCTGCACCCATTTATCTTCGGTGAAACCGCTAGGGACGATTTCGTAGGTGTAGTCAATATCGCCCTGCGCGGGAAGCGCGACAGGTTTGGTCATGCGCACGACGGCGTCGGGCTGCGGAATCATCCAACCTTGCGGCCATTGGCGCGGTCGCGGCGCTGCGCGCGGATCGCCCGCTGGCGCTTGCGCATTCGCCCAGGAAACGAGTGTGTCTATTTCCTGTTGCGTCAGTGAGGGATCGTTGGAGAAATGGCCGATGGCGGGATCGGCGAACCATGGCGGCATTTCGCGTTTGGCAGCGGAATCGGCGATGGCGCGCGCGAAGGGGCGCGTTTGCGCGTAGGACATGAGTTGCATCGGGCCGATTTCACCCGCGCGATGGCAGCTTTGGCAATGTTGCTGCAGGATGGGCAGAACGTCGCGATAAAACGTGGGCGTCGCAACCAATGCTTGCGAGGGCTCGGTCGGCGGTTGCGGCGTAGGTTGATTTTCCTGCGGCGATACGGCCCAGGCTGTGGCGAACAGCACGAGCAAAACCGGTGGCAGAGAGATTCGCAAGACTCTATGGATGCCAGATGAGCGGCTGGGGTCTTCGTTTTGGAAATTCATAGCACGAGAATTGTACACCGAGCGCGGCAGCGGGTCGGCGCGCGGCAGCCGGTCAATCCGCCTGCGGAGTACGGTCTATTTCTTCAGCGCTGCGATATACACGGCGAAGGGCTCGAGCGAGAGCTGCGCGACGGAGGAATTATTTTGCAGCGATGGCTGGGTGGTCAGCAGAGTCTTCGCTGGCTTTACGCTCAAGCGCTGCTTGGAGAGTTTGATATTCACCGTTTGCGGAGTGGCGGACATGTTGATGACGACGATCACGGCGTCGTTTTTGGTTTTCCGCAGATACGACAACACATTCGCGTCTTTCTCGTTCAACCCGATGTAATCGCCATCCAGCAGCGCGGGGCTCGACCGGCGCAGTGCGAGCAGCTGTTTGTACCAGTTCAGAATCGAGTTCGGATCTTTTAGCTCATCCGCGACGTTATAGGTCCTGTGGGTTTCCGGAATCGCGTTCCACGGCGTACCGGTTGTAAATCCGGCGTTGGGATCGCTGTTCCACTGCATGGGCGTGCGCTCGCCGTCGCGGCCTTTCTCTTTTGGCCAGCCCAGGCGACCGATGGGGTCTTTTACGTCCTCGCGGCGCGTGGGATCGTTGTTCTGCATGCCGATTTCTTCGCCGTAATACAGGATGGGTGTACCGCGCAGAGTGAGATAGATCGCGGCGATGTCTTTGGAGATTTGATCGTTGTGTTGGCCGTCGCCGTAACGATTCCAGGAACGGACGATGTCGTGATTACCGATGACGAACACCGGCCACTCGCCAGTGGCCTCGACGGCATCAATGTGTTCGCGGAAAACGGGCGCGGAAAAATTCAGTTTGGTGAGCAGCAGGTCCATGGGCATCTGCAACTCGTCGTTCGCGGCGCCGTAGTAAAGTTTCAACTGCGTAACGTTGTCCGTCCAGGTCTCGCCAATCAATACCGCGTGGTACTTGTTGGCCACGGCGCGCAGGCCTTGCAGCGCGGTGTGCACTTCGGGCAAACGCTGGGTGTACTTTTCTTCGATTTTGGGATCGCCGAAGGCGTTGGTGCCGGGCAGTACGGGATTGTCATGTAGCGCGGGATCTTCGAAGAGGGAATCCACGGCGTCGAGGCGGAAGCCGGCTACGCCGCGATTGTACCACCACTCGGTGGTGCCATACATAGCGTCAACTACGGCGGGGTTGCGCCAATTCAGGTCTGGCTGCTGCACGTAAAAATAATGGTAGTAATACTGGTTCGTAGCGCTGTCCCACTGCCAGGCCGGGCCGCCGAAAATCGAGATCCAATTGTTCGGCGGGTTCGCGCCCTTGCCGTCGCGCCAGATGTACCAGTCGCGTTTCGGCGCGGTGCGCGAGGAACGCGAATCGGTGAACCAAGGATGATGGTCGGAAGTGTGGTTCACGACGAAGTCGAGAATGATTTTGATGCCGTGGTCCGCCCCTAATTTTTGCAGGTGGTCGAAATCGTCGAGCGTGCCGTACAGCGGGTCAATATTTTCGTAATCGGAAACGTCGTAGCCGAAATCCACTTGCGGTGATGGGAAACAGGGCGCGATCCAGATGGCATCCACTCCGAGGGCTTGCAAGTAATCGAGCTTCGACGCGATGCCATTCAGGTCGCCGATGCCGTCGCCATTGCTATCCATGAAGCTGCGCGGATAGATTTCGTAGAAGACGGCGTGCTGGTACCAAGGACGCGGCTGAACATTCGCCGTTTTGCTTTGCGTTCTGGTGGTGCGCAATGCGACGAGAAGAATGATCAGGAGTACCGCCGTCGCAGCAAACCTGCCGTGCATGGGCGTGCCTCCGCGGAATGCCGAAAGAATCAGGATAGCGTGTGAGTCTAGCAAGGTCGTGAGCGCGCGGCTAGCGTGACCGCTGCATCCCGAAAAAGCCGGGACGCAGCGGCCGCTATTTTTTGTTGATGGATGCGCGAGCGCGATACTGGCGCGCACGCGAGTCTCACTCGGGCATGATTACTGTTTCTTCTCGCGGTATTGCGTCCAGGGTGGCTTTATCGAGATTCAGGTGAGCGGCGACGAGTTCTGGAGGAGTGTGCGAGAGCCATTCGGAGAGGGCCAGATCCTGGTAGTAGCTGCTCTTGAACATCTCCAGAAACTTTAGGTCGGTGGTACCGGTGTTTTCTATATAGTGCGGCAACGTTTTTTGAATGTAGCCGACATCGCCGGTTTCGAAATCCATGGTGCGGGCGCGGCCTCCCGTTGTGAACACGGTCATGCGGCCTTTGCCGCCGAAGAAGTATTGCCATTCGTCGGCATTCGGGTGCCAATGCAATTCACGCACGCCACCGGGCTTGACGGTGACGATCGCCGCGGCAGTGGTGGTGATTTTAAAGTTTTTCGCGTCAATGATGCGGACATCGCCGCTCTTGTTGCTTTTGGTGGGAGGCATGTCCATGGTGCGGAACGCGAAATCAATGGGTGAAGGGCCGAGCGTGCCCGCGGCGATGCGTTTATCTTCCGCGAGCGGGCCGGGGACCGCAGTCTGAAAAATAAATTTTTCTTTCTTGGGCATGTTGGCGAGGGCTTTTTCGCTGACGCCAAAATTTTTCGCGACTACGTCCGTGGGAGTGTGCGCCATCCAGTCGGTTAGAAGCACGGTCTCGTATTCCGAAAAATTGCCGTCGTCGAATACCAGCAGGAATTCGCAGCCGTCGGGAGCGAGGCCCTGGATTGAGTGCGGAATGCCCGTAGGAAAAAACCAGAGTTCGTTTTCCTTTACGTCGGTGACGAAGCTTTTGCCGTCGGCATCGATGCAGGTGATGCGGGCGGTGCCGTAGAGCATGAACGCCCATTCCGCCGCGGTGTGCCAATGGAGCTCGCGTACGCCGCCTGCGGTGAGACGCATGTCCACTCCGGCCATGGTCTTTGAGACTGCCAGTTCGCGCTGCGTGACTTCGCGCGACCAGCCGCCTTCTTGCATCCGCTTGTGCGCGAATGAGAAGGGATATTTGAACGTTTGCACGCCACCAGCGTCGGTTTGAGGGGGACTGTTCGAATCGGGATTGGCCGCGTCGAGCGGGGGATTGGTGGGGCCTGGGTCGCTCGAACTACGATTGTTTTTCTGTTGATAGGGGGCCTGTTCCTGCGCTGCCAACTTTTCCCCGGCGAGGATGCCCGCTGCAGCGAGCGCTGCCGAGCCCACTCCCAGGAAGCCTCTGCGCGTCAATGCGTCTTTCTCCGTTTCGTTGTTCATTTTTATCACCTCTATGATTTGAAATCGACTCCGTCAACGAATTTGAAAATGAGGTCCTGTTCTGGAATGTAAGATGAAGAAAACACCGGGAAAGTAGCAGACCACAGGAAGAAAAAGCACGATCTACGGTCGGACGGCTATGCCGCATTACCTATCTCGACGGGGATTCTATACCCAACGGTTTTCGGGCGATAAACTGTGGTTCGCTGAATCCATCGGAAACTGACCACCGCCAAAACGGTGCTGGCGTTGACTTGAGCTGGGAGCGGCCATAAGATGGCGCGCAGCCGGCATCGTGCCCGCCTGCCATGAAAGCGCCGCCACCTGAGAACGAATCGGCACGACTCCAAGCTCTGCAGCGCTACGCCATCCTGGATACATTTCCGGAGCAGGAGTTCGACGATCTCTCGCGCCTCGCCGCGATGATTTGCGGCACGCCGATTGCGCTGGTGAGCCTGGTGGATTCCCACCGGCAGTGGTTCAAATCAAGAATCGGAATCGAGCAAACGGAAACTTCGCGTGACGTAGCCTTCTGCGCTCACGCGATTCTGCAGCCGGACGTGATGGTGGTGCCGGACGCGCTGGAGGATGAGCGATTTCGCGAGAACCCGCTGGTTACGGAAAATCCCAGCGTTCGTTTCTACGCGGGCGCGCCGTTGATTTCGCAGGAAGGGTACGCGTTGGGAACGCTGTGCGTGATTGACCGCGTGCCGCGAGAGTTATCGCCGGAGCAGAGGGACGCGTTGAAGGCGCTCAGCCGTCTGGTGGTGACGCAGATGGAGCTGCGGCGCAGCGTTTCTGATTTGTCGCGGGCCATACGCGAGCGGCGCATGACGGAAGAAGAACTCGACCAGCTTTTCACGGTTTCGTTGGACATGCTGTGCATCGCGGGGTTCGACGGATATTTCAAGCGCATCAATCCGGCGTGGGAAAAGACGCTGGGCGTACCGATCGGGGAATTGCTATCCAAGCCATTCAACGAATTTGTCCATCCAGATGATCGCGACAGAACGGCAGCGGAGGCCGAGAGACTGGACGAAGGCGAACAGGTAATTTCGTTTGAGAACCGTTATCGCTGCGGCGACGGAACCTATCGCTGGCTGTTGTGGAACGCGACGCCTATCCTGGACCAGAAATTAATTTTTGCGGTGGCGCGGGACGTGACGCAGCGCAAGGCAGCCGAGCGCAGGCTTTCGACGGGATATGCTGTGACTAGGGTGCTCGCAGAAGCCGAATCGCTGGATGCCGCAGCGCCGCTGATTCTGATGGCTATTTGCGAAGGGCTGAGCTGGGATTTGGGAGTTTTGTGGCGCGTGGACGAAGCGGCGGGAGTT
>Ga0228598_1000055_pt1 | contig 16360 bp, 16 predicted proteins | sample CZU4metagenome_FD_182726 | JGI IMG/M metagenome (GOLD analysis project Ga0228598, IMG submission 182726) | Spruce rhizosphere microbial communities from Bohemian Forest, Czech Republic - CZU4 | ecosystem: Host-associated > Plants > Roots > Rhizosphere | place: Czech Republic: South Bohemian... | reverse complement strand
CACGAGATGGGACACTATCTGTGTTGCCGCTACTACGGCGTGAATGCGACGTTGCCCTTCTTCATTCCTGCGCCCACGCTGATCGGGACACTGGGTGCGTTTATTCGCATCCGCTCTCCAATTCGTTCGCGGGCTGCACTCTTTGATATTGGAATTGCCGGGCCGATTGCCGGATTTGTTGTGGCTGTCACGGTCTTGATTTTCGCTTTGCCGCTTTCCAAAGTGATGTCGCCGGCCATGGCGAGCCCGGACATTCAGCTGGGATACCCGCTGATTTTTCGATTGGCCTGGTACGTTCTTCCGCTGGCGCAGCTGAAAGCATCGACGTCGGCGCTGCACTCGATCTATTTCCATCCCTGTGCGATCGCGGCTTGGGTGGGAATGTTCGCAACCGCGCTCAATCTTTTGCCTGGCGGGCAGCTTGATGGCGGACACATTGTGTTCTCGCTCGCTCCGCGGGCGCACAAGACGGTTTCGCGGCTGACGATCCTTGCGCTGATTCCGATGGCGCTTTATTTCTGGGCTGGTTGGTTGATCTGGGCGATTCTGCTGAGGATCAGTGGTATGCGGCATCCCATGGTGGCGGAATGGCCGGGAGTGACCGGCGTTCGGCGCTGGGTTGCCGTGTTTGGGTTGGTCATGCTGATTCTAACTTTGGCACCGGCGCCTTTCGCGCACAGCTCATTGCTGCAGGTGTTCCGGGAACTGCGACAGCAGTAGAGCCGTTTCGAGGTCGGTAATTGACCGCAAATGTGCAACTGCAGGCAGAGAAATTGTCCTAACTGTTTTCCTTAATTCCCGCGAACAGATCGGTCTCTTGCTCAATCAATCCCGGAGTCACTCTGGCTACGAGATGGAACATTTCCTTGCGTCCGCGCTGGCGAACGTGGGATTCGAAGAGAGACCACAAGGGTGCCTGGCTGGCGTGAGCCTTGAATGCGCCAATCTTGGCCTCGAGGTAATCTCCGATTTCAATGATCGCGGTTGCTGGCGGCAGCGTGACCGGCTGACGGTCGGGCAGCGTGAAATTGACTGTGCTGTAGTAAAGCTTCGGAGTTTGGTGCGGAGTGATTTCGCCGGTTAGTTGGTCCGGATAGCGGTTGGTGCGCCCCGCCCAGTGAAAAGCCATGGTGGCGAAAATGGAGGCCATGGAGTGATCGGTGTGGCCAGTAACCGAGCCATCGGGGCCGAAAGTCATGAGCACGTGCGGACGGAACTGGCGAACGTGCAGCGTCAAATCGCAGACGACCTTGTATAGATCCTGGCGGTGGAGCTGACCGTCGGGATAGTCGAGCACGATTCCGCGAGAAATTTTCAGGACTTCGCAAGCGGCGGCAAACTCCTTACGCCGCAGGGCGGCTAATTCCTGGTCGTTGGCGGCACCACCGCGATGGGTCGCGGCTTGTCCGGGAGTCAGGCAGACTACGCAGGTCTCGACGCCGCGATCGTGGTAGAGGCGCAGCGAGCCGCCGAAGCCTCCGGCCTCGTCGTCGGGGTGGGCGGTGACGCACATCAAGCGAAGCATGAGTTCATTGTAGCTTGAGCATTGCGGCTCAATTGCTTACAGGCGAGTTGCAAGATGTTGCACTCTAAATCCAACCGTGAGTTCCACCCTGACTCAAAAAGAATTGCTTCAATCTGTCGCCATTCCGAAATAGAATAGGTCCGCGCGACACGGTGCGACACGCTCGCGCCGGCATTGGAGATTTTGTGCACGTTCTGGTTACCACCGATACGTTGAGCGGGGTGTGGACCTACACGCAAGAACTGGTCACCGGGCTGGTAAGTCGCGGAGTGCGAGTGACGCTGGTTAGCCTCGGCGACATTCCCCTGCCCCAGCAGACCTCCTGGATGGACGAACTCCAGGGTCTGGAATACCGTCCAACTGCCTTTCGCCTGGAGTGGATGCACGGAGCCGAACAGGACCTCAAAGACTCCTCCGCGTATCTCATGGCTCTGGTGAAGGAACTCAAACCTGATCTTCTGCACCTGAATCAATTGTGTTATGGAAACCTTCCGGTCGACGCTCCGCGCGTGGTGGTGGCGCACGGTGACCTGATCAGTTGGTGGAAGGAAATCCACGGGCACGAATTCAAAGAAAGCCGCTGGATGCACTGGTATCGGGAAGTCGTGACGCGTGGCTTGTGGCATGCCAGCGCGGTGGTCGCGCCTTCAGTATGGATGTTGGATGCGATTCGCAAGTGTTACACGCAGCCTCGACGGGACGCGGTGATCTATAACGGCCGTAATCCGGTTTCGTTTAATCCTTATGTGAATAAGGACGATTCCGTGCTGGCCGTAGGACGTCTGTGCGATGCCAGCAAGCAAGTCAGCCTGCTGACGCAGTATACCCACCCTCTGCCGGTTTGCATCGTGGGCGCGGAGACACCGGTGGTCGATGCGGAGATTCCGATCCGGACGGACGTGAAACTTGCGATCGACCACATCAGTGTGGCCATAAAGGGACCACAGACTCAAGCGCAGCTGCGCAACCTGTACAGCCGCGCATCGATTTATGCGGCTACGTCGAGATATGAGGCTTTTGGAATGGCGCCGCTGGAGGCCGCGTTCTCGCGATGCGCCATAGTAGCGAATGATATTCCTTCTTTCCGCGAGATTTGGGGCGATGCCGCGATTTACTTTCAAGCCAACGACGCAGAAAGCCTGGCCGATGTGATTCGACGATTGCATGAGCATCGCGATCTGTGCCGAGGCTACGCGACCCGCGCCTATCAGCGAGCCCGCGAATGTTTTACAGCCAAACGCATGATCGACGAGTATGTGCGGCTGTATCACAGTTTGATTGGGGCGCGGCTGGCAGCGGCGTGAGTTTGGCTTCGGGCGTCGGGCTTCTGGCTTCGAACTTCCTGCTCGCTCAGCTCCTCATTTCTATCCCTTGCCTTCGCCATCCTCCCAGCGTTGTCATTCCGAGCGAAGCGAGGAATCTGTTTTTTCTGTCCAGCGCTGGAAGCCGATCGATCAAAGCTGTTATCTTCATAACTCAAATACATTTCAATTGGAGGCCTCATGGCTGCAGTCAAAATTACGGTTCGACCGAACGGTCCTTATCGCGTAGAAGCTCCTGAAGGTGCGATCGAATTGGTCGATGTTAACGGCACTAAGTACGACCTGACCGGAAAACCAGCTTTTTCGCTTTGCCGTTGCGGAGGGTCGGTTAACAAACCTTTTTGCGACGGGACGCACAGCAAGATCGGATTCCAAGGCGCCGAGTTGGCGGTGAAAAAGGCGGAGGGCTAGGACCCAGCTTACTTAGTGGATGGTTTTAGTCTTGCGTGACATGTAATCCATCAGCAGATATTGTCCCAGCGTGTATGGTGTGGTGAAGTAGGCTTTGCCGCGGCACATTTCTGTGACTTTCTGCACGAACTGGACCAAGCCATAATCCGACGCAAGCATGAACGTGTTGATGAGGACGCCGGCGCGCTTGCACTTGGAAACTTCTTCCAGCGTCTGGCTTACGACTAACGGATCGAGGCCGAAGGCGTTTTTGTAGATGCGTCCGTCTTCGAGCGTCAGCGCGGATGGCTTGCCGTCGGTGATCATGACAATCTGTTTCATGTCTTTGCGCTGACGCTGCAGGATGCGTTGCGCGAGGCGCAGGCCCTCGCGGGTGTTGGTGTAATACGGTCCCACTTTTACCCGCGCCAGTTGCGAGAGCGGCACTTCCTCGGCGGAATCGTGGAACAAGATCAACGATAGAGAATCGCCCGGATACTGGGTGCGAATCAGGTGCGAAAGCGCCATGGCGACTTTCTTTGCCGGCGTGAAGCGGTCTTCCCCGTAGAGAATCATGGAATGCGAGCAGTCGAGCATGAGCACAGTCGCGCAGGAAGATTGGTACTCGCATTGATGCACTTGCAGGTCGGAATATTCGATATTCAGCGGAAGCTTTAGGCCCTCGCGCTGAATGGCGCTCGAAAGCGTGGCGGTGATGTCGAGATTGAGCGTGTCGCCGAACTCATATTGTCGCGACGCGCCGCTGGCCTCGATGCCGGTGGCCATATCGCGCGTGTCGTGGCGTCCGAAGCTTGATTTGCCGAGCGATCCCATGAGATCGCGTAGGGTTTTGAAACCCAGAAAGTCCAGACTTTTGTCCGTGATTTCAAACTTCACTTGCTGTTGAGCCTCGCCCACCTGCCCACCCGTGCTCGATCGCTGCGATGGATCGTGCGGCTGATCGATACTAATGTAATCCTCTTGCTGCAAGCGCTGAATTAGTTGGTCGATGAGTTCGTCCAGCGTGCCTTCCATTTGCATTTGCTGGAGTTGCTGACGCATTTGTTCGTCGAGCAAGTCGCTATCGAGTAACGCCTGCTCGATGGCGCGACGGAGATCGTCGAGCGTCTGCTCGCCATCGCCGAAATCGTCATAGAGGTAGTTCTGGAATCCGCTCTGCAGTAAGTAATCGGAGAGCGCGCTGAGCAGGTCTTCCATGCTCATTTCGCCGGCCGGGTCGGGGACGTATTTGGAATAGCGGATGCGTTTCATAAAAGCGGTCGTTGGTCGTTGGCCGGTAGTCGTTGGCAGTGCAACTGCGGATTCCTCGCTTTGCTCGGAATGACAATTCTTGTTTGATCGTTGGGCCGACGACGAACGGCCAACGACCAAGGCCTAGTTGAACGGCCTTCTGCCACGGAACGGCTGATCCTCCCGTTCGAAGGGCTTTTCTGCGACCTTCGGCGGCTTTTCTCCGGCGGTGAACAGACGCTCTTCGTTTCTGCCAATGCGTTTGTGGGCGTGCAGGCCTTCGAGAACAAATTCTGCTGCTGAGACTTGTGTCTCCGGGCTCTCTTTCGGTCCCACATTCAGCTTGACCACTTTTTCCATCAGTCCCTGAATGCTGCGCAGCGATTGCAGGGCTTCGGTCGCGCCGGCGCTGTCGGCTAACTGAATTTCGCCGCCGAGGTCGAACCACTGCACGACTTGGTTCATGTCTGTGCCTTTGAAATATCCGTCGTAAGTTTTAGCGATGGCGGTGCGGATCAGCTCGCGTCCTACGTGGTCAGCGCCTTTCATTTCGCCTTCGTACTCCAGTTCGAGTTTGCCGGTGATCGCGGGCATGGCTGCATAGACATCTCCGATGCGGGGAACTACCAGCTTCTCGTCGTGGCGGATGGCGCGGCGCTCGGCGTTTGAGATGACGTTTTCCATGCACGAGATGGGCAGGCGCTGGCTTACGCCCGAGCGCTTGTCGACTTTCTTGTCTTCCCGCGCGGCAAAGGCGATTCGCTCGATGACCTCTTGCACGTATTTCGGAATGTGCAGCTTGTATCCATCGCGATTCGTCCAGGATTCTTGCGTGGTGATGGCGATGCCCTCTTCAATCGTGGCCGGATAGTGCGTGCGAATTTCAGAGCCGATGCGGTCTTTCAGCGGAGTAATGATTTTTCCGCGAGCGGTGTAATCCTCAGGATTGGCGCTGAACACGAGCGCAACATCGAGGGGCAGGCGAACGGGGTAGCCCTTAATTTGCACATCGCCTTCCTGCATGATGTTGAACAGACCCACTTGAATTTTGCCGGCGAGGTCAGGCAATTCGTTGATCGCGAAGATGCCGCGGTTTGCGCGGGGCAGCAAGCCATAGTGGACGGTCATTTCGCTGCCGAGTTCGTGGCCGCCGCGCGCGGCTTTGATCGGATCGATGTCGCCGATCAGGTCCGCAATGGTGACATCGGGCGTGGCCAACTTTTCCACGTAGCGATTTTCCTGGGTTAGATACGCGATGGGCGTTTTGTCACCGAGTTGGGAAACCTGGTCCTGGCAGCGGCGGCAGATGGGCGCATAAGGATTGTCGTGAATTTCACAACCAGCGATGAACGGCGTCTGCGCATCGAGCAATGTGGTCAGAGCTCGCAGAATGCGGCTCTTGGCCTGCCCGCGAAGTCCGAGCAGAATAAAATTATGGCGCGAAAGAATAGCGTTAACGATCTGCGGCACTACGGTATCGTCGTAGCCGACAATCCCAGGAAATATCGGTCCGCCCTGGCGAAGTTTCGCCATCAGGTTGTCGCGCAATTCGTCCTTCACGCGCCGGCTTCGCAGTTGTTCTTCGGAAAATGGACTATGGCGTAACTCGCCGAGCGTCCGCGGAAGACTCATGATAGAAAAACCCCCAGAAGGACAGCTTCTGGCCAGATTATACGCTTGCCTCAGCTTATCCTGCGTGCCCGTTGCCACCGGCTTTGCGGCGAACGTGCATGGTGCGGCGCATGCTCGGCAGGATGGTCTCAAAGAACGAAATGAGGGCGCGCAAACGCTCGGCTTCCGAGGTCATTCCCAGCAATGTTTGTTTGAAATCAAGGTCCAGAGGAAGCGATCCGGCGAGGTGAAACGAGAGTTGCCCTTCCGCGACCTCTGAGGATCTTTCCGGCTCGGCTCCAGCCAGGGTCATGATTTCGCCGTGCAGTTTCATCGCCTGCGCTATTTCGTCGGTTGATGGGATCTCCGGTTCGTCGTGCAGGTAGAGAACCTCGGCCTGCAGAAACGATCGTTCCTGATTTAGCTGGATGACTTCAAAGCGGTTGCGGCCTTCGGTGACGATGTCCATGCGCCCGTCGGGATATTTCTTGGTCACAGTAAGGATTTCTGCGGTGCAGCCGATCTCAGCGAGCTCCTGTTCCTTGCCTCTGATCACGCCGAAGTGCTGGCTGCGGTCGAGGCATTCGGAAATCATTTCGCGATAGCGCGGCTCGAAAATGTGCAGCGGCAGCGGCGTGCCCGGAAGCAGAACCAGGTCCAGTGGAAATAAGGGCAGCAATGCGCTCAAGAAACGGCCTCCGGGATCCGTCGCGCCGATACGCGAGGCGAATTTCTAGGATTGTACGCCAGGGGTTGACCTTGTCCGGCTTGACTTGGGCGGCTCTTGACTTGCGCGGCTAAGGAGAATAGAAGCTCGACATGGGATCGAGTGAAATGCAAGTCTCGGGAAAAGTCGTTGTAATCACTGGCGCATCGATGGGCATCGGCGAGGCTGTTGCCAAACTCTTCGCAGACCGTGGTGCAAGCGTGGTGTTGCTGTCGCGCGATGCCGAACGCGCGGAGGCTGCCCGTGCGCGGGTTGGGCACGCGGAACGGACATTGGCTCTCGCCTGCGATGTGCGCAATCGCGAAGAGATTGATCGTGTGGTTGGGCTCACTCTGCACCACTTTCAGCGAATCGATGTGTGGATCAACAACGCCGGTCACGGAATATTGGACTCCGTCGCGAACGTGGATATGTCTGCGGTTCGTGAAACCTTCGAGACTAATTTCTTCGGCGCGCTTGAGGCGATGCAGGCGGTGATTCCGGTGATGAAGCAGCAAGGCTCGGGGGCGATCATTAACATATCGAGCGTGGCTGGACATATTCCAATTCCCTTTCATGCAGTTTATAGCTCGACCAAATTTGCCATGAACGCGATCGGCAAGGCTGCGAGGATCGAACTCCTGAGTAACGGGATCAACGTGCTGACCGTATGTCCAGGCTACGTGCGCACTGACTTCAGCAAGAATGCAATAAAAGGCAGAGAACAAAAGCAAGTGCGGCCGGCGCGAGTGCGAGGCATCACCGTCGAACGGGTCGCCAACGCAGTGCTTCAAGGATATTTGAAACAGAAGCGGGAAGTGGTTGTGCCGTGGTTCATGCATCCGGTGATCAAGATCTATCAACTATTTCCGGGATTGGTGGAATGGTCGATGGTGCGGATGGCGCGAGAGCGCGTGTAGTGCGCTCATCCTGAGAGTGTGCCACCGAGCGAAGCGTGGGATTTGCAGTTTGTTGTTGTCGAGAAGAAGCAGATTCCTCGTCGCTTCGCTCCTCGGAATGACAAAGAGTTTGGCAGGGCGTACGGCGGACAGTCTAGGAAGATTTCAACTCATCGAGCATAGCGGTCATCTCGGACTGGGCGTGGGCATTGTTTGTGCGCCTGGCCGACGAGATTCCGTCGACTAACATTCTCTTGGCTTCATCCACTCGATTCGCGGTCACCAAAGTCTGGGCGGCCATGAAGTATCCGGCGGTGTAATCGGGATGAATGGAGAGCAATTTCCCGAACTCCTCCAGCGCGCGTTCAACCTCGCCGATTTTGGAGTGTTCCATGGCAAGACCGTAACGCGCGAAGGCGTCGTTGGGGTTTTGCGAAAGAATTTCGTTGAGCATTGCAAGTCGGTCCATAAAGGCAGCTCTCGGTTGTCAGTTCACAGTTCTCAGCCAAGACAGATTACTACAATCCTGGATGAAGTCTTTGCGAGTGGATTGTCTTCAACACTAGCGATCCATTCTTCGGCTGAGTACAATGCCTTCATCTATCAAAAGGAGTTTTACCGAGTGGCGTGTCCATTCTTCATGCCGACTAGCAAGCTGGAAGATGGCGGCTGGCTTCATCCTTCGCGGCTGCCTTTAGGCGGGGGTTGGATTGGCCGATGCTCCGCGCCTGGCTACGAAGGCGCAGAACCGACGAATCAGGAACTGCGGGAGCTTTGCAACTTAGGCTACGCTACCGGTTGCGCGCGTTTGCCCGAGGAACGCCCGTACGATGCGGTGAGATTTTCCATCGCTCGTGATCGCGGCGCACAGCTGGAGCTTTGGTTTGTCTGCGAATCGAGGCATCGTCCCGCGGGCCACGGAATTCTGGAATACGATGTTCCTCTCGGCCGCTGGATCTCTTCTCACCCCGATGTGCGCATTCAGAAGATGGCAGAATGTTATTTGCAATCGTATCTGGCGCGTAGAATCCAGCCCGCCGCGGCGGGTCTCACCCCGAGCACAAATCCATGAATGAGAATCATGAACCAGCGTTACCTCGCCCCGTCCGCGATTCACAGTCTGAAATGGCCGAGATTGTTTTACCGAACGATGCCAATCCTCTCGGCGCCCTGCTCGGCGGTCGGCTGATGCATTGGATTGATCTTGCCGGGGCCATGGCCGCGCATCGACATTCCCGGAACTATGTTGTGACGGCGGCGATCGATCACATGGATTTCTGGGTTCCGGTGCATGTTGGAGACCTGGTAATTCTCCGCTCGTCGGTCAATCGCGTGTTTCACAGCTCGATGGAAGTCGGAGTAAAGGCCTGGGTGGAGAATTACATCCTCGACGATTGCAAGCACGTGAGTTCGGCTTACTTGACCTTCGTGGCCGTCGACGCTGGCGGACGCCGTATCCAGGTGCCGGCGGTGATTCCTGAAACTGACGATCAGCGCCGGCGCTACGACGATGCTGGAAGGCGCCGTCAAATACGGCAGGAGCATGTTGATCGTCGACGCAGCAGCCTGCGCTAGGTGTGATGCGTCCGCAGGTTCGGCGGCAAGTCGCGCCTCGATGCGGAATACTGGCGGGCGATTTATCGTCTAAACTAGTTTCAGCGTGGGCTCCCGACTCAAGAACAAAGTCGCTATCGTTACCGGAGCGGGCAGCGGCATTGGCCGCGCTTGCGCGATCGCGTTAGCCCGCGAAGGCGCGAAAGTTGCTTTGGTCGGCCGCCGTCGAGAACGGCTCGAAGAAACAGCCCATGAAGGCGGCGATTCCCCCTTTGTCCTCGCGGCGGATGTGACCCAGCCGAACGAAGTTGCCCATGTCGTCGAGCAAACCCTGGCGCATTTCGGGGGCCTCAATGTTTTGGTGAACAACGCGGGCGTGCTTCACGTCGGAACCGCCGAGCAGATCACACCAGAGCAATGGGATGAGACCTTCAATGTCAATGTTCGCGGTCTCTGGCTGCTCTCACGAGCCGTGCTTCCTGCCATGCGAAAAGCTGGGGGTGGGTCCATCATCAACATGGCTTCGGTCCTCGGAATCAACGGAGCGCGCAACCGGGCTGCATATGCGGCTTCGAAAGGCGCCGTGGTTCTGCTCACCAAGTGCATGGCCATCGATCACGGACCGGAACACATCCGGGTGAATGCCATCTGCCCATCGTTCGTTGAGACCGATCTCACGGCTGAAGTAATCAGGAAAGCTCCCGATCCGGCTGCGGTTCGGTCAGAACGAATTGCCGTGCATCCCATCGGACGCCTTGGCCAGCCGGAAGATATCGCCGGCGTCGCTGTCTACCTTGCCAGCGACGAGTCTGCTTGGGTAACGGGATCGGTGTTCCCGGTTGATGGAGGGTATCTTGCCGTTTGAGTCCGCTCTGGAAACTTTCCCGCCTCCCCGGTAGTCTAATTAAGGAAGGATTGTGCGCTCTCCTATTTTTCGCGTCTTCATGAAGCTTTCCAAGTTGATTACGGCTTTCGTGCTCGTCATCTCATTGTATGGGGTCACGCTGGCGAAGGATCCAACCCCGTCGACCTCGATTCTTCCCAAGGAGTTCGGCGGTTGGCAGACCTCAGGTCCGTCGCGAACCAGCACCGACCCGGCCGTCGCCGACCCGGTCAACGCCGCGGTTCTCAAAGAGTACGGATTCACCGGATTCGAATCCGCCACCTATACCCGCGATGATGGTCGCAAGCTGACCTTGAAAGCGGCCCGTTTCGAGGATGCCAGCGGGGCCTACGGCGCCTATACCTACTACAAGACGGTGCCGATGTTGATTGAAAAGATCGGCGACGGAGCCGCGTCGCTAAACGAACGCGTCCTGTTTTATCGAGGGAACATTCTGGTCGACGCCGTCTTTCAAAAGCTTTCGGCGATGTCCGCCGCCGAGTTGCGGGAGTTGGCAGACGGCCTTCCCTTGCCCTCTGGAAATACCCGTAATCTCCCGGGGCTGCCCGCTTATCTGCCAACGCAATCGTATGTGAAGAACAGCGCGAAGTACGTTGTCGGACCCTCGGCGCTGCAAAATGTAGACGCTCCGATTCAAGCCGAACTCGTGGACTTTAACGCCGGGGCGGAGGTGGTTGTTGGAAATTACAACAGCTCGGGCGGGGAAGCCACTTTGATGTTGATCGCTTATCCGACACCACAAATTGCGGCCGAGCATCTTCGACGGATCGAGGCTGCGCACTCTCAGACCTCACAAACACCAGGCGGCATGGCTTCCGCGAATGCCAATCTTAATCTTCAAGGCCCAATCTTTGATAAGCGCACGGGTCCTATCGTGGTAGTGGTGTCTGGTCCGATATCGCAGGCGGAAGGCAAGTCGCTGCTGGCTTCGGTGAATTATGACGCGAATGTCACCTGGAACGAGAACACATATTTCACCAAGAGAGACAACATCGCAAACCTGTTGGTGAACGTCATCATTCTCTGCTTCATCATTATTGGCTTTGCACTGGTCGCCGGCGTGGCCTTCGGGGGCCTTCGCATCCTTTCCAAACACCTGTTTCCGGACCGGGTATTCGAGCAAGCTCAGAACCGGGAATTCATCTCTCTGCACCTCTCTGAAAAGCCACCTGAGCCGCGGCTAAGACTGTAAACCACACAATCAAGATGCTTTAGCTTCGTTTACCGTTCCCTTTGTCTCACAATGAGCAACGCACAGGGACTATTAACCTATTTTGTAAAGCATTGAAAAGAAAGCTGCTTATTTCCGAGATATTTCTTGACACCCCCCTTTTTAGGCTCATAAGATTTCGCCAGAAAGTTTTGACGGTTTTGATCTCCGTTAGAACTATTCTCCCTTGAAAGAAAAGGCTGCCCAAGTTGCCGGGTAGCCTTTTCATTTTGCATGCAAGAGTCGTGTGAGGCGGGCGCCCTCGCCCGCGAGTCGATGCGTAGTCCGCATCGATTCCCTGTTTTGTTGGAACACTCGTGCGCTATAGTTCGTATCTGATCCAGTCGGCAGTCGGAGAGGCGGACTCATGTTCTGCGATAAATGCGGCGCGACGCTACAGTCAGATCAGCAGTTTTGTAGCCGGTGCGGAAAAGAAATCGCTGGACCGATGCTGGGATATCCGCAACGCAGCCGAGTCCGGGAGCATGTTCGACTTCTGGGAATCCTCTGGATTGCGCTGTCGGGCCTCGATGGCCTCATGGGGGTCGCCACATACTTTGTAGCCAATGTTATTTTCAACCCAGCCACACATCCGGAAAGACCTTCGTTCCTTCATCCTCTCTTGAGCTTCATTGCCACGATCGTGATCGTAAAAGCTTTCGCGGGATTTGTCGCAGGCTGGGGTTTGTTGCAACGGGAACCATGGGCGCGCATGGTCGCAGTGGTGCTTGCATTTCCCTCACTCCTGTTCAACGTACCATTCGGCACCGCACTCGGAATTTACACGCTGTGGGTCCTACTTCCAGCGCAATCGGATGTGGAGTACGAAAAAGAAGCGAGAACCGTCAGCGCAGCCTGAACGGGATGCAGAGACACACCGCGCAGGACAAGCCCGCGTGGGACGGGCGCCCTTTTAGACAACGCCAGAACTTCAACGATCTACGAAAATCTCGATAGTCTTTTGCACTGTCACGCCCTTTACGCTGACTGTGCCCCCATTTAGAATTAAATTTGGGCCGACGTAGCTCAGTTGGTAGAGCAGCCGATTCGTAATCGGCAGGTCACCAGTTCAACTCTGGTCGTCGGCTCCATCTAACCTGCAATCAGACAATTGGTACGCTTATTGCAGTCTCGTTGGTGCGAATCAGGCACGGACGGGGGTGGGTACAATGTCTAGCAGACGAAGATTTCTCGGATTCGCAGCGGCAACCATGATCAGCGCCGGGATCGACGGGCAAGCGTGGGGAACTGACACAAAAAGTGGTGTCCCTATGCGCACCCTTGGACACACGGGCGAAAAAGTCTCGATGGTTGGCATTGGCGGCTACCATCTGGCCAGACCGGGAGTCGATCTAGATGAAAGTATCCGCATCGTCCGCAGCGGCCTCGACCAGGGCATCAACTTCCTCGACAATTGTTGGGACTACAACGGCGGAGAGAGTGAACTCCGCATGGGTAAGGCGCTGCGCGACGGCTATCGGCAAAAAGCATTCTTGATGACGAAGATCGATGGCCGAAATAAGGCGACCGCCGCAAGTCAGATCAACGATTCATTGAAGCGTCTCCAGACTGACCGCATCGACCTGTTGCAGTTTCACGAAGTGATTCGCGACACCGATCCGGACCGCATTTTCGCCGCCGGAGGCGCGCTTGAAGCCGTGCTCGAAGCGAAAAAAGCGGGCAAAGTCCGCTATATCGGATTCACCGGCCACAAGAGTCCCGACATCCATTTGCAGACGCTGGCCACAGCGTCCTCTCATCAATTCATTTTCGACTCGGTGCAGATGCCTCTGAACGTAATGGACCACCATTTCAGCAGCTTCGAGGCCAAGGTTCTTCCCGTGTTACAGAAGCAAAACATCGGAGTGCTGGGAATGAAGCCGATGGGCGATCCCTTCATTCTTCAGAGCAAAACCGTAACCGCGGTCGAGTGCCTGCACTACTCGATGAACCTGCCGACCAGTGTGGTCATCACGGGATGCGATTCGCTCAAGATCCTGCAGCAAGCTCTGGATGCGGCGCGCAGTTTTCAGCCTATGGGAAAAGAAGAGGTGGCCGCACTATTAGCGAAAACCGCAAAGGCTGCGCAATCGGGCGAGTTTGAAATGTACAAGACCAGCCACCACTTCGACGGCACCTACCAGAATCCGCAGTGGCTTGGGTAGGAGAGCGCCACGCTAAGATTGCTTGCAAGTCGAGCAACTGGGTTCGCTGGACTTCGATCAATATTGTGCGTTTCCTGACAATTGCGCTGGCGATTCCGATGGCCATGCTACAGTTTCCACGCTAGGTTCGCGCCATGTCCCAGTCTCCAAACCCAGTTGCGCCGCAGGCGGCGCCTCTGCTTGCCTTGGCCACGGAGTTACTCCGGGCCGGGCGACCAGCCGATGCGATCGCGCCGTTGCGCGATGCGGCGTTGCTGCAACCGTCCAATCCAGCTATCCAGCACGATCTCGGCCTCGCCTGCCTCGAGATCGGCCGTGTACCCGATGCCATCGCAGCATTGCAGCGTGCCGTCGCCGGCGAGCCGCGTTATACCGATGCACATTTCCGCCTGGGAATCGCCTTGGAGAAGCTGGGCGACATCGGCGGAGCACTCGCTGCGTACGACCGCGCGACTCAGTTGCTCCCATCCCTGACCGAGGCGTGGTTCCGCGCTGGCGCCCTGGTATACACACTTGGCCATGTCGGCGAGGCGATCGGTTGTTTCCGCCGTGCGGCCGCGACCGGAGGTCGGACCAGCTTTGGCCGCCTTGGTAAGGCGCGGGCGCTGGTGATCGAGGATCGCAATCAGGAAGCTGAGCAGGTATTGCGAGAGATGCTGGTGGCTGATCCGAGGAACGCCATGGCGTATGACCTGCTGGGCAGCGTCCTCTCTGAGCTTGGCCGTTTCGAAGAGGCTCGCGCGTGCTTCGAACGGACGGTCGCGATCGCGCCGCTGCTGGCGGGGAGCTACTACGATCTGGTCCGGTGCCGTCCAGTCACGAACGGTGACAAAGGTCTACTGCAAGCGATGCAAGCCGCCCTGGCCACGCCGGGACTGGAATTGGGGCAACGCCAGCGGGTTCATCTCGCGATTGGTAAGGCAGCGGAGGATCTTGGCGACTACGGCTTGGCCATGCAGCATTTCGACGCCGCAGACGCTGTGAGGAGAAGCGCTGCGTCGTTCGACTCCGCCGCGTTCTCCATCGAGATCGACCGCCTGACTGCCCGTTGTACACCCGAATTCATCGCACGGACGTCCAAACTCGGCAGCTCGGATGCGGCGCCGGTACTGATCGTCGGCATGCCGCGGTCCGGCACAACCCTGGTCGAGCAGATCGTTTCCATGCATCCCGAAGTCGGGGCCGGCGGCGAATTGAATTTCTGGAACGAGCGCGGGATGGCGTGGCAGGGTGCGGGCGTGACCGAGGATGGATTTCTCGCCAAGTCGGCGACAGACTATCTCGGCGTGCTGCGCGCGATTGCACCGAATGCGGCGCGCGTGACTGACAAGATGCCGTTCAACTTCCTTTGGGCTGGGCTGATCCACGTGGCATTCCCGCGCGCCACCATCATCCATTGCCGCCGCGCTGCAATCGACACGGCGCTGTCGATCCACCAAACTCATTTCCATCCGAGCATGCCGTTTCCGACCGGAGGCGCCGAGCTGGTCGCGTACTTCCGCAGCTATCAGCGACTCATCGATCATTGGCGGAGCGTGTTGCCGGCGGATCGCTTCATCGAGGTCGATTACGAGGACCTGACCCGAGCGCCCGAACCAGCCATCCGGCGGATCATCGCGGCCTGCGGCCTGGCGTGGCACGAAGCATGCCTGCGCCCCGAATCCAATCCGCGGGCGGTGAAGACTCCCAGCAAGTGGCAGACCCGGCAGCCGATCTATCGCACGTCTGTTGAGCGCTGGCGACGCTACGAACCCTGGCTGGGTCCGCTGCGCGTGCTCGCCGATGTTTAGCAGAATCTGATGAGTGAAATCTTTTAACGCCAACAGAGTCGAGGTCTGTCACATCCCTGCGCATAGATGTAAGGCAGACTTAAAAGTTCATTTCGGAAAGTGTGCTAAGTTGACCATTCCTTGGAACGATTGTCCGGTACTGTTCCTTGTCTCGAAGTTTAAGACATAATTCAGCAGCCGGTGGCGTAAAGCCCACCTGAGTACCATCACGACGAGGAGAATAATGAGCAAATTGAATTTTTGTATGAGAGCATGCGCTCTCTTTGTACTGTGGGCAACGACGATAGTTACGTTGCCTGCACAGACTTTTAAATCACTGAAGAGCTTTGACAACACAGACGCCGCCCTTCCCTGGGCGACGCTGCTGCAGGGCAACGACGGGAATTTCTACGGGACAACACAGAACGGCGGAAACGCTGCCTGCAGCTTGGGCTGTGGCACGATCTTCAAAATCACCCCAAATGGCAAGCTGACCACTTTCAAATTCGACGGGACAAATGGCTCCCAGCCCTACGCGGGATTAGTCCAAGCCGCCAACGGCGACTTTTACGGTGTAACAACCAGTGGCGGGGTTAACAATTTGGGAACAGTCTTCAAGTTCACCCCAAAAGGCGGGCTGACGACGCTGTACAGTTTCGCCGCAGACACCGGGTACTCTCCTATAGGGGGGCTAGTCCTGGCTAGCGACGGGAATTTCTATGGGACGGCCTCGAGTGGTGGTCCGGCCGCCGGTCAATGCGACCCGGGCTGTGGGACGATCTTCAAGATAACCCCAAAGGGCAAATACACGACGATACATAACTTCAACGGTATACCTGATGGCGGCGCTCCGCTGGCTACGATGGTCCAAGCCCCGGACGGGAAGCTTTACGGGACGGCATCTGCTCTGGGGAACGCTGATAGCTACGGTACGGTCTTTACCATCACGCCGGAAGGAAAATATACCGTGGTCCACCAGTTCAACAATACGGACGGCGCTTACCCGTTCGGTGGTCTGATCCTGGGCACTGATGGGAACTTCTACGGTCAAACC
>Ga0228598_1000054_pt1 | contig 16523 bp, 15 predicted proteins | sample CZU4metagenome_FD_182726 | JGI IMG/M metagenome (GOLD analysis project Ga0228598, IMG submission 182726) | Spruce rhizosphere microbial communities from Bohemian Forest, Czech Republic - CZU4 | ecosystem: Host-associated > Plants > Roots > Rhizosphere | place: Czech Republic: South Bohemian... | reverse complement strand
TCAACTGATTCGTTATCGTCAATAACCTGCGTATGCGGCTGACGGGCTTGTCTCACCATAGGGGTGCAGTCGGCGAATGTGGGTCCGATTAGGGTCCAACAACTCGCGGCGAAGGGTTACTCAGAGTACCAATGACGGGCTGTCAGCGCCGTTCAGTATCACCAAGTTCCAGCAACCTGCCACTCTGTCACGGCAGAGGTCGCGGGTTCGAGTCCCGTCGTCCCCGCCATATTTTCAATCAGTTACGCTAGACCCTGAAAAAAATCTGGGTCCGTTTGGGTCCACTAAGCCCAGAAGCACTCCGTCCGCCGCGCGTTCCTCGAACGTCCAGCAAACGCGCTCTTCAGCTTCAACTATTGAATCAAAGTTGATTTGTTCACCGACAGCAAACCGCCCGGCAAGATGGCATCCACCAGTTTTCCTTGCGCCAAGCGCTTCCGCTCCGGTGTTGCTTGAAGATACTTGTTCGTCATGTAGAGATTGCTGTGTCGTAAGTAGTCGCGGATCGTGAGTTGATGTTCTCCCATCTCTGCCAATATCTTTGGAAGCAAAATGGTTCTTGGCGTAGCAGCGAAGTTCACTCAGATTAACGCGGATTTTGGTTATGCAACCAGGGGATTCCAAAGCCAACTTTTCGGGAATGTCGAGGGACCTAAGAGCTTGGTCGAGTCCCAGATTGAATTGAAGGAAGACTTCGTAAACACGAACATCCATCGGACAGTATTCCTTTCCTTTGCGAGATGAGGAAGCTGCTCGCGGGTTCGAAGCGTTTCGCTCAGGAGCGTGGGCTATGCCGTTCCATTCGTCGAGGCACACCGGTAACGCGACGGTTGGAAGACCAACCGAAAGGGAGAAACTCATTCAGAAATTTTCAGCGAGGAGGAGATTCAGCAACCGGCTCGGGTGGGGTCGGGGCAGGAAACGCTAGGCACAGTGAGAGTTGCGCCCAAAATCGGAAATGGATAACTTCTCTTGCAGCCATCGTTGTACCTCAGACGTGCGACTTGGTCAGGGACGCGCTCGGTGTTGAAGCACCGGCGCGTCCCGCTATTTTGCTTTGGTCTTTCTTGGTGTTTTGCTCCTTCTGCCCTGGCCTTCTCGAAAGTGTTCGGCCTTATGCGCCTTGATTTTCTCTATGTCTTCTTTCGTCCACCGCCAATGCTTTCCGCCATTCATCCCAATTTGTTGTGAGGGGCGGACCTTCCCTGCGATCATCCACCGATGCAGCGTGATCCAATGAATTCTAGCTGCTTTCGCCGCTTCCTTCGTGGAATAGGTTCTCACTTAAGAGAGGCCTCTTTAGCATATGTTGTCAAGTACCGAAATCGCGCCTTGAAAGTGTGTGGGCAATCAAGGTGGCCAACGACTTGGGAAGATTAACCTAAGTGTCCGAGCAATGGGAAATTCTCCACCAGCATATTCGGGCTAGCCGACAAAAGCTCGATGATCGTGTTGGAGGCTATTTGTCGGAGCCCGGGGTTGCACTCGCACGCTAAACGCGGCCCCGCTTTGCGCGAGCCGCCGCAAAATCTGGCATGCTCCCTATGGTCGCTCGGCGGATACTGCCAGCACGACGGCGCAGCGCTATGGCGTGATCGTTCACGGAATCTATGCTACCGGCGTCGGGTGCATGGGCCGGAATTCCTGGGAGGCCCAGCTGGGTGAAGGGGGCGTGGGCAAGATCGCCGACGAGCGCGGGGGAGAATATTTTTCTCTTGGAACACAAAACCTGGTCAGCTTTAAGCCCTACCTCGATTGCCTGTAGCGAGTGCTCGACAATCAGTACTACTTAGTTTTCGGGGCCGTCCCGAAAAATACGGCCGGTTTGCAGCGCGTCGGGATTTCCACCGAGGCACCGGGTTTTGAAATTGCGGCGGCTGACAACGTGTAGGTCCCTGCCGCCAATGAGGGGACTGCCACGAAGAAAAAATAGCCGGCGGATTTTGGGTTGGAGCTCGCGAGCGATTCATGCGCCATAGGTTCTGAGCAAGGCTACTCGACCGGTTTCCAAGTGTCGTCAGGATCGAATTCGGTTATGGACTTGGCCAGGTCGGCAGTCTGTGCACCGAGATCCTTTTGGAACACCAGACCATCTTGATTGATGATCAACGTCATCACGCCGGAATTGCGATACTCGGCGGGATGAGCAAGGATGGCAAAGCCACCGGTCATGTTTCCCTTGACAATATAGCTTTTAGCTCCGCCGTGGGCGTGGCTGCCTTGCTGCGTGAGTATACGATAAAAATATCCGTGGAACGGCTGCGGCCCTTGGTGCGAACTGCCGCCATAGCCGTCGGCGCTTGCGTTCGCTGCCAGCGGTCCTAATGGGCTCTCCGGTTGATCGTCTGCGGCCTTCCAGTACAAACCATTGTGTTTGCCTTCGTCACTCATGAACTTCTGCGCATATTGATGAACGTTGCTGCCGTCGTGAGTGTCGCTGACGTAATCGGCTTGGGCGTCTGCCATTGAGTTGAGGACGTCAATCGTCGCCAGCTCGTTCCCGCCGATACGGCGAACCAGGATCTCGTCCTTTGCTTGGGTACTGTCGAAATACCACTGGCCCGATGAGTTCTTGAGAAGCGGAAAAGGAAGGGGATAGTTGTCTGCGCCAATGTTGAGGACCATGCCGCCGTTCGTCAGCTTTCCCCAGCGATGCATCTGATCATAGCTGGCCGCGAAGTGCTCGCGCCCTGCTTTGTCTTGCACCGGATCGCCGGAGATCACCAGCTCTGTCGCGCCCGGACCGAATATCCCCAGCAGGGCATTTTCGTCCCCCGCTTTCGCGGCTTCATAGACTGCGCTAGCAGCAGCGTCGGGGGAAGCGAACGCTTTCGGTCCGTTTGGGGCTTGCTCCGATTTTTGACATCCCCCCGAGAACGCAATCAGTGCAGCGAGCGCAACCAGAGCGATGCATCGCAGATTGCTTCTCGTATCGGTAAGCCTGAAGCCTGTCATCCCAACTCCTCCATCGCGGCGCCTGATTCCTTCCAAATCCTGGTGTTCTGATCTCATAGGAATTTGCGTGGTCTCACGCTACTTGCGAGCCCCGCCTCCCCGATTGCCGCCGCCACCCATACTTTGGCTCCCGCGTGCACTTTGCGCGCGCCCGCCACCCGAACCAGAGAGAGCGTTGGGCTTCGCCGCCTGCGTAGCAGGAGCGTTCGAGGTCTGCGGGCGCTGATAGCCGCGAGCCTCGTTCGTACTGGGGCGCGTGGACGGGGTTTGGCCTGGCCGGGTTCCGGGATTGACTGGCTGAGTCGAAGGCGCTCCGCCGCCGGGCCGCGTACCAGGATTATTGCTTGGCCGGTTTCTGGGATTCGTCGGACGCGTAGAAGGCACTCCGCCCCCTCCACCGCCAGGGCGGTTGCCCGGGTTTGAAGGTGCGGGAAGCGTGGTGGCTGGCGGGCGACCGTATCCGGGATAGCCTCCCGGTGGACGATAACCCGGATAGCCGGGTCGGTAACCAGGGTTGCCGGGAGGGCGATAGCCGGGATAGCCGGGGGGACGGTAACCGGGGTAGCCGCCGTAGTAGCCGCCCCGCCAGTACGGGTTCCCGACGTACACGTTTCGGTTGTAAATAATGGTTCGGCTATGCCAGCTGGTTCCCCAATAACCCCAGCCCCACCCGCAGCAACCACCATAGATCGCTGCGCCCACGGCGATGCCAACACCAAACGAAATAATTGCCGCAGCAGCCACATCGGCGGAGCTATATCCCGGGACCACGACCGGTGCGCCATAAATCACAGTCGGGTTGTACGTGGGCACGTACACGATCTGCGGATTCGCCGGTTGAATGACGATGGTTTGTGGACTCTCCTGGACAATCTTGATCTCTGGGCTCGATTTCAGATTACCGGCCGCGTAAGCCTTGGCGCGCATTCTTTGTATCGCAGCCATTACGTCCTGCTGCTGTGTAGAGGAAGCTTCACCAAGGGAAGAGGTCCAAGCCAGATTCTTCGCCAGATTGTCGAGTACGCTAGGGAACTGCGTGAGGGCTTTCACCGCTGGATCCCAGGACTGTTGATCGACTGCCTTCGCAAGCGACTCGCCGGTAAGCGTCGAGTTTTGTTTTAGCCACACCACGGCGTCTACGATTTCGTACGGAAAAGTAGCAGCGCCCAGCACCTGCGCCACCAGGGAATCGGGATAAAGTGCGATGGGAGCCACAAGCCCGTCGAGCTCGTCGGCAGTAAGAAGTGCATATTCATCCGCCTGGGGTGCTGGGGGAGAGGCGCTCTGCGAGTTGCTCTGTGCGGATGCGTCAACTGGAATCGCCGTCAAGACGAGAAGGAAACTCATCATTACGGCCACTGCTTTATGTATAAGACTCATAGTGTCCTAAGTTCTAGCGATCAACTTAAATCGAGCGCGCAGTGACGCCCGACGCTCGCACGCAAGCTCAAACCGGGAGCTGTTACAGGTTGAATATAGAAAGCGAACAGCACCATGGAACATTGTCAAAACTAACAGTTGGATGCGCGACAAGAGTCCATGCGGCTGCGGCGTCGCAGCAATTTTAGAATCTGGTGGATTCCATTTTCCGGCCCCGTGATCCGGCAGTCACAGTACTTCTGTCGCGTCCGGGTGTCAATGTTGCTGCGGCCAGGGTGTGGAACGACGCGCTGCTCATGGGCCGGAACATGCCACACAGTGGCCCGGACAGCGCAGGGGCTGCATAGTGGGTACCGCAAACTTCAAGAATTTCGGATGGACGGTAACGGCGTTATCTCTAACGGGTTGAAAATCCCAGGCAAAGACCTTGACGGACATCTTGTCGAATCTTGGCGTATCAAGATACATCTTGATACCGAGAAGTCTTACGGTATAATCAGATCGCTAGGAGAAACTCGACTATGGCAAGGAAAATAAGAAAACAGGTGGGGCTCAACATGCGCGCGACCCTCTATGACGATCTCACCAAACTGGCAAAGGATAACGGCCAGACCACAACCTATGTTTTGGAGCAGGCTGCAGAACACTACATTCGCTTCGTTGCTCCAACTCAGAACGTGGTGCGTCCCGAGATTATGGCGCATGTGCGCAGATCCGTGAATAAGAACCGAAAGCTGCTTCAGCTCTTGGCCGAGTAAATGCCGCCACGGATTTACCCGACTATAGCTGAAACGATCGAATCTCACCGCCTGCTAATCGACGAATTCGGCGGACTTCACGGCATTCGGGATATGGGGATGCTGGAGTCCGCCGTTGCCCGCCCTCAAAACGGCTACTATAGCAATCTAATTGAGGAAGCATCCGCTTTGATGGAATCCCTCGCAAACAACCACCCCTTCATTGACGGGAATAAGCGAGTTAGTTTTCTTATGACTGACGTGCTGCTCCGACTCAACGCCTATTTCTTGAACGTTGATCCACTCGAAGCCCACAAGCTAATTACTGGATCCATGGAGAAAAGCAAATTTCGCTTTCCCATGATTCGGGACTGGATACGTTCGGTCGTCAAACCGCTCACTGGCGAAGAATAGTGCCGTACAGACGTGCAGGAGGAGATGAAGGCGGAAACAACCAGGGCGAGCGGAGTTGCACCAAAAACGGGAAATGGATAACTTCCCTTGCAGCCATCGTTGCACCTCAGACGTGCGACTGTGGTCAGCGGCGCGTTGGTGCTCAAACACCGGCGCGTCCCGCTCATCTTGGAGCGCTTCCCGAGCAAATCTATGCTTGAAGCGCACTAAGCATAATCCTAATACCTGTTCTTCCGTGCTGTCAAGACCAGATACGCCTCCAGTTGTGTGCTTGGAGCGCTCCAAGCACACAACTATCTCTTTCGACGCAATATTGTCAAGAGCTGTTCATTGGCAGAATTGGCGCACGCCCGGTACAATCCAACTCATGGATCCCCACGTGATTTCGAAAGTCATGCAGGAGATGGGCCGTAAAGGCGGCAAAAAGGGCGGGAAAAAGGGAGCGAAGAAGCGCGCGGAGTCCCTCCGTCCCGAGCAGCGGAGCCAAATCGCACGAAAAGCAGCAAAGACTCGGTGGTTGAAAGCAAAAAAGAAAGGCAAATAGTCTTGAATCACGAAAAGGATGAATCTGACGACGAGAATGAAAGTCGTGTTTGAGATTGCGCCTTAGTGCCTCAGGGGCTCGGTTCCTTCAGCCAAGATGTGTAGATACCGGGGATACGCAAACAAACGATCTCTGCGTTTGCCGGTGGATTCTTTCGCGATTTTGAGTTTGGTGAGTGTTTCAAGGGCACTCGTGACAGTGGGGATAGATAGTTTGAGGCGTTTTGCAGCAGGACCAATCTTGGTCAGTGGATGTGCTTGCAGGTATTCGTGGACGGCTAAGCTTGATGCAGCTTTGCGGCCCATGGTTCGAATCTTTTTTCGGTCTGCTTCGAAGAGGCGAAGAATCTGAACGGCTGCGCTGGCTGCCTGGTGCGCCGTGGTCTCCGTGCCCTCAAGAAAAAATGCGAGCCATCCTTCCCAAACACCCTCCGTGCGAACGCGTTGAAGCAAATCATAGTAGCGTTGGCGGTGAGTCTTGAAGTAAAGGCTCAAATAGAGGAGTGGCTCACGCAAAGTGCCTTTGGCGCAGAGAAGCAGTGTAATTAGAAGACGGCCCAGTCGCCCATTGCCATCGAGAAAAGGGTGAATCGTCTCGAACTGCACATGAACGAGTCCGGCTTCGACGAGAACGGGCAGCTTGTGTTTTTCGTCGTGAAGAAAATGCTCGAAGCGGTCCAAACACTCCATCATGCGTTCTGGCGGAGGGGGAACGAACGCAGCCTTTCCAGGTCGGGTGCCGCCAATCCAGTTCTGGGAGCGACGAAATTCGCCGGGCGTTTTGTTCGCGCCGCGTCCCCCACGCAGCAGAATTCCGTGAATCTCCCGGATGAGCCGCAGCGAAAGCGGAAAACCGCTCTTGATGCGACGAAGACCATGTTGCATTGCGGCCACGTAATTCGAGACCTCCTCGACATCATCGACAGGAACCCCAGGCGCTGTGTCGTTTTCAAATAGGAGCAAATCGGAAAAGGAAGATTTAGTGCCTTCGATTTGTGAAGAAAGAAGGGCTTCCTTCCGAGCATAGAGATAGAGGAAGAGCTGAGTATTTGGCAAAAGCGTCGTCAAGCCATCTAAGCGTCCAAGAGCCTGATTTGCGCGGTCGAGTTGCTGGTATAGTCCGCTAAGATCGACAGGCGGATTCGGAGGTAGCGGCGCGGGCACGAAAGCTCGCACCGTCTCGCCCGCCGTGGTTGTGGAGATATGCGTGCCGAGCCTTGAGTTTTTTACGTCCGCCATTGGTTGCTATACAAGCTCGCTTTAATAAGCCCTGCTGCTATTAAAGCATAGGCTTGTTGGCTTTAATAGCAAAATTGCTGTAATTGCTTCTGCCATCGCAAGGTGCGAGTTCGATGACCACATACATATTGGGAGCAGGTACTTCGCTTCATGCCGGTTACCCGCTGGCTGGTCAGTTAGGTGGCGCCTTGTACGATTGGATCTCGAAGAAGAAGCCAGAGCACGATTTATACCGAACTCGCATTGAGATTATCCGTGATACATACGGGAACCGCGCCGACCTGGAACGGATATTAACAGAACTCGACGAGTGTCCACCGAATTCACCGGCATCTAAGCTGAACGCGTCCGAGCGGGGATATATCCGACAGGCCCTACTAATTTCGATCCCAGAATGCTTCAACGAGCTGAGGCAACAGCCCTCCCCGCTCTACGAGCAATTGGTGTGCAAGCGGATCAAGGAAGGCGATGTGATCATTACCTTCAACTACGATTTGGCCTGTGAGCGTTCTCTGAAGAATGTCGGGCCTTGGGAGATGAGCAACGGCTAGCCCAGTCTCTCGTCCACACCACCTCCTCCAGAATGGAATCACATTCGGTCCCAACATCAGCAGCCTGCTGGACCTGTGCACGTGAACGCCTGTCGTCTGATCGAAACTGGAAGGAAGTTGCCCAACCTGGAGTGAAACGGCTGAGCATAATCTGGGTACATTAAGGGGACGATAGGAAGTGACATACGGCACCTTGTCGTATCAAGAGATGTCCGCCGACACCGTTTGATATCAATCGATTACATAACAATGCTGCGCTGTCACGGAAGAGGTCGCGGGTTCGAGTCCCGTCGTCCCTGCCATACTTTTCAATAGCTTAGAGGATGGCTCACCGCGCTTTTCGAACGAATCGCGCGTTTCGGCACAAATTTCCCCACAAATTTTCATTGTTAATTCGGATGGACCGTTGGATTCGGGGCTGGCGTGGGAAATTCCGCGTTCGGCCTGACGGCCAGCATGGGTTCCTGATCGAGAGGCTCGACTGTCATCCGGTCGGTCTATGCATTTCTTGATGCTGTGTCGCAGACGAACTGATGTATACTATACATCATGAGGCGGACTCAGCTGTATCTGGACAATGACATCTGGAAGGCGCTGCACGTCCGATCGCGGCAGCAACGTACTTCCATTTCCGAGCTGGTGCGTCAGGCTGTGCGGGATCGCTACGGAAGCTCTCCCGCCAATCGCAGGCAAGCAATGGCGGCACTGGTAGGAATGTGGAAGGACCGCGACGATCTGCCCGACACGACGACCTACATCCGCCGGCTGCGTAGAGGAAAACGCCGCAAGAGAATCAGATCTTGAAATCAGTTCTAATTGATTCAGATATTTTGATTGAAGTCTCGCGCGCTCGTGACTCCGGCATTCTGACGAAGTGGGACGCCCTGAGCCGGGGATCCACGGCTGTCTTCTGCTCCCCTGTGACCGTTGCAGAGCTTTGGCATGGGGCTCGCCAGCCCGAGAACAAAATTCTTCAGGCGATCTTCGCCGCAATTCAATCGATCCCCATTGATACCGAAATCGGCCAGCGAGCCGGGGTGTTTTTGAGGCAGTACGCTAAGAGTCATGGGGTCGAGCTGGGCGACGCCCTGATTGCTGCGACGGCTTGCTTGCATGACCTACAACTCTGGACGCGAAATCGCCGGCACTATCCAATGAAAGACCTTAGTTTCTTCTAAAGTCTGCGTCGGCGCAGAAAGGCAATCACTGGTCTCACTCCAGGGAGTTCTTTCGAACCGCGATACAGGTTGAAAGCTTTGACAACCCACAAACTGTCACGGCCGAGGTCGCGGTTCGAGTCCCGTCGTCCCCGCCATTCTTTCCAAAGAAGGGCTGCACGTCAGTATGCGCCCTGGCGCTCAGGCGGCGATGATTTCCTGTTTGCCGCCGAGACGCCCACTTGGTGACGCTAACGGGCCCTGCGAACGAACATATCGACCAGGCTCACATTTCCCCTTCGCGGAACGCGCCAACCCAGAAACCGCGACAGCTGCGCCACTCGCCTCACAATATCCATCGCTATCGCCACATCCAATTCCGCTATTATCTACCGGTCTCAATTCCTGTGCCCGAAGCCGCGCCAAACATCGACCGTGTTCCCTCCTTGCGCTTGCGCTCAGGCATGTTCGCGATCGCCAGTATCTTCGGCATTGTCGGCGGCTTTTTGGACGCCTATGCCTATCTGGCGCGCGGCCATGTCTTCGCCAACGCGCAAACCGGCAACGTTGTTCTGTTTGGGGTCCGCGCGGCCGCGGGCAATTGGACCTCGGCGTGGCAGACTCTCCCGCCCATCTTGGCATACATGTGCGGCGTGGCTGTCGCGCGTCTCCTGAGGGTCCGCCCTCAAAAACACACCTTCCGCGCTACCCTGATTTGTCAGGCTCTGGAACTGCTCGTTCTGCTGGTGCTTCTCTTCTTCGGCAGATTCGCGCCGGATTTCTGCGCCGTGCCCCTGATCGCCTTTTCTGCAGCCCTGCAAAACACTAGCTTTTCCAACATCGGTCCATGGCAATTCAATAGCGCCATGACCACCAGCAATCTCCGCAACGCCGTATCCGGTTGGGTGCAACTCGCCCTGGGAGAAACAGATCCCAAACTCCGGGGAGAAGCCATTGTGGGCTCGGTGATCATGCTGTGCTTTGTCGCTGGCGCGCTGCTGGGCGGTGTCTGTACGCTCCGCTTGCCGGCCTGGCCACTCCTTCCCTGTGTCGTGTTGGCGGCTGCGGGCACGCTGCTAACCATTCGGGAGCGCGAGCGGAGGCTCAACTGACATGAAATGACGCTTCTTCCACTTGCTGACGGAGAGTCGCGCCGAATTTTAGGACGATTGCCAGCGCACCACAAGCGTTTGCACGTCGGGCATTGCGTTTGATGCGATGTTGACCGTTTCTCTGGTGCCAGACAAACGCAGCGCCGGTGTCGCCCTTAACCGGCAGTGAAACGAAATTGTGGAGCGGCGCAGTGGTGCGGGTGCCTCTTCGATTGCTTCTCCTGTTACACGGTGGCGAAGAAGTTCCGCAGTTCTTCAAGAGTTTCTTCGGGACGTTCTTCTTGAAGGAAATGACCGCAATCGAAACTGCGCCCGGTTACGGTTGAACTCGCCTTCGCCCGCCAGGTCGCGATGACGTCCCACAACGGGCCTACGGTTCCTTTTGCGCCCCACAGGGCGTGAACCGGTGCCACGATCTTGTTTCCCGCACGCTCATCCGCTTCGTCCATCGCAAAACCGATATCCGCAGCCGCTCTGAAATCCTCGCAGGTGGCGTGAATCGTCGACGCGCAGCAGAAGCACCGAACATACTCACTCACTGCTTCAGGCGTGAGGGCTCCCGGTGTTTTGTTGAGCCCGCCAAGGATCGCTTCTAAATAGTAATGGGGATCAAGTCCAATGAGATGTTCTGGCAGGGGCGCGGCTTGAATCAGGAAAAACCACCACATGTACTTCGTCGCAAACTCTTGATTGGTTTGTCGGTACATCGTCAGGGTCGGAGCGATGTCCATGAGACAAACTTTTTTGACACTCTTGGGAAAGTCCAGACACAGCCGATGGGCGACGCGAGCACCGCGATCGTGGGCAGCCACAAAGAACTGCTCGTGCCCAAAATGATGCATCGTCTCAACCTGGTCCAACGCCATAGCGCGGAACGAGTAATTGACGTGGCGATCTCCGTCGCTCGGGCGGCTCGAATCGCCATATCCTCGCAGATCCGGCACGTAAACCGAGAACCGTTCGGCGAGTCTCGGCGCCACTTTGTGCCAGGTAGCGTGGGTCTCGGGATATCCATGCAGTAGGAGCAGCGGTGGTCCGTCGCCTTTGTGAAAAACAGGGATGGTCGCTCCGCTGGTGCGCACCTCCGTTTGCACAAAGTCGGGAAAAAGATTCGTCGCGACATCCTGTGGCGGCTTCGGTGGCAGTTCGGGCAAAGATATGGGTTTCATGGTGACGGCTTGTATCGCTTGGGTTTTTTCGGGGATGGTAGACGAATCAAACAAGGCGGCAACCGCTGAAAGTGTGAGCATCTCGCGACGGTTGACGGCCGTCGCGGAGTTTTGCATGCGCATGAAACACCTCCTCCGGCGCGCATAGTCAACAATCGGGTCCCGCCTTTATGATATCGCTGGATTCCGGGGGACGACCAAAAGAAACGAATTGCAATCTGGTCTCATTTTTAAGCGGACGGCTCGTCGTCAGAGGCACTCTCCCTTGGGAGCGTGTCCCTTGGGTAAGATCGGCATCCAGCTTCGGTGACATCAATGCTTATTCACAGAATGAACGGAACACGCAATAAATCGCAAGGAACGGGCTACCGCTCGCACGGCGATTGATTCTAATCTCGGGATGCGAGGATAAGTTCGGGAGGAGAAACGATGCAAAGACGCAAACTTGGAAAAGGTGGATTGGAGGTTTCGGCGCTGGGGCTCGGTTGCATGGGGATGAGCTTTTCGTATGGGCCCCCGAAAGATAAGAAGCAGATGATTGCCCTGCTGCGGACTGCGGTGGAGCGCGGGATCACATTTTTCGACACTGCCGAAGTTTATGGCGCGTACACGAACGAAGAGCTTGTGGGTGAAGCGCTGGCTCCCGTTCGCGACCGGGTGGTGATCGCTACGAAATTTGGGTTCAAGATTGATCCGGCGACCGGGAAGCAGATGGGGCTCGATAGCCAGCCTGCGCACATCAAAGAAGTTGCGGAGGCCTCACTGAAGCGGCTTCGGACCGATGTGATCGATCTTTTCTACCAGCACCGGGTGGACCCGAACGTGCCGATTGAAGACGTGGCGGGCGCGGTCAAGGAATTGATTCAGCAGGGCAAGGTGAAACACTTTGGACTTTCCGAAGCGGGAGTGCAAACGATCCGTCGCGCGCACGCCGTGCAGCCCGTGACGGCGCTGCAAAACGAATACTCGCTGTGGTGGAGGAAGCCGCAGGAAGAAGTGATCCCGACTTTGCAGGAACTGGGAATTGGTTTGGTTCCGTATAGCCCATTGGGTAAGGGCTTCCTGACTGGGAAAATCGACGAGAACACTACGTTCGACAAGTCCGACTTCCGCAACATTGTTCCGCGGTTTACGCCGGAGGCTCGGAAAGCGAATCAGGCTGTGGTGGATTTGCTCGAGAGGATTGCCAAGCAGAAAGCGGCGACGCCTGCGCAGATTGCGCTGGCTTGGCTGCTGGCGCAGAAGCCGTGGATCGCTCCGATTCCGGGGACGACCAAGTTGACGCGCCTCGATGAGAACATTGGTTCGCTCGACGTGAAACTCACGGCTGACGACCTGCTTGAGATTGACAGTGCCGTCTCGAAAATCACGGTGGAGGGTGAGCGGTACCCGGAGCAGCTGCAGCGAATGACGGGGCTGTGACTGAGGGTCGCGTCTCGAAAGGCGAGGTAGAGGTTATGAATTGACGATTCAGGATTCAGAAATGTTCCTTCGCCATTCACCGAGGCATCGCTCTCCAGGAAGCGGAACCCCGTCCTCAATTACTTACCCGGTTTCGTTCCCAAGCTAGGCTTCGGCCGGCAATTTGCGGAGTTTTGAGGCATTCAAGACCGATAACACAAGAAAAACCATTAGCACCAATATCTCGGGGCCGGAGACGTGATTTCCGTGCTCGCGGGACAAAAGGATTCCGGGTCTATCGCCCGAAATTATTTTGATCTCCAAGGGATGCGAACTCCAGACCTCATAGATCACATCCACCGTTTGTGTATTATCGATGGATTGCGCGAGACCTCTGACCGTATCGAGCCGAACAATCTGGCCGGAACTGGACTGCACGCGGAAGTAGCTAAAATCGCCCCGCCCGTGGCTGGTATATGACTCGATTACAGCCCCGGTAACTTCCGCTCGCGGAGACCAAAGCCTAGCGAGGGTATCAAAACCCGTGGCAACGAAAACTGCGCTGCAGACAACAACGATTCGAATAATCTTTTTCCTCTGATCGGAAGCTTCGGAGCGATATTTCAGCCAGCCGAATGACGACAACAGAAAGATTGCCAGGATTATTTCAATGAAAGTGCCGAAGTCCCAGGACACGAATACCTCCATGACGGTACTGAGACAGTATTGACTTCGGGGGTCTGGCCAGACTCAAAGACTTCCGTGACACACGCCTAGTGGTAAACCAGACTGCGTTGAAGAGCGCTCATCCAGTCTAGGCTCGCTCTGCTATATTACCGGCGTCGGTAGCCATTTATCGGAGGAGCTTCGATGGGACTTCAAACACACCGGACGCGCGCGGAGCACGCTAGGCTTGCTGAGATTCGCGATTCGCTGCTGGAAACCTACGCTTGCAACGACGCGATGAACCAAGTGATTTTCGCCGAACTGGACCCTCGCGCGTGGCGCGCCGAGCCGCCGGGCAAGAAAGGCAGCGGCCGGACGATCGCGGCCATCTTCGCGCATCTGCACAACGTTCGGCTTTCGTGGCTGAAGAATTCCGCGCCGCATTTGAAATGTCCGGCGCCGCTCGATCCCGACCGCTGCACGATGAAGCAGGCGGCTGCCGCGCACAGAAAAAGCGGGGCGCAGTGCTTGCGCATGTTGAGCGATGCGCTTTCGGCTGCGCCGAATCGTCGTGTGACGAAATTCGCGCGCGGGAGTTGGGCGCAAACATGGCCGGCCGGCGGGACCATGTTCGCTTACATGTTCTCGCACGAGGCACATCATCGCGGACAGATTTTGATGTTGGCGCACCAGATGGGCTACCGGTTGTTGCATACGACTCCCGGCGTGTGGCACTGGGAGAAATTGTGGAAACGAATCGGGCTGAGCACGCGCCCGCACTGAGTGGAATCTGCGCGGATGGAATTATCGTTACGCGAGAGTGATCTCGCCCATGTCAATCGCGACCAGCAGAGGTTCTTTCACGGGCTGGTAATCGCCTTCGTAGGCGAAGACGCGGCGTTTGGTGGGGATGACGATGCCGTCAACATTGCGGTAGTCGAATGCGTAGTTGAGGCCGGTGGCGCCGCCGAGGATGTCCACGGTGTAATCGTGACGGCGCAACAAACCATTGTGGCCGAAGCAGGATATCTGCTGGCGGGTGTGGCTCTTCACGTGATCGGGGAAAGTGACTTCCAGGCGGCGCCAGGTTTCGGTCTCCAGCTTCAGCGGCGCGATTTCTTCCGTCTTGAATCCCTCGTAGGTGTAGAGGAACGGAGTGTTGAGGTAGGTCCACATCGCCTCGCCGGCGAAGTAGGCCACTTGAATGTCGTCCCAGGGAGTTTCGCGTTGTTGACCCTCGAAAGATTTCTCGGGATTGTCGCGGCCTTCTATCAATGTTCCGTCCAACTTTTCGATGACTACTCGATTCGGCTGAAAAATCGCGCGCTGGTCCTGGCCCGGGAAATCTATGGTGACGCGTTCGTTGCGCGTTTCGGCGGTCAGGACCACGTTCTTGAGAAAGTCTGGCTTCCCTTTTACGTACCAGATTGCGCCGGTGATGGACGCGGCGACCTTGATCGTACTGACCTCGTACCAGCGCTTCAGGCCGCCGTGCGCTTTGACAGCCAGATCTAGAAGTTCGCCCATGGAGAATTCCCTTTTGTGGTTTCGAGTCTTCGTCGCAGCGGAAATTTAGGCAGCTTGGAGTTTAGCAGCAGGAACAGGAAGCGCGGCGAGCAAATCTCTGAAATGGCGCGCGACATTCGGCTATTATTGACCGTAGGCACGGAAAGAGCTTTTCATGAATGACACGGTGGTAGATGCGCTGATTCTGGACCTGCTCGAATGGCTGGCGGCGCGGGAGCGGGGCTACGAAGAGGTCATGGAAGCATGGCGAACTTCGTGCCCGAAGCTTCCGGTTTGGGAAGAGGCCAACAATCGCGGACTTGTGGACAGCCAGGACGCGGACGGGAGCTGCGTCGAGAGCAAGTGCAGCGGGGCGGGCCGTTCTGGAAGGCAACAGGCCTAGCGAGGGCCGCGGGCAGTCACTCTGCGTGAAATGAAGCCACGACCTGCAAAGATCCTGCGCCTCCGTAAGAACGAAAAGACTACAGGACTCAGCTAATTCTGAGCCGCGACCTGGAACTGTTCCAACTTGCCATCCGGCGTTTCGAAGGTCCAAGCTTGTAAAGTCGTTTTTGGAAATTTGATGGTGTACTCTCGCAGCTTCATGCCTCCGCGCAACGCCTGGCGAGTCTGGACGAATTCTTCCGGCGTTCCCAGCGGACCCAAGCTGCCAGCGAAGTCTTTTAATGCCTGTTCATTGAAATAGAAATTGGCGTTGTCGGTGAGAAGAGAACGATCTATGGTGCCGTGCTGTAAAGCTTCGAAAATTTTGCGTCCTTGCGCAAGCTTTTCTGGAGTAGCCGGATCATCACTGGCGAGCAGCAAAGGCGCAATGCCCGAGGCAATCGCTCCCGAAACATCGGAGGCGTCTTGGTTTGTGAGCACAACCACCGCAGCGCGTTCGTCCGGAAATACCAGATTTTCCGACGTGAAGCCCGAAACCTCACCGCCGTGCGACAACGAACGATGGCCAAGCTTGGCGCTGACATCCACGCCGAGTCCATATTGCGTCCCCAGACCATTCTTGAGCAGAACCTCGGTTTCAAAATCTTGATAGGAAGCGGGTTTCAGCAATTCCTGTTTGATGATCGAAATGTCCCACTTCGCAAGGTCTTCTGCGGGCATGGCTAGCTCACCTGCGGCGAAGAGCCAGCCGCTTCCTTCCTTGGGAGCCGGCCGCGGCGGTCCCAAAGCATAACGCATGTAACCGGTGGGATCCGTGTCGCCAAGCTTCGCCTTATCAGTGTCTGCAACGCTCTTCATCTTGAGGGGAGTAAATATATGTTGCTGCAGGAATTGCAAAAGCGGTTCGCCGCTGACCCTCTCAACGATTACTCCCGCGATAACGTAGTTTGTATTGCTGTACTGCCACTTTGTTCCAGGATCAAAATCGAGCGGCTTGCGCGCCCAAATGTCCAGAATCTTCCGCGCGTGAACCGGCTGCAACATCATGGGCAGCACATAGTCCTGCGGCCAGTAGTCTTGATAGCCGGACGTATGCGAAAGAAGCTGGCGAACCGTTACTTCATCCGCGCGAGTGAGTCCCGGAATAAATTTGCTGACTTTATCGTCCAGCGAAAGCTTGCCCTGCTCCTGTAAGAGCAAGATGGCCGCAGCCGTGAACTGCTTGCTGATCGAACCAATGCTGTAACGCATTTCTGGCTTTGCCGGTGTTTCAGGGTCGAGCCGAGCA
>Ga0228598_1000053_pt1 | contig 16717 bp, 12 predicted proteins | sample CZU4metagenome_FD_182726 | JGI IMG/M metagenome (GOLD analysis project Ga0228598, IMG submission 182726) | Spruce rhizosphere microbial communities from Bohemian Forest, Czech Republic - CZU4 | ecosystem: Host-associated > Plants > Roots > Rhizosphere | place: Czech Republic: South Bohemian... | reverse complement strand
GGGGTCGTTGTCCTTGTGCATCGCGCGCGACAAGGTGCCGATAGGCCTCGTGGCGCGCCATGTTCGCGCCCGCCAGCACTTTCGGCATGCCGACTGCGGCCGCCAAAGCTTCGCAGGCATCGAGCAGCCGGAAATAATCTCGTTCGGCCGACAGTCCGTCGCGCACCGCGCCGAATTTGACGAAGCAGTTGTCCGCTCCGGCTTCGCTGCGCGGCCCGTAGTGACACACCGCGAAGGCGGCAATGCCGCCGGTACCTTCCACCAAGACCGTGTCGCCTAGTCGTTGCGCGTGCGTCGCAACGATCTCCTCGGTGAGGTCGAGACCCGGGTAGAGTGTATCGGCGACGTCGCGGCACGAACGCAGCGCCTCCTGCTGCCGCGCTTCGCTCAACTGGCTGAAACACGACCAGCCGGCCGCTCCTTGTCGCGCCACGACTGGCGCGGACATGATCGCGGTCAGGAAGCGCGCGGAAAAGCCGTGCTTCTGATAGAGGGCGATGTGTTTCGCGCTCTGCGCGAAGGTGAACAGGCCGACGTGCCGGGTTCCCCAGGAATCGAACTGCTCCATCGTCCTGGCGAGCAAAGCGCGGGCGACACCGCGCTCCTGGAGCTCGGGACGCACGGTGAGGGGGCCGAAGAACCCGACGCTTCCCCATCTGGTCGCGAAGTTGGAACCGACCAGTTGCCCATCGAGCTTTGCGCCGAAGGCGGCGACGCGGGCGGCGTGGTGCCGGCCGTAGACGTAATCGCGATCGTTCCAGAAATTCTCCGGATCGGGAACGCCGATGAAGGTACCAAAAGCGAGACGGACGATGCGCGCCGCTTCCGGGAGGTCGCTTTCATCGAGCGCGCTCACCACCGGCTGGCTCGCCTTCGCCGTCGCCACATCGGTGGCACGCGACATCATCGGACGCTCTCCTTCAGTCGGGCTGCACTTTACTAAGGCCGCCGCACCACGTCACCGCCGCCATTGCCGGCGAGCACCTTGGGCCGGCAGTAGGACGATGATAAACCTGCTTGCGCTGCCGACAGCTCGCCGGCGACCGCGCGGCATCATCGCTCGGCGTCCTCACAAAATCAGCCGAACCGACTCGGGAGGTTGAAGTGCCCGCCCCAGTATCCCCGCGGTGGACCGGCGTGTTTCCGATCGCGCCGACCCCCTTCAGCCCTTCCGGCGACCTCGATCTTGAGGGTCAGCGGCGCGTGCTCGACTGCATGATCGACCAAGGAGTCGACGGCATCTGCATGCTCGCCAACTATTCGGAGCAGTTTGTGCTCTCTGACGCGGAGCGCGACCTGCTGCTTGATCTGTGCCTCTCGCATGTCGCCGGCCGCGTGCCGGTGATCGTCACCTGCAGCCATTTCAGCACCAGCATCGCGGCTGATCGTGCGCGCAAGGCGCATGCCGCCGGTGCCAGCATGCTCATGCTGATGCCGCCGTATCACGGCGCGCTGCTGCGCGCCGAGGAGAACGCGATGGTCGAGCATTTTGCCCGCGTCGCCGAAGCCGTTCCTATCCCGATCATGCTGCAGGATGCGCCGCTCAGCGGCGTCACCCTGACGGTGCCGTTCCTCGTGCGGCTTGCGCGCGAGGTGCCTCAGGTCTCTTATTTCAAGATCGAGGTGCCGGCGGCCGCGGCGAAACTGCGTTCCCTCATCGCCGCCGGCGGCGACGCGATCGCCGGGCCGTTCGACGGCGAGGAATCGATCACGCTCATGGCCGACCTTGACGCCGGCGCGACCGGGACCATGCCGAGCGCGCTGCTGCCGGACCTGATCAAGCCCGTGGTCGAGCACCACCTCGGCGGACGGCGCGCCGAGGCGGCCGCGAGCTATGCGCGCATTCTGCCGCTCATCAACTACGAGAACCGTCAGTGCGGGCTGCGGGCAACCAAGACAGTCATGCGCGAAGGCGGCGTCATCGCCAGCGACATGGTGCGGCATCCCTTGGCGCCATTGCCCGAGGCGCAGCGGGCGGGGCTGCTCGAACTCGCGCGCGAGCTTGATCCGCTGGCGTTGCGCTGGGGACGGTAGTTCCACGGGGCCCGTCGTCCTCGCGGGTCAGAGGAAACAGGAAGCTGCGCGATTGCACCGAATGATTGGCGCCCAATGGACACCCCTGCAGGCCACCCATAGACTTCGGCTGCTACCGGCGTGAAGGGCGAAGCGACGGGCATGGCCGAACATCGTGTGGAGCGGCGGCTTGCGGCCATTCTCGCCGGGGATGTTGCCGGCTACAGCCGGCTGATGGGAGCGGACGAGGAAGGCACGCTGGCCCGGCTCAACGCCCATCGCCGCGAACTGCTGGAGCCGACGATCGCCGAGCATCGCGGCCGTATCGTCAAACGCACCGGTGACGGCATCCTGGTCGAATTCGGCAGCGCCGTGGACGCCACCCGCTGCGCCATCGAGCAGCAGCGCGGAATGGCGCAGCGCAATGCGCACGAACCCGCCGACCGGCGCATCGAACTGCGCATCGGGATTCACGTCGGCGACGTCATCATCGACGAGGGCGATATCTTCGGCGACGGCGTCAATATTGCCGCGCGGCTGGAAGGCATTGCCGAAGCTGGCGGCATCTGCATCTCCGATGACGCATTCAGGCAGGTGCGCGGCAAGATCGACGCCGCCTTTGCCGATGCCGGCGATCAGCGCCTCAAGAACATCGAGCAGCCGGTGCGGGTCTATCGCATTGAACTCGACGAGGCCGCGCCCAAGGCGCCGAAAATTTCGGCACCTGCCGAAGGCCCTTCCATCGCAGTGCTGCCGTTTCAAAACATGAGCGGCGACCCGGAGCAGGAATATTTCGTCGATGGCATTGTCGAGGACATCATTACCGGCTTGTCACGAATGAAATGGCTGTTCGTGATCGCCCGCAATTCCAGCTTTGCCTACAAGGGACGCGCCGTCGATGTGAAGCAGGTCGGCCGCGAGCTCGGCGTGCGCTACGTGCTCGAAGGCAGCCTGCGCAAGGCCGGGGACCGCATTCGCATCACCTGCCAGCTCATTGAGACCGCGAACGGCACTCACGTTTGGGCCGAGCGCTATGACCGGCCGCTCGGCAACATTTTCGAAGTCCAGGACGAGATCACGCTGAGCGTCGTCGGCGCCATCGAGCCAAGCCTGCGGCAGGCGGAGATCGAGCTTGCGAAGCGCAAGCGCCCGGACAGCCTGGACGCCTACGATCTTTATCTGCGGGCTCTGCCCCATGCCCAGGTGGCGATGCCCGGCGATGGCGAGAAGGCGCTCTCATGGCTTAACAAGTCGCTCGCCCTTGAACCGGACTATGCCGCCGCCCACGCCCTTGCGGCCTGGTGCTACGAGCAGCGCTACGTGCGCGGCGGCATGCACGAGGCCGACAAGGTCGCCGCGCTCGAGCATGCGCGCGCGGCGCTGGCGGCCGGCGCGGACGACGCGACGACGCTCGCCACCGCGGGCTTCGTGATCGGCCTCGTCGAGCACGACTATGAAGCCGCGATGAACGCCATCGACCACGCGCTGGCCTTGAACGGCTCCTCGGCGCTGGCGCTCGGCCTCGGCTCGACGATCCTTGCCCACGATGGTCGTATCGAGCAGGCGATAGAGTACGGCGAACGCGCCCTCCGGCTGAGCCCTCACGACCCGACGGCTTATCTGCAATTCACGGCGCTCGGCATCGCCCACCTTGCGGCGGGGCGCTTCGAACAGGCCGCTGCGGCATGCAACAAGGCATCGCAGTCGAACCCGCGCTTCAGCTTTCCCGTTGTTTTGCAGGCTGCCGCTTTGTGCCGCCTCGGCCGCGCGCATGAGGCCAAGGCAGTGGCGCGCAGGGTGCTCGAGCTGGAACCGCGCTTCAGCATTGCCCAATTCGTCAAATCCCACACCGGGCGGCCGGAAATCTGGAATCCAATCGGCGACGCGCTGCGCCAAGTGGGCCTGCCGGAGTAGTGATGCCGAGGCTGCGTTCGCGGCCGGCTCGCGCGATCCCGTTGGGGCGAGCGAATTGGACGCCCGTCTCCCGCCAAGGCGCCGCGCTCAATTCCGCGCTGCGGCGGCCCTGCCGGCGGCGTGGATGATCAGGATGCCGTGCGGATCGACGCGCAGATGCTGGCCCGGAAAGACGACGGTGGTCGAGCCGAATTCTTCGACCACGGCCGGCCCATCGAGCGTAAAGCCGGCACCGAGCGAAGCGCGCTCGAACACCGGCGTGTCGCAGAACTTGCCGTCGAAGTAGACCGGCCGGCTGCCGGGCTTCGGCGGCGCGCCGGTTTCTTTCAGCACGGGGATGCTCGGCCGATCGATCATGCCGAAACCGGACACGCAGAAATTGACCAGCTCCACCTTCTGCTGGCCGGCGTAGTTGTAGCCGAAGGTTTTGAGATGCGCGGCGTGGAAGGCCTCGATCAGCGCGGCGAGGAATCGCGCGTCGACCCCGCCGGAAGGCGCCGGCACGCGAACTTCCATGGATTGTCCCGCGTAGCGGACGTCGGCCTCGCGCACGAGCGCGATCCGCTCGGGCACAATGCCGTCCTTCTTCAGCGTGGCAGCGGCGTCTTTTTCCAGTGTCGCATAGTGGGCGGCGATGGCCGAAAGGTCGATTGCTTCCTCGGGCATGACCTTGGTGACGATGTGGTCAGTGCGCCAGTCGACCGCCAGGAGGCCGAAAGCGGAGAGGTTGCCGGGGTTCGGCGGCACGATGCAGGTCTTCATGCCCATGAGCTCCATCACCGCCGGGGACTGCGCCGGGCCGGAGCCGCCGAAGGAAAGGAGCGCGAATGCGCCTGGATCGATGCCGCGCTGGATGGTCATCTGCCGGATGGCATTGGCCTGATCCCAGTTGGCGATCTCGATGATGCCTTCGGCGAGTTGCTCGGCGTTCAGCTTGCCGGGAAGCCGCGCCGCAAGCTGTTCGAGTCCTTGCCGTGCGCGCAAAACGTCGAGGCGGATGCCGCCGCCGATCAGCGCCGGCGGAATGCGGCCGAGGACAAGATTGGCATCGGTGATGGTCGGCTCCACGCCGCCGTTCGGATAGCACATCGGGCCGGGCACGGCCCCGGCGCTGCGCGGCCCGACTTTCAGCGTTCCTTCGCGTGAAAGCCACGCGATCGAGCCGCCGCCGGTGCCGATCGTCTTGACGTCGAGCATCGGGATGCGCACCGGGAAGCGGCCGACGCGGCCGCCGTTGGTGATCTTCGGCTTGGCGCCTTCGATCAGGCAGAGGTCGGTCGAGGTGCCGCCGGCGTCGAGCGTCACCAGGTCGGGAAAGCCGGCGATCTCGGCGATGACAGCGCTGCCGAGCGCGCCGGCGGCCGGCCCGGAAAGCGCGGTCGTGATCGGCTTGCGCATGACCTGATCGGGGCTGGCGACGCCGCCGCTCGACTGCATGACCAAAAACGGCTTCTCGTTGAGCTCTTGACCCAGCTCGTCGCGGATGCGGTCGAGATAGCGGCTCATATGCGGCTTGATGAATGCGTCGACCAGCGTCGTCACCGCCCGCTCGTATTCGCGGTATTCCGGAAGCACGTCCGACGAGAGCGACAGCGTGCAGCCCGGATATTCCTGCGCCACGATCTCAGCCGTGCTGCGTTCATGCGCGGCGTTGGCGTAGGAGTGCATGAGGCATATGCCGATCGTGGCAATGCCCTGGGCGCGAAAGAAGCGCGCGGCGGCGCGCACGCTCGTCTCGTCGAGCGGCCGCAGCTCGGCGCCGAGAAAGTCGAGGCGGCCGCCGACCTCGCGCACATAGCGCAGCGGCACCAGGCGCTCGGGCTTCACCCAGAAATAAGAATTGCCGTAGCCCTCGGGCACGGATTGGCGGGCGATCTCGAGAATGTGGCGGAAGCCTTCGGTGACGATCAGGCCGAGACCGGCGATCTCGTCCTGCAGCAGCGCATTGGTCGCGACCGTCGTGCCGTGCGCGAGCACGGCAAGATCGTCCACGCCGGCGCCGCATTGGCCGAGAATGGCGTGGACACCGCGCACCAGCGCGACCGCCGGGTTCGACGGCGTGCTCGCGACCTTGGTCACGCGCATGACGCCGGATTTGTCGTCGACGCAGACGATGTCGGTAAAGGTGCCGCCGGTGTCGATGCCGATCCGCAAAGAAGCCGTGCCGCTCATCCTTGCTCAGCTTCCCCTGCGGCTCCGATCGAACGCCTCGACCGCGAATGGACAGACCGTTTGACAATGTAGCCCAATCCATCGGCCGTTCGCTATCCGAACCACGCGAAACGGAAAGGGCGGTTCGCTATTCGAACCCGGCGCGATTGGGCAGGTGCCCGATAATGTACCAGCGTGTGCAAAGTTCGCGAGCAATGCGCCGCGTACCGCGCACGGTGCCGTCAGCAAAACGCCGAATCCGACTTGACAGCAAGTTGCGGCCTCATAAACTCGACGGCGAAAAACTGAAGAAACAAAACAGCTTGCGGAGGACACGGCTGCTGGCGCGGGGACGCGAAGGGTGCAGCGTGACATTCCCAAAAGCTGGTGATGCCGCCGGCCCGGCCGGACCGGCCTCGTGCGTGAATCGAAACGGGAGGTAGCGATGAGCGGCAATGCTCGCTTCAATTTCATGCATTTTCTTCCCTACGTGCATCTCCCTGAGAACCACAAGGAGTTCAAGTCGCTGTGGGTGGATTTCTCGAACAAATATTATGATCCCAAGCGCGGCCATACGCTCTATCAGCGCTATCTGTCCGAGCTCGTGCTCGCCGACAGGCTCGGCTTCGACGCGATCGTCGTCAACGAGCATCACAACACCGCCTACAGCATGATGGCGGCGCCGAACCTCATCGCCTCCGCAATCATTCCGCAGACCCGCAATGCCAAGATCTGCGTGTGGGGGACACCGCCGAACCTGGAATACCCGAACCGTCTGGCCGAGGAATACGCCATGCTCGACGTGATGTCGGAGGGGCGCCTGGAAGTGGCGTTCCCGCTCGGCACCGGCATGGAGTACTGGGCCAATCCCATCAACCCAACGACGGCGCGCGAGCGGCACAGGGAATCGATCGCCATCATCCTGCAGGCATGGACACAGGACGGACCGACCAAATTTTTCGGCGAGTTCTATACCTACCGGTTCCTCAATCCGTGGCCGCGGCCGTACCAGAAGCCGCATCCGCCCTGCTACATCGTCGGCACCGGCAGTCCGGAAACGGTCGAGCTCGCCGCCGAGCTCGGCTTCGGCTACTCGGCGGTGTTCGTGACCAAGCAGCGCGCGCTCGAGCTCAATCGCAAGCTGCGCGAACGCGCGTCGAGCTACGGGCGCACCATCCGTCCCGACCAGATGCCGCTCGGCGTGATTACCTACGTGGCCGAGACCAAGCAAAAGGCCGAGGACGAGGGGATCGAGCACATCCGCTATTTCTTCGAGGATGCGCTGCGCACCACGCCGGAGTTTCTCAATCCGCCCGGCTACATCTCGGTCGAGCAGCTGAAGATTCGCGCGGCGCTGGCCGACAAGCTGCACGGCAAGTTCGACTTCGACGCCGTCAACGAAGCCTTCTTCTGCGCGGTGGGAACGCCCGACCAGGTCGTCGATCAGCTCAGCCAATGGGGCGAGACCATGGGCACCAACCATTTCAACCTGATGGCAGCCGTAGGCAACATGCCGAACTGGAAGGTGGTCAAGAACCTCAGCCTGATCGCCGAGGAGGTGATCCCGCGTATGCGCACTACGGCGCCGGTCGCGCGCCGCGCCGCGGCCGAATAGAAGCGGGATCAACCATGACCGAATTCAAACGCGAGACGCTCACCGTCAACGGGGTGAAGATCATCCTGTTGACCGCCGGCAGCGGGGAGCCGCTGTTGTTTCTGCATGGGGCCGGCACGTTCCACGGTTTCGAGTTCGCCAAGCCCTGGGCCGACAAGTTCCGGGTCCTTCTTCCGTTTCATCCGGGCTTCGGCGAATCCGCCGACGATCCGGCGATGAACGACATCCACGACTACGTCATGCACTATGTCGAGCTGCTCGACCTCCTCGGGCTCGACAAGGTCAACCTGGTCGGGTTCTCGCTCGGCGGCTACATCGCCGCCAAGTTCGCCATGGAGCACGGCCACCGGGTGCGGAAGCTGGTCCTGGTCGGGCCGGCAGGACTGCGTGACGACAAGCATCCGACCGCCGACGTGCTGGGGCTGCCGGGCGAGCAATTGCCGGCGATGCTGGTGTCGAATTTCGACGTGATCAAGCCGTATCTGCCGACCAAGCCGGACCTCGACTTCATCGGCGACCGCTACCGCGAAATGACCACCACGGCGCGGCTCCTGTGGGAGCACCCCTACGACTCGAAGCTGCCGCGCTATCTCCACCGCCTCACCATGCCGACGCTGCTGGTCTGGGGCGAGGAGGACCAGCTCATCCCGTCGCAGCAGGCGGAAACCTGGCGGCGCTTCATTCCCAAGGCCGATATCAAGATCTTCAAAGGCGCCGGCCACCTCGTGCTCGACGAGAAGCGCGAGGCGAGCGACGCCGTCCAGAATTTTCTCGCGTGACCGACTGCACGCCGGCGTGCTGTCAACCTGGATGAGCGGGCCGAGCGAGACGCGCGCTCGCCACTGCGCGAAATATCGGACCTGCGTAGTATCTTGCCGTGGCACCGGCGCGATCCGGCGCATTCCCTAGGAGAGGTCGACCCATGGCGACGACACGTCCGCTGTCCGAACTTCTGCCCAAGGAAATGACGGAACTGCGCGCGCGGCCGCTGTTTTCTCTGCTGCTCGAGGTGCAGCCGCCCATTGTCGTCGGCAAGACGCCAGCCCTCGACCGGCGCATCGGCATTATCAGCGGCGGCCGTTTCGAAGGCGAGCGCCTGCGCGGCACCCTGCTTCCCGGCGGCAGCGACTGGCAGACCGTGCGGGGCGGCGACGGCGCCTGGCTGATCAACGTGCGCATCGTGCTCAAGACCGACGACGATGCGATCATCGGCATGCCCTACACCGGCATCCGCCACGGCCCCAAGGAAGTGCTCGACCGCATCGCCCGGGGCGAGGTGGTCAAGGCCACGGACTACTATTTCCGCATCGTCGCGTCGTTCGAGACCTCGTCGGAGAAGTACGGCTGGCTCAACAACATCGTCAGCATCGGCGTCGGCCACCGGTTGCCCGAGGGGCCGATCTATCAGATGTTCGAGGTTCTCTAGCGGTGGGCCGCAGCCCGCAGGCGCGCAGCTAAATGCGGGAATGATCGGAAGGCCTGGACGCTGGTGCCGGATTTCGCTTTGCTCATCCGGGCCGCGAGGCTTCGCTGCGCTGACGGGACGCGGCTTGCGCCCCTTCTCGCCCTGGAGTCGGGCGGCGAAAGCGGGTCTGCTGACTCGCGGGAACGATCGAAGTAAGACAATAGCATCGACGAAGGGGAGGGGAGGCATCATGTCAGGCTGGGCGCAAAACTTCGATCTCACCGACGGCGTCAACGTTCTGCGCCTGATTTGCGGGCTGTTCTTCATCCCGCACATTGTCGGCAAGTTCACCGAGCCGGCGACGCTCAACTTCTTCAAGGCCGCCAAGTTCAACCCGCCGGCCACCTGGATGTACATAGCCGGCGCGATCGAGACGGTGCTGACCATTTGCCTGGTGTTTGCCATCTACACGCCCTTTGTCGCCATCATTGCCGCCTTCCATCTGTTCGTCGCCGGGGCCGCGACCTACAAGGTGACCAAAAAGTGGATCTGGGTGATCGGCGGCATCGAGTATTGCGTGTTCTGGATGTTGTGCTGCATCGTCCTCGCCATGCTGACCTGGCCCCAGGTCGTGATAGGACGGGTCGGCGGAGCGTAGCCGCCGCGAGCGCGACCTTGGTGGATCGTTGTTGCCGGCTGAACCGCCCGCTGGTTCGAGGAGTTTGTAGTGATGATCAAAGCCGGCATCGTCGGATTGGGCTGGTGGGGCAAGACGCTGGTCGAGGCGGCCGAGAACAGCGACGTGATCCGCTTCGTCTCCGGCACCACGCGGACGGTGACGCCGGAGGTCGAGGCCTTCGCCAAGCAGAAGGGCCTGCACCTGACGACGGAATACGACGGCATGCTGCATCACGGCGGCGTCGATGCGGTGGTGCTGGCGACGCCGCATTCCATGCACGCGACGCAGGTGATCGCGGCGGCCGCCGCCGGCAAGCACGTCTATTGCGAAAAGCCGTTCACGCTGACGAAGCGCGAGGCGGAGGATGCGACTGCCGCGGTCCGCAAGGCCGGCGTCACGCTCGCCGTGGGCTATAACCGCCGCTTCCATCCGGAGATGGGCAAGCTGCGCGACATGGTCCGCTCCGGCGAGCTGGGGACCATCCTGCACGTCGAGGCGACGATGACCTTCGCCAACGTGCTGTCGATCAACCCGAAGCACTGGCGCGCCGACAGGGCGGAGACGCCGCTCGGCGGCCTCATGCCCATGGGCGTGCATGCGATCGACGCCATGATCGACCTGTGCGGACCGATCGACCACGTCTTCGCCCAGAGTTTCCGCCGCGCCGCGCCGATCGACGCCGACGACACCACCTCGATCATGCTGCGCATGAAGGAGGGCATGTCCGGCTACCTCGGCACCATGACCACGACGGGGCCCGGTTTCAGCTTCCAGGTCTTCGGCTCGAAAGGCTGGCTGCGGCTCGAAGGCGTGACGCACGTGGTCGGCGCCTCCTCGGAGGAGCGGCGTATGCGGCTGTTCGGCACCTGCAAGTTTCAGCCGGTGAAGGGCGAGGCCAAGGTCTGGCAGGCGGCGACGCTCGACATCTCCCGGGTTGCGCTGGAAGCCTTCGCTAAGGCGGCCGCGGGCGGACCGGCCTATCCGATCCCCTTCGACCAGGTGATCCAGGGCGTGGCGGCGACCGAGGCCATCGTGCGCTCGGCCGCCTCGGGTCAGGTCGAAAAGGTGCAGTGATGCGGGCTTCGTCATTCCGGGACGGCGCGAAGCACCGGGCCCGGAATCCATAAGTACCATCCGTGAATTTGGATTCCGGGCTCCTCGCTTCGCTCGGCCCGGAATGACCCCATACAAACAGGAAAAGCAGGAAAGCAAAAATGGATCTCGGCAACGGCCTCGGCCATTTGACCTATTCGACGCTCGTCCATCCCGGCGACGACTGGGAGCAGATGTGGACGAGCCTCAACACCTATGTGCCGAAGGTGAAGGCGCGGATCGCGGGCAACCAGCGTTTCGGCGTGTCGCTGCGCCTGTCGGCAAGCTCGGCGCAGACCCTCGCCGGCAGCGCCGCCGAGCGCGACAAGCTCAAAAAATTCCTCGGCGACAACAACATGTACCTCTACACCGTCAACGCCTTTCCCTACGGCGCCTTCAAGGGCACGGTGGTGAAGGAGCAGGTGTACGAACCGGATTGGCGCTCGGAAGAACGCACCCGCTACACGATCAACGTCGCCGACGTGCTCGCCGATGTCGCGCCGGATGACATCGCGCCGTCGATTCAGACCGCGCCGCTCGGCTTCAAGCCGCGCGTCACCGGGAACGACGTTGTCGCGAGCTACACCGAGCATGTCCTGCGCGTCGTGGCGCATCTCGTCGCGATCGAGGCGAAGACCGGCTGCACGGTGCAGCTCGGGCTCGAACCCGAGCCGTTCTGCTTTCTCGAGACCACCGACGAGACCGTCGACTATTTCACGCGGCACTTGTATTGCGGCGAAGCGGCCGAGAGGCTTGCCGTGCTTGCGCATATTCCAATCGCCGAGGCGCACGGCGCGCTGCGCCGCCATCTCGGCGTCGTCTACGACATCTGCCACCAGGCGGTGGAATACGAGGACATCGCTCAGTCGCTGCAGAAGCTCACCGACGCCGGCATCCCGATCTTCAAGCTGCAGGAAGCCGCCGCCCTGCACGTGCCCGAGGTGACGCAAGCGGCCGTCGATACGCTCAAGCGTTACGCCAAGACCATCTACCTCACGCAGACGATGGAAAAGCGGAACGGCAAGCTCAACCGCTTCCTCAATCTCGACGACGCCATCGCCGCCTATGAGAAAGATCCGGGACCGCGCGAATGGCGCATCCACATCCACGTCCCGGTCTTCCTCGACGATCTCGGGCAGTTTCGCACCACGCGCTTCGCGATCGCCGATGCGCTGCGCTTTCACAAGCAGCGGCCGCTGTCGCGCCAGCTCGAAATCGAGACCTATACCTGGGACATGCTGCCGGACAGCCTGAAGACCGGCGACATCGTCGAATATGTGTGCCGCGAGATCGACTGGGTGCGCGGCCAACTCAGCTGACGGAGAACAATCATGAAAGTCGGATTCATCGGGCTCGGCCGCATGGGCCAGGTCATGTCGCGCCGCCTCGTCGAGGCCGGCCATGAGGTCGCGGCTTATAACCGCACGGCGGACAAGGCCAAGGCGCTGGCCGAGTTCGGTGTCGACGCGGTCGGCTCGATCAAGGCGGCGGCGACTTCCGGCGAGGCGGTGTTCACCATGCTCGCCAACGACGCGGCGGTCATGGAGGTCGTGAACCAGCCCGGCGGGCTCAAGGAATCGCTGCCGCGCGGCGGCATTCATATCTGCGCCGGAACGCACAGCGTCGCCACCATCCAGGAACTCAAGGCGCTGCACGCCAAGGCCGGGCAGGTGCTGATCGCGAGCCCGGTGCTGGGCCGCCCGGAAGTCGTCACCGCCGGGCAGGCCGGCATGGTGCTCGGCGGCGCGAAGGAGAGCGTCGACCGCTGCCGGCCGCTGTTCACGGCGATCGCCCGGCGCTGCTTCGAGGCCGGCGCCGATCCGGCCTCTGCCGCGGCGATCAAGATCGCCAACAACTTTGTGCTCGGCTGCGCCATCGAGGCGCTCGGCGAGGGTTTCGCGCTGGTGCGCAAATACGACGTCGCCTCGGAAGTTTTCTACGACGTACTCACCGACATCCTGTTCGGCTGCTCGGCCTACAAGACCTACGGCAAGATCATCATGGAGGAGCGCTATCTGCCGGCGGGCCAGCGCGTCATGGCCGGCCTCAAGGATGCCAATCTCGCGCTCGCCGCCGGCGAGGCGGTGGGCGTGCCCCTTCCCAGCGGCAACGTTTGGCGCGATCGGCTCGTCGGCGCGGTCGCCCACGGCGAAGCCGAGCATGATTGGGCGGTGATGGCGAAGGACCAGGCGCGCGCCAGCGGGCTTGTGAAATAGCGTGGGTTGTTAGGGCGCCCTCTCCCTTGTGGGGAGGGCGGCTCGGCGTTCAACAAAAAGAGTGGGTGAGGGGGCGCGCCGGACCGGCGCGCCCGTCCGCGCATCGACTTGACTTGGGCGGACGCGAATAGGCTTATAGTCCATCTTTGCCGACAGAAGCTCGGGTGCAGGCCACGCCGCTGATTGAAGCAACGCTTGCCCGGTGGTTCTCACAGGCCGTATTGTGAAAAAATAACCAACAAAACACCCAAGAGCAGGAGTTCATTCGTCATGCTGGATCGTACAACTGCGCTCCAAACCTACCAGACTTTTATCGACGGTCGATGGACCGATGCCGTCTCCGGCAAGACATTCCAGAGCTTTGATCCCTACACGGGAGCGCCGTGGGCGCTGATTCCGGAATGCGACAAGGCGGACGTGGATAGGGCAGTGGACGCCGCTCACCGGGCCTTCGAGAGCGGGGCCTGGTCGAAGATGACGCCTACAGCGCGAGGCAAGATCATGCGCCGGATCGCGGAGCTGATCGAGCAACACGCCGAACACCTGGGCGAAGTCGAGGTGCGCGACAACGGCAAGCTCATTTCCGAAATGGTGGCGCAGACCAAGTACATGCCACAGTGGTTCTATTACTACGCGGGTCTCGCCGACAAGATTCAGGGCGCTGTGGTGTCGGTCGATCGTCCGGATCATTTCAATTACATCTTGCGGGAGCCGGTTGGTGTGTGCGCCTTCATCACGCCGTGGAATTCGCCGCTGATGCTCGCGACCTGGAAGCTGGCACCGGCGCTGGCGGCCGGTTGCACCGTGGTCATCAAGCCCTCGGAGTACACGTCCGCCTCACTGCTCGAGTTCATGAAACTGGTCATTGCGGAATCGGGACTGCCGCCGGGCGTTGTCAATGTCGTGACGGGATATGGTCCGGTCGCCGGCGAACCGCTGGTGACCCACCCGAAAGTCGCCAAGGTCGCCTTCACCGGCGGCAGCGCCACCGGCGCCCGGGTCAACGAGCTGGCAGCCAAGACTTTCAAAAAGGTTTCGCTGGAACTCGGCGGCAAGTCGCCCAACATCGTATTTGACGACTGTATCTTGGACGACGCCGTCAGCGGCGCGGTTTCCGGTATTTTCGCGGCCACAGGGCAAACGTGCATCGCGGGCTCCCGTTTGCTGCTGCAGGAGACGATCCACGATCAGTTTGTTGAGAAGCTCGTCGCCATGGCGAAGACCGCCAGGCTTGGGGATCCGGCCCTCGCCGAGACGCAGGTCGGTCCGGTAACGACGCCCCCGCAGTATCAGAAGGTCCTTTCCTACATCGATATCGCGAAGCGCGAGGGCGCCGAGTGTGTTCTTGGCGGCGGCGCGGCTGGCACGGACGAAGGTGGCGGGCAATATTTCGTCAAGCCGACCATCTTCACGGGCGTCAACAACAAGATGCGCATTGCGCAGGAGGAAGTGTTCGGTCCGGTGCTCTCCGTGATCAAGTTCAAGGACGAGGAGGAGGCGGTCGCGATCGCCAATGACATCGCCTACGGGCTGGGCGCAGGGGTGTGGACACAGTCGGTCAAGCGGGCTCACACTATGGCGGCGCGCATCAAGGCCGGCACCGTGTGGGTCAATACATACCGGGCGGTGAGCTTTCTCATGCCCTTCGGCGGCTACAAGGCCTCAGGCCTCGGCCGGGAGAATGGCGCCGAGGCGATCGACGGTTATCTCCAGTCCAAGAGCGTGTGGATCAACAACGGAGCGGGCGGAGGAAATCCCTTCATCATGAAAACGGCATCGTGAGCTGCAATCTCTTCGCTCACAAGCAAGTTCGTCACCGGAAGCGTTCAAGTGCTGACGAACGCAAGGAACGAGTTGCTTCGAGATCGAGCTCGCACTCCAACGCCCCAATGGCGCATGGCCCTCGCGCGGTGATGTCCGCGATTTTATCGCTGTCGGGCGTAGATCGGACATCGCCCGAGCGAACCGAGACGGCGAGGTTCAACAAAAGCGTGGGTGAATGGCGCAGACCCAACCCTCACCCGACTGTGCTCCCGTCAAGTCGGGCGTTGCCCTCTCCCGCAACGGGAGAGGGCACACATGAGACGCTCAGCTGAACACCGCCTTGAAATCCTCGACGAACTGCCGCGTGGTCAGCGGCGCGCGCTTGGCGATCTCGCGGATCGGCTCGGTCTTCTCGGCGGAGAGCACACCGTTGGCGGCGAGCTTGCCGACGGTGATGAGGTGAGCGATCAGCCAGTCGGGCATGCCGCGCGCCTTCATCGCCTGCGCGTTCTGTTCGACCGTCAGCGGCACGTAGGTGATCTTGCGGCCCAACACCTGCGAGAACACTTCGGCAAATGCGCCATAGTTGCTGCGGACGCCGGTGAACTCGTAGATCTTGCCGATGTGCGGGGCCGGATCGATGAGGATGCGCGCGCCTACGGCGCCGGTATCGCGCACGTCGATGAAGGCGAGCGGCAGGTCGGCGGCGAACGGCTGGGCGATCTTGCCGTCGCTCTTGATCAGGGCGGCCTGGGTGAAAGTGTTCTGCATGAACAGGCCGGGCCGCAGGATGACCCCTTTGATGCCGCTTGCCCGCAGCCGCTCCTCGATCGCATGATGGCCGCGACCGATGACCGATTCCGAATCGGACGCGATCAGCTGGCGGTTGCCGGAGACGCGCACCACGTACTCGACCCCAGCCTGCAAGGCGGCGTCGAGGACGTTGTTCTGCTGCTCGACCATCTGCGGGTTGTGGCCGGTGACGACGAAGACGCTGGTCACGCCCTTGAGCGCCTTCTCGAGCGCCGCCCGGTCGGTCAGTTCGGCGACCGCCGTCTTGGCATTGGGCCCCAAAACTTCTTGCGCCTTCTGCGCGTTGCGCACGATGCAGACCGGGTCCTGGCCCAACGCCTTGAGCTCCTTGACCACCGCCCGCCCGGTATTCCCAGTCGCGCCGACAACAGCAATCATCGTGTCCGTCTCTCCTGCAAAGGTTGAGTTGCACCAGAGCCCTATCAGCTTTTATGGCGCATGGAAAATCCCCCGATCGGGGCCCCGAAAATCCCGTTGGTGCGGGCCGCGCCTTACGCTAATGCTCTTCGCCTTGGCGCCCGGTGAACCCCTTTCCTGGCCGGTCTGCCGAAAGAAAAGCGTGAGGATTGCCCGATGAAATACAACCGTCCGCAAGCGACCGCGTCCTGGGGCTCGATGGCCAAGGACTGGGAGAAGGGGATCGACTACGGCCGCCTGCACAAGGAGCGCCTGGCGCGCGCCCAGGAGGCGATCCGCCACGCCGGGCTCGGCGGCGTGATTGCCTTCAACTTCGACAACATCCGCTACATCACCGGCACCCATATCGGCGAATGGGCGCGCGACAAGTTCATGCGCTATGCGCTCTGCCCGGTGCAGGGCCCGCCGATGCTGTGGGACCCGGCGCCGCCGGCGAAACGCATCTCCTCGCCGTGGATCGCCGACAACGTCGCCGCGCCGATCTCGACCATGCAGGGCGGCCTGCCGCCGCAGCTCAACGTGCAGGGCGACTTCGCCCGGCAGATCAAGAAGACGCTCGTTCACCTCGGCATCGACAAGGAGCCAATCGGCATCGACCTGATGGAACTGCCGATGCTGCGCGCGCTGGAGAGGGAAGG
>Ga0228598_1000052_pt1 | contig 16725 bp, 10 predicted proteins | sample CZU4metagenome_FD_182726 | JGI IMG/M metagenome (GOLD analysis project Ga0228598, IMG submission 182726) | Spruce rhizosphere microbial communities from Bohemian Forest, Czech Republic - CZU4 | ecosystem: Host-associated > Plants > Roots > Rhizosphere | place: Czech Republic: South Bohemian... | reverse complement strand
AGATCGCGTTGAACATTTTGCTGGCGGGGTTGACGATTATTTTTCTGCTGGCGGTGGTTTCCTTGCAGCCGATGGCGATTTATTCGGGCGCGCCGCAGTCCGTGTTTGTGCTGGTGGCGCTGCTGGTGTGCTTGATTCCGACGACGATTGGCGGATTGCTTTCGGCGATTGGGATTGCGGGGATGGATCGCGTGCTGCAGAAGAATGTGCTGGCGATGTCTGGCCGTGCGGTGGAAGCGGCGGGCGACGTGGATACTTTGCTGCTGGATAAAACCGGGACGATTACTTTGGGGAACCGGTTCGCGACGGAATTTATTCCGGCGCCGGGAGTGAGTGAGAGCGAACTAGCGGATGCGGCGCAGCTGGCGTCCTTGGCGGATGAGACTCCGGAGGGCCGGTCGATCGTGGTGCTGGCGAAAGATAAGCACGGATTGCGTGGGAGGGAGCTGGCATCGGTGGCTGCGACGTTCATTCCATTTTCGGCTGTGACACGGATGTCCGGCGTGGATATGGATGGGCGGAAGATTCGCAAGGGCGCGCGGGACGCGATTGTGAAATACATCAAGGAAGCAGGCGGGACGGTGCCGCACGAAACGATGGAGGCGGTGGATCGCATTTCGAATTCTGGCGGGACGCCGCTGCTGGTGGCGGAAGATGCGCGGGCGCTGGGCGTGATCCATTTGAAGGATATTGTGAAGGGCGGAATGCGCGAGCGGTTTGAACATTTGCGCGTGATGGGAATTCGCACGGTGATGATTACCGGCGACAACCCATTGACCGCGGCAGCGATCGCGCGTGAGGCGGGCGTGGATGACTTTCTAGCGGAGGCGCGGCCCGAGGACAAGCTGGCTTTGATTCGCCGCGAGCAGGCCAAGGGCAAGCTGGTGGCGATGACCGGCGACGGCACGAACGACGCGCCGGCGCTCGCGCAAGCGGACGTGGGCCTGGCGATGAATGCAGGCACGCAGGCGGCGAAAGAAGCCGGGAACATGGTGGATCTGGATTCGAATCCGACGAAATTGATTGAGGTAGTGGAGATCGGGAAACAATTGTTGATTACGCGCGGGGCGCTGACGACATTTTCGGTGGCGAATGACGTGGCGAAATATTTCGCGATTATTCCGGCAATGTTCGCGGCGGCTTTTCCGGAGCTAGAAGTGTTGAACGTGATGGGGCTGAAGAATCCGCACTCGGCGATTCTTTCGGCGGTGATATTCAATGCGCTGATTATTATTGCGCTGGTACCGCTGGCTTTGCGCGGCGTGAAATACCGGCCGCTGGGCGCGGAGGCCTTACTGCGCCGGAATTTGCTGGTGTACGGGCTGGGCGGAATTATCGCGCCGTTTATCGGGATCAAAATAATCGATGTGATTATCACGCACTTGGGAATGGCCTAGGGGTGTTCAGGTGATGAAAAAAAACTTGCTGATTTCGATTTGGATGACGCTGGCGACGACCGTACTGCTGGGGATTTTGTATCCGCTGGCGGTGACTTTGCTGGCGCAGTGGGCATTTCCGCTGCAGGCGAATGGAGAAATCATTCACGTGGGCGGGAAGATGGTGGGATCGAGCTTGATTGGGCAGCCGTTTACTGCGGCGGGATATTTTCATTCGCGGCCTTCGGCCGCGGGAGCTGCCGGATACGATGCGGATGCGTCGAGCGGAGGAGCTTCCAATTTGGGGCCGACGAATTCGGCGCTGATTACGCGGGTCAATGGCGATGTGCAGAAGTTGCAAGCGGAAAATCCGGGGGCGCGAATTCCTGTGGATTTGGTTACTAGTTCTGGTTCCGGGCTCGACCCGCATATTTCGCCGGCGGCCGCGGAATTTCAGATTGCGCGGGTGGCGCGCAAGCGAGGGATGAGTGAGGGGGATCTGCGCGCTTTGGTGGCGCAGCATACGGAAGGGCGGCAGTTTGGATTCCTGGGAGAGCCGCGAGTGAATGTGCTGGAATTGAATTTGGAGCTGGATGCGGTGCATCCTTTGCATTAGGAGTTGAGGGAGCTAGCGGCGTGGTGGTTCGCATGCCGCACCTGCAACACCATCAACTGATTGACAGCGTGGCGAGCTGGGGCGCAGCAGGCAGCGCCCCTCGTATTGTTGGAATTGCGGCGCGGATCAATGGCGGTCTGAAGACCGCCGCTACAAATCCAACCGCAACATCCACCGCGGGGAGTGGGCTCGGCGCGACAATTGCGGTGGGCGAGCGAAGCCTCGCCTGGGGCGATCGCGGCGGCTCTTGACGTTGTCGCGAAAGCGGCGGCAAGCCGCCGCACTCCATATGGGATGGAGGCGGCCATTCGGCTTATGGCCGTACCTGCGAGTCGCCTGGAGGGGCATGTCGCGGGGCGGATTACTTTTTATTTATCGGAGCGGTGGGCGCGGGATTTTGGTTTGGGTGGGTCGAAGCGGTAACCGATCCAGGGTTCGGTGTGGATGTAGCGCGGATGGCGCGGGTCGGGTTCGATTTTGCGGCGCAATTGATTGATGAAAACGCGCAGGTATTCCGTTTCTTCTCCGTAGTCGGGTCCCCAGACAGCTTGCAGGAGGCGGCGGTGCGCCTGCGCTTTGCCAGTGTTCGAAACGAGCTGGCGCAGCAGTTCGAATTCCTTGGGGGTGAGGCGGACGGGTTTTTCCTGCACCACGACGGTGCGCTTTTCGAAATCAATTTTTAGATCTTCGGAGACGAAGGGCGGAGTGGCGTCTCCCGGCGCGGCGCGACGCAGCGCAGCACGAATGCGCGCCATCAACTCTTCGACGCCGAAAGGTTTGACGACGTAGTCGTCGGCGCCGGCGTCGAGAGCCTGGACCTTATCGCGTTCGGTGTTGCGCACGGTGAGCATGATGATGGGCGCATCGCAGGTGGCGCGAATTTCGCGGCAGGTTTCGAGGCCGGAGATTCCCGGCAAATTCACGTCGAGAAGGATTAGATCGGGCCTCATGCCGCGGACTTTTTCCAGAGCCTCTTCGCCGCTGCGGACATCGACGACGGAGTACCCCTGAGACGCGAGGGTGGTGAGCATCACGCGGCGGATCTGCGGTTCGTCATCTACAACGAGAATGGTGGCAGCGTTCATCAGTCTCTGGTCCGGCCGCGTTCGGTGGGCAGCGTGAAGGAAAAAACGGAGCCCTGGCCGCGCTGGCTCGTGAGGCTCATGATGCCGCCGTGCGCTTCGATGATGGCTTTGGCGATGGGCAGGCCCATGCCGGTGCCTTGTACCAGATAGCGCTGATCCTTGCCACGATAGAATTTTTCAAAGATGAGGTTTTGCTCGAGGTCGTCAATGCCGGCACCGCGATCGGCGACGCTGGTAACGACGAAATCGCCGGCCGCTTCTGCCGTGATGGTGATGGGCTGGGTCGCGGGCGAATATTGGTTGGCGTTTTCGAGCAGATGGACCAAGGCTTCGCGGGCGCGGGAAATATCCACGCGGACGCGCGGCAGGCCGGGTTGGACGTTGACATTCACGACGCGATCGCCCAGGGTGACGCGGCATTTGCTGAGCGCAGTGGCGATGACATCATCAATAGGGCGCGGCTCAAGTTCGAGTTCGACTTCACCGGCATCGAGGCGCGCCATTTCGCCGGCTTCGCCGACGAGGCGGTTCAGGCGATCGGTTTCTTCGTTGATGATGGTGAGAAGTTCCTGGCGCTGGCGGTCGGTGACGCTGGCGTTGGAGAGCAAGTTCGTCACGGAAGCTTTGATGGAAGTGAGCGGCGTGCGTAGCGCATGGGTGACGGAATCGAGCAGCGCAGTGCGCAGGCGCTCGCCTTCGCGGGCGGCTTCGGTTAGGCCGAGTTGCTCGATGGCGCGGGCGCGCTCGATAGCGACGGCGACGAGAGTGCCGATGGCTTCGAGTGTCTGGCGCGACAGCATGGAGCCGGAAATTCCGAGGCTGCCGATGGAACGGCCACCGAGACGCACTGGGACGAAGCAGAGACTGTTGGGGACATCTATCACGGGCTCTTCGCGAAGAACAACGGTATTCAGAGTTTCGAGATCGAGCTTGGCGACGACCGGGCCCGAGCGGTAGATCTTTTGCTTTTCGGCCAGAAGCAGGGCAGCGGCGCCGACTTCGAAAATGTCCACGATCTGCGAAGGAATGCGGTTGAGCAATTGAATCACGTTACCGGATTCGAGGAGTCCCTGACTGAAGGCGTAGAGCTTTTCGATTTCGCGGCGGCGCTGCGAGGCGTCTTCAGCTTTCTGGCGGGCACGGGTAGAGAGGTGGCTGGCCAGCACGGAGACAACCAGGAAGGCAAAAAGCGCAACCCAATTCTGCGGGTCGGCAACCGTGAACCTGCCGATGGGTGGCAGGAAATAATAATTGAATGCCAGCATTGCCACTACGGACATGAAAACCGAAACGGCGATGCCCCATACGGTGGAAACGGCTAGAATGGCGAGCAGAAAAGTGAGCGCTACGGTGGTGGGATTGACGATAAGAATGTGGCGATAGACAACGGAAATGCCCAGCACCAGCACGAAAGCGGCCAGAAATCGCAGGAAATGAGTGAACCAGTGCACGCGCACGTTGCCATTCTAACGTAGCTTTCACAGCGTTCGTAGAAGAGAATACTGCGATGCCAAAGACTCCCGAGCAGTGGCTGGCCGCGGCCAACCCGGCCGAAAAAACAAAAGGCGCGCTGAAGCTTTTTCTGGGATATGCGCCGGGCGTGGGCAAGACGTTCAGCATGTTGAGCGAGGCCATCCGCCGGCACAGCCGCGGCGAAGACGTGGTGATTGGCGTGGTGGAAACGCACGGTAGAAAAGGCATCGCGGAACTTTCCGCGCAGCTAGAGACCGTGCCGCGGCGCATGATTGATTACAAGGGCACGCTATTCGCAGAGCTGGACCTGGACGGGATTCTGGCGCGGAAACCGCGGGTGGTGCTGGTAGACGAACTGGCGCACACCAACATTCCAGGATCCAGACATCGCAAGCGCTACGAGGACGTGCTGGAATTATTGGATGCGAACATTGATGTGATCTCGACGGTGAACATTCAGCACATCGAGAGCATTGCGCCGACAGTGCGCGCGATTACCGGAGTGGCGGTGCGCGAGACGGTTCCGGACTGGGTGCTGCAAGTGTCCGATGAAACGGTGATGGTGGACCTGACGCCGGAAGCGCTGCAGAACCGGATGCGGCGGGGCGACGTTTATGGAAAAGAAAAGGTGGAGCAAGCGCTGAAGAATTTCTTCCGCCGCGGAAATTTGATCGCGTTGCGAGAACTGGCGTTGCGCCAGGTGGCGGAACAGGTGGACCGCAGCCTGGAATCGTACATGGTGGAGAAGGATATACAGGAAGCGTGGGCGGTGCGGGAGCGGCTGGCGGTGTGCATTAGCGAGAATCCGAAGGCGCAATATCTGGTGGCGAGGGCAGCGCGGATGGCGCGGCGGATGGACGCGGAACTGTACGCAGTGCATGTGGATTTGGATCGTGAGAGTGAGCAGGAGGAATCGAAATCGCTCGCGGCGAATTTGCAATTTGCGGAGAATTTGGGAGCGAAGCCGGTGCGGTTGAAGGGGCATCATGTGGCGGAGGCCATGGCGCAATTTGTGCGGGAAAAACATATCACACATGTGATTTTTGGGAGGTCGGCTACGGAGGGATGGCGGAAGCTATTGTACATGAACGCGATTAATCGATTTCTGAATGATGCGCCTGCGGTGGATGTGCATATTGTGACGCAAGACGCGGAGTGATGAATGGCGCATGGTTTGATTGGGCGGGATTGTCGTAAAGCGATTTGGGAAAAAGGCAATGGCTGGTGATTAGTGGCTTGTGACTACAAGCACCTCATAAATATTCGGCCGCAATCGAAGAGCGAGGCCTCCGGGGCTAAAGCCCCGCGTACGGCGGGCTTGACGGCGGGGCTGAAGCCCCGCCCTTCCGAGCTAGCGACTTGTGAGATGGTCCCTAGCGGAAAACAGGATGAGAGGTTGTGCGCGACGCACGATACGGACGGCTTTTCGCTCGCGTTAGGACTCGTCGGAGGGGATATCGAAGTTGACCAGGTCGGCCTGGAAGCCGCGGGTTTTTATTGCGCCGTAGGTCATGCCCAGGACCATCCAGATGGCGCCTAGTTTGAGCGCCGGACCGCTCAAGTGGGTCCAGATGAATGCGCAGATCAGGAAACCGAGAAGAGGCGCGATGAGGTTGAGGATTTGTTTTTTTTCGTCGCGCACGTAGTAACGAACGAGTGCGGCTACGTTTACGCCCATGAAAGCGAGCAGAGCGCCGAAATTGAGGAGGTCGGCGCCCTGGTCGTAGGTGATGATGAATGAGCCGGCTAGGGCGATGGCACCGACCAGGATTACGTTGTTGCGCGGGATGTGATTTTTGGGGTCGAGCGCGCCGAAGAATTTTTTGGGGATGCCGTTGCTGCGCCCCATGCCGTAGAGGAGGCGAGCGGCGCCGAGTTGCGAGCCTAGGCCGGAGCCGATGTTGGCGATTAGGATGGTGAAATTGACGAGTTGGAAGAGGAAATAGCCGCCGGCGGTTTGGGCTACCAGCGGGAAGGCGGAGGTGATTTTGTCCGGGGGGAACGGTTGGTCGCGCCAGACGAGTTGCGCGGCGTAAACCTCGAGGGAGGCTAGCACGCCGGTGATCAGGCAGACGAGGACGGTGGCTAGCATGATGTTGCGGCGGGGATTTTCGACTTCTTCGGAGAAGGTGGAGATGGCGTCGAAGCCTATGTAGGTGAGAACGGCGACCGATGTTCCGTGGAAAACATTTTTGAAGCTGAAGGTGGCGGGATTGTAGAACGGGTGAGTGAAAAAGCCCTGGCCGTATTCGTGAATGCTCCAGAGAAAGTGGATCACGAAGGCGAAAAAGATCACGACCACGATGGACATTCCGGCGGCCATTACGTCGTTGATGCGCGCGGAAGTTTTGACGCCGCGGATATTGAGAAGCGTGAAGGCGCCGGCGTAGAAGACGGCTAGGGTCCAGTACGGCAGGAACGGAAGAATATTTTGGGTGAGCTGGCTGCAAATGATGGTGCAGATAAGCGGATTCAGGATGTAATCCATCACGATGGCCCAGCCGGTGACGTAACCCAGGGCCGGATTGAGTTCCTGGCCGACGTAGGTGTAGGCGGAGCCGGCGGAAGGATACGCGCGAGCCATTTTTCCGTAGCTGATTGCCGTGAAGAGCATGGCGACCATGGCGATCAGGATGGTGGTGACGACGTGGCCGCGGGCGTCGTTGCTGATGACGCCGTAGATGCCCATCGGCGCGATCGGTTGGATGATCACGATGCCGATGATGATCAGGTCCCAGAGGGTTAGGACGCGGCGGAGTTTTACTGTGGATTGCGCGGATTGGGTGGGCTCGTTGGGCATCGGTCCTTTTGTGAATGCGTGGTGCGTTTCAGTTCTTGTGGCCGCGTTTTTGGGATGCGAGCGGCGATTGGCGCGCCACCGGCGCCGCCCCACTGAAGCGGGCCGCTACAAAGGCCACGTCAAAACCAACTGTGCCCTCTGCAAGCGCGCACGTGACAAATACAGAATCTGTATTTCAGCGCCTAAAGCCGCACGGATTCGGAAAAATTCAGGTCGTGGCTAAAGCCACGACCTACAAAGATTCCCGAATTCTCAGCGCCGCTGCAAGACGAGCGGGGCTTCATTCGGTGATCACGGATTTTACTAGATTTCTGGGGCGGTCTACGTCGCAGCCGTTTAGGACGGCGTAGTGGTAGGCGAAGAGTTGCAGCGGGACTACTTCTAGGATTGGCAGGAGCAGTTCCGTTGCTGCGGGGACGAAAATGGTGCGATCGGCTACCGTCGCGACTTCGCGATCACCTTCGGTGGCGATAGCGATGGATTTCCCGCCGCGACTTTTGACGTACTCGAGCACGAGCAGAGTTTTTTGGTAGCGCAGGACGGAGTCGGGATCGGCGGCGTCGCGCGTCGCCACAACTACTACCACTAGATTTTCATCTACCAGAGCGTTGGAGCCGTGGCGCAGTTCGCCGGCCGGAAGGCCCTCGGCTTGCACGTAGGAAATTTCCTTGAGCTTGAGCGCGCCTTCGCGGGCGATGGCGTAATGCACGCCGCGGCCTAGGAACATGAAGGTGCGGGCTTGCTGGAAGGCGCGGGCGCATCCGGAAGCTTGCGCGTCCCAGGACGGCAGATATTTTTCGATGTGACTGGGCAACTCGGCCAGGAAATTCAGGTGCGTACGGGTGACTTCGGCGGTCATGCGCCCGCGCTGGCGGGCGAGAAACAATGCCAGGAGGTAAAGCATCGTCAGCTGCGAAGTAAAACTCTTCGTCGCAGGGATGGCTTTTTCCAGGCCGGCGCAGGTTTGCAGGTTGGCGCTGGCTTCGCGAGAGATGGTGGAATCGGCGACGTTCGAGATGGCGACGGTCTTCGCGCCGCGATTAAGGGCTTCGCGCTGCGCGGCAGTGGTGTCCGCGGTTTCGCCGGATTGGGTGATGACGACCACGATGGGGTCCGTGTCTGAATGCGTGGAGCGATAGCAATACTCGCTCGCGTATTCGACGTCCACCGCTACGCCCGCTAGATCTTCCATCATGATTTCGCCGGCGAGTCCGGCGTTGCGGCTGGAGCCGCTGGCGGCGATTATGATCTTCTTGAAGGCGAAGAGGGCTTTTTCGATGGGCTGGAGCGAATTCGAGAAAATTACGTCGTCGGTAACGTTTTGGCGAATGGTTTCGCGAATGGCTAGCGGCTGCTCGTAGATTTCGCGCAGCATGTGATTCGGATATTGTCCCGCAGGAAGGATCGATGGGCCGCTTTGTTCGCTGGACATCAGTGCCCTGCTCCGCTGGATGACGCGGGCAGGCCGCGGCCTTCTTTCAGAGGGATGGTTGCCTTTGCGATGTTCCATCCGGAGACGGTCAGCTCCGAACCACCGAAGACGGATTCGGACGGAAGAAAGCGCGCGGTGAGTTCGCGGGATTCGCCGGGCATCAGTTCGATGTAATTATCGTCCCAGAATATGGGAAGTATTTCATCGGACTGGCCGCTCTTGTGGATTCCCAGGTGAATCTGAAAAGCGAGATGGTCGCTGGGATTTTTCAGCAGGACGTGCGCGACGGGGCCGTCGGGGCCGGGCAACATGCTGGCGTTGACGTCTACAGTAACTTTTTCGAGCGACTTCAGGGCTGTTAAATCTTCGTACGACGAAACGGGCGTGAAGCGGTAGGTGGTCTTCGTCCATTCGTAGGTGTTCTTTTTGGCGGAGAGCCAATAGAAATTTTGGCTGACGATTTTTCCGTCGCTCGATTGCAATTGCAGCTGGACGAAATAGGCGGGTGAGGCGGGGCTGAAAGATTCCGCGGGAAGCGTCAGGGCTTTCCGGACACCGTCGGCGTCAACGTCAATTTGTACTTGCTTCGAAAATCTTTCGTGTAGGGAAACGTCGTAGAGTTTGGCGGTGACGGTTAGGCCCGCGGCTTTTTCATAGCGGCTGTTGACGACGACGATGCTGTTGTCGTCGTAGGAATATTGCACGTGCAGAGGCTCGCAGGCTTTTTTCGTGCCGAAGTAGCCGCCGGCGGGTTGCAGGTAGTAATCGAAGAGGTGCCAGATGGTCGAAGGCCAAGCGTTGTTGAGCATCCATTGAATGATACCCGTGGTGGCGTACTTGTTGCGAGTGTAGGCTTCGAACATGGCGCGTTCGCCTTCGTAGGCCATGGCTTGAGATTTCACCAGGTAATCATCGAGGCCGGCGGGCGGGCCGTAGATCGCGTCCATCGCGCTATTGAAATGGGTGAGATCCTTGAAGCCTTCGGAGCCGGCGTGAAAATTCCAGAATGAATCCTGCGGCCACATGTGATCGGCGGGGATGAATTTCTTCAGACAACTTTCGAGCGAAGGCGCTGGGCCCGGGCCGGTTTCGGTGTTGAAACCGAAGGCGCCGCCGTATTTATTGGTGTCAACGAGCCAATAATCGGGCGGAACGTAATCGTACGGGCCGGTCATTTTGACGCCGGAGGGGCCGGTGACGGTGGTGGGTGTGGCGGACGCGGAAGATATATAAGGGTTGGGCCAGGAGGATTCTTTCAAGACTTTTATGTACGCCGTTTCGACATTCGCGGGCGGAGGATTATCGCTGCCGTTGAGCCAGACGAGCATGCTGGGATGACTTCTCATGCGCATGATTTGGGAATGCAGCGAGGCGGTGGCAATTTCCAGATGTTCGGGTTGCCAGTGCTTCCATTGCTCCCAAATATCGCAGCAGCACCAGCCGGCCATGATGAGGACGCCGCGCTCGTCGGCGAGATTGTAGAAGTCGTCGGTTTCGAGCTTGCCTTCGAGGCGAATGGTGTTCAGGTTCATGTCGCGGACGTAGCGAAATTCGTTTTGCAGGCGATCCATGTCCTGGCGTAGGAGCATATCGGGGGACCAGCCGCCGCCGCGGATTAATATATTTTTGCCGTTGATGGCAAATTGCAGGGCGCCGGTGGAATTCAGCGCGGCGGTGATTTCGCGGATGCCGAATTTTACAGTTTGCGCGTCGGACTCCTGATTGCCTGTGATGAAGCGCACGGAAAGTTCGTGCAGGTCTTGCGCGCCCATGCCGTAGGGCCACCAGAGTTTGGGATTTTTGACTTGCAGTTGCGGATAGGCGTCGGAGAGGAAGCGGGCGGTGCGCGTTTCGTTCGGCTTCAGCGTGTAGGTCTGGTGGAGTTGCACGTCGTCGAACTGGGCTTCGAGCGTTCCGGTGACGTCTTCGCCGGTGGCGTTGTGCAGCTCGGCTTCGATCGCTAGATTGGCTTGCGCGAGCGACGTGGTGGGGAAATGTGTGATGACTTCCGGGTAACGGATCGCGACGGGACCGCTGGCTTGGAGATAGACGTCGCGCCAAAGGCCCATGTCTTTATCAGGAGGCGCGGGATTCCAGTCAACCCAATTGATGCCGAGATCTTTGTCGGTTTGTGCGAAGGTTTCGACGGCTAGCGAATTCGGTTGGCCTGGCGTGAGTTGGGCGGCGCTTTCGTATTCGTAGGTGCGATAGGCGCCGGCTACGTCTTTGGCGTCGGCGATTTTGTGGCCATTCAGCCAGATGTTGGCGCGGTTGTTGATACCGCCGAAGTGCAGCCACACTTTGCGCCCGGCGAAATTTTCGGGGAGCTTGAAATCGGTGCGATACCACCAGGAGCAGCGGAAGGGGCTATCTTGCGGCATGGAGAGGAGCGAAAAATTCTTGCCGATCGGATATTCGGTGCCGGGAATATCGCGCAGATTTTTTCCGTAGTAGGGATCGGGGTAGGTTTTATCGGCGACGAGCGCGGCTACCACCGTGGATGGGACGGTGGTGGAATGCCAACCGGTGGTGTTGAAGCCGGCGGTGGAAATTTGCTCACCGGTGGCGTTTATTTTGCAGGAGGACTGGAGGCTCCAGTCCGAACGCAGGAATAATTTTTTGGCGTCATTTGCTTGAGGATCGGCGAAGAGGCGCGTGGGCGTGAGCGCGAATGTAATCAGGATGATGGCGGCTAGGATGGAGTGAGGGTGCGGACGAACGTTGCAATTTTTGCGCAAGATGATTTTCCGGTTCACCGAGGCCTCCCGGGAGAGCCACTGGGCAGTAAAGGATTCCTGCTGCTACGGCTGTTTCCGCCACATGCCAGGATTCATTAAAATTTATTAAAGCGAAGTATTATGCGCGCGTTGCTTGCAAGTCAAGCCTAAAACCGCCGCGGCGACGCACAATTCTAGGCCCAGGAAACGGCGCGGGTGGATTCGCGCACGACGAGTTCGGGCGCGAGCAGCCGGTGCAGGGCTGGGGATTCGCGCTCCTCGATAGCGGCGTTGACGGCGTCCAAAATGATGCCCACGGCGGCATTGCCCAGCGCTTCCATCGGCTGACGAACGGTGGTTAATGATGGCACCGAAAGGCCTGCGGGGATTACATCGTCGAAGCCGATGACCGAGCAATCTTCGGGAACTTTCATGCCGGCGCGAGCCAGGCAGCGGATTACGCCGAAGGCCGTCATATCGTCGAAGGCCATCACGGCGGTGAAACGTTTTTTGTGTTTCAGAAATTCTTCGGTGAGCTTCAGGCCGCCTTCGTAGCTGGAATTGGGATCGAAGGAATCGGGAAGATCGAGGACGAGCGCGGGATCGATTTCCAGATTCACGGAGCGGGCGAAGGCGCGCACGCCGCGCCAACGGGGAGAACTGTCTCCGAGCATTTTCGGACCGCGGATGAAAGCGATCTTGCGGTGACCGAGCGAGTGCAGATGTTCCATGGCGAGATGCGCGCCGGCCTCGTTGTCCACCATCACGGAGCTGACGGCGCCGGAACGCAGTTCGCGGCCGATCATCACGGCGGGGATGTTGCGTTTTTCGACGTCGGCGAGGAGGTCTATATCCACGAAGAGCCAGTTGGCTACAACGATGAGCGCTTCGACGGGACGCGCGAGGAGCATTTCGAGGTAGCGCTCGAAACGGCCGCGTTGATTGTGGACATCGGTGAGGATGGGGAGGTAAGAGGCTTGATAGAGCGCGTTTTCGATGCCGCGAAGGATTAGGGTGCAGTACGGGTCGGTGATATCGAAGACCATCACGCCGACGGTGCGATTGCGTTTGGCGCTGAGGAAGCGCGAGACGACTTTCGGGCGGTAAGCGAGTTTTTTGGCGGCGCGTTCGATGCGGTCTTTGGTGGTGGGCGGGATGTAGCGGGAGAGCGGCGCGTTATTCAGCACAATGGAAACGGTGGCGGGAGACACGCCGCTTTCCAGCGCTACGTCGCGCAGAGTGACGGCTGTACTTTTAACTTTTCGACGAGTCAAGAATGGCTCCGAGATTGTGGCGGATGATGGCGCACGTAGAGTGAACATCTTTATCACAGGCGGTGCGAGGAGGCTAGCGATACGAGGGGTGAAGCGGGCCGGTTTCCGATAGCGCCCGCGATCGTGAGTGGGGGCGCGCTTTTCCTATTGACATTCTATAGGAGGGTGGTAGCATTCCTATAGAATGCCAATAGGAGACTTCGATTGAGCCCTGAACAGACCAGCCTTTTGCAAGGGACTTTGGACCTGCTGATTTTGAAATCGCTGCGCGTGGGCGAGATGCACGGCTTGGGAATCTCGCGCAGGATCCAGCAGATTACTGGCGGGACTTTTGTGGTGAAGCCGGGGTCGCTGTTCCCTGCCCTGCACAGGATGGAAGAGGAAGGATGGATCACGGCTTTTTGGGGAGAGTCCGAGAACAACCGCCGCGCGAAATACTATCGGCTGTCCAGGGCGGGATTGAAGCAGCTGGAAGCGGAGACCAAGCGATGGGGCCGCATTACGTGGGCGATCGCCCAAGCGCTGGAAACATCGTAGATAGGTAATTCACGTGCCGCTGGTTGCGAAAGCCCGAAGTTTTCTGCGCAATATGTTTTTTACCCGCCGTGTGGACGCCGACCTGGAGCAAGAAGTTCATTCCCACCTGGAAATATTGACTGAGGAAAAGATGCGCGCGGGGATGCCGGCTGCGGAGGCGCGACGCGCGGCGCGCATTGAACTGGGCGGGATCGAACAAGTGAAGGAGCAGGTGCGTGAAGAGCGGATGGGCAACTGGCTCCATTCCGTGCTTTCTGATTGTCGCTATGGTCTTTGCCAACTCCGGAAGAATCCCGGCACGACCGCAGTAATGATTTTTACGCTGGCGCTCGCGATCGGCGCGAGCACAGCAATCTTCAGTGTGGTGTACGGCGTGTTATTGCGGCCCTTGCCTTACGCGGATGCAAACCGGATCATGGCGGTCTTCGAGGTGACTTCGAAGGGCAGGCCATCGCGACTGGCAGACCCGAACTTTGACGAGTTTCGCGATCAGAACCGAAGCTTCGGGGCGATTGCAAAGTACGACGAGAACGTAAGGTCCGTTTCGGGAGGTGCGCAGCCGGCGCGCGCGATGGTTGCGCAGGTTTCGCCGGAGTTTCTTGGAGTTTTTGGCGTTTATCCGATTCTGGGAAGGAATTTCAGTGACGGCGACGGGAAACAAGGCGCCGCGCCTACCGCTGTGGTCAGCTATGGATACTGGAGGCAGAATTTCAGAGCAACGGTAGACCTTTCGCAGGCGCACTTGAAGATTGATGGCGCGGAGTATTCGGTGATCGGCGTGCTGCCGGATGGGTTTCGTTTCCCGGCGGACGCGGATCTGTGGCTGGCGGCCGATTTGCACGGCGAGGGCCACAGCAGGACTTCGCACAACTACAATGCAGTGGGCCGGCTGCGTGACGGCGTCACGGTGCAGCAAGCGAATCGGGACATCAGCGCGATCGCGCGGCGCATTCACGATGCAGCGAGCGAGCAAGGCGATTATCTACTCAAGGACGCCATGGTCTTGCCGCTGCAGGACGCGATCACACGCGAGGCTCGCTTGCCGCTGCTGGTGCTGCTGGGTGCGGTGGGATTTCTGCTGCTGGTGGCGTGCGCGAACGTAGTGAATTTGTTGCTGGCGCAAGCGTCGGTGAGAGAGCGGGAGCTGGCGATACGCAGCGCGCTTGGCGCGGGACGGGGACGATTGATTCGTCAATTCCTGACGGAAGCGTTTTTGCTTTCTTCAGTGGGCGGCGGGCTCGGCGTGCTGGGAGCGTTCTGGGGCGTGGCGGGATTGCTGGCGCTGGCGCCGGAAAATCTGCCGCGGATCGAGAGCGTCTCGATCAATATTCCGGTGCTGGTGTTCGCGCTTGTGCTTTCCAGCGCGGTCGCCGCGGGACTGGGAGCGTTTACGGCTGTACGCGCGACCGCGGGGGATTTGCGCAAGAGCCTCGCGGAAGGCGGAGGCGGCGATGCTCGCTCGCAACGCAGCCAGCGCGTGGGCCAGGGAATCGTGGGCGCGCAGATCGCGATCACATTGGTGCTGGGGGTGGGAGCGGGGTTGCTGGGGCGCAGCTTGCTGAAAGTGCTGGATGTGAATCCGGGGTTCCGCGTGGACAAGATTGTGACGATGGACGTATCGCTTCCGTGGGCGGAGGATCCCAAAGCTAAGGCACGCCAGGCGATTTTCTATGCAAACCTGATGGAGCGGCTGAAACAAATTCCGGGCGTGCGAAGGGTGGGCGCGGCGAGCGCGCTGCCGATGGCGGAGGGCGGTCTGGCCGACGGGATGTTTCTGGTGATGACGCAGAATGAGATACCCACGTCACTGGATGATCTGGGCGCGCTGATGCGGCCACAGGAACGAACGGGAATAGCGGACTTCTGCGCCGCCACCGACGGATATTTCCAGGCATTGAGAATTCCGCTGCTGCGAGGGCGAATTTTCGAGGAGAGCGACGACGCGAATTCTCCGCACGTGGCGGTGATCAGCGAATCGCTGGCGCGCGAGCGGTGGCCCAATCAGAACCCGATCGGACAGACGATCGAGTTTGGAAACATGGATGGCGACTTGCGGTTGCTGACGATCGTGGGGATTGTGGGCGATACGCACGAATACAGCCTGGATACGCCGGCGCGACCGACGGTTTACGTGAACCTGTTGCAGCGGCCGAGCCCGGCGGTCACCGTAACGATGTTGAGCGATGCCGACACGCAATCGGTGACAGCGGCAGCGCGAGGAATACTGCAGGGACTCGACTCGGAGATTCCGGTAAGGTTCCAGACGTTTTCACAAGTTTATTCCGCTTCGCTGCGCCCCCGGAGATTCAACGTGATTCTGATCGGATTCTTCGGAATCGTCGCGTTACTGCTGGCGACGGCAGGAGTTTTTGGCGCGATGGCTTACGCGGTGAATCGCCGCACGCGCGAGATTGGCGTGCGTGTGGCGCTGGGAGCGAGCACCGGCCACGTTTTGAGGATGGTATTAGGGCAAGGATTGCGTACGATCTGCGTCGGCGTGGCGACGGGGATTATCGGGTCACTGGCGCTGACGCGCACGGTGGAGTCGCTGCTCTTTGGCGTGACTGCCAACGATCCGCTGACGTTCGGCGGCGTGACGCTGTTTCTGGTGGGGGCTGCGCTGGTAGCTTGTTACGTTCCAGCGCGGCGCGCGACAAAAGTAGATCCGCTGGTTGCGTTACGTCACGAATAGGATTTCGTATTTGATCGTTTCGATTATTGAGGTGTTCGCCATGCCGCTACTCGTAAAAGCACGAAGTTTTCTGCGCAATTTGTTTTTTATCCGCCGGGTGGATGCTGATCTGGACCGGGAAGTCCGTGCGCACCTGGAACTGCTGATTGAGGAGAAGATGCGGGCGGGGATGCGGGCGGCGGAGGCGCGGCGGGCGGCGCTGCTTGAGTTGGGTGGGGTGGAGCAAGTGAAGATACACGTGCGCGATTCGCGCACGGGGGCGTTCCTGGATTCGCTAGTGCAGGATTTCCGCTTTGCGATTCGTAGCCTGCGCCGCACCTCCGGGCTGACGGCGTTTGTAGTGGTGACGCTGGCGCTGGGGATTGGGATGACGTCTGCGATGTTCAGCATGGTGGACGCGCTGATTTTCCGGCCGTATCCGGTGCCACATGCGGGCGCGGTGGTCGCGCTGGCGGGGACGACGCACGATAGCAACTTCGAGGATTTTTCCTACCGCGAATATTTGGATATCCGCGACAACACCAAAAGTTACGACGGCGTGATCGCCTACGCGGATATGCAGGCTGTGGGCTATAGCGCCGAACCCGGCACTACGCCGCGGATCAAGGGCGGGATGATGGTTTCGGGAAACTTTTTCCGGGCGCTGGGAGTGGAGCCGCGGCTAGGGCGCGCTTTTCGCCCGGAGGAGGATCAAGTGGCGGGCCGCGATGCAGTGGTGGTGCT
>Ga0228598_1000051_pt1 | contig 16914 bp, 20 predicted proteins | sample CZU4metagenome_FD_182726 | JGI IMG/M metagenome (GOLD analysis project Ga0228598, IMG submission 182726) | Spruce rhizosphere microbial communities from Bohemian Forest, Czech Republic - CZU4 | ecosystem: Host-associated > Plants > Roots > Rhizosphere | place: Czech Republic: South Bohemian... | reverse complement strand
TATCCACCCGCAAAAAGATTCACGTTGAAAGGTTTGTCGGTTAGCGCGCGGATCTTATTAATATCCGCAGCGATTTGCTCCGGCGTGCTGTAGGCGGACCCGAGCGAGCCCAGACCGCCGGCATTGGATACGGCCGCAACGAGCTCGGGAGTCGAGGGGCCGCCCGCCATCGGAGCCTGAATGATGGGGTGCTTGATCCCGAGTTCACGCAAGAAATCGCTCTGGGTCATCTGAATTACTCCCTCTAGCGATTCGTGAAGCTATTTTGCTACATGCCCGCGCGCGGTTCGCCCGAATTAATTCGCGCGGAGGGTTGCGCCGAGCGTTTCCTGCAGCGCGGCGACGATGCGAGCCGAGTAGTCGTTGAGTTGCGCGTCGGTGAACGTGGCTTCCGCACTTTGAAACTTCACGCGGATCATGAGCGAGAATTTCCCTGCGGGCACTTGTCCGCCACGGAACAGATCGGCGGCTTCGATGGTTTCGAGCTCGGCGATTCCAAGCGATCGGATGGTTTGCTCGACTAGCAAGTAGGGAACTCCGTCCGCAAGTATGAGCGAGAAATCGCGTTCGACCGCTGGGAACCGCGGCAGCGGCTTGAAACGACGCGCGGCGTGCGCTGCTTCGACGCCCGTGACGAGCGGTTCGAGCTTCAGTTCGGCGACGAAGACGTCCTGACGGAATTTGTACAGCTCGGCGATGCGCCTGGCGAGTGGGCCGGCCACTCCGATGTTTGCCGAAGCCGGCGATTTACCCGCGAGCGAAATCTGCGCCGCGCGCGAACTGGTGAGCCACTGCGGACCGCCTGATCGCCACGCGAAACCGCCGGCAAGCTCACCGATGCGGTCGAGGTCGCCTTTCAAATCCGCGAGGCTGAATTCGCGCGCCGCTTCGTAAATGGTTTTTTCCTGAGCCAGGCCGGTGGCGCCGAGCGTTAGCACCTGCGTTTCCACCGGCTCGCCGTCGCGCAGCTCGTACGTCTTGCCGATTTCAAAGAGCCGCAAATTGCGCTGGCCGTGATTCAGATTCCACTCAATCGCACGCAACGTGCTTACGGTTCCGGTGGAACGCATCACCGCTGCATCTTCGGCGAGGGGATTACCAATCACGGCGGGCGCCAGATTCTCCGGCCGGAAAAGCTCATTGCGCTGCGTATCGACGATGGGTATTTCCACAATTTCCTGGTAGCCCAGCGCGACCACGCGTTCGCGCAAACGGTCCTGCGCTTCGGCGTGCGGCAAACGATGCGCGGGGAGCTTTGCGGGCGGCAAGCGCGGCGGAAATTTGTCGTAGCCGTAATGCCGCGCCACTTCTTCGATCAGATCAATCCCGCGCGTCACATCCTGCCGCCAGGAAACTTGCCGGCATTCCCACACGGCGGCGATGGAGCCGTCGCTGCCGCGATTCACGTCCGCACGCACGGGATGAAATCCCAGCGCGCTGAGGATCGCTTCCACGTCGCGGTCCGGCACATCCGCGCCCATCACCCGCAGCAGTTCCTTGCGCGAAAGCTCGAATTTCTTTTCCGGCGCGCGATGCGGGTACACGTCTACAACTCCCGCGAGAAGTTCGCCGCCCGCGACTTTTTGAATCAGTTCGGCAGCGCGCCGCGAAGCCAGCTCCGCCATTTCCGGATCAGCGCCGCGCTCGAAGCGATAAGAAGCTTCCGTGCGCAGGCCCAGAGCTTTGGAAGTGCGGCGAACGGAAATCGGATCGAACCAGGCGCACTCGATCAGAACGTTGCGCGTGCTGAAACTGATTTCGGTTTCGGCGCCGCCCATCACGCCGCCAACGCCCACGGCGCGCGAGGCGTCCGCGACGACGCTCATCTCTTTCGTTAGCGTGCGTTCGGCGCCATCGAGCGTGCGGATTTTTTCTCCGGGTTTCGCGCGGCGCACCACGATGCGGTGTTCGTGCAATTTATCGAAATCGAATGCGTGCAGGGGGTGGCCCAGCTCGAACATCACGTAGTTGGTGACATCCACCACGTTGTTGATGGATTTTTCGCCGATCGCTTCGAGGCGTTGGCGCAGCCAGTCCGGCGAAGGCTGCACTTTCACTCCACGCAACACGCGCGCCGTGAAACGTCCGCAAAGATCCGGCGCCGCGATTTCCACGCGCGTCGCGTCGGCTACTTTTTCCGCCGACTCTTTTAGTTTCGGATGCAAAGACTTCAGCGGCAGGCGGTAAATCGCCGCCACTTCGCGCGCGATGCCTAGATGGCCCAGGCAATCGGGGCGATTCGCGGTGACTTCCGCATCGAGCACCGGCCCCGCGGCAGTCTCTTCGATGGAATCCACGGCGACGCCCGCGAGCGAAAGCCGCGCGCGCAGATCGGCGGGCGACGCGGTGACGTCCACGAATTCTTCGAGCCAGTTGTAGACAACTTTCATTTCTTCGCAGTGTGCAAGCGTTCAAAGGAGGGGCACATCGCTGTGCCGCACCCCGACAACATCATCACGGAAACTGTTTCAGGAAGCGCACATCGTTCTGGAACAGCAGCGGCACTTCCGTCACGCCGTACTTCATCATTGCCAGGCGATCCACGCCCATGCCAAATGCAAATCCTGAATATTTTTCCGGATCGTAGCCCACGAAGCCGTACACCGCAGGATTCACCATGCCCGCGCCGAAGAGTTCGATCCAGCCGGATTGCTTGCACACGCGGCAGCCCGAGCCGCCGCAAACGTGGCAGGTGGCGTCCACTTCGGCGGAAGGTTCGGTAAACGGAAAATAACTGGGCCGCAGGCGCGTTTTTGTTTTGGGACCGAGGAATTCGCGCGCGAAATAATCCACGGTGCCTTTGAAATCGCAGAAAGTGATGTCCGTATCGACGGCCAGGCCTTCGATCTGGTGGAACATATAGCCGTGCGTCGCATCGGGATTGTCGCGGCGATAAACTTTGCCCGGGACGACGATGCGCACTGGCGGTTTCTGTTTTTCCATCGTGCGAATCTGCATGGGCGAAGTGTGCGTGCGCAGCAAGTGTCCGCCGCGCGCCCCCGCGATGTAGAAGGTGTCCATGTTGTCGCGCGCGGGATGATGTTCGGGAATATTCAGCGCCTCAAAATTGTAATAAGGCGTTTCGATTTCGGGTCCGGCGACGACGCTGAAGCCGATCGCGGTGAAGATGCGCAGAAGTTCGTCGTAGGTTTGGCGGATCAGGTGGCGCGTGCCGATCGCGCGCTCGATGCCGGGAAGAGAAAGGTCCATCTTGTCGCGAGCCGCGGCGCTCTGCTCCCCCGCCGTTTCCTTCTCAGCCGTCAGCGCGGCGATTCGTTCCTCGATGTGAGATTTCAGGGTGTTGAGGCTTTGGCCGACGATGGGTTTGACCTCTTTGGATGCCGGCTTCAGCCAGTGCTCAGTAATGTCGGAGATAATCCCTGACTTGCGGCCCAGCCACTTTACCCGTGTGACTGCCAAATCCATCGCAGCAATATCTTGAGCCGCGTCGCGATCAAATGCCGAGCGCAACTCGCTGAACAGAGTCCTGACCTTGTCAGGCGACTCAGCGCCAAGCAGGACGAGCGTTTGTTTCGTTTGATCGGTTGCGGTCATGTAATCTGGGCCGTAGGGCCGGGTCTAAGACCCGCCCCTACCAATGGGTCGAGCATGCGAATGCTCGCGGGTGTATCGGCGATGCTGAGGCAGCGGAGTGAACGTCCCGCTGTTGCCGGAAATTATGCTTCTTCGTGGTGGCGAACAACCGCCCGCCGCGCGGTTTGCACCACGCCCGGCTTCGGGAAATGCTGCTTCACCGAGCCGACCAGCGACGCAAATCCATCGGCGTCGTGCACGGCCATGTCCGCCAGGATCTTGCGGTCCAGATCAATCCCGCCCGCCTTCAGCGCGTGTATCAACTGGCTATAGGTGGTGCCGTTATTGCGCGCGGCGGCGCCGATGCGCTGAATCCACAGCGCGCGGTAATCGCGTTTGCGCACGCGGCGGTCGCGATAGGTATAACGCAGCGAGCGGTTCACCGCCTCTTTCGCCGAGCGGTACAGCTTGCCCTTGGTAAGGAAAAATCCCTTGGCGTGCTTCAGCAGCTTTTTGCGGCGGGCGCGGCGTTTGGTTCCACGTTTAACTCGAGGCATGGTTCTCTTCTCCTGTGGCGCGTTTCGAAAGCGCTGGCAAATTCAATTCAAGTGAGGAGACAAACGCGGCCCAGCCGCTCGTGGAAATGCACGAGTAGCAGGACGGGTTTGTCTCGTGGGACTGCATTTCGCTCCACCACTAGCCGTCATTTCTGAGGGCGGGCGGAACATCCGGCCGGCAGGCACCCGTTACGCTCTGCCCGGCTCGAAAAATTCTAGCTAAAACTACAGGCCGTACGGCAACGCCAGGCGGACATTCTTCACGTCCGCGGGGCTGACCTGAACTTTATTCAGAAGCCGACGCATGCGGCGGGGCTTCTTGGTGCCGAGCAGGTGGCGCTTGCCCGACCGCCAGCGCATCACTTTGCCGGTGGAGGTGATCTTAAAGCGCTTGGCGGCGCCGCGGTGCGTCTTGGCTTTCATTTTCTTGTTCTTCTTCACGATTTCCTCTTGTACTGAATTTCTTTACGCTTGACCTTCCGCGTTCTTCTGCGCGGGTTGTGCGGCCGGCGTTGAGCCCGCGCCCTTCTTCGGCGCGAGCAATGCGAGCAGGATGTTCGCTTCCATGCGCGGACCGAACTCCACCTGCACGTGATCCATAATCTCTTTCAGCAAACGGTCCATCTTCTTGCGGCCCACGTCCTGGTGAGCCATTTCGCGGCCGCGATGAAAAATCATGGCCTTTACTTTGTAACCTTCGCTGAGGAAGCGGATGATCTGATTCTTGCGAACCTGAAAATCGTGCTCGGCCGTGGATGGCCGGAACTTCACTTCCTTGATGTGTGAACTCTTCTGGTGTTTTTTGGCTTCGTGCGCTTTCTTGCTCGCCTCGTACTGAAATTTGCCGTAGTCCACCAACTTGCAGACCGGCGGCACGGCGTTGGGCGAGATTTCCACCACGTCCAAGCCGGCATCGCGCGCGGCCTTCATGGCGTCAAACAGCGTCATCACGCCGAGCTGATTTCCAGCTTCGTCCACCACGCGCACTTCACGAGCGCGAATTCTTTCGTTGACCCGCAGGCCAGGCGTCCCACCACGTTCTGCGATAAACCCACCTCCCGGGCCCTGGAAAGTGTAAATCCGGCCCGCTAGCCGTGCCTCCCATGGTCGAAAAGTCCGCGAGGAGGGACGGGCCAAAAAGTATAGCACGGGTTTGGCGCTCCCCTGCAACTACGGATTTACGTTGCAGGGACGGGTTCGCAGCGAATGCAATCCACAAAGTTGAGGGATGCAGACGCAGGTACGCTGACCACTCACTGTACCTCGGGAGCGTACCGCCGCAAGAGCGTAATGGAAAACACCAGGATGAGGATAAGGATTCCCAACAAGCCGAGCTCATACATGCTCGCGCGAAATATGCTCGCGCCGTCGGCGGACCAGACTCCGCCTTTTGTTAGGCTGGCGGCTTCCAGAGTAATCACCAGCATGCGCCGAATCGAGGCAATCAAGCCCACCACCAGGAATGGCTCGGTGACCAGAACATGGGAGTGAATGGAGATGCGCACCGTGTGCATGATCTCCACCATCATCAACACGACGAGCAACTGGTCCAATACCAGCAGTGTATCGGTGGCGATGGTCCAGTGACCGACGGACTCCCAGAGCATTTTTCCCGCGTTGGCAATCGTTGCGAGCGCAGTTATAAAAAGCAAGATAGCAAGGACGGAATAAACAAACACTTCTGCTCCTGCTAGATAGTCGCCAAAGTGGTGGCGAAGCTTTTCTTCAGCCATGTCGGTGTACTCGCAGAATCGCGCCGGTGCGCGGGTCTTGAGGGCGGAGTATAGCGATAAGTTGGCGCATCGAAAAGCGGGAATGAGGAATCGCGGCGATCGCAGTTCTGGCGCTCGCCCGCGGTGCTACCGAGACTTCTGCACAAACAGGCCGGAAAAGGCCTGCCGGTGATGATATGCCACGATTCCCCACAAAATCGCAACGACGACCGCTATACCCACGCCCATGTGGTACAGCAACAGGTGATAACAGAGGATGTTCACGATGATCGGACCGAGAAGGGTGAGCCCGAGTGGGACGTAACGGTTGATCAACAGAAGCGCGCCCCCCACAACTTGAAATGCAGAGATCACCAGCACGTAGTGCGACTGAAGCAAAACCGTGACGAACTGACCCGCCAGCCCGGTCGGTATCGGGCCCGTCGGAATGAACATCAAGAACCCGTTCAGCCCGAACACCAAGAACACTAGGCCCAGAAGGATGCGCGAGATCAACACTATAATTTTCATGATTTGAGCAGCTCCGCGAGCCTATCGTAACTCACGGCGGCGCCATGTTCCATTCCGGTTTTCAGCGCGGCGTCGCGGGCTTCGCGCGAAGAATAGAGCACTGTCTGTGTGAGCGTGGTTTTGCCGGCGTGCTCGGAAAAAACAATCGTCACCAGTGTCTCGCCGTCGGTCCAGTCTTCGTCCCAGATTTCGGTAAATACCAGCCGGTCGGGTGGCGTGATCTCGCGAAAAACGCCGCTCATCCCCATGTCTTGTCCGTCGTCGTGCCTCCAGACAAAGCGCAGGCCGCCGCCGGGTTTCAGATTCATCTTGCAGACCGCCAATCGCCAGTCCTCCGGCCCGTACAACCAGCGCTTTACGAGCTCGGGCTTGGTCCAGGCCTCGAAGACGAGGTGACGCGGCGCGTTGAAAATGCGCGTCATTGCAACTTCCCGGTCGCTGGGCGTGGTTACTTTCAGTGTTCCGCTGTTTTTCATTGGTGCTCTAGCGCTTTGTGCGTCCACGTTTTTTCTCCTTTGCTTTCAGCTCTTCCAGCACGCCATCTAGCCGCTGGAAATTGCCTTCCCAAATGCGCCGGTAACGTTCGATCCACACTTCGAGTTCCTTCAGCGGCTCCGGCCGCAACGCATAAATCCGCCGCTGCGCGTCCACGCGCACGTCTACCAATCCGGCGTCGCTGAGCACGCGCAAATGTTTGGAGACTTGCGGCTGGCGCAGGCCCAGGCGGTGGACCATGTCGCCGACGGGCCGTGGACCGTCGCGCAGCAATTCGACGATTTGAAAGCGATTGGGCTCGGCCAGCGCTTGCAGAGTTTCCATCATGGCGAGTCCGAATATGCCTCAATACGTATATTCTTGTCAAGACATATGCGTGCAGAGGGATATACTCAGCCGCGGGTGTATTTTGAACACAATTAGCCCTTCGTACTATTGGGTATCGCGGAGCCATCCCGAAGACTGAACGGTACGGGGATTTCTTCGGAGGGTCGGACTCATGCGCACAGCTTCTTTTCTTTTTGCGGCCGCGGCATTGACGCTGGCGTTATCCGGTTCGGCGTCGGCGCAGGATGTTCCGCTGCACGCATCGCAACCCGCACCGCAGTACGTCTCGAACACTTCGGCGCAGCCTTCCGCGCCCTCGCAATCTGCGCAAACCGCGTCGCGCGACAACCTGGTGATCATGAACCCAACGCCGCTCTCGCTCGGTGAAGTGGCGCGCCTCGCTCGTGCGAAAAAGGCCAGCCAAGCAAAATCCGTGAAAATATTCGACGATGAAAATATGCCGCACGCGCCGCTCAGCTCGGGTACGAAAGCGCCCGGTCTTGATGCACAGAATTCGTCCGGCGGCGGAAAAGTAACGCTGCTGGATTTCTGGGCCACTTGGTGCGGCCCGTGCCGTCACGCCCTACCCGGATTGAAGCAGTTGCAAGCGGTCTACGGAGCCGACAAAGTTGAGGTTATCAGCATTAGCGAGGATGAGGACGAGGGCACCTGGCAGAGTTTCGTTGCGCAGAATCAAATGAACTGGACGCAGCGAATTGATTCGGATCACCAGATGATGCGGCAGTACGGCGCGAGCGCACTGCCCACCTATGTATTGATCGGCAAAGATGGAAATGTGGTGCAGCAGTACGTGGGCGATGATCCCGGCCAGCCAATCCTGGAGCGCATGGGCCCCGATCTGCAGCGAACCCTCGCAGGAAATTCGTAAATCCAGCGGTGAGCGAACTACGAAATCGCTTTTGAGTCTACCTCGGCGCGCAGGTCCGCGCTGAATTGCTCGAGCGGACGCGGGCCCAGGTCGCCTTTCGCGCGATGCCGCACGGAAACGGTGCCAGCCTCAGCTTCCTTGCCGCCGATGACCAGCATGTAGGGAATTTTCTGCAGCTGCGCGTCGCGGATTTTTGCCTGTAGTTTTTCGTTCCGATCATCCAGTTCCACGCGCGCTCCGGCATCGAGAAGTTTCTCGAGGACCAGTTTTGCGTAATCGTTCTGCCGCTCGGTGATGGGCAAGACGACTGCCTGGACGGGCGCTAGCCACAGCGGAAATGCGCCGACGTACAGCTCGATAAGATAAGAAGTCATTCGCTCCATGGTGCTGATGACGCCGCGGTGAATCATCACCGGGCGATGCACTTGGCCGTCCGCGCCTATGTAACCCAGTTCGAATTGATTCGGGAGATGGAAATCGATCTGAATCGTGGAATAGGTTTCCTGGTGTCCCATTACGTCCGCCAGTTGAATATCGAGTTTCGGGCCATAGAACGCAGCCTCGCCCGGGGCTTCGGTGTAGGGAAGATTGAGCGAATCCATGGCTTCGTGCAGCATGCGCTCGGCAAGATCCCACATCGCGTCATTGTCTATGTACTTTTCGCTGTGCAATTTGTCGCGGAGCGAGAGCCGGTAGGTGTACTGGGTAATGCCGAGATCCCGATAGGCCTGCTCGACGAGGCGCATGACGCCTGCAAATTCTTCCTTGATCTGTTCAGGAGTGCAAAAAATGTGCGCGTCGTTCAGGGTCATGCAGCGGACGCGACTAAGCCCGCTGAGCACGCCGGAACGCTCGTAGCGGTACATGGTCCCGAGTTCAGCGATCCGCACCGGCAGATCCCGGTAACTGCGTTTTTTGGATTCGTAGACCAGAATGTGATGCGGGCAATTCATCGGTCGCAGCACGAGTTGCTCGGTTTCCATGTCCATCGTGGGAAACATGTCTTCGTGGTAGTGAGACCAGTGTCCGGAACGGACGTAGAGGTCGACCTTCGCCAAGTCCGGGGTGTAGACATGCTGATAGCCGGCGCGGCGCTCCTTTTCCAGGATGTATTCCTCGAGAAGCCGGCGAATCGTGGCGCCCTTGGGCAGCCAGAGCGGCAATCCGGACCCGACCTGGTCGCTCACGGTGAATAGTCCCAGTTCTTTTCCGATTCGGCGATGGTCGCGGCGCTTGGCTTCTTCGAGCTTGTGCAAATATTCATCCAGTTCTTTTTGATCGATGAAGCACGCGCCGTAAATCCGCTGCATCTGCGGATTGCTTTCCTGGCCCTTCCAGTAAGCGCCAGCGACGTTCATCAACTTGAAGGCCTTGATGCGCCCGGTGGAGGGAATGTGCGGGCCGCGGCAGAAATCGATGAATTTTCCGGTGGTGTAGAAGGAAACCATCGGCTCGGTGGCTTTTTCTTCCACCAGCTCGCATTTGAATTCTTGTTTGCTCTTGCGATAGAGCTCGAGGGCTTCGGGCTTGGGGATCAGCTTGCGCTCGTTGGGAAAATCTTTCGCGGCGAGTTCGTGCATCTTGGCTTCGATTTTTTCCAGGTCATCCTGAGTGAACGGTTCTTTGCGCACGAATTCGTAGAAGAATCCGGTGTCAATCGGCGGCCCGATGCCAAGCTTCACGTCGGGATAAAGTTCGAGCACGGAGGCGGCGAGCAGATGGGCCGCGGAATGCCGAAACACCTGCAGCGAGTCCGGATCTTTCGCAGTGAGGATGGAAATTTTGGCGTCGTGCTCGAGAGGGCGCGAAAGATCCACCAGTTCGCCATCGGCGCGGGCGACGAGCGCTTCCTTCGCCAGCCGCGGCGAAATCTGGCGCGCAATTTCCGCAGCGGTGGTGCCGCGCTGCACTGCGCGAGTGGCGCCGTCCGGCAAAGTGATCTGAATGGTGTCAGTGCTCATGCGTGGTCTTTTTCCCCGGTGGAAACAACTAGCTTACTGGCCAGCGCAGACGCGGTCAAGGCGGCGGCTCTTGGCCGGACTGGATCGCGTCGCCCCTAAGTTGCAACGATAACAAGATCGGCTACACTCGCGCTCATGCTGTTTATGGTCATCGAACAATTTAAGAATGGCGACGCAAAGCCCATCGGCGAGCGGTTCCGGCGCGATGGCCGCATGCTGCCTGAAGGCGTGGTCTATCACGCAAGCTGGGTGGATCCCGCTGGCGCTCGCTGTTTCCAGCTGATGGAGGCCCCTAATCCTGAATCGTTGGCTGCTTGGAAGAGCCGCTGGGACGATCTGGTCGACTTCGAAGTCATCCCGGTGCTGACGTCTGCTGACTTCTGGTCCAAGATTCAACTGGCATAGAGCCAATCTCAACATCACCGATGTGCATTGTCGCTGAACAGCGCCGATTCTTTTGCGTCAGGGAATAATCACGCCCGGCAGGCCGCGAAATGCCGCGTCGCCGGTCACCAGTTGAGCCTGATGGGCTTGCGCAGTTGCATAAATGACTGCGTCCGCCATCGCCAGTTTCGTCTCGTTGCTGATGTGAGCGGCTGCGAGCGCCAGGTCTTCGTCCAGCGGCACGACGACGTGCCGAAGCGCCTCGGAGATGAAGCGATCGGCCACGATCTTGCCACGCTCCCGCATCAATACTTTAACGACTTCGTAGAGAACAATCGTAGGGACCAGCGTTGGGCTTCCGCTTTCGATGAACGGAGCGAATTCCGCGGCATCCTGATCCTGGGTCAAATACTCCAGCCAGGCCGAGGAATCGATCAGCCAGAGCTCAGAAACGGTCGTTGCGGTCACGGTAATCTTTTTTCCAGTCTATACCCTTCGCGATTCCTCGAAGCTCCGTGATCGGACGAATGATATCCACGTGGAGCTTACCCTCATATAGGTACATGAAGAGCTCCTGCCCTGGCTCGAGGTTCATTTCTTCGCGAATAGACTTGGGAATCACAATCTGAAATTTTGGGGAGACCTTGACCCTTGTTTTGAGAATCTTAGGTGGCGTGATCATACGACAATCATATCGACGTAGATTACGTATGTCAATATCTTATCGATAGAGAGATCGGGTAGGCGAAAACGCGGGAAACGCACCAGCCAACCGACAGGGGTGCGATTGAACAACATTGCATCACTTTCTGGCGCCGCGGGTACCGGAATGGTGCAAAATGGGTCACAAGCGGGGTGGCGTACCTTCAGAAACCACCCTTTGCGACCGGGACCTACCCAGCCTGGTACACCGCAGCCCTGCGGACGAGCGATGAGTCTCCAGGCGATAGCTCGCCGGAAGACGAAACGCCCGACTCCGACATCAAGCGCGATACATTTCGCTTTCGCATGGAAACGAGCGTTTCGGCAATATGCCACCGGGCAGCTCTCGTGAACGTGCAAGGGGGTTCAAATGACCGAGGCCGCGACAAAACGGGTGGGCCAAGTCATTGACGGGAAATTCCGCCTTGGTGAGTTCGTGGGCGGAGACGAAAGCAGCTCCGTATTTCTAACGGACTTCGATTCCCCGGACGTTCGTGAGTCCGCAATCAAACTGGTTCGGGCAGATTCCCCTGAAGCGGAAGGACTGCTAGCGCGCTGGCGGCACGCTGCGAAACTCTCTCATCCTCACATGATCCGGCTTCTGGATATGGGGCGCGGCGAGCTGGATGGTTCGGCGGTTCTCTACGTGGTGATGGAGTACGCTGAAGAAAATCTGTCCGCGGTGATTGCGCGCAGGCCGCTCGCGCCAGACGAAGCTCGCGCGATTCTGGGTCCCGTGGTGGACGCCCTCGCCTACGTTCACGCCAAAGGTTTCGTTCATTGCCGCATCAAACCCGCGAACATCATGGCGGAAAATGATCTGCTGAAAATTTCCAGCGATGGACTCTGCCGCATCGGCGAATTCAGCGGAAGCGTGGGGAAGCCCGGAGCCTACGATCCGCCCGAAGCGGCCGGCGGAAGAATTTCACCAGCGGGCGACGTGTGGTCGCTGGGCATGACACTGTGCGAAGCGCTTACCCAACGCTTGCCCGTATGGGAAAGAACCAACCAGGCCGAACCGGCGCTGCCTTCCAACTTGCCGCCGGAGTTTCTGGATTTAGCGCGCCATTGCCTGCGCCGCGATCCGCAGTTGCGCTGGAGCGTCGCGGACATCGCCGCGCGGCTCTTGCCGAACGCGCCCACGCCACCGAAACAGCCAACGCGCGGCGTGCAATATTCCTTGGCGCAGCGACGCTTCGTTGGCACGGCCGCGCCCATTGGACTGGCATTGCTGGCGATTCTGGCAGCGGTGCGAATTTTCCATCACCCTTCGCAAACCGACCCCGCGCGTGCCGCAACCACGACGCAATCGGTTGTTCAGCCAGCAGTCCAGCCAGAAGTTCAGCCAAAGCCGGAGAAGAAGCCTGTGCTCGCCGAAGCGGCAGCGCCCGTCGCGCAGCCGACGCCACCGACTGTGCAACCACCCGCGTCGCAGCCCATCAAGCGTACCGCCGAGCAGCCAAGTCCGAAGAGCGTTGCCGCGAGCGCTCCGGTTCCACCGTCTCCGCCAGCGCGGTCCAAGGTCGAAGCGCCGGCGCAGCCGACGGCGACAGCGGTGAGCAGCGGGGTGGTACACGGAAAAGTCGCTAAGCAATTTCTGCCGGACGCTTCGCAAAAAGCGCGCGACACAATTCGCGGGAAAGTGCGGATCAACGTTAGAGTCCACGTGGATGAATCGGGCCGCGTGACGGCAGCAGCGTTCGACGCTCCCGGGCCCAGCCAATATTTCGCCGAGCGCACGCTCGAAGCCGCAAAGCTTTGGTTATTTACGCCGCCGAAAATGGATGGCCGCACCGTTCCCAGCGATTGGGTGCTGCGGTTTGAGATCGACCCGGCGGCGATCAACGTCTCCCCTGTGCAAACGGCTCCATAAGATCACGCGCGCGAGCAGCAAAACGCTATTTCTTGCGCGCTGATTCGAGCACTTCCCATGCGGCGTCCGGCAGATCGAGGAAGTCGTTGAATTCGCCTGCGCCGCGCAGCCATAGGCCGCCATCAATCACCACGCATTCGCCATTCACGTAGTCCGCCTGCTCGCTCAGCAAATACACAGCAAGATTGGCGAGTTCATCGTGGCGTCCGAAGCGGCCCATCGGATGATGTTTCTTGGCGCGCTCTTCCAGTTCCTTCGAAGGCAGCAAACGCGACCACGCGCCTTCGGTGGGAAATGGTCCCGGCGCGATAGCGTTCAGCCGGATATGATGGCGCGCCCACTCGACCGCTAGTGAACGCGTCATGGCCAGCACGCCCGCCTTGGCGCACGCCGACGGCACCACAAATCCCGAGCCGCAATTCGCCGCAGCGTAGGTGGTGACGATATTCAGCACGTGGCCGGGCTGCTTCGCCGCGATCCATTTCTTTCCCAGCGCCAGTGTGCAGAAAAATGTGCCCTGCAGCACGATTCCTACGACAGCATTGAACGCATTCGGCGAAAGCTTCTCCGTGCGCGCGATAAAATTTCCGGCGGCGTTATTCACCAGCGTGTCCACGCGCCCCAATTCCTTTTCGGCCGCCTCTACCGCCTTTTCCACCGCGCTGAAATCGCGTATATCCGCGGAGGCATAGGCCGCGCGCGCGCCTTTGGCGCGAATCGCGACAGCGGTTTCTTTCAGCGGCTCTTCGCGCCGCGCCACCAGAAAAATATTCGCGCCCAGTTCAGCGCAGCGCAGCGCCATGCTACGTCCCAGCCCCGTGCCGCCGCCCGTAATCAGAATGGTGCGGCCCTTCAGCAGATCGCTTTGAAACATGGGAAGCCTCCCGGCAATATCAGTATTCATCTCGCATCGCGCCAGCCGCCGCAAGCGCGTTTTTGCGCCCGCCAAAACTCGTGGCAACCGGCGCGTTGCTGTGCTATTCAGTCTTGAGCACTTCTTCCGCATCCGTCTCCGCAGCGCTTGGAGCGAAGGAAAGGAACCCAATGAAAGGTTTTCTGCTGGGACTGATTCTAGGAATACTGATTGTCCCGATCGCAATCTTCTTTTATGTGGAGACCGGGCAATCCCCCGCGGCTGCATCCGATGCTCCCATGCCATTTGAAAAATTCATCGCCCGGGGCGCATTGCAGTCGCGCATCAAGAAGGAGACGCAGGACCGCGAACTTTCCACATTCAACGCGAGCGATCTCGCCGCCGGCGCCGAAGTGTACCGGACGAATTGCGCGTTCTGCCACGGCCTGCCGCTACAGGCGCCATCCGCCGCATCGCAGGGAATGTTTCCCCACGCGCCGCAGCTTTTCACCGCGAAAGAAACGGTTACGGACGATCCAGTGGGCGTCACCTACTGGAAGGTGAAGAACGGCATACGCCTCACGGGCATGCCCGGCTTTCAGAAGGCGCTCACCGATCAGCAAATGTGGCAAGTCGCTGCGCTAATGGCCAGCGCCGACAAGCTGCCGCCGGATGTTCTCAGAAACTTGCTGCCTGCGCCGGCACCGGCAAACTCGACCGCAGCCGCAGCGGGCGCGACGCCTGTTCAGGCGCCTGCGGCCGTAACGCCGCCGACTAGCCCGTCGCAGCCGAAATAGCGCGATAGAGTTGCTACCGCGAGCTATTTCGCCGGCGGCAGAAATTCCTTGGGCAGCGGATTCTCCGGGGTTTCTTCCAGCCAGTAAATCGTGACGACCCACCAGCGCGTGCCGTCGTAGAAAAGCTGAAAACTGTTGATGCCGCGCGCGAAGGGCTGCGCGTCTTTAGCGTCGTGCCGCGATTCGTAGGTGCTGAAGATCTGCATGATGTTGCCGTAGCGCTCGGCCTTTTGCGCAATTTCCCGCTCGGCAAATCCGTTCTTCTGGAAGTAGGTGTCGGCGAACTTGGCGTATTCGTCTGGCGTAATGATGCGCGTGTCGGAGCCGCTACCAGTTTTCTTTGCGACCACCGGAATCAGTCGCGCGCCGGGCACAAACAGCGAACGGAAGCGCTCCCAATCGCGCTGTTGCCCGGCAGGACCGGAGATCACATCGTAAGTTGCAGCTAGTATCGCGTCCGGCGACGCCACATCCGCGGGTTTCGCGGCAGGTTGCGGCGTTGCAGCCTGAGGTTCCGCCGCCGCTGCCGCGCTCGGCTTCTTGGAATCCTCTTGCGCGCGTAAAGGAAAGGCGGCGCTGCTCACCAGAAACACCGCCAGAACAAGAAATCTCAACAGTGACATGCAAATCCCCCTGCGGCTCGCCCGTTGCAAGTCGTTGCCCCACGCCGCGCCGCGCAGCTTAACCCGTAAGCGTCGTGTCCTGCCACCTGGAATTCTTAGACTCTTGTGGAAAGCCAATGAACTGAGGTCTAGTGAACGGGCGGCACAATGGTGTGGCCGCCCGGGGCATTTAGAAATAGATAGGGAATCATGAGTGAAATGAAAACGATCACCGCAGTCGCCACGAGTATCTGTTTGAGCCAGAAAAATGCAGTGCGAGCGCGATAGAAAAGGCTCGCATAGTCAAAATCCAGTTCTTGGTGATGCTTGGAATTCGCTTCAAGCTTTCGGCGCAAACGATCCGTCTCGAGGTATCCGAACATATACTGCATGAAGTCGCAAGCGAGCGAAAGAACCGCGAGAGCCGGTACCCGGAAAATCCATTGCCAGAACACCGGAGCAACGATTTGGAAAACGATGGGCCTTGTGGGTGAGCTGGATCTCTTGTTTATCCGCGGTTCGCGCTGGCTTTCTCGCGCGAAGACTCGCGAGGGCAAGAGCGGGATTGCTGAGCCCCAGCTTCATAGGAGGCTGAATCAAATGAAGGATCGCGGCCAAATCCCGGGTCGTTAAGGCTGCGTTTTTCCTCGGTGGATTGGTACCTTTTTCCTTTGTGCTCTTCGGCATGGCCGTTACCTCCAAAGAGTTCGCGCTCGCTGTGTTAATTGCGCGAACAATACCACAACTCGCTATTTATGGAGGCTAGAATTCTACGTGGAAGCGCAAGCCCGGAACAAATACCGGACCACGCGCCTTGTTGTATCCCGGATTGTTGATGTGCTGGAAATCGCAGGAGGCAAAGAATCCGCGCCACAGGTGCGCGGTGTAGAAACCTTCAACGATTTTTTCCGAGCCGGGCGTGAGCGCGCCATCGCCCAGTATAAACCCCACGCCACCATACCCAAGGTACTGCTCGTGAGCGCCGACAATCTGGTTGGCAACGAAGGCCGCGCCCGCGCGATCGTTCCTGCGCCGCCACTTATCGCCTTTCGTAAAAATCCCCAGTTCGACCGTACGGTCCACTTCCGTGTACGCAAAGGATTCGTTGCGGCCGTCGCTCCATCCCGCTCGTGCGAATACGCCCAGGTTTGCGGGGAGCTCTTGTTCGGCATTCAAGGCGAAGCCATACTTGTGGCGGCCTTGTCTCCTGCTGGAGATAATGCTCGGCGCCGTTCCCACGCCGTCGAGAAAATCCTTGTTGGCTTCTTCGTAGCTCCCCATATTGCCGGTATTCAGGTAGCTGAGAAAGCGCACGACTCCGGCGCGATGCAGCAGCAAATTGCCCGTCGCATCGAACTCCAGGTTTTCGCCGCGCGCCCTCGCAATGTCCGCGTCGAGATTAATCCCGTTGGCTACTTTGGGCATCATCACTACGCCGAAGCGTGCGCTGAACCAGTGATCGTCGTATTCCAAGATCGCGCCGTCGGTGTACCCGCGCGTATTCGCGGCGTAGTCGTATGCCCCGTCGTTGTCCACCGTCCAGTTGAGGAACTGCAGGTGGCTGTCCGTCCCCCAGGTGTTCAGATCGAAGAAATCGACTAGGTCGAATTTTCCGATACGGAACTCGATTCGCCGCGCCGGTAGAGACGTGGCGAGGTGAAACTGGTCGCGGTCCGCTTCGACGCGCTCTCGGCTAA
>Ga0228598_1000050_pt1 | contig 17039 bp, 13 predicted proteins | sample CZU4metagenome_FD_182726 | JGI IMG/M metagenome (GOLD analysis project Ga0228598, IMG submission 182726) | Spruce rhizosphere microbial communities from Bohemian Forest, Czech Republic - CZU4 | ecosystem: Host-associated > Plants > Roots > Rhizosphere | place: Czech Republic: South Bohemian... | reverse complement strand
GCGGGGTGTCGCAACTCTCTGCGTGAGCGGCGGCATGGGCATGGCGCTGGCGATTGAGAATGTGGCATAGAGTATGAAGCGTTGGTTTATACATCTGGCACAAACAGCTGCAACTAAGCAGCTTACTTCGATTTAATTAAACTGCGCACGAAGCCTGCATCTTTTTCCTCCCCTCGACCGTATATCCGTTAGCATGAACGCCGCGGCCTGTTATTTCGTGAATGGCATGGAGTCCGAGACGAGCGCGATCGCCCGTGGTCTTCGCCGTCGCGATCCCGACCTGCTTGATCGTTTAATCGAGCAGTATCAGCACCGTCTGCTGCGCTACTTGATTTATCTGACCAGCAATCGCGAACTCGCTGAGGACATGTTCCAGGAAACCTGGATTCGGGTGCTCGAGCGCGGCCACCAATATGACCCCAAGTACGAATTCAGTACGTGGCTGCTTTCCATCGCACGTCATCTCACAGTGGATTACCTGCGGAAGAAGAAACCAGCGAGCCTGGATGGATTATTGGATGAGGAAGAAGGAGTTTCGTTAGATCCGCCCGACCTTCGGCCTTCGGCTTTGGAACTGATCGCTCAACAAGAACAGGCCGAGCACATCAGCGCCGCATTGGTTGGCATCGCAGCCGAATACCGCGAAGCCATTGTGTTGCGTTTTCAGGAAGGACTGGCGCTGGACGAGATTGCAGCCATCACGGGCGCGCCGCTGGGCACGATTAAATCTCGGCTCTATCGTGGCTTGAATGCTCTGTTGCCTCGGCTGAAAGGAGCGCAAGCTTGAACCGCGACCCGCACCAACAAGCGCGCGAATGGATTTCCTGGGGTTCACAAGGCCTCTCGGATTCTCAGCAAAAATGGTTGCATACGCACCTCGACCAATGCGCATCCTGCCACGACTACGCCCAAGCTGCTGCGCAGTTCGTCCGCTCGTTGCGGTCGGTACCGCTCGCCGCCGATCTATCTCTGGTGCGCTCGACTCAAATGCGAGTCCGTGCACACGCTCAGCAACTGCAGCAAAAGCAAGAACGTCTGTGGCTGGTGTGGATGTCTTGCATTGTGGTCGGTCTTTCCGCTGCCATCACCACGCCAATCTTGTGGCGGGGTTTCGAGTGGGTGGGAGAGTGGGCGCACGTGTCTAGTCCGGTTTGGCAAGTGGGCTTCATGGTTTTTTGGATTTCGCCCGCACTCGCCGCCAGCCTGATTTTTCTGGCCCGTGGGATTCACTTGACCGACACGAACGGAACGTCGTGCGGTTGAGGGTGGGAAATGGAGAACTTATATGCAGTTAAGAAGCGACATACGAACGCAATTTACCGAGGAATTGCGTCTCATTCCCAAATGGGCCTACGCCGTTGCTGTTCTTCTGTTTGTAGGCGTCCAAATCCTCTTCGCCACTTTAATGGCGATCCAGAAAGATACCCCATCGCCCGCAGTCCGCAGCCTTCTTGGTTTTTTTGCCGGAACCATACTCGGCTGCTATTTCTTGCTGATCGTCTACGTTAATCGCGACGCTGCGCGCCGAGGGATGAATCGGGTCCTGTGGACGATCGTTGCGGTTGTGATTACTCACGGCCTTGGCATCATCCTGTATCTAGTTCTGCGACAACCTCTGCTCAGTCGATGCCCGCAATGTGACACGGCGGTGCAAGGCGGATTCAACTATTGCCCAAAATGCAATCATCAATTGCATCCAACCTGTCCCCATTGCCAGCATGCAGTTCAGGGGAATGATGTTTATTGCCCTTATTGCGGAGGAGCCGTCGCGGCTCCGGCGGCCCAACTGTCACCCACACCAACAGAGGCCCGAAGCTAGAAGACGTTGCAAGCTACGTCTCCGTTTTTGGATAGTGTTTCGTCTGGCTGGGTTTCTCTGCCTACTCTGCGGCTGTTCTCAGCGCTCTCGGCGTTTTAAGGTTTTTGCGAGGGCTCGGCAAACATGAATTCTTAAATCGCGGAGGCCGCAAAGAACAGCCGCAGAGTGCGCAGAGAAACGCGATCCGAGACACGGCCCTTTTTCCACCAAGTTGCACTCACGCTGTACGCGCTCCTATACTTCTAAGTAGCCTAACGGAGCCTTAATGTCGCTATCCGCTGTAATCGTGGACGACGAACAACTTGCCCGCGACGAACTCGCCTTCCTTTTGAAGAGTACCGGTGAGGTCGACGTGGTGGCCCAGGGCAAAAACGGGGTCGAGGGCGTGAATCTCATCCGCGAACACAATCCCGACCTGGTTTTCCTCGATGTGCAAATGCCCGGCCTCGACGGCTTTGGCGTCATCAAAAAGCTTCTGGATCGAAAAGTCCTATTGCCGAAGATCGTATTCTCGACCGCCTTCGATCAGTATGCTGTGAAGGCGTTTGAAGTGAATGCGGTCGACTACCTGCTCAAACCTTTTGACAAGAAGCGAGTGGCTCAGTCGGTAGAGCGAGCGCGAGCCAAAATGGCGAACAACGGGCCGTCGTCGGAAAAACTAGACACCCTGATGCGGATGCTGGAATCCCAGAAGCCGCAGACGTCCAAAATCCTGCTGAAGGCTGGCGGACGCTTGTTCCTGGTTAATCAGAAGGACATTTGTTTCGCTTCCATCGAAGATGGCGTTATTAGCGTCGTGACCAGCGGGGCCAGCGGCATGGAAGGACAATCCAACTGCCGTACGCTCGAAGAGCTGCTGGATAGCCTCGATCCTAATCTGTTCTGGCGGGCCCACCGTTCGTACCTGGTAAACATTAACCGGATCAAAGAGGTCGTTCCCTGGTTTAAGAGCTCTTATCAGTTGCGCCTGGACGACAAGAAGCAAACCGAAATCCCGGTCAGCCGCGCCCAGACCAAGCGCCTGCGGGAACTGTTCCGCCTATAAGCTCGTCTTGAGCTGCGCAATTGCTTCGGCGTTATTTCAGATAAGACTTAACCATCGCGATTACTTCGTCAGCGGCCAATGCCTGCCCGGCGCTGGATTTTTTTCCGTTAAGCACATGATTGCGGACGTGTCCCTCCAAAAGCTCAGCCATCAGACTATTCATGGCTCCCCTCGCCGCGCTCATCAACTGCAAGACCTCTGAGCAGTCGCGCTCTTCCGCGAGCGCACGTGCCAGCGCTTCCACTTGACCCTGAATGCGTTTGGCTCTAAGAACGAGCTTTTCTTTGTCCTTGATGGTGTGACTCATTGTGTTATACGATACCCCGTATGGTATCACTTTCTTGTTCGCGTAAGAAATGAACCGTGCCCGGAGAACCTATGAGTATTCCACAACCGATCGCGAAACTCGACTTAAATGCCGCTTCTCCCAATCAAGACGGCCCGGAATTACTTCGGCCAGTGAACCCTCGCGAAACACCGCATGAGCACGACTCCGAATGGATCGAGCTCGTACGGATTGCGTTCGTGGCGTTAGCCGCAGCAGCAGTTTGGTTTCGCGTTTGGGAGCCTTTCCCCCGCATCAGTGTAATCGGCATTTTAGCCACGCTGATCGGCGGATATCCGATATTCAAGGAGGCCTTCGAGAACATCGTCGAGCGAAAAATGACGATGGAACTCTCGATGACTATCGCTCTTCTTTCAGCCTTGGCTATCGGCGAATTCTTTACCGCTTTGGTGATCACTGCCTTCGTGTTAGCGGCGGAAGTCCTAGAGGGCATGACGGTCGGTCGAGGTCGGCGTGCCATCCAAGACTTGCTCGATTTCCTCCCCCGAACTGTCGCCGTCCGACGCAACAACGAAGTGGTTGAAAGACCTGCCGAAAGCCTTCAAGTGGGGGACTCGGTAGTGGTAAAGCCGGGCGGACGCATCCCAGTCGACGGCCACGTATTGAGCGGACGATCCTTTGTCGAGCAGGCCGCCATTACGGGCGAGGCCATGCCAGTCGAGAAAACGGCGGGAAGCGCGGTTTACGCAGGGACCATCAATCAATCGGGAGCGCTGGAAGTAAGAGCGGACAAACTGGGACGCGATACGACCTTCGGGAAGATCATCGAGGCCGTCGAACGCGCCGAGAAATCGCGGGCTCCGATCCAGAAAACGGCCGATCGTCTCGCCGGCTACCTCGTCTACTTCGCCCTCGGCGCCGCAGTTCTAACCTTCGTCATTACTCACAACGTGCGATCAACGATTTCGGTTGTAATCGTCGCCGGAGCCTGCGGCATAGCGGCAGGAACGCCGCTCGCCATCTTGGGAGCGATCGGCCGAGCTGCTCATCACGGCGCGATCATCAAGGGCGGTCTTTACCTGGAAGCACTTGCCGAGGTCGACACTGTGCTGCTCGACAAAACGGGCACATTGACTTTCGGGACTCCTCAGATTCGGGAGGTGGTCTCTGCCGACGGTTTTTCTGAGCGCGAGATTTTGACTGCCGCTGGCATCGCGGAGCGCAAGTCCGAACATCCCCTCGCCAAAGCAATCATTGCGCGCGCGAACCAATTGGGTATACCCGCTGCAGAACCGGACCAGTTCGCCTACACTCCTGGAAAAGGCGTCTCCGCGGTTTACCAAAATGAAGAGATTCTCGTCGGCAGCCGCATGCTCCTTACCGAGCATGGCGTGAAACGAATTTTGCCCGCCAATGGCCACGGCACGGGAGTGTCCGAAGTCTATGTCGCCAGACGCGGAGAGTTGCTGGGTTCTATCCGCATTGCCGATGTCCTGCGTCCCGAAGCAAAAAGCGCGGTCGCCGCGATGCGAGCCATGGGTCTGAAGACGATCTTGCTCAGCGGCGACGCTCAACCAGCCACTAAGTCGGTGGGGCGTGACCTGGGCGTCGATGAAGCTGTGGGAGAGCTCTTGCCGGATCAGAAAGCACAATGGGTCACCAAGCTTCGCGGAAGCAATCACGAGGTTGCGATGGTCGGGGATGGCATCAACGATGCGCCCGCACTGGTGCAGGCGAATGTCGGAGTTGCCATGGGATCGGGCACGGATGTCGCCCGCGAGAGTGCAGACGTCATCTTGATTGGAAGCGATCTCGCAAAATTCGTCGAAGCGTTGCGGATAGCGCGGCGCTGTCGCGGCATCATCATGCAGAATTTCGCCGGCACACTGATCGTGGACAGCATCGGCGTGGGAATGGCGGCTTTTGGGCTTCTGAATCCGTTGCTGGCGGCCTTTATTCATGTCACCTCGGAGCTGGCTTTTATTCTGAATTCCACCAGATTGTTGCCGCGGAATTCCGGAGTCGGGCAGTGAGTTTGGATCTTATGAACGCACACCTGGAATACCCACTTAAAACGAAGCGCCTCGTGATCGGGCAGGTTACGATCTGCCGCGGTTGCTGTTGCGGCAACACCGAGCGGGGACTGCCAGAGGTCCCGGTTGAATGGCTCAAGAGCGAGTGGCGCAAGCGCGGATTGCTAAAGCGAGTCCAGTTGACCATCAGTGGTTGCGTGGGACCCTGCGATGTGCCGAATGTGGTTGTGATTTCGACCGCAACCGGCACGGAGTGGCTCGGGAGCATTGAAAAAATTGAGCAATACCGCAGTTTGCTGGAGTGGGCTGTCCGATGCAGGGACGCAGGCGAGATCGTAGCTCTGCCCTCGGAGTTTCACGATCGTAGAATCAATCCCTTTTTGTTCCTGGGACAATGACAACCTGGTGGTTCTTGCGTGCATCGTAGGACCAAGCCGTGGTATATCTAAACAGTGTGATCGGAATGGGGCTTTCCGTTTGATTTCGTTCGGATACAAATCGAGCAAAGACACGGCGAGGTCGGCTCTGTCTTTGTTGTGTATCCTACTCGTCGCCTTTACCGGCATCGTTCAAGCAGTCCACGTACACACCGACAACTCCAAGTTGCCAAGCCACGAGTGCTCGATCTGTTCCGTGGCCCATGCCGGAGTTCTCATCAGCACGGTATACCGCCCGGTTCCGCTCTTTGTCCGCCGGGTTCTGGTGGCGTCGCCGCAAGTCGAACACAGCTCCCTCGGTTTTGTCTCCTCTCTTCGCATCCGTCCTCCTCCTTCAGCCTAGGGAATTCGCACCCGAAAATTGATTCGGGCTTCTTAGCCCGTTGATCAACCCTGGCTCTCGTTCCTATGGAGGAATTCATGCTGGCTTCTTACAAGAAGTCGCTTTCTGCGGCTTTTGTGGTGGTTTTCTATTTGGCGTCAGGTCTTCACGCCAATGCGCAATCCAACTCTGCATCCCTCAGCGGCGCTGTCCTGGATTCTTCCGGCGCCGTCATTCCCAATGCAACGGTTGAAATTCATAACCCGGTCAGCCATTTTGACCGATCGACCATCACGGATGGCTCCGGACGTTTCAGCTTCGGAAACGTTCCGTTCAATCCCTACCATTTGAGCGTGGCAGCCGCCGGGTTTTCTGCCTACGCACAAGATGTTGACGTTCGCTCCTCTGTGCCTTTGGAAATCAAGATCAACCTGCAGGTAGCGGCATCTTCGGAAACCGTTACCGTGCAGAGCGAAGCTGGAGAAGATTTGCTGGAGAACGATCCGACCTTCCACTCCGATATCGACCGGAACCTGTTCGACAAACTTCCACTGGAAAGCTCTTCGTCATCTCTGAGTTCACTGGTTACTCTTTCGACGCCGGGAATTGCGGCCGATTCCAATGGCCTCTTCCACGGCCTCGGTGACCACGCCGAGAATTCGTTCTCGGTCGACGGCCAGCCAATTACCGATCAGCAGAGTAAAGTCTTCTCCAACCAGATCCCCCTCGATTCGGTGCAATCCCTGGAAGTCATTTCTGGCGCACCTCCCGCGGAATTCGGAGGCAAGACCAGCGTGGTCATTGTAGCGACCACACGCTCGGGCCAGGGCGTTACTAGACCCCATGGCAGCGTGAGCGCTTCATACGGATCATTTGGGTCATCCAACCTGGCAGCCGATCTTGCCTACGGCGGAAAGAACTGGGGCAACTTTATCTCTGTGAACGGTTTGAATAGCGGTCGATTCCTCGATCCGCCGGAATTCGCAGTGCTACACGACAAGGGAAACGAACAAAACGCGTTCGACCGCGTGGATTATCAATTCTCAGCCAACGACTCGATTCATCTCAACTTCGGCTACAGCCGCAGCTGGTTTCAAACTCCGAATTCATTCGACGCTGAAAACGCCACGCCCTGGAGCGGACTCAACGGCGTCCTTCCATCAGTAGAAAACTACGGAGGAATAGCTCCTAACGGCGAAGTCGTTGGTCCGTCCGACCAACGCTCCAAGATTGGAACCTTCAACATCGCCCCCTCCTGGACGCATGTTCTCAATCCGAGTTCCGTGCTTACTTTGGGACTATTCGTGCGCCGCGACGATTACAACTACTATCCCAGCAGCGACCCTTTCGCCGACCTCGGGCCACCGAGTCTGCAGAGACAATCCGTGGGCCAGAACCGAACCCTCACCAACGCCGGAATTCGATCCGACATCTCCTACGCCAAGGGCATAAACAACGTCAAGGCGGGAGTCACCTACGAACAAACATTCCTTAACGAAAATGACAAGCTTGGCATTGTCGATCCGGCTTTCAACGCACCCTGCATCACTGCGTCGCCAGTTACAGCCCTGAACCCTTTCCCGTTCGTTGCCGTGGCGGGTTTCACCGATCCCTCGCAGTGCATCGGCGCCAACCAGCCGAACACAGCCGCGAATCCGAACGCTCCCAACAGTGCTTTGTACCCTAATTTCAATCCCACCCTGCTTCCCTACGACCTAACCCGTGGCGGAGGCCTGTTCACATTCAACGGTCACACTGATGTGAAGGAACTGGCTCTGTATCTGGAAGACAACATCACCAAGGGAAACTGGTCCTTAAACCTTGGCATACGCGGCGATCTCTACAACGGTCTCACGATTGCGCGGCAGGCTGAGCCTCGTGTTGGGATCGCGTACAACGTGAAGAAGACCAACACGATTCTGCGGGTTTCCTATGCCCGCACTCTGGAATCTCCCTTTAACGAAAACTTGATCCTTTCCAGCTTGGGATGCGCCAATCCTGTCTTGGATCCGCTACTTCTCTGCACTTCACCGGTGGCCGATCGCCTGAGTCCCGGCTTCCGCAATGAATTCCACGCCGGAATCGAGCAGGCGTTCGGCAAGTACGTGGTCTTTTCTGGCGAGTGGATTTCCAAGTACACGCACAATGGCTACGATTTCAGCGTGCTCGGCAACACTCCCATTACCTTCCCCATCGAGTGGCACAACTCCAAGATCCCGGGATACGCAGGCCGCGTCAGTGTGCCGAATATCCACGGATTCTCCGCGCTCATGGTCTTCTCCAGCGTGGCTGCGCGATTCTTCCAGCCCCAAATCGGCGGAGCGGGTGCAACGGTCGCGACCGCTGCCGGCCTGCCGTTCCGCATCGACCACGATGAGCATTTCAATCAGACCACCCACCTGCAATACCAGCCCTGGAAGCGCGGCCCGTGGATGGGCTTTAACTGGCGCTATGACAGCGGACTCGTCGCGGGCGCTACTCCATGCTTCGGGAGCCCGGCGAACTTCAACGATTGCCCAGGATCGCTCCTCATCGGCGGCGTGCCGAACGTGAGCATGATCGCTTCCAACGTGGGCGGTGTCCCGCTTTCTGCCGATCAGGAGTCCGCGGCCGGGTTCACCTGCAACGGCATCCGCGCAACTCCCACTTCGCCGCTGCCGTACAATTGCGCCGCCTCGCAGTTCGGATCCTCTCTTATCAAGGTGCCGGCGCCAGGAACCGAGAACGATGACAAGAATCCGCCGCGCATCGCATCGCGGAATCTCTTCGACATCTCCGTCGGCCACGACGATCTTTTCCACGGCGACCGATACAAGTGGAGCCTTCAGCTCACCGCCATTAACATAGCAAACAACTATGTGCTGTATAACTTCCTGTCCACCTTTAGCGGAACCCACTACGTCACGCCACGTACCCTGACTGCGCAGTTAGGGTTTCATTTTTAGGAGAACATCGGTGGGAGATAGACGGCCGGGGAGGGGATCCGGCCGTCTATTCAGGCTGCATCCGTCACTATGCAGCCAGCGCTTCCAGCGCCGTTCGATTGCGGATCACCAGAGTCGAGCCATCGAGGCGAATGAATTCCTTCTTCTTGAGATCGCTCAGTAACCGGGTGACGGTCTCCCGCGAGGAACCAATCATTTGCGCCATCTCTTCATGGGTCAGGCTCGCCCGCACGCGAATTTCAGGAGGCTCGAATTGTTCCCGGATCGGCGTCCAGGAAAGCAGCAATCTCGCCAGCTTGCCCGCGGATGAACGCGCCAGCACCAGATCATGGATGTCCCGGTATGCCGACTGGAACTCCCGGCTCAGCGCCTGCGACGCATGTAGACCGAATTCCCCATTCTTTTCGATCAGCCGCACGAGTGCCTCCCGCTCGACGAAGTTAATCTGGCACGGTCCGGCAGTCTCGGCGGTTAATTCAAAGGGCTCACCCGAAATCACAGCGCTCAGCCCCAGCACTTCCCCGGCTTCGGCGATTTTAAGAATCAGCACCTTGCCGTCACGCGAGGTAGTCGATAGCTTCGCTTTGCCCGAGCACAGCACAAAGGCGCCGCGCGGCGTCTGCCCTTCGACGAACAGAACAGCCCCGCCGGGATACGTGCTCAGATGGCTTGCCGAGCTCAACAACTTTAATACCTCGCTCGAGAGCCCGCAGAACCAGCGATCCTTCCGCAACTTGCAGGTCAGGCAACTCTCCACGATTTCCAGCCCATACGGTGTATTCATTCCATCCACCTTGCTCGGCGTCTGCCCCACGGGGTTGTCGACGCTGAGTGCAGCCGGCTTAGTGACACGAACCCGGGCTCGACGCAAATCTCGAATCAAAAGGCGCGCATGTTCCGTCCTCGCCAGCAACGCGGCCGCAATCCCCCGTGAGCCTTTGTCTTGCGATCGCAGGAATTGAATCAATTCCCAGCCTGCGCTGGCATCCCGCTCCCGGTGCCACAACACGCCGCAGGAAAACAAATACAAGGGATCGACCGATGCGCAGAACGCTTGCGCACGATTGCCCTTCGGCGCCAGTCCGGCCAAGCCCTCCAGTTTTGCTGAATCGGTTTGAACCAGTATCGGAAATGATGGCCTCACTCCGGTTGCGTCGTACCGTTTCTGAGAATTTCTGCCGGATAGTACTGGCTCGACACTTCCCCGACCTCTCGTAGCGCCCAATTGGATGAGCACACAATTCTCCTCTTGTCTCCTCGAATCCTGCGCAAGCTTCCTTGGGGATAGGCGCTGCGCAGCCGTGCCACTCGAATTCTCTCGATCGCATTAGCCCTCGATGTGAATTGAGTAACCCTAATATTCTCGGACCGATGAGAATGCTCGATGGCCCCCTCGCAGCTCACATGCCAAACTCGAATTAGGCCGCAACTGTCAGCAAAGGCTTGGGAAACAAAGATGAGATCGAACTTAGAATGCACCATTCCCGAGGCGATTCTGCCGGGGCTGCGGCAGAATGCCGACATTTCGTCAGGAAAGCACGACGTAGCCTTACCGGTGGGTACTGGGAACTTAGTTTTCGTAGTCTACGCGGGAGATCCCCATCTTCTGCATTCTTGACTGCAGGGTGGTCCGCTTCATCCCCAACCGCGCTGCAGCCCCGTGCAAACCGGAGATCACTCCACCAGTCTCGCGAAGTACGCGAAGGATGTGCTCCCGTTCCAGGCTCTCCAGGCTGGTATCGTGGTGAGCGCCGACATAGGAGGGCCTCAACTCCGATAGAGGAACGTTGAGAACCGTCCCTGCGGAGAGAATCACTGATCTTTCGATAAAGTTTTCCAGCTCTCTCACGTTCCCCGGCCACTCCCAGCGTGCCAACGCATTCATGGTCTCTGTGGGAATGGTTTCGATCTGTTTGTTCATGCGCCGGGAGAACCGTTGCACAAAATAACGTACGAGCAACTCAATATCCCTCCCCCGCTCACGCAAGGGCGGCATGTGTACGGGAAAGACATGCAAGCGATAATAGAGATCGCTACGGAACTCTCGCGCGGCAACGCTCTTCGCCAGATCGCGATTGGTAGCCGCGATCAGGCGTATGTTCACCCGGATCGTCCGGACCCCGCCCAGCCTTTCAAACTCCTGATCCTGCAGCACCCGCAACAGCTTTGGCTGCAGTTCCAGTGGAATGTCTCCCACTTCATCCAGAAACAGAGTCCCCTTGTCGGCCAGTTCTAGACGCCCAATCTTGGCGCTCACAGCACCAGTAAATGCCCCCTTCTCATGTCCGAACAGTTCGCTTTCTAACAGTCCGGTAGGGATCGCGGCACAATTCAACTTGATGAAACTCCCATCTTTCCGCGAGCTCATGCGGTGAATCGCACGAGCGATCAATTCCTTACCAGTTCCCGTTTCGCCCAGGATGAGCACCGTGGCATCGAGCGGCGCCACCGTGTTGACCTGCGCCAGCACGTGCTTAAGAGCCGGGCTTTCGCCTACGATCTCTTCGAAGTTCAGCACCGAGCGGATTTCATCTTGAAGATAGAGCTTTTCCTTTTTCAGTTTGTCCGTCAGTTCCGCGATTTCCCGGTACGCCCGGGCATTATCCAGGGCGATGGCGACCTGGGCAGCCACTTGTTTCAAAAAGCTGATGTTTTGCGCAGCAAACGCGCCGTTCGTTGCGCTGCCCAGGTTCAGGGTTCCCAGCTTGCCCTTGCGAGTGATCAGGGGAATAGAGCAGAACGACTGAATTCCAAGCTCCAGCATTCGAGTCACGATGGGAGAGTCGATCGCGACCAGATCCTCGCGATTGCACACTCTGGTCTCTCCTCGTTGGAATAGCGACCCCGGAGCAAACTCCGTGATCGGCACTACCGTCTCTGGGCTGAGGAGTTCTTCCCCTAGCGGAGAATCCAGCGCATACACTCGCAGCGAGCGGTTGCCCTCCTCATACAGCGCCACGCTCGCATAGTCCTGGTGGCTTACTTTTCGAATGAGATCTGAAATCGCGGGGAACAGTTGCCTCACGTCCAGATTCGACATCAACGTCGTGCTCACTTCCAGCAACACCTCCAGCCGTTGCTTCTCCTCCAGGAAAGCATCCTGCGTCATCACGTTTTCTAACGCCAACGCCACTAGTTCTGCCACTCGCCGCAGAAGCTCTACGTCATCATCGCTGTAGGCGTTTGGACGGAAGCTTCCCAACCCCAGCGCTCCGAATCTTTTTTGCGCGGTGGTTAGCGGCAACTCGCAGTAAGAACGAACTCCTTTTTCTTTGAGAAGATTCACCGCACGCTGAAACCGGGTCTCCTGATGCAGGTCGGGCAACACCACCGGCCGTTGCTTTTCCCACACGAATCCGCAAGCTGATTCTTCCACCGGCAATTCAGCAAGGTCCGAAAGGCGCTCATTGCCTTCCCAGAAATGCACCCGCATCACATTTTTTTGGGGATCGTGCAGACAAAGACTGGCAATTTCAAAAGAGGCCACGTTACGCAACCGCTGCGCTAATTCCGGCAACAGTTCGGGCACGCTGCGATGATGAACCACGAGGTCCGCCATCTGCAGCAAAGCTTCGTAACGCCCGACATCTCCATCTACTTCGAAGCGGCGACTAGGGTCCATTTGCGCGAGTCCAACGTAAGGAAGCCCCCTCGAGCAAACCTTCCCAGCAAAAACCCAAATACAGCTGTGGGAAAATCATAACCCCAAAACCCCGCTACGCAAGCACTTTTATTTTTGAGGATGACACGGTTGGTGCCAGGTTGGCACTTTTCGTGTCAATTAGTGGCCGATTTCTTAGCAGTGGCGTCCCTGCGACTGACTACACTCCCATACGAGATGTCCAGGAATTGGACGAAACCCGCCCTCTTCACCGCTCCAGAGCAGTTATAATTTCTGAGTGGCCCGAGGATGGGGGAGCAAATCGGTTGAGGACCAGCAAGCTCAAGCGCTTTCCACTCGCGGCCCAGCCAAGCCCCCGTTGACTCCCGCGCAAATCGCCATCCAACGTCAACGCCAAAGCCTGCTTTTGTCCCGCCGCCACGTGCTGCAACAACTCGAAGCTGCCCAGAACCCGCGCCACCGCGAAATCCTGCAAAACGCGCTCGCGGACCTGGACTCGCAAATCGCACGACTGGTCTAAGCCGCTCGTGCGCCACGTTTCCCCTCTTGCCTGACGTATAATGAGGAATCCCCCATGAAAGCCTATGTCTATGTTTCGCTGAAGAAGAGCGTTTTGGATCCTCAAGGAAAGACCATCCAGGGTGCGCTCAAGAAGATGGGATACAAGGGCCTGGAGGAAGTGCGCCAGGGCAAGTATTTCGAACTCACGCTCGACGGCGGACTCACCCGTCCCGAAGCGGAAGCGGAAGTTGCGCGCATGGCTCGAGAAGTGCTGACCAATCCGGTCATCGAAGAATTCCGCTTCTCTCTTGAGGAGTAAAAGAAAAGTCATCTGAGAGTGAAAGAAAAACAGACTAAAAGAAAAATGTCATCCTGAGCGCAGCCGATCCTCCGCTTGGCGGAGAATGGGCGAAGTCGAAGGACCCCCAGCGCTGCGGCTTTCGCTCACACAGCACCAGGGAACTCGCACCCAACAGCGCGGTGCGAAGAGTTCATCGGAGCAGTCCATGTGCGGCATTGTTGGATACGTAGGCAAGAAAAGCGTGGTGCCGGTCATCATCGAGGGGTTACGCCGCTTGGAATATCGCGGCTACGACTCCGCCGGAATCGCAGTCTGTGGCAACGGCGATGGTCTGCAGATCCGTCGCGCCGAAGGCAAACTGCGTAATCTCGAAGAAGTCATCCGCCTCAACCCCCTGGATGGAACTTATGGCATCGGCCACACCCGTTGGGCTACCCACGGCCGTCCCACCGAAGAAAATGCTCATCCGCATCGCGACTGCACCGGGCGGATCGTCGTCGTACACAACGGCATCATTGAGAACTACGTCACGCTGAAGAAACAGCTCATCGAAGAAGGCCACAAATTCACCACTGAAACCGATACCGAAGTTATCGCCCACCTGGTGGAAAAATATTTTACCAAGAGCAATGGCACCCGACCCTCGCTCGAAGAAGCCGTGCGCAAGACGATTGGCCAACTAACCGGCGTCTTCGCTCTGGGAGTGATCTCAGCCGACGCCCCCAACACCATCGTCGCTGCCCGCAATGGCCCACCCGCGGTCATCGGCTTGGGCAAGGACGAATACTTCGTCGCCTCCGACGTGCCCGCAATTCTGTTTCACACCCGCGATCTATTTTTCCTCGGCGATGGCGATCTAGCAGTCGTCACGCCCGAAGGCGTAAAAGTCACCGATTTCAACGGAAAAACCGTAACCCGCCAAGTCCAGCACGTCACCTGGGACCCAATTCAAGCAGAAAAAGGTGGCTTCAAGCATTTCATGCTCAAGGAGATCTACGAGCAGCCGCGGGCGGTGCGCGACACGACGCTGGGACGAATTTCGCAGGAGACTGGGCACATCTTCCTCGATGAAATGGAAATCAGCGACGCAGAATTCAATGCCGCGAAGAAGATCAACATCGAGGCTTGCGGCACCAGTTGGCATGCTGGACAGGCGGGCAAGTTCATGATCGAGAGCCTGGCGCGCGTTCCAGTTGAGGTGGATTACGCCAGCGAGTGGCGTTACCGCGATCCCATCGTCGCCCCCGACACGATCACGGTGGTGATTTCACAATCCGGAGAAACCGCAGACACCATCGCGGCCCAGCGCGAAGCCAAGGCCAGAGGATCGAAGACACTGGCCATCTGCAACGTCGTCGGCTCGATGATCACACGCGAAGCTGCGGGAACGATTTATACGCACGCAGGTCCGGAAATTGGCGTGGCGTCTACCAAGGCGTTTACGGCTCAACTCACCGCTCTTTATTTGTTCGCGCTTTATCTGGCGCAAGTGCGCGGCACCATGAATCAAGAGCAAGCCGCAGAGGCGGTTCGTGAACTCACATTGATTCCCGGCAAACTCGAGCACTTACTCACGCACGACCGAGCTTGCGAAGATCTGGCAAAACAGTACGTCCGGGCGCAGGATTTCCTGTTTCTTGGCCGCGGCATTCATTATCCCATCGCTCTCGAAGGCGCGCTGAAGCTGAAGGAAGTTTCCTATATCCACGCGGAAGGCTATCCCGCGGGGGAGATGAAACACGGCCCCAATGCCCTCATCGACGAGAACCTTCCCGTCGTAATTATTGCAACGCGTGACCCGAAGAATGAATTGTCGATGGTGCGCTACGAGAAAACATCGTCGAACTTGAAAGAAGTGAAGGCTCGCTCGGGCATCGTGATCGCGCTGGCCACCGAAGGCGATGAAGAAATAAAGGAAGCCGCCGACCACGTGCTTTACATCCCGCCGGCGCCGGAAGCGCTGTCGCCGATTCTTGAAATCGTTCCGCTGCAACTGCTGGCTTATCACATCGCGGTGCGTCGCGGGTGTGACGTGGATCAGCCGAGAAACCTGGCGAAGTCGGTCACGGTGGAGTAAGAAGGCTTTCGGCTTTCGGCTTTCGGCTCGGGCTTCTCCTAATTGCGCAGGGATAAAATTCCCTGAAATAGCGCTGGTACTGCGATCGGTCGCCGGGTCCTTCGACTGCGTGGACGCTCGCATTCGCGAACGTCCGCTCCGCTCGGGATGACGGAGTGTTTGCTCATACGATGACAGGGTGTTTGCTGATCTAGGGTGGTCGCGTCGTCGGCATACTTTTCGTCATCTACATTAGCGATGCCATTTCAAACTTTCACGGCACGTCTTGTGCACAGCGTCGCGCTTTCTGATCTCACCAAGCATCTTGAATTCGAGATGAATGGCGTACCCCACTTCGGCTTTGTGGCAGGGCAATGGCTCTCGTTCAAAACCAACAAGCCCGACGGCGAAGAGATCATTCGCGCTTACTCGATTGCTTCTCCGCCCAACGGCGACAATAAATTCGCCTTATGCCTCAACCGGGTGCAGGACGGCTTCATGTCCAACTTTCTTTGCGATATGAAGGAGGGCGACGAGATCGGCTGCCAGGGACCGTTCGGCGATTTTATTTTGCGTCCGCCGCTGCGCGATACGATTTTCATCGCCACCGGGACCGGGATTGCGCCTTTTCGTTCGATGCTGCGCTGGCTTTTGAGTTCCAATCCAGACTCGGCGCCAGACGGGCGAGCCAGACATCAGGGCAAACAGCTTTACCTGATTTTCGGCAATCGCACAGAGAAGGACATCTATTATCACGACGAATTTCTGCGATTGGCCAAGAAGCACGCAAACTTTCATTACCTGCCTACTTTGAGCCGCGGCGGGCCCGACTGGCAGGGCCTTCGCGGCTACGTGCAGGAACACGTCTCCGCCATCGTTCAGGGCCGGACCGACATGCATGCCTACATCTGCGGCCTGGACAAGATGGTCAAAGCCAACCGCGAACTGCTGAAGTCGCTGGGCTGGGACCGTAAGTCGATCCTTTATGAGAAATACGACTGAAGAACTGGTAATGCCTCAGTGGGCCAACGAGAACTCAGCCGCGTTGCTCAGAACATTTCCCGCCTCTTTCGATCGTCCCCACACCGAGAATTGAACTGACATGGACAACACGTAAAGTACTGGCGATACCAAGGTCCTATTGTCGGGCTCCAACTCTTCTGGTCTGATGCCTTCACACCGAATCAATCGGAAATCTGCACAGCGAAGGATAAAGGAGCTGAAAAGTGAAAATCCGGGTTAAGCAAGCATCAGCCATGAAGCGCAACAGCAAGCTCACGATTGCGATTACGGCAGCGCTCGCCGTCCTCGCCGCCACGGCCGTTTACGCGCTAGGCCAAGCCAAGGACAAGTATTCGCTGATATCGCCGAGCGGAATCGCGTTCTCCGACTTCCGCGGCTACGAGGACTGGGCGACGGTCTCCTCCGCCCACACCGACGAAGTACTCAAGGTGATCGTCGCCAACCCGGAGATGATCAAGGCGTTCAAGTCCGGCATTCCCGGCAACGGCCAGCCTTTCCCGGATGGCTCCATGATCGTGAAGCTGCAATGGAAGCCGAAGAAAAGCACCGAGGCCCCCTTCGTCGTCGATGTCCCAGACGTCTTTAAGCAGGCTTTCGTTATGGAAAAGGACAGCAAGCGATTTTCTAAAAGCGGCGGCTGGGGATACGC
>Ga0228598_1000049_pt1 | contig 17063 bp, 19 predicted proteins | sample CZU4metagenome_FD_182726 | JGI IMG/M metagenome (GOLD analysis project Ga0228598, IMG submission 182726) | Spruce rhizosphere microbial communities from Bohemian Forest, Czech Republic - CZU4 | ecosystem: Host-associated > Plants > Roots > Rhizosphere | place: Czech Republic: South Bohemian... | reverse complement strand
TTTCATCGCCCGCTCCATCGCGGCCCTCGGGTAAGAGTCCATGCTTCGCATGGTCTCCCATCCTCACCGCCTGCAAAGCGGACATATCACCTGCTATCTCAACCGGACATATCATGTGCTACCGACACGATGCCACTTTGGCCTTGACACCCACAAATCTCGAGGCTAGGCTTCGCTGATCTTTCTCCAAACAAATGTTCACACCACATAGTCTTGGCATTGCGCTCATCATGATGATTACCAGCGCCATCTGCTGGGGTTCGTGGGCCAACACCTACAAGGGCGTCAAGAATTACCGGTTCGAGCTGTTCTATTGGGACTATGCCATTGGCATTTTTCTCATCTCCCTGATCTTAGCTTTCACCATGGGAAGCACGAGCAGCGACGCCAACAGTTTCCTCAACAATGTTCATTCTGCGGACGCTTCAAATATTGTTTCCACCATGGTCGGAGGAGCGATTTTCAATCTTGCCAATCTCTTGCTCGTTGCCGCGATTGATATGGCTGGACTGGCCATCGCGTTTCCGGTTGCCATTGGAATTGCTCTCGTAGTCGGCGTGGTCTTGAGCTACATCTTGCAGCCGATAGGCAACTTCGCGTTGCTCGCCGCCGGAGTGGTTTGCGCGGTCATTGCCGTAATCATGGACGGCAAAGCCTACGGGAGTCTGACCAGAACAGGCCGCTCTACGTCGAAGAAAAGCATTGTGGTGTGCATCGTTTCCGGAGTTTTGATGGGGCTGTGGGCGCCATTCGTAGCCCATGCGATGACCCAGGGCAACGCACTGGGGCCGTACAGCGTTGCTGTGTTCTTGACTCTTGGTGCGTTGCTCTCCTGCTGCATTTGGAACGTTTATTTCATGAGGAAGCCGTTGGTCGGAGAACCGGTGAGTTTCAGCGGATTCTTTCGCGGCCCCGCTTCCGGACACTTTCTTGGGCTGCTTGGCGGCGTGATATGGGGCACGGGAATGGTCTTCAATCTCGTGGCTGCGAACTTCACCGGTGTTGCAATCTCGTATGCGATTGGTCAGTCTGCGCCAATGGTCGCGGCGTTATGGGGAGTGCTGGCATGGAAGGAATTCGCAGGCGCCGGGAATCGCGCCAAGGTCTACCTCGGCCTTATGTTTGTATTCTATTGCATTGCGATTTTACTGGTGGCCAGGGCAAACGGATAACCGGCAAACAACTCTAAAATCACTGCCCATGCTGTCAACTGGCGATAGTCTTGATTTTGAGAATCGGGCTCACATCCAAATGGGTTCGTGACGACTGCAACTCTACGCATCGACGGCAAGAACACTTAAAACTTGTGCTGGCCTCGAAAGCCGCGTGGCCACACTTGTCGCAAACAAAGCACCCGTCCACATGGGGAACCATGGGCCTGAACTGAATCCCGAGGACGCAATAGGGACAACGGATTACTATTTGGGTCATGTCAATCTTGAGTCAGACGGCGAAAGCAAAAACAAGCTGCAGTCAAGCGTCTTGTCACCGCTGCTCTCGCCGTCCGTCAAGAACGAAGTTATCTCTGAAAGGGGTCCATTCGTAATGGCCCACCTGTGCCGCACTCTGGCACGGGAGTGCCACATGACGTTTGTTCTGTTATGCGGATTTCTGCGGAGGTCCGCCGGTTCGGATGTCGCGAAATGCCGCCGGCTGTCGTGGCGAGGGATTTACTTCTTTTTAGCGGCTACTTCAAGGCGAGTGTCAGCCCGCTGCAGGTCGCCGGAGGTTCGCTTGAAATCTTCTTCGGTATTGCATTTTGCGAGGCTTGACTCGGCGCGTTTCTTGGCCTCCTGCGCGCGCCTGGCGTCAATCTCTTCGGCGCGTTCCGCAGTCTCTGCGAGAATGGTCACCTTATCCGGCAGAACCTCTGCAAATCCCCAAGCCACTGACAGGTGGTGAGTGTAATTGTCTTTGCGATAAGTAATCTCGCCGACAGCGAGCTCGGTGATCAGCGGGGCGTGTCCTGGCAGAATGCCAAGATACCCGTCCTTGCCGGGAATCTGCATTTCTTCCGCCACGTCGCGAACAACCATCTTCTCCGGGGTGACGATCTCGAGTTGGAAAGTATCGGCCATAAAATCAGGGCTTCAGGCCTCGGGCTTAAGGTTCCAGGATATGCCTGGCGCCTGAAGCCGAACGCCCGTTTCTACGCTACTGCCTTCAATTTCTCCGCCGCTTCCAGCACTTCGTCGATCTGGCCCTTCATGTAGAACGCCTGTTCTGGAATGTCGTCGTACTTGCCTTCGTTGATTTCCTTGAAACCTTTCACCGTGTCAGCGACTTTCACGTAACGGCCGGAGGCGCCGGTAAATTGCTCGGCCACGTGGAATGGCTGGGAAAGGAATCGTTGAATCTTGCGGGCTCGCGCGACCGTGACTTTTTGATCTTCACTCAATTCGTCGATGCCCAGAATTGCAATGATGTCCTGCAGATCTTTGTAGCTCTGCAGCGTCTTTTTCACTGCTTGCGCGACATCGTAGTGTTCCTGGCCCACGATGCGAGGATCGAGAATGCGGGAAGTCGAAGCCAGGGGATCGACCGCGGGATAAATTCCAATCTCAGTCAAAGCACGGGAAAGCACCGTAGTTGCGTCCAGGTGGGCAAACGTAGTTGCCGGCGCCGGATCAGTCAAGTCATCTGCAGGAACGTAAATCGCTTGCACCGACGTAACCGATCCCTTCTTCGTGGAAGTAATCCGCTCCTGCAATTCGCCCATCTCCGTCGCAAGATTTGGCTGGTAGCCCACGGCGCTGGGCATGCGGCCCAGAAGAGCTGACACTTCGGAGCCGGCCTGGGTGAAGCGGAAGATATTGTCAATAAAAAGGAGCGTGTCGGCACCTTCGACGTCGCGGAAATATTCGGCAACTGTGAGTCCGGTCAGAGCTACACGCAAACGGGCTCCGGGTGGCTCGGTCATCTGGCCATAGATGAGCGCGGCTTTGGAATGCTCGGGATCGCCCGGCTTGATGACACCAGACTCAGTCATTTCCAGCCATAGATCGTTGCCTTCGCGCGTGCGCTCGCCGACGCCCGCGAACACGGAAAATCCGCCGTGCTGCTTGGCGACGTTGTTGATCAGCTCCATGATTACGACGGTCTTGCCAACGCCCGCGCCGCCGAACAACCCGATCTTGCCGCCTTTCAAAAATGGCTGAATGAGATCGATGACCTTCACGCCGGTTTCGAACATCTCGGCGGTCGTTGCTTGTTCGTCGAACAGTGGCGCCGGACGGTGGATTGGCATCGTCTGCGTGTGTGCGATAGGACCGAGTTGGTCGACTGGTTCGCCGATCACATTCATCACGCGTCCGAGCGTACCGCGGCCGACGGGCACGGAAATCGGTCCGCCCTGGTCGATAGCTTTCATGCCGCGCACCATGCCCTCGGTTGCTTCCATGGCGACGCAACGCACGCGGCCTTCGCCCAGATGCTGCTGCACCTCAACGATGACATTGATTGGGAAGGGAACCGTGAAGCCATCGCTCACAATGCGAAGCGCTTGATAAATCGGGGGCATGTTGGCTTCGGCAAACTGCACGTCCACTGCAGGGCCGGCGACTTGAACTACGTGTCCGACATTTTCTGGCATAGATGTTCTTCTCTCTCAGGGACAGCCTTAGCTCCTTATCATTCAGCACTTAGCATTTAGCACTCAGCCCCTGCAGTGCATAACGGGGCCAAATGCTAATTACCAGGTGCTAACTGCTGTCTTAGCCTGCTGCGGCTGCTCCGCTTACAATCTCGATAATCTCTTTCGTGATCTTCGCTTGACGGGCGCGGTTCATGGCCAGCGTAAGGGAATCGATCATGTCGGTCGCGTTGCTGGTGGCTGCGTCCATTGCGGTCATACGCGCGGCGTGTTCTGCCGCCACCGACTCCAGCAGCGCCCGAAATACTTGGATGACAACATATTTCGGCAACAGTGACTGAAACAATTCTTCGGGAGGCTGTTCGTAGATATAGTCAACCGAACCCGTAGCGAACTTTGCGGCAGCCGCATCAGCCTCCCTTGTATCCGCGGGACGCAGGCCAACGCCCGCTCCCTTGGCCGCTTCCAGAGCACGCTCTTTTTCTTTCTGGGTCATTTCTTCGGCCTGGGCAACGCTGACTTGACCGACCTGCTCGATCGGCAGCACCTGCTCGACAATGAGCCGCTGCGAAATGACTGACTTGAATTCATTGAAAAGAACGTAGACGGAATCAACTTCACCCTTGGAATAGCGATCTATGGCGCGCCCCGCCATCTCGGAGACCATGGCATATTCAACTTTGCCGAGCACTCCTACATGCTCACCCACGAGTGTAATTCGCGAGGGTTCCTGAGATTCGGTTGTTCTGGGCTGCGCCACCGGATATCGCCGTCGCAGGAAATCGCGCCCTTTGCGCCCGATGGCTTCGATTTCGACGTTCTTCCCCGCTTTTGATTCCAGAAAGCGCGTCGCCGCTTTCAGAATATTAGTGTTGAAGGCACCAGCCAAACCCTTGTCCCCGGTGACCACGAACAGCAGCACATTCTTTTCCGGACGCTGGGCCAACAGGGGATGCTTCGGCTCTCCCGTCTCCGGATCGTAAATTTCCGCTCGCGACACCAGCGACTTCAGCACGTTGGTCAACATCTGCGCGTAGGGGCGCGCAGCCAGCGCGCGTTCCTGAGCACGACGCAGCTTGGCCGCCGAAACCATTTTCATGGCCTTGGTGATCTGCCGCGTGTTGGTCACGCTGCGGATACGACGCCGAATGTCGAGAATGTTGGCCATATATCGGTCGTTGGTCGTTCGTCATTCGCTTCCGGCTACTAGCTTCTAGCCAAAGGCCAGGAGCTAGTAGCTAGCAGCCTATTTCGCTACCGCTTGCCTCTCCGTCACAAAAGTTTCTTTGCATTCTTTGATTGTCTTAGTCATCTCGGCTTTCAGGTTGTCGTCGAGAACTTTTTTCTCCATGATCGTGCGCAGCACGCCCGGATTGGTAGCGTCCACATATTTGTAGAGCTCGGCTTCGAAGTCGCGGACCTGATCTACCGGGAGATCGTCGAGAAAACCGTTTGTGCCCGCATAGATGATCAGAATTTGCTTGGAGAACGGTAGCGGCGAGAATTGCTTTTGCTTAAGCACTTCGACCAGACGCTGTCCGCGGTTGAGTTGGTTCTGCGTGGCTTTGTCCAGATCACTGCCAAACTGCGCGAAGACCGCGAGTTCGCGATATTGCGCCAGGTCGAGCTTCATACTTCCGGCCACCTGGCGCATGGCCTTGATCTGGGCGCTACCACCCACGCGGCTTACGGAGATGCCTACGTTCACGGCTGGCCGCACGCCGCTATTGAACAGATCGGTTTCCAGAAAGATCTGGCCATCAGTGATCGAAATAACGTTAGTCGGAATGTACGCCGAAACGTCGCCCGCCTGCGTTTCAATAATCGGCAACGCTGTGAGCGAGCCTCCGCCCTTCTTGTCGCTCACTTTGGCCGCACGCTCCAGCAAACGCGAGTGAAGATAAAAGACATCTCCGGGATACGCTTCGCGGCCCGGCGGGCGCCGCAACAACAGCGAGATTTCTCGATACGACGCCGCGTGCTTCGAGAGGTCGTCATAAATGACCAGAGCATGTTTCCCGTTGTCGCGGAAGTACTCGCCCATCGCGCAGGCCGCATAGGGTGAAATGTATTGCATGGGCGCGGGCTCAGACGCCGACGCCGCCACCACGATGGTGTAATCCATGGCGCCGTAGTCGGTCAGGATTTTCACAACCTGCGCGATCGAAGAACGCTTTTGTCCGATGGCGTTGTAAATGCAAATCAGATTGTTTCCCTTGTTGTTAATGATGGTGTCGAGCGCCACCGCGGTTTTGCCGGTTTGACGGTCACCGATGATCAACTCGCGCTGGCCGCGGCCAATCGGAATCATGCTGTCGATGGCTTTCAGTCCAGTAGCCATGGGCTCGCGCACCGGTTGCCGGTCAATGACGCCAGGCGCCAGCCGTTCCAGCGCGATGAACTTGTCGGTGGCAATCGGCCCTTTGTCGTCGATGGGTTGTCCCAGCGAATTCACGACGCGGCCAATCAGAGCGTCGCGACGGGCACGCTCATGATGCGCCCCGTACGCTTGACCTCGTCGCCTTCCTTGATCTCGGTATAGTCGCCAAGAATCACGACGCCGACCTGATCTTCTTCCAGGTTCATGGCAATGCCGGCGATGTCGTGTGGGAAGGCAAGCAACTCACCGGCCATGACCTTGTCGAGGCCGTAGACACGGGCAATACCGTCGCCCAAAGTCACGATAGTGCCAACTTCGTCCACCGCAATCTTGGATTCGTAGTTCTCGATTTGTTGCCGGATCAGCTGTGTGATCTCGTTCGCTTTGATTTGTGCCATAAAGTTAGGTTCAATTGTCTAGCTCGTGACAAGCATTTAGCAATTAGCACTTGGCCACTAAGTTCCACGCGAGACCCCCGCAAAGCGCCTTGGCTAAATGCTGAGTGCTAAGTGCTAAGTGCTTGTTTTATCCTTTCCAACTGTCCTTTCACCGAGCCGTCATAGATCGTGCTGCCGATCTTCACGACGGCGCCGCCGAGGAGCGACTCATCGTACGAGTAGCGCGCCCGAACCTTTTTCCCTGTCAACTTTCCCATCTGGACTTCAAGCGTTTGCCGGTCGGTCTGGTTGAGGTCGTGCGCGCTGGTAATTTCTGCTTCGGTGAATCCCAAGCGCTGATTTAGTTCCCGTTCAAATTGTTTCACGATTGGTTCCAGGAAGCTTATGCGTCGATGATCGATCAGTACCGCGATGAAATTCCTCACGGTCTGTGAGATTCCCTGGCGGGCAACAATTGCATCCAGCACAGCGCGCTTCTGCTCCGCCGTGATCGAAGGTGCTTCCCAAACCTCCCGCAGTTCCTTGCTCTCGGCTACCAATGCAGCGACGGCTTGAGCTTCTCGCAAAGTCTTGTCAGGATCAAGATGCACGTCAAAGACGGCGTCGACGAAGGCGCGTGCATAGGTGTTGGTGACGGAAGCCATCGGTTATGCATCCTTCCGTTTCTCGCCGCCGTTGGCCGAGAGTTGTTGGGCAAAGTTTCGCAATAGGGCCTGATCAGTAGCGGGATCCACGTTGATCTGCTTTTTCGCCAGCGAGACGGCGAGATCGGCTGCGTACGCCTTCAGTTCGCGGCGCGCCGCCTTGGCTGCCATCGCGATTTCTTGTTCGGACGATTCCACGATTTTGCGTGCGTCTTCGGCTGCGGCAGTTTTGATCCTTTGTTCCTCGGCAGCAGCTTCTTTCGCCGCCGAGGCTCGCATTCCGCCAATCTCCACATCGAGCTTGGAAAGTCTTGCGTCAATTTCCGCCAGTCGCCGATTGGCCTCTTCACTGGCCTTGCGCGCTTCTTCCATTGCCTTCTGAATCGAAGCCGTGCGATTGCGGAACAGCCCCGGTAGGTATTTCTTTGAGAACCAGAAGATAGCGGCTGCAACCACCGCAAAATTCAACAGCACGCAGAGCAGGTAAGCGTGCTCCAGATCCAACCCGGTAACCTCAGCCACCCACTGAACCGAGGAAGAGTGTTTGAACTGTGTTGCATCGTCCTCTCCAGCGGCCTCACGACTTTCTTTCACCAATTGTTGGCTCAGCGAATGCCCGTGAGAGCCCTTGCTCGGTTGCTGGTCGGGCTTCACTGCGGAGGATGGTTCCTGCCCGACGGCATGCCCTGCGAAGGCCGACCAACTCAACAGCAACAATGTGGCAACGGCAAAAGTCAGCAGGAACTTCCGCGTTCTCCCGGCGGCCTGCAGATTTTTCCGAGCTAGCTCTGGTCTCATCGGCCACTCCCCGCCGAAGCCGGCGCGGTCCCGGGCCGCAAAACGATTCGGATGATCTCGGCGGCCAGCTTCCCGCTTTCCGCCTGGAGACCAGCTTGCGCTGATGCTTTATCGTTCTCGATGCCCGCTTTCGCCTCTTCAACCTGGGCATGCGCTTTCTTGCGTGCCTCCACCAAGGCTGCCTCGCGCGCCTGCAGTGCCTGCTGACGAAGTGCCTCCTGATTCTTGAAAACCGCCACACGCGCTTCGCGCAGGCGCTGTTCGTACTCCGCAGTTCGCGCCTCGGCGGCTGCGATATCGGCGCGTGCCTTCTCGACAGCACCTTCAGTTTTGCTGCGCCGCTCGGCCAACACCTTCACCAACGGCTTGTGAACAAGCGTTGTGTAGATCGCATACAGCAGCGTCATGAAGACAATGGTCGGTATGGATCCGAGCAGTAATTCCCCTACTTGTTTGAGTGTCTCGTCCATTTTCTGAGTTTGATAAAAACCTTGTGCTTGAAAAAAATCTCTAGCGAAAGAGGGCTTAAGAAACCATCAAACCTAACATCCTGCAAGGCTTAGTGTCAACGCGGATGCTGTCCCAGAACGAGACAAGGCGACGCTGCGGAACGTACTTTTGGACACTTGTCAAGTCTTTTCGTGGAATTTAACAAAGAGTGCTTGACTTCTGGGGCAGCGGGTCTAGCATGGAAGTATCACCTCCGATCCAATTCAGGATCGAATGGGCCGATAGCCAAGGACTGTCACCGCTTCTTGGTTGCCGGCCCATTTAAATTGCGCTGGGCCTACGTTCAGCGTCTTTCGCGCTTGATGGTCTCTGAGAGGGGCTCTCCTTGGATTCTGATAGGCCGGAAGTACGAATCCAAAACAAACTCCCTCACCTTCCTCACCACAGACTCGGGCGCTTCGACTTCCAACTCCACCAACCCATCTTTGTATTTGCGCGAGTAAATCCGGGCTCGCGCTTCAAGCATGGCCAGCGTCTTTCCTTCTTTTTGCGGCACGCGCAAACGAATGCGGCTCAACGCGTCTCCTTGCAGCATCTGGTCAATGCGGTCCAGAAGGGTACTCATTCCGATGTCTTTCGATGCTGACACGTGCACTGTGGTGGCGGCATCGAGCAAACTATCGCGCTGGCGTGGAGGTAGCAAGTCGATCTTGTTCATCACTCGCAAGCGCGGCTTCGCATCAGCCTCGAGTTCCTTCAGCACCTTTTCCACTTGCGCGTCCTGCTCGGCGGAAAGCGGGCTGCTCGCGTCGGAAACTTGCAAAATGAGTTCCGCGCGCTGCACCTCTTCGAGCGTCGCTCGAAAGGCGGAAACCAGCGTGTGCGGCAGGTTGCGAATAAATCCTACAGTGTCAGACAACAGTACCTGGCGGCGCGATGGCAGCGTTACCCCCCGAATCGTCGGATCCAGCGTCGCGAACATTCTGGGCGACTCGAGAACGGCCGCCTGGGTCAGCGCGTTGAACAATGTCGACTTTCCCGCGTTGGTGTAGCCGACCAACGCGATCAATGCCACCGGAACCGACTCGCGGCGCCGGCGCTGTTGCGCGCGAATCCGCCGGACGCTTTCTATTTGTTCCTTAACGTGCCGGATTCGCCGGTAGATTTTCCGCCTGTCGGTCTCCAGTTGGGTTTCACCCGGACCGCGTGTGCCAATGCCGCCGCCGAGTTGCGACATCTCGATTCCGCGGCCTCCCAACCGTGGCAGCATGTACTCGAGCTGTGCGAGTTCCACCTGCAACTGGCCTTCACGGGTGCGGGCATGCTTGGCGAAAATATCGAGGATGAGTTGGGTGCGATCAATCACCCGAATTTTAACGACCTTCTCGATGTTGCGTTGTTGGGATGCAGTCAGGTCATGATCAAACAAGAGAAGGTCGGCCGAGACCGAAGCTGCAGCCCCCGCGATCTCTTCCAGTTTGCCTTTCCCAATGAGCGTGGCCGGGTCGGGTTTGTCGCGATGCTGTAGGAATTCGCCAGCGATTTGGGCGCCGGCGCTGGTTGCCAAAGAGCGCAGTTCGTCCAGCGATTCTTCCGCGCTGAACTCAGGAACCGAAGGAGCTTTGGATGCTCCAGGCACACCACTGGCGCTGTCTCGCGCCGCCTGCGCGCCGCTGGTCAGCAAGTTTTTCGCGTTCTTGGCGGCCGACCCCGTGCGCGAGCGCACACGGTAGTCGATCCCTACCAAAAAAGCGCGCTCCGTCGAACCACGGTCGGAAGCGGTCGAAATCGAGACCCGCCGTGGGCTCTCCGTCTTGCCTGAGACTCTGGACTCTGAACTGCGCAAAGCTTGGCTGCCTTATCCGTCCGTGCCGGACGCGCTGGGTGCCGGACCCTGGTCGGCAGCTGGACTTGGCGGTGCCGGAACCATGGCAGGTTTATCGCCATGGGCGTGGGCCACCCTTCCCATTGCTACCGTCGAAATGGCATGCTTGAAGATCAACTGCTCCTGATTGTTGGTTTCAAGCACGACAGAATACTTGTCAAAGGAACGGATGCGCCCCGTGAGCTTGACGCCACTCAACAGGTAGATGGTGATATTTAATCTTTCTTTGCGGGCGGTGTTGAGGAAGGTGTCCTGAATGTTTTGCGCCGGCTTGTTTTCCATGCCGATCTCCTTAGCTTTCTCAACTGCGAAAGCTTTCTGCAATGCACATGTTCAGTTCCTCAGGCCGTAGACAGACGGCCTCGGGGAACAGGGGGGAAAGCTCGAGATGCGTAAGCGCCCATCCGCTCCGCCGGCGCACCCAAAGCAACTCTCGGTACAATACGGCCTCGCCCGCTACTTTTCAAGCCAGCGCGTTATTTCTGCTTCGGTCGCGCAGGTTGACATAAACCCAACAAAGTGAAAGCATTCGTGCGCCGAAACTAAAGGCGGGAACAAGAAGTCGATTCTCAACCTCGACAGGCGGCCCCTGCCCGAGTTTACGCATGCGAGTATTTGGTCCGGTCCACATGAACTCGCGTGCTGGTGAGGCGCCCCTCGCGGATAGGAGATGAATACAGATGCAATCGATGATTACTTTGGCGGCCTCATGGGTCGCGCCCACCCACACGGGCAAAGAAGCCCTGGCGCTGATTCTGCGCTGGTTTCATTTTATCGCCGGTATTGCCTGGGTCGGATTGCTTTATTTTTTCAACCTTGTGAATGTTCCCTTCATGAAGCAGGTGGACGCGGGCATGAAGCCAAAGGTCTTTCAGTACATGACCCTGCCTGCTCTGAATTGGTTCCGCTGGAGCTCGCTAGTCACGGTTTTCGTCGGCTTCTGGTATTGGGGGGAAATCTACGTTGGAGCAGACGCCAAGCTTATGGGAGTCAGTCCGTTGAGCACTATTGGCCTGTTCCTGCTCATCTGGATTGTCGGTTGGGCGATCCTATTTGCCGTTATCAAGAACGCGCCCACGGGATACGTTCTTGGCGCCATCGTCGCAGTAGTTGCCGTTGCCGGGGCATGGCTGTTTGTGAATTACACGCCGGTGGGTCAGGACGATAACCACGTGCTCTCAATCGGTGTTGGCGGCGGATACGGAATCATTATGTTGTTCAATGTCTGGGGCATTATCTGGCCCAATCAAAAGAAAATCATTCGCGGGACTCTGGCGGGAACGCCGCCGGCCAATGCCGCTGTCCTGGCCCGACAGGCGTTCCTGGCATCGCGAACCAATTTCTTTCTATCGGTACCGCTGCTGTTCTTCATGGCCACCAGTTCGCACTACGGGATTTTCGGTCGGTAGACGCTGGTAGAGACATAGCTTGCTATGTCTCCCTCGCGCTGTGCCAGAATGAAGGGTGGAGTCAGAAAAGTATCTGCGAGGAATTACTTTATTCAATCAAGCTGAATTCTTTGACGCTCACGAACACCTCGAAGACGTCTGGCGCGCCGCCGCTCCCGAGAACAAAAAGTTTCTTCAAGGAATGATTCAGGTCGCCGTAGCTTTCCATCACTACTCGACCGGAAACCGGGTAGGGATGAGGTCCGTGCTTGAGCGGGCCATAAGAAATCTCTCCCAGCCAGCGGGAAGCTTTGGGATAATTCAGTTAACGCCTCTGCTTCAATCGCTCGGCCAATGGCGCGAAGCCCTGGATAACAAAACGCCGCTTCCGGCGCTGCCGCGCATTTGCCTTCAATCTACTGAAGGCTGATAGCTGACAGCTTTCCGCGAAGTGTTAGAATCGCTCTTTCCCGTGACCCAATCCTCCACTGCAAAGCCGCGCGCGACCCAATCTCCCGCGAGAAAGTTTGATCCCATCCCTTTACTGGATCTGCATCGGCAATACCAGCAGATTCGCGGAGAAGTGTTGACCGCTGTTGAGCGGGTCTGCGCCTCGCAGCAATTCATCTTGGGTGCCGAAGTTGAAGCTCTGGAAAGCGAAATCACGGCCTTCACCGGCGCCAGCGCCGCCGTCGGCTGCGCGTCGGGGACGGATGCGCTCTGGCTTGCGTTGGTGGCTGCCGGGGTCCAAGCCGGCGACGCGGTCATTACTACGGCCTTCAGTTTCTTCGCCTCGGCTAGCGCGGTCGTGCGGGCCGGAGCAAGGCCAGTGTTTGTCGATGTAGATCCGGACACGCTGAATGTGAATCCGGGACTGGTCAAAGCTCGCCTTCGAGCGGGAGGCTCGTACAAAATCCGGGCGCTGCTGCCAGTGCATCTTTACGGGCAGTGCGCTGACATGGACGCGCTGCAACAAATCGGCGATGAATTCCATCTGCCTATCATCGAAGATGCGGCGCAGGCCATTGGAGCAAAATGGCGAGGCCGTAAAGCTGGATCATTCGGAGCGGCTGCGGCGTTCAGTTTTTATCCCACCAAGAACCTGAGCGCGTACGGCGACGCGGGACTGGTGACCACGAGTGATTTGAATTTGGCTGAGCACATGCGGGAACTGCGCAATCACGGCAGTTCGCGACGCTACCATCACGAAGAGATCGGCTGGAACTGCCGCTTGGACGCGATCCAGGCCGCGATTCTCCGAGTAAAGTTGGCGCATATCGAAGCTTGGAACCAGCAGCGCCGCCGACGCGCTGCAACTTACGATCGTTTGCTGATTAAAGCAGGGCTTGCGTCGAATACGAGTGACTCGCGAGTAAGGCCGCTGCAGACTTCGCCACATGCATTTCACGTCTGTCATCAATACGTGATCCGGGTCGCTCGCCGCGATGAACTGCGCAAGTTTCTTAGCGAAAGAAAGATCGGTACCGAGATTTACTATCCCATCCCGCTGCATCTGCAACCGTGTTTTGCATATTTGGGCTACAGCGCGGGAGACTTGCCGGAATCAGAACGGGCGGCGTCCGAAGTGCTGGCCCTCCCCATGTTTCCGGACCTGACGGAAGCAGAGCAAGAATGCGTGGTGGAGAGTATCGCGGAGTTTTATTCCTAAACCTCGAGCGCAGATTTCGTCGCTTTTTCCCAAATCGGGTCGGAGTTTACTTTCTAGTACCGGTACCCCCCTCCCCCCTTATTGAGTGCAAAATCAAGAAAACAAACGATCTGATTTGCGACTACCTGGTAGATCTTTGAGTTTGCAGGACTTACGGGCAAAATCTAGAGAACATGGGAGTTATGTTCGGGCGCCAGGGGTTTGGTGTCCCACTTTGGAACTCGAATTGTCAAAGATCGGACATTATCCTGTAGATAATATCTCTGGCAAAAGATTATCTGAGTATGAGCGTGGAGTCAATGAAAATACGCGTTGGGAATACGAGTCATGTATTTCGGGACGCGATTTTTCCGACTCGAGGCAAAAACCCTCCTTCATTCGATGGCAGTTATCGCAGCGCTGAAGCACTGCGCCACCCAAAATCGGAGTTTCTCGCGAGACTCCGAAGCTCTGCCCATCCAACGACTAAGCAGACGGTCCGCTGAGCTTAACTGACCACAATAGTAATGATTGTTCAATCACGTGCCACTAGCGATGCCGCGTCTTTTTCCTTGGTGTGGAAACTTCCTTCGTTTCTCCGGGGGCGAGGACGCGACGCACGATTGGGGTATTCATTTTGTACTTTCGCTGGCTCATTTTGCCGTTGTCGTCTTTTACCTGCAACACGAATACAGGCAGAGTGCCTTCTTTGTCGAAATTTTCCTGCGAAATGGTCACCGGCAAGAACCCATTCAGATTGTGCTCGCGATAGGCAGTTTCATAGCGATGCTTCCTGACGTTCCAGGTGAAGACGCGGATTTGGTTGTAGTCGAAGGGTAGGCCATCCTTAGGCTCGGTGAGCACGACCAGATATTGAGGAACTTTTTTGTCTCCGTCGGCGACTTGATTCAATACAAAAAAGGCCACGATGCGCTGGCCTTCTGCATACTCTGCAATCTCAAGAGGCACATCGAGGTCGACGAATCGCGCCAGCACCCAACCCACGCGCCCGTCGGGATCGCGGATAAGCCACCAATCTTCCATCGGGGGCGACACCGGCTTGGCCGATTCGTTCTTTGGACTCGCCAGCTTAGCCATCCCGCCCGGTACAGTTTTTTCGGCAGTGGCGCGTTGCAGGATGGAAACTTTCGATCCCTGGTTCAGTTGATAAAGATGTTCGGTTTCGCGGCCGGGGTCGAGGTGGATGTTCGTGTCGTTGCGCGTCGTACCCGTGGCTTGCACGGGATCGCTTTGCGCTTGTTGGGACAGCTTCTGAAAACCGTCATAAACTTGCTGTGGTACCAGCGCACGCTGCTCGATCCAGCCTTCCACTCCGCTCGCTGTTCGAACCCTCGCAAAATGGTGTTCGCGTTCGAGTATCTGAACCCGATCTCCATTTTTCACCGTGCCCGTCTTGCTGAAGACGGCGGACACGCGGTCGCGAAGAATCGCCTGTGGGGCAGAGACGTAAGCGATCTCTTGCACCCGACTGCGCCCACGGCAACCCGAGAGCAGGAATAAAAGCACCAGGAAGGGCAGATACCGCAGAGGTCGCCAATGAGTTTTCACGAAGACCACAAAACAATATAGCGCAGCGCTTGCGGCAAAATCTTAAATCGCAGAAGACACTGAGAAATTCCGCAGAGGGCGCGAAAGTACTTCATGTCCCTCAGTCGCCGAAGCTAATCCCGATTGAGCGTGCGGTGTTCACGATTTGCCCATGAGGGTCGACGGTTTTCAATTGGCCAACGGCGTGGGCGATATCGACGGCTTCGATTTGAGTATTGTGCAGGCAAACCATCTTGCCGAACCCTCCCTCGGCAATCAGATCGACTGCGGCCACGCCGAAACGAGTGGCCAGGATGCGATCGAACGGAGTCGGCGAACCGCCGCGCTGGATGTGGCCCAGCACGCTGACCCGCACGTCCTTCTTTGCTCCCCTGGAAACAGCATCGCCAATTCGATTGCCGACTGAGCCGGTCCGTCGATGTTCCTGCCATTCCACGGGCACCTTAGCTCCCTCCGCTACCACGATAATGGTAAAACGCTTTTCGAAGGATTCGCGAAGGGCTACGTGGTCACAGATTCTTTGAATGCTGAACGGAATCTCAGGAATCAGGATAACGTGCGCGCCCCCGGCAATCCCAGCTTGCAGCGCGATCCAGCCTGCGTCTCGTCCCATGACCTCGACGACCATGATGCGATGGTGCGACTCGGCCGTAGTGTGAATTTTGTCAACGGCGTCGGTTGCGGTCACTAGCGCCGTATCAAAACCGAAAGTGACCTCGGTGGCGGAAAGGTCGTTGTCGATGGTCTTGGGCACGCCTACGATATTCATGCCCTTCTTGAAAAGGTCCAGGGCGATTTTCTGCGAACCGTCGCCACCAATGCTGATGATTGCGTCAATCCCCAACTGATGCGAGTTGGCGATGACTTGATCGGAAATATCGCGGATGACTTCGACGCCATTCTCGATGGTGCAGTAGTGGAAGGGATTGCCGCGATTCGTGGTTCCGAGAATGGTGCCGCCGCGGGGCAGAATCCCGCTGACGTCATGGAGCGTCAGTGGCCGCGATTTTTCCGGCCAGATCAGGCCATCGAAGCCATCGGGAATGCCAACGACCTGCCAGTGGTACTTGAGAATGGCACACTTGACAGCTGCGCGAATGACCGCATTCAGGCCGGGAGCGTCGCCGCCTCCGGTACAAATGCCGATACAGCGGATGTCAGACATGATGAATGTCGGTCCGTAAGAGGAATTCTGATGCGGAGTTGGCTGATTCTATTTCGGCCAACGCTCGATAATACCCCTTCGGGCCACAAACCGGAGGTTACGAGCGATCATGGCGACCCCTAGGTAATCCTTTACATGTGTTTTGAAATAAGCTAGACTGATCTAGCTTAAATTATGGACGCAAATCATGCTGAAGATTGGGGCTTTTGAAGCCAAGAATACATTCGGCACCTTGCTTGATCGTGTGCAGCGAGGCGAGGAGATCGTGATCACTCGGCACGGCCAGCCCATTGCCCGTCTGGTCCCCCATGCAGCCCGAATTGACCAGAGCCAGACTCAAGCCGTCCTGCAGCGCATTCGTGATCGAGCCCGCGATGTGCAATGCGCCAAGTTCGATTGGGACTCATTGAAAGAGTTACGCGACCAGGGGCGGCCGTGAGCCTGGTCCTCGATAGTTCGGTTACGCTGGCATGGCTATACAGCGATGAAACCACCGAAGCGGTCCGCCAAGTGTTCGATCAGCTCAGCGAGAGTGGCGCGTGGGTCCCTGGTCTCTGGCGGTTGGAAGTAGGCAATATTCTGGAAATGGGTGTGAGGCGCGGCCGGCACGACACTCGCTTTCGAGACAGCACTCTCGCTGATCTTGCCCTGTTGCCAATTCAGACCGATTCCGAGACTGACCGCCAGGCGTGGGGCGCGACCGCGCGCCTAGCTGGACGCCATCGGCTCACACTCTATGATGCGGCTTATCTGGAACTGGCGTTGCGCCGGGAGTTGCCCTTGGCCACACTTGATCGTGACTTGCAGACCGCAGCAAGGGCTGAGGATGCTCAACTGCTGGGTGTTTGACCCGCCCCGGTACAAATGCCGATGCAGCGGATGTCAGACATTGTGGCGCGTTTATTAATTCACTGTGAGCGTTGCTGTTGCAGTTAACGTCGTCGTGCTGGTATATGTTGCCTGAATCGTAACTGACTCGGACACCGTGTCCGTGAACGTCACCCCTACCCCAGTAGTCGATGGGACATTGATCGTGACAGTCGAAGAAGTTGTGGTCCAGGTCGCGGTGGGCGAAACATCCACCGGGGTGTTGTCTCCAGCCACGGTTGCAAAAGCGAAGTAAGCAGGTGAAGGCACATTGACCGC
>Ga0228598_1000048_pt1 | contig 17161 bp, 19 predicted proteins | sample CZU4metagenome_FD_182726 | JGI IMG/M metagenome (GOLD analysis project Ga0228598, IMG submission 182726) | Spruce rhizosphere microbial communities from Bohemian Forest, Czech Republic - CZU4 | ecosystem: Host-associated > Plants > Roots > Rhizosphere | place: Czech Republic: South Bohemian... | reverse complement strand
GCCCAAATACGGACTGGCGTAAACGTTGACATTTTCAAAGGTGAGGTCGTTGCTGCCGCCGGTTTGTATCGCGTTTTTCCACGGACTCCAGCCAAAATGGCGAACTAAAACGACGTCACCGACTTCAATGTAGTTGTTCCAATAGGGGACTTCGAAAGTGTTATTGCCCACATAGGTGGTGCCCCTGTTGGTTACATATTCCTCCTTGTCATAATTCTTGAGCGCTAAATGCGGGTTCCGCGGGTCGGTCTTGGCATCCCAGGGGGAAAGGGCGATGATTTGCGTGTTCGCATCGACCGTGTACGGCGCGCCGATCTGGACTCTCATCGTATGAGGATTGGTCTTTTTGTCGATGGAAACAATCGTCCCGATTGAGGCCATCAATGTGTGGGGCCAATCAATATTGAATCCCTTAAGAATGACACGCTGAGAGTTTGAGATGGTCACGCCGGCGGACTGAGGCGAAGCGAAATTGAGCGTCGAGCCTTGTCCATCAATGACTAAATCTTTCGCTCCTTTAATCGTCAAGTGGCTTTCACCCGAGGTTGCTGGCGTTACAAACTCATACACATCTTTAGGAAAAATCACCGCTGCGTAGCCACCCGAGATCGCCTCGCTGATGGCGCTGGCAAAATATTCATTCGCTGTTTGGCCCGAGGTAGGAGGGGGCAGTTTCAAAATCTTGGACGGCTGGGCTGGAGCCGGTGCTTTCACCAGGACTCGAACTTCGCTCCCATCGGGAATTTGAATCGGTTCGACGAAGTCGCCAGCTGCAGCCGATTCGGCATTGGATCGTGGGATGTACTGCGAGAAAAGTCGACCGTAGGCATCAATCGTTTTCACGAGGCTCGGGTCATAATAGGACAGCGTGTTCGGCGAGCCGTTTCCCGCCGCTATTATTTGGCATCCAAGAATGCAGGCTACTGCGATGATTCCGCTAAACGCGGCAATGGTTTTGTTTCTAAATCCCATCATTGATCGCCTCGATCCCTACTTCCCGCCACGCTACGGATATCATCCCGCATCTTAACGGCCCTAGAGCAAGTTCTCCGTCTTTTTTGGCAACGCCGCGCGGCGGCGGAAGCCACGAATTCAACTCGACGTTGAGACCAATGCGCGCATCATAGGGTGGTTTTGAAGCGCCAAAAGACTTGGCAACTCGCATTCCAGTGCCGAAGGCGCCTGCTCGATGCGGAGAAATGGCAGCCTACGACCTACGCTGGCCCAGGGCGAAACCGCACTGCTTTCTTTTGCGCGTCACTTCGCGATTCCGCGAAGTGTGCATCATGACACTGTCTCACTTTGGGGGTTCCCTCCAACGATTTCCGCGACAGCGTGCACCGTCCGCTTTTGGTTATTCCGTCGCGGCGAGCGACATCGGCGCGCGGGCCGACCGAACCGGCGCGGGCGCGGGTCGCAACAGCAGCCAGAGCGCGAGGAGGTGTGTCAGGAAAAGCGCTGGTACATACAAAATTAGGATCGCGTAACCGGCCCCGAGCTGCCCGGCCACTGACGGAAGGTCCATGCGGACAGCGCGAAGCGTACCCATGAGGAGGTCGGCCAGGCCGACCAGATTGAACGCCCAGACCAGCGGCCAGAAAAGGAAGCGCACGCGCACCGTCAGCAGCGCGAGGATTGCGAGCAAAGCGGTGGCAAGGTCCCAGTAAGCCGCCGGTGCAGCGAAGCCCGCCGGCAGGTTCGGTCCGACAAACCCGGGCAGCAAGAAGACCAAGCCAAAGAAGCGGAAACTGTGAAACGTGGCGATAGCGCGATGCGCCTCGACGCGATCCATCGCCCTCAGCCGCGGCCAGATGTAAGCCGCGATGCAGAGCGCCCAAGTGAGATAGCCCAGCGCCATGTCGATCCTGAAGATGTTCTTCGCCAGCATGTCCAACCTCCTTGCCATCGGCGAACGCCTTACTCGGCATCCGCCTCTCGTTACGAGTCGCTAGTTCTATAGATGATACTCATCATCTAATGTCGCAAAAAAATTTACCTTGCCTTCTGGTCCGCAAAAGCGCTTATGTAGAAACGTCTGGCCACTGCAAGGGTCTCTTTGCGTGCGGCCGGGTCAGTCATGGCGCGAGCGGTCATCAGAACGCCGGCCATTCCCGGAAAAAGTACCATGAACTGGCGCCTCTTCTCGGCATCGTCATTGCCAGGAAGAAAAGGCAGCAAACGTTCTCTGTACCACTTCATAGCGGCGTTAATCCTCGCCCGGACCGCAGGAGGTTGGCGGGCTATTTCGGCAGCGAGTGTGGAAAGGACGCACCCGCCCCCCGGATCTTCGAGATGTTCCAGACTGAGATAACGCTCAATGATCGCGCGTAGTTGCTCCCCTTGAGGAGCCTTTGCTGCCGCCGCTAGCATTCTGTCCGCCGCCTCTTGAAAGCCTCTAGCGATCGCATCCACGTAGAGGTCTTCTTTGCTCTGGAAATGCCGGTAGAAACCGCCGTGCGTCAGCCCTACGTTCTTCATCAACCGAGCTACGCCCTGTCCCTCCGAGCCATGCTCGCGGAACGACCGCGCAGCAGCGTCGATAATCTTTTCGTGTGTTTCCGCTTTCTGTTCGACCGGGTATTTCATAGCCGAAAGATTACATCCGTAATCTTACAAAGGCAAGAAGAAGTTTTCACCAAAACTACGTTTGTCAATTCGGATTATTGCAGAGTATCCCGAAACGGCTGAAGCGAAAAAACTTTTGCTCGCGGAGGCCCGATTTGAAACAACGACCATCGGCCGCTCAGTAGCGCCCATGCTCACCAGGCAAGTACAACTTGGTCACAGCGAGATGTCCACGACGCTAGAGTTCTACACGGTGCCGATTCCCGCGCACTTGCGGGAAGCAGTCGAAAACCTTTCGCAATGGGTGACAAATGGTGACGAGTTTGGCCAAATTGCGGAGGGAGTTCCTACCACTATTCAATAGAACCAAGGGGATAGATGGTAGGCCCGGGCGGGCTCGAACCGCAGACCTCCACCGTGTCAATTCTGTGGTCAGAAAGCTAAATCCCTTTGCCTGTCTTGCTTTTCCGGTTCTGACGGGCTGCCAAAGGGCGCGCAAGCGGCTAGTTTTGGTGACGAATTGGTGACGAGCGCTGCGACGGGAAAGACACGGCAAGCGCAACCGGGATCGACCCCGTGACCTCCTGTTGGCAAGGCACGAGACTCGACTCCATCCATTCGTGGCAGCGAACAACGTTTCCAACAGTTCGGGGAATCTGTTTCTCGCTCGAAGCTCACTCCCATGTGTTGAAAACGATGGACTCGTGCGCGATCGGTGCACAAGCGACGTTGCCCACTCTCGCGCGTCGCTAGCTGCGTGTCTGTCCTTTGCGCATGGCCCGATTGGGGAACGGCGCGACGATCGTTCTCGGCGAAGGATCGCGCAAATCACTGCACCAGTGCGTCAAATACTCCTGTCTCTACTTTTCCAGCGCGCTTCACTTGCACGAAAATCCGATAGTTTCCTGGCTTCGGGAAACCGTACGGGAAACTCACCTCCGCAGGCAATGTGCCGGACGCCGGGGCCATGGCCATCGCACCCGGCATCGAGGACGTATCGCCCATAAGGCCGGCTTGAGCCATCTCCAGAGAAGCCATCGGTACCGAACCGGCCGGGTGCACGTGCGCAAATACGCTCAAGTCTGATCGCACGAATTCTGCGTGGCCCATCATGCCCATGTAGGGTTCGAGGTCGCGCGCTGGACCTCCGTCCTTGTCTACGACGATAAACTTGAAATCCATGGCTGCATTCGCCTTCAGCGGACGCGGCCCGCGCTCCCAAATCATCCGCCCGCCGTCTGACAGCTGCGAAATACTGCTCGCTTGCACCGGCGCGATCGCCTCACCCGACCAGGCCGAGTCGTCACCGCGTAGAGCGTTGCCATGTATTTGCGGCAGATCGAGGGTCCCGACCAGCGTCCAGGGAAATCCCCGCGCATCCACCACGTCCGCGAAGACCTGATAATGGCCGGCCGGCATTGTCGGCAAATCGTCCACAAACGCGCCGCCCTCGGCAAGAGTTGGATGAAGATGCCACATCCGGTTCAACCCAGGTAGTTCGATCAGAAACAAATGCATCAGGTGATTGTGATCGGGAACTACCTCGCCCATATTGATTCTCTCTGACCACTTGGGATCTTGCCCTTTCGCCCGAAGAATGAGGCGGCTCCCGTTTTCCAGTGTGGTTACCGCTGTCGGCGGCTTGTAGAAAGCTACGCGGCTCTGGTAGCTGTCGTCCTCTAGCTTCCACCAGGATTTCCCAAGATAAGCAAGGCCGGCCACCAAAATGATCGTCACCACCGTCACGATCTTGGCCCCGCGCGCGTGGGAGGGACCAGGAACCGCACCGCGCTCCAGGCTAGCTTCGCGCGCCCCCGCGCGCGCAATGGAAACGACTCCAATTCCGAGCAGCAGCATCATTACCACCAGCAGTCCAGCGAGCGGTTTTCCCATCGGGAACGTGCGCTGCGCAAACGAAGCCACAGGCACTGAAAGCTCCCCTTGGCCTTTCGTCCCATCCGCAATGACGCGGACCTGTAGCGCGCCGGACTCCATCATCCAAAGACTGCCGGTAAAGAATTGCGGATCGTCCTTGGAAGCCACGGCTCGATCAGGTGTGGGTGGGAGATTCGAGCCCGGCCCGCTCAGCCGCAAAGGAACGATTTCGACCGCATTCAGCTCGCCGCTTTCGCAGCGCACTTCGATCTCGGCCACACCCGGCACCACTTGCGGCATCCGTACCGTGACAAAGAGGTGATATGGGCCCGCATCACCCTCGTAATAGACATCCGCGCTGCCCACGTGCGCCACCGCAGGAATTGCAGCGCTGAGCGACAAAACCACCAATAGGAATAGCCGTCTCCTGAATTCCTTTTTCATCGACGGATCCGCCGCATCCATTCACCCCAGGCCATCCCGATTCGGATCATCAAGATCCCGACGCCTAGCGCAATCGCCAGGCGCACCCAGAATTCGCCGGCCGTGTGTTCGGTGTGAATGAAAACGTTGCGCACCCAGGGAGATGTGGACGGCACAAAATAGGGATAATTCGTGGTTTCGAAGATTCTATTCCGTGACTCGGGAGACATCAGAAAGTTCGCGAAAGGCCACTGCACGGCGATGAAGCTAACCAGAAACGCAGCACCCAGAGTGGCAGCCTGCCTCCACCGGCTCCACCCCGCCGTGCGCCGCCGCAACAGATCGAAAACGATTGCCGGAACGATCAACAACATCGGGAAATCCGGCGGAATCAGATGCGTCACGTGCTGATACACCGGTCCCAGCTTCGGCTCAGCCGGGATCAGCGGAAAGATCCATGTAAAACAGAGATGCATCGCCGTGTACATGACCGTCATGATAGTCGCCGCCCAGCGGTGTCCTGAAATCCAGGATACGGTTGCCATCCAGATCGGTGCTGCGATCATCATTACCAGATAAAACTTCGCCCCGTGCATGAACACGCGGTTAGTCAGTTCCTGCACGATCCCCACCGTCATTCCCATCAGAAAAACCACGGTGAGAAATAGAATGCGTTCCAGCCGCTGGCGATATACTCCTTGCGCGCGGTTCATCTCTGCGAGAACCATCACCAGTGTGCCCAATCGGATTCCGATCATTCCCAGCGCCAGAAGTACGTGCGGCGGGCTCAGAATTTTTACATCCAGCCCGTAGGAGTTGTGCCACCAATTATCGAACGGCGCCGAAGCGATCATGGCCACCCCACCCCAGGCGCAGATGAACGCACCGAGCGGACCTCGGAAGCCCCACATCGAAATCGAGACATCACGTAGCGCTGATTTTTTCTCGAACGTCGTGGAAAGAATCAGGTACCCGCAGGAAATCCCGGCCAGCACTCCGGACAAATAAATCAGCATATGCGCCGGAGTCCAGAACGTGTCGCGCCCGACGCTTTCATGCCAAGAAATATCCCACGCGCTTCCAATGACCGCCGACAGCACCGACACCACGCAACACCATATGTACCAGGGAATTGAGGCTGCTTCGGCGTAGGCTCGCTCGGCGGTCCGAGCTGGTGCGGGCGGTTCGAGTGAAATTGTTCCTGCCATTTGTATCACTCCAATAGCATCAGTTTACACCAGGACCGAAATTGCGGTTTTACGGAGGCACTTCTAGCGCTGCTATGGCCTCCTTCTTGCGCGAGTATGCGCAGGATTGGATGCTGATCGAAGGCATCGCATCGCGCGTGAAAGACGCGATCCGTGAGGTCTATTCGGACGATGATGATGGGCTATGTTCTGCAATCGCGAAAGTTACCGACTCGGGCGCCGGCGTCCGTAAGAGGCTTCTCGGGGCGATCCGAGCATACCTTGCGAAAGCGAGAATTAGCCTCCTGCCTGGGGAACTGACCTGGATGCGCTTGCCGAGGCTGGGAAGAAGAAGCTTGGACCACAAGAGCGGAGTCAAGACTTTGAAGATTTGACATTCGGTGAATTCACAAGCCTTTTGTTGCGCCACGCACGTGCTCCGAGGCTTTCGCTGTCCAAGATGTTTCCGAGCCCCAAAGACTCAAGGCCATCATGCCGGAACACCAGGCCGGGATGTGGTCGTTTTTTCATAGGCATAGTTCCGTGCTCCCAATCTTCTATGCTCAACGTAAGGTAACAATTATCACTTGTCAGGACGGCGGAAGTTGCGTGGATTTTCAAAGGGCTAGCAGTGCCGTTGACAGAATATGGTGAAATCACTATAATACCCGAATGACCGAGGAGCCGCCTCTCAAGCCGGTTGTCTGGGTAGGGTCGAGTCGCAAAGATTTGCGGACGTTTCCTGATCCTGTCCAGAGTCACATGGGCTACGCGGTTTACGTTGCACAGAGAGGTGGCAAGCACCGCGACACGAAGGTGCTGAGCGGTTTTGGTGGGGCAGGGGTGCTGGAAGTGGTGAAGGATTTTCGTGGCGACACCTTCCGCGCCGTGTACACCCTGAAATTCGCGGACAGCGTTTATGTGCGGCATGCGTTTCAAAAGAAATCGAAAAGCAGGCGGGAGACGCCACGCCGAGACATGGAACTTATCGAGCAGCGGCTGCGTGAGGCCGAGAGAATAGCCAAAGGGAGACAGTCATGAGCAAGAAATCTTACGAGGTGGGAAGCGGAAACGTATTCAAAGATCTCGGAATTCCGAACGCCGAAGAGCATTTGGTCAAGGCCCAACTCGTCTTTAAAATTGACACGATCATGAAGGATCGTGGTCTGAAGCAGGCCGCTGCTGCCGACCTCCTGGGTGTCAGACAGCCCGATGTGTCCAAAATGCTGCGGGGTGATTTCAAGCAGTTTTCAGTCGAACGGCTGCTGCGCTTTTTGGTCGCGCTTAATCAAGATGTCGAGATCGTGGTGACACCGCACCGAGGGCGAAGCGCCGGGGCTGCACTGCACGTCTCTTGAGACGCTGTGGCGTTTATTTTTTAGTTGCTCGTTCCTAATGGCACCGACGCAAAATGCTAAGATCTGCCCGAAAGTCAATCAATAGCGGAACAGCGTGCCATCACTTAGCGCATCTTGCGACGACTCCGTCACCATGAACAAAAAAGATCTCAGCGAACGCGACTTCTGCAGCAAGTTCATCAGCGCGGCGGTGAAGCGAGCGGGCTGGGACGGAATGATGCAGATTCGGGAGGAGGTTGCGTTTCCGAAGGAACGCTTTCGGGCGGTTTGTCACCGTCGGAATGTTGAGCACCGGTCGGGTTTTGATCGCTGCCCATACCGACCGAAACGAAGGCATCAGGATCATCAGCGCCCGTGAGGCGACGCAGCGCGAGCGAGAACATTATGAAGAAAAGAATTGACAGACGGGATCCGCCCGACGCACTGCGTCGAGAGTACGATCTATCAAAGCTGAAGGGCGGCGTTCGCGGTAAGTACGTCGGTCGTTGCGAGCGAGGGACTAGCCTTGTCCTCCTCTCGCCGGACGTGGCTGAGTACTTCCCTGACGAGCAATCGGTAAATGCTGCCTTGCGCACGCTGATTCACGTAGCGAAGGTCCGGTCCGACGGGCGCGCTAAATGCCTATCAAAACCCACCATCTGTGCGCTTTCAGAGAGCAGGCGGTAATTTCCGGTGGCAGACTCTCTCATTCGCCGTGGTGCAAAGAACTCGGGTCCGGCGACCCTTCGCGGTCCAAATGCCGCAGCTGAAGGATTACAGCATTTACCGGAGATCTCGTTCGGTGGGCCATTTTCGCCTCAGGTCGCGGCGATTTCGCGTCGCATTCTCTAGCAACTTCACGATGTACGTCGACTTCAATTTCTCAGATGGCCGACTTAGGCGAACACGCACTGACACTTCGTTGGGGAGCTCGCGCAATGAGTACACAGAGAGGAGTTTGCGCCCGGCGCGCGGGCCGATGCCACTTTTGGGGACTGTGCTTGCAAGAGAACGCCTGGGGTCGCGGAGCGAGCATGTGCAGAAGAAACGCGACCAGAGTTATCGCTTTGGGACAATCAATGCACTGATGCACCGTCGAAAACAGTACACGTAGGGTACGATTTTTCGAGGTCGCCGCTAAGAATCGCAGCAAACAATTATGATCAAACTTATCCCTGCTCAAGAAGCTGCGCACCAGTTACTGAAGTACGCGTCCAATGCCGGCAGCCTATGCTTCTCAGTAGTCCACCCGGTCGAGGGCGCACTACTATTCTGCGAAAACTTCATGAAGAGACAGGCGGCGGATTTATTACGGCCAAGAATTTCATAGAGACTTCCAGTGAACGCCACCCTCTTTCGCTCGAAGAGACGTTGTACACTGCCGTCATTACCTCGTTACGGGGCAATGAAATAGTATACGTCGATGACATCGACCTCATCCATGAAGCTACGTCAAGCTGTCACTTTTATCCGCGAGGCAGTTATGTGGAAACCGCATTGTTGGAACTGAGTGACGCTGCGCTGCGCGATGGCAAGAAGCTCGTGGTGTCGACGGATGGCTCCATCGCGCGGGCGTTCGCGACTCGTAGTTTTTCGGCTTCTATACGACGATACTCGGCTAAGGACTACGCAGCACTGCTGGACATATTCGCTGAACCGAACCAGGTCAAGGATCTGGATTCGGACAAGATCTTTCGTTTCGCACCAAAACTCAATGCGCACCAGATCAAGGCCGGATGCGATTGGCTACGCATCTCTGCGCCATTTTCAACAGACCGATTCATCGAGTACCTGCGTTCGCAGCGACTCGCGAGCAATGTAGACTTAGCGGAAGTCCAGGACGTAGACCTTCACGATCTGCAAGGCGTCGACGATGTGCTGCGAAGCCTTGAGATTCATATCGTGCTACCGCTAAGCGATGATGCTCTTACAGCAGAGCTCGGGTTGCGGGCGAAGCGGGGGGTGCTACTTTATGGGCCTCCTGGCTCGGGGAAGACCACCATTGGTCGCGCACTAGCTCACCGGTTGCGGGGAAAATTCTTTCTCATTGATGGGACCTTTATCTCTGGTACAGACAACTTTTACGCGCGTATTCATCAAGTTTTTGAAGCGGCGACGGACAACTCACCTTCCGTAATATTTATCGACGACGCCGATGCGATCTTCGAGGATGGAGAAGAGCGGGGACTGTATCGCTATCTGCTAACGATGCTTGACGGGCTCGAGAGCGAGGGAACTGCGCGAGTCTGTGTCATGATGACCGCCATGAATCTGAACCATTTGCCCCCGGCTCTCGTAAGGAGTGGGCGAGTGGAATTGTGGCTAGAGATGAAGCTTCCGGACTCGGACGCCAGGCAAAAAATTCTGCAAAATCATATGCGTACTCTACCCTCGAGCCTCGCCGACTGCGAGATCGCCCGGGTTCTTGAGGTCACGGATGGATTTACGGGCGCTGATATAAAGCGTGCGGTCGACGATGCCAAGGGCCTCCTTGCGTTTGACCGATCATCAAAAGCAGCTCCCCGGAAATCGACGGAGTTTTTTGTCGAGGCCGCTAGCGGCGTGCGAGAAAACAAGATCCGCTACGAACAAGCGCAATCCGCATCGCAGGCGAGACCGCGCACCACCCGTTCGGATTATTATTACCCACCGCCCCAGATAGAAGATAACTAGTTACGCTGTGCCCGCCACCTGTTTCGTGGTCCAGTGAATTCCCGGAGCCTCCAGCTCCAACGCCGGCATCCTCGCCTAGCCCGGGACGCCTCCCACCCCGCACGGGTGACGAAAAATCCTGATCGCGAAGGTAGCTAGAGAAAATCATTTTGGGGATGACTTGCCGAATCAACGGCGTGCAAAAACTCGCATAAACACTGGCGACAATGGTAGGCCCGTGCGGGCTCGAACCGCAGACCTCCACCGTGTCAACCTGCCGCGATCATAAAATACAACGACTTGCAACGATTACAAGACCGTCTTTCCAAGCGTTTTGCCACTGATACAGGTATAAATCAAAGGTAGGATTTACGGGTAAGCGCGGATAGTGGTGACGGAAGTGACTCAATGCCGAACGGAGACAAGCCATGTCCTACAGCATAGCGACCTTGCTGACCCGCAATCTTCAAGAAGTCTTCGGTGAAAACGACCCCGCGCGCCGGCGCGCAGCCCTTCAAGAGCTGTACAGCGAAGATGGCGTGTTCTACGACCCCAGCAAGGGGGTCTATCGTGGCCGCGACGAGATTGACCGCATCGCGGGCGAGATCAGGGCTACCCACCTAGACTTTCGGTATCAGCCAATTGCCGAGCCCGAGGAAGCGGGCAACGGCGGACGGGTTCGATGGGTAGCGGGCCGCCCTGGTGAGGCGCCAGCTTACGCCGGGACTGATTTCATCATTGCCCGGGACGGCCGGATTGCCGCCCTCTATCTTTTCTTCGACAAACTACCTTGAGCTGGGTGGACGGCACCCAAGACCCGCAAGGCAACGAAGGCGGGGAGATTTGAACTGGTAGGCTAGTGGGGACTCGAACTATGGATTTCATCATCCTATGTCGGCTTGACTGCGTAATTCCGCAGTGTGTAATTTGCTTCACGGCTCCCAAGACTACGAATGGTCACCACGCCAACGAAGGGAGGAAAAACATGGCATCCGATAACTCGGCGGCTTCCCGTTCTGCAGCACTCCTGCTTATCATCGCCTGTGCCGCGACAATATTTGCCACTCCAATGGCGAGCGCCGCTGCTGGCAATGCGCAGATCACGGTTCTCTATGATGCATTCGGCAAAGAATCCACGATGCAGAAGGACTGGGGTTATGCTGCGCTTGTCGAATATGGCGGAAAACGGATTTTGTTCGACACTGGCAACAACCCTGAGATCCTTGCGCAGAACGCGAAAGCGAAGGGCGTTGACTTGACGAAGCTGGACTTCGTTGTGATGTCGCACCGACACGGCGATCACATGGGAGGACTGACCCACCTATTGAAGGTGAACCCCACGGTGAAGATCTACGCGCCTAAGGAGGCGTTCGGGGTTTACGGTGCCGACCTACCGAGCAGCTTTTATCGCAAGGACACATCTCTCCCTGCGGAACAGCGCTACTACGACGGCGCGCCGCCCGAAATCATGCGATTTGGATCGGCCTGGCCCGGAGCCAACTTTCAACTTGTCGACAAGAATATCGAGATTACTCCCGATATCCATCTGATCGCACTGGTGTCCGATAAGCCGGGAACGCTGGAATTGCGTGAGCTGTCGCTCGCCATCAATACGCCCGACGGCATGGTGATCGTGGTGGGCTGTTCGCATCCGGGTATTGACAAGATTGTGGAAGCGGCCGGCACAATCAACCCACGAATCCACTTGATCGTCGGCGGCTTTCACCTGGTAGTGGCGAGCGATCCGGACATTGCGAATATCGTTACGGCCCTGCACGATAGATTCAAAGTAGAATATGTCGCGCCTGGCCACTGCACCGGAGAGCCTGCGTTTACGGCGCTCAAAAAGGCGTTCGGCGACCACTACATTTATGCGGGGTTGGGCACAACACTAACAGCAACACATGTAGGAAATCACAGGTAGAAAATGAAGTCGCGCGTTGAAATGGTAGGCCCGTGCGGGCTCGAACCGCAGACCTCCACCGTGTCAATAATGAGGTCTGAAAGCTAAATCCCTTTGCCCGTCTTGCTTTTCCGTTTCTGACCAAGCCCAAAAGCGCCTGAAATTGGCTAGTTTTGGTGACGAATTGGTGACGAATTTTACGACAGGCAGGATCGTCGAAACGTTATCTAATTCGACCGCGCGGCCTTCTTAGGTCCGTTGGCTGGTCTCCACTACCAAACGTACACCGCGCCTATTCGCGGAGGAACGGAGCGGTCTCCGATACGAAGGAATCGACGGGATTGTCGACGCACCTGGACGAGTTCCAGACTAAACGCAAGGGAACGTGGGGAACGGACGCGAAGCCAGTTTACAATGTACGCGGCTCACGTCGGATGCGAAGAGGACCATGCCCACGTTGGATTCACCGCATGTAGTCAATATCGAGGATCTGAGGCGGCTGGCGCAGCGGCGGTTGCCTAGAGCGGTGTTCGACTACATGGACGGCGGCGCAGCGGACGAAGTGACTCTGCGGGAGAATTGCCGCGCATTTCAGGACGTGGTGCTGCGCCCTCGGCAAGCGGTAGCTAACGAGAAGTGCGATTTGCGCACGCGCGTGGTGGGGCAGGAAATTTCGTTTCCGGCGATCCTTGCGCCGGTTGGGTACAGCCGGTTGATGCATCCGGGCGGAGAAGTGGCTGCGGCGCGCGCGGCTGGGGAGACGGGGACGGGATTCGTACTCTCGACCATTTCCGGCCACAAGTTGGAGAAGGTGAAGGAGGCTTCTAGCGGGCCGGTTTGGTATCAGCTCTATGTGGTCGGGGGGCGCGCGGCGGCGGAAGCGGCTATTGAACGAGCGCGTGTGGCGGGATTTTCCGCACTCGTGGTAACGATTGATACGCCGGTCGCGGGGCTGCGCGAGCGCGACGTGCGGAATGGCGTGAAAGAGCTGATGGGCAGCTCGTTGCTGGCGAAGATTCGATTCCTACCGAACGTTCTAGCGCACCCTGGATGGCTCGCGGCATTTCTAGCCGACGGCGGCGTGCCGAAGCTCGAGAATATTGTTACAGCCAACGGCGAGGCCATGCCGATGACGGACGTGGGCGCGGCGCTGGCAAATGCGGTGGTGACTTGGGATGATTTGCGCTGGCTGCGCAAGGCGTGGCGGGCGCCGATCATCGTGAAGGGCGTGCTCACGGGGGACGACGCGCGACGGGCGATTGATGAAGGAGCCGAAGGCGTGGTCGTATCCAATCACGGCGGTCGCCAACTGGATGGCGTGGCAGCGACACTGCGAGCGTTGCCGGAAATTGTCGCGGCTGTGAACGGGCAAGCGGAAGTATTAATGGATGGAGGAGTCCGCCGCGGCTCCGACATCGTGAAAGCGATTTGCATGGGAGCGCGAGCCGTGCTGGTGGGGCGCGCATACGCGTATGGTCTGGGCGCCGCTGGGCAAGCCGGAGTGAGGCGAGCGCTCGAGATATTGCGCACGGAAATGGAGCGAACGATGAGGTTGCTGGGTTGCGCGTCGGTGGTGGAACTGAATTCGTCGCTGGTAGAGGTGCCGGACGACCGACTGGTAAGCGGGCCCGACTGAGCTGCAGGGCATACTGTGCCGCAAGCAATGCGGTTAACCGATGCACCCGTTCCGGAGCGCACAAGATGGTTTTCAAACAGCGATTCAAAGCAATTCGATATTTCCGCTGCTAACGATTGGGACCCAGTGCGTACAAGCCCCCGTCAACAAGAATCGTTTGGCCGGTGACCGCGGTGGCGGCGGACGCCAGGAAAAAGGCGGCTTCCGCGCATTCGGCAACGGTGGCGAGTCTCTTCAGCGGCGTCACGCCTTCTTCGACTTGAAATACTGAATCGGAATCAGGACGACCGGCAAATTGCGTGCGGATGAGTCCGGGAGAAATCGCGTTGACGCGAATTTCGGGGGCGAGAGCACGAGCGAGCGATTTGGTCATGGTGAGGACGCCGGCTTTGGCGGCTGCGTAGGCGATCGAACTTCCTACGCCAGTGGAACCCGCTACGGACGCAATGTTTACGATCGCGGCGCTGGGTTGCTTGCGCAAGAACGGAACGGCGGCGCGAATGCAGTAGAAAACACCGCGCAGATTGATGTCGAAGGTTTTGTCCCAGATGTCGTCTGTGAGTTCATCCAGGTTGCGGTGCGGGACACGCGTGCTCCAGCCAGCGTTATTGATTAAGACGTCCAGGCGTTCGAATTCGCGGTCGACTTGCGCGAGCATGGCGCGGACTTCGGCATCGCACGAGATGTCGGCCTGAATCGCAATGGCCTTTGCTCCGGCCGAGCGGAGCTGCGAGACAAGTTCTTCGGCTGGATCGCGCGACGCGCGGTAGTTCACGGCGACTTTGGCGCCAGCGCGCGCGAAGCGCTCCGCGATGGCGCGTCCAATGCCGGTGGCGGAGCCGGTTATGAGAGCCACTCGTCCTTCAAGCGTCGTTGTCATGAGGCTCCCGCCGATGACTGCGATCACTTCCTTTCGATTTGATCTGCAAATTGAGCTGCATCGCGGTACGTCACGGTCTGCAAATGCTCGCAGTATAAGACTAACTCGCCGGGCATCTTGAAAACTTCGTAGGAAACTTTGACCATTCCCATGGTTGGATACTTCGGGCGTTTTTCGAGATTCGTGCGGATCGTGTAAATGGTCTCGCCAATGAAAACTGGTTTGATGAAACGAAGCTTGTCATAGCCGTAGCTGAAGGTGTGGATGTTATTGTGCGCCATCAGACCGAGGCCCACGCTGAACACCATGGCACCGGCTACGAGGCGCTTGCCGAATATACCTACTTCTTTCGCGAAGATTTCATCAGCGACGTAGGGATGCATGTCCAACACGAGAGCATTGAAGGCCATGCTTTCGCCTTCCGAGATTGTGCGCCGGATGGAGCGGGCGCGCAGGCCGACTTCAAAATCCTCGTAGAGCCAGTCTTCCTGATTCCAGATGCGAATGGCTTCGTGTTTGGCGGGATCGGGGTTAGGGTTCGTCACGTTCGTTCCTTCCTTGCTGGCGATTGAATTTATTCATGCGAATTTCTTCATGCGCGGGTGGCGGCCAGTGCGAGACGTTCGGAAAACTTTTTGTTGAGCGAGTCGAGCAGTTGCAGATCGGTGGTTTCGCCCTTCAGACAGCGATTGATCTCGATGCCGGCGGCTTCGAAAAAGCGCACGAATCCATTGAAACGCGGACGCACGTAGGATTTCCGCAGAGTTTCGAGCGTGTCCGAAAAAAAAGCGCACGCGGCGGCATTGACTTCCGGGTCGAGCCAAGCGGCGAGGCTTGCAGGTTGGCCGCCATCCTTCACGTACGTTCCGCGCTGGTGCTGGGGACTGGCGAGCCATTTGGCGTAGGCCACGGCCTCTTCGCGATGAGGACTCTGCTTGCTGACGGCGACTCCGGTGCCCCCTAGTTGCGTGCCGGCGCAGCCGATTGCGCCGGCCGCGGGAGCGTTGGTGAATTGCAAACGCACGGAGTTTTCGCGGCGAGAATAATTGGAATAGCCGTACGCCCAGGGGCAATACACGGCGTCGGATTCAGCGACCATGTGGTCGTACATCTGGATGGGGTTCCAGCCGGTGGATTGGGGATGCGCGATGGCGATTAGCGCGTGCAGGCGATCGAGAGCTTCGCGCGCGACGGCGAGGTCGATGAATGGATCGGCATTTTCGGCGATGGGATGGCCCAGATTGGCGGTCAGCGTAAAGAAAATGCTGATCGCATCTATGGGGCAGGCCGCGACCACAACGAATTTGCCCCTGGCGCGCGCCTTCTGCCCCAACTGAAGAACTTCGTCGAACGTTTTCGGCGGCTTCGAGGCGAGCTGTCGCAGAAGGTCGGCGCGATACGACGCGACCTGCGTTGCGGCATCCACTGGCAAGGCCCAGAGGCCGTCCGCGTAACGGTAGGATTCCGCCGAGGGTCCGACGGAATCGCGCCCAAGGCTGGCGTTTTCACCCGGGCTGAGAAACGGGTTCAGGTCTACCAGCACATCGTGGGCGGCGGCAAATCCTACGAAAGGATGATCCATGATAATCAGATCGTAGCGATCGAGATATTGTTCAATCGGGGCTTCGCCGAATTCACGCAGAGTGCGGCGATCCCAATGGATCTTAGTTCCGGGATGGGAATTCTCGTACTCCGGAGCGCCTTTCAGCAGCGGAGCGTAGCCACGCGGGTGGTCCCAGGTCAGTCCTTTTAATGTGACGTCCACATTCTCCTCATTAGCGCGCGCTCTGGTTGTCGCGTCATGCCTTGTTCGGCGCCGGTTTCATTTGGACGACGAGGATGTGTTCGCAATACATGACGACTTCGCCGCGTTGGTTGATTACTTCGCAGGCTTCGATGACGCGACCGCAATCGGGGCGCTTGGGGTCTGGCTGCTTTTCTTTGATCGTGACGCGCGTGTGGATCGTATCGCCGATGAACACCGGTTTCGGAAAGCGCAAGCGGTCGTATCCGTAGGTGAATGCGACGGGGTTGATCTGGCCGGCGGTGAGGCCGATTCCGATGGCGAAGGTCATCGTGCCGTGGGCGATGCGCTGGCCGAAGGGGGTTTCGCGTGCGAATTCGGTGTCCACGTGATGTGGGAAATAATCTCCGGTGTGGCCGGCGTGGAAGACAACATCGGTTTCCGTAATCGTGCGGCCGGAAGTATTTCGCTGCGAACCGACTGCGTAATCTTCGAAGTACTCCGTTTTCGTCATGGCTCAGCCTCCGGTGCCCGTGAGCTGCGCTTTGCGCCCGCCGATGGCTATGGATAGCGCCTGGCTCGCCGCCTGGAGCGCTGCTTTCACTTGCGCTGGCCCAATGCGGTCTCCGATGCGCGGCAGAAATGGAACGGAGAGAGCTGCGATGGCTTCGTGATGCTGATTTAGAACTGGGTAGCTGATATTCACGACGCCTGCGACCTGATAGCTGGCCATTTCTTCGTAGCCGCGTTCGCGGATGCGCGTGAGGTGTTCCTGCAGATCCGCTGGAAGTGGCCGGTCGGTTCGGCGTTTCCACGCAGTGAGGGAACGCGCGCGCACTTCATCGGGCTGAAAGGCGAGGATGAGATGCCCGGACGCGGTGTTCAAGAGATCAATTTTCGCGCCGAGTTTCAAGGCGAAGCCCGCGCTGCCGGGGGCGTCCACCTGGGTGATGACGACG
>Ga0228598_1000047_pt1 | contig 17325 bp, 13 predicted proteins | sample CZU4metagenome_FD_182726 | JGI IMG/M metagenome (GOLD analysis project Ga0228598, IMG submission 182726) | Spruce rhizosphere microbial communities from Bohemian Forest, Czech Republic - CZU4 | ecosystem: Host-associated > Plants > Roots > Rhizosphere | place: Czech Republic: South Bohemian... | reverse complement strand
CTTCTTGTTGCAACACGAACGACACCGTGTCGGGCTGCTTGGCGGTTGGAACATCCAAAATCACGATGGCGTAGCTGCCCGGCGGCAAGTTCGGGATCGCGAATACGGCGCTGTCCGACGTCTGACCGCTTCTGCCAAAAACACCACAAAGAAACTCGGCACGGGCGATGGGTGCAGTGCCCTCGACCTTCAGGAGAAACGGAGAGCGCGGATTGGCTTGCGCTCCTGAAAAATTGGCTTGATTGTCTTTGACCGCCGTTTCGATGCCGGAGAAATCCGAAGAAACACTAGCAATCGAATTCTGCCGCAGAGTTGCGGAGTCACCTCGAGCCACCATGTCGAAGTAGCGCTTCGCCGTGCTCACCAAGGTGGTGCGCGTAGGCTCGTCCATGTCACCGGCGGTCAAACAGGTCTGGGCGCGAGCAAATCCAGCGCAGAGAATCAGCGCGATCACGGAGAGGCTCGTCCACAAGCGAGTCGTCGACGGCATTGTTCGAAGTGTACCCATGGGCGTCTCTATTCTACGACGCGAACCCGCGGAATTGTCGTCGAACGTAAATAGAGAATAAATTTCAGGGTTTCGATCGTCCGGTCAAGCGCGGAGCGAGGGCGTAGTTGAGTTGCACGAGCACGATGAATCCGATGCTCCAATAAGTACTGATGACGCAGAGCAAGGCGCCGAAAGCGTATAGCGATTGCGCGATCACGATGCGATTCTTGATTGCGTTCGGTACCACGTGAGGCAGATCGTTCTTCACCAATCTTTTTTCTGTCGCGCACATCCAGCTAAAGTAGAGGGTCCATCCTAGAAGCGCGATGTTCAGCCAATATGCGATCAGCGCCAGCCGGTAGGCGATGAACTCCGCCAGCAGCATCGTCGAAAACGGGGTGATCGAAACCGCGAACAGAAACACGATGTGGATCCACGAAAGACTTCGGTCGGATCGAGTCAGGTGATTGAGCTGAGTCTGCTGGCCGACCCAGAAGATGCCCAGCGTCAAGAAACTCATAATGTACATCGCAAGGCGCGGAGAGAGTGCGACCAGCGCCCGCCACAGGTCATGCTCGCTGTGCACGGCGTCTGCGGCCGGAACTCGGAGATCGAGCACCAGCAGGGTCATCGCGACGGCAAATATGCCATCGCTGAGAGCCGCGAGGCGTTCTACGCTCTGGCCGGCAATCTGGTTGTAGGACGTGGTCATTGGCAGCGAGTCTAGGTTTCTCTACTCCACCTCGAACGCCAGCCATTGCAACTGGCCGTCGCGCTCCACCTGGAGCACCACGGGCGTGCTGGGTTTCAGGTCATGCAAGACCGAGCGAAGTGAATCCACCGAATCGACTGATGTCTTGTTCACCGCATGGATGATGTCTCCCGACTTCAGGCCGGTTTCGGGGCCGATGAGGTCAGCGGCGCGGGCAATTACGACCACTCCAGTCGAAACACGCAAATTACCCACGATGGAGCGCAGTTGCTCGTTCAGATCAACCGCCAGGATTCCCAGACGTGGTACCAGGCTTTTATCCGGATCGACCGCATCCATAAGCTTGTCCATCTGATCGCGGTGCTCGCTCGCCGCAACGTACAAAGTTTTCTTTTCGCCACCGCGCAGGACAACCAGTTTCATTACCTCGTCTAAAGGATGCAGATACAATGCGGCTGTGAGGGCTGGCAGGGTGTCGATAGGCCGGTCATCGGCACTCACGATAATGTCCTGAACTTTTAACCCTGCGGCTTCCGCTGATCCTCCGGGAGTGACGTCTGCCACGATCACTCCCCAACTCCGCGAAAGTCCAAGGCCCTCGGCCAAGCTCGGCGTAATGTTTTGCGCGAGCGCCCCGATCTCGACCCGATGCACGTGCCCATACTTCCGCAAGCTCAGATAGACAAAACGCACGATGCGAGCCGGGATGGCAAAGCCTAAGCCCTCACTGCCTCCACCCTCGGAAAGAATCAGGGTGTTAATGCCGAGCACATATCCATCCATGTCAATCAAGGGGCCACCACTGTTTCCAGGATTGATGGGGGCATCCGTCTGGATGTAAACCATAGGGTGATCCGGATCGGGCTGCCGGCCCACCGAACTCACCACGCCCATGGTGACTGAATTCTGCAATCCTTCCGGACTCCCAATGGCAAACACCAACTGGCCCTGATGAATGCGGCGGGCGCTGCCCAATTCGAGAGTGGGCAAGTTCTTCTGATCAATCTTGAGCAATGCCAGATCGGAGTCTTTGTGAATGCCAATCAGCTTTGCCTCAACGACGTGCTCCTTGCCGACCGGCTCAACCTGCGGGAAGTCGAGCGAAGGCATGGGCAATACGACGCGGATGCGATGCGCTCCCTCGACCACGTGCGCGTTGGTCATGATGTAGCCGTCTGAATCGACAATCACGCCGGAGCCCACCGCGTGCTGCCGCGCGATCAGGGCGGTCTGGCTGCGATTGCTTTCTTCGATGGGTCCATAGCCGGTGACAAGAATCTGAACCACAGCAGGTGAAACTCTCGCGACCAGACTTTCCAGCGCGGAATTAAGATCTTTTAAAACCGTCGGAGCTTCTGATGGACGCGCACCGACGGCCTTCCCCACCTCGGCCTCGGGATTTGCCTTCTGCGGAACGCTTCCTTTCGAAGGCGCGGAGGGCGCGGGATTCGGCGTCGCTTGTTGAGCTCGGCTCGCCGAAGAGGAAAGAAGAAATATGGCAGCGATCGCGAGACTTAGCAGGAAAAGGCGGGAAGGATTCTTCGATGTGCCGGCTGGAACGAGCATGGGAATTGGCTCCTTGGAACAGTGACTAGTTTATCGGAACAGCAATGGCGCAAACTCCGCAAGATTGCGGCGCCATACCATCCAGGTGTGCCTTCCTGGGGTTTCGATCTCGGTCGCCTTCACTCCCTTGGCCTTAAGCCATTGACGCAGACTACGGTTCACCGTGATCAGCTGATCTCCGGTGCCACATGCGATCCACAGCAGGTGAAGTTGCTGGTTTGCTTTTGCGTCGAGAGTGGGAAAATCTTTTTGAAAGTCCTCAGGAATTCCGCCCGAACTGAATGCGCCGATCCAGGAAAACCCGTCAAGATTGTTCAGGCCCGTGAGCAGAGATTCTGTGCCGCCCATGGATAATCCGGCAATTGCCCGCGCATTGCGACCTTTCTTGATCCGGTACTGACCTTCGACCTGCGGCACGACCTCGTTGAGCAAGATCTCGCGGAAGTTCTCGAAATTACGATCCCGCATTTCGGGGTGCGTCCACGCCTCCCATCCCTGCCGCACGAACGCCATGGTCCCGTAGCCCAGCGGCATCACCACGATCATGGATTTGGCTTGGCCTCGCGCAATCAGATTGTCAAGAATCACATTTGCGCGTCCGACTGCAGTCCATCCGCTGGCGTCGTCACTAAAACCATGCAGCAGATAAAGCACTGGATACGTCGTCTTCGACGCCGGATCGTAGCCCGGCGGAGTGTACACATAGTAGTCACGATCATCGCCAGCGACCGCAGACCTGTAGAAATGATGATGGATAATGCCGTGAGGGACATCGTTCAGCTCCCAAGGCAACGACGACGGTCCGGGAACGTGGACCTGATTTTGGGTAGTGAGCAGATTCGGCTTGAGCAGGGGATTCTCCGGATCAATCAGGCGCACACCATCGGCGACGAAATCATATCCGTAATAGTCCGGAGCGAGCGGGGCGGTCGTCACGGTCCAAACGCCGTGGTCATCCTTCCGCGTCGACACTGGATCAGCTCCCTCAAGAGAAAGCTTCACATCGACCGCATTCGGATCGCGAAAACGGAAGGAAACGCTGCCGTCTGCGTGCACTTCGGGCGAGACCAGCGGGGCCGGCTGTGAAGGAGAAGGTTGCGCCGGTTTGCTCTGCTGCGCCATAGACGTGACTCCAAGCATCGAAATAATCGAGAAACACGAATGAAGAAAAAATGAGGTCGATCTCATAGAGTTCATCGGAGCGGAGACTGACTCGGTGGGCTTGATTTTAATGATTTTGTTTCTCTTAAGGAAATCCACAAACCGGGTTCGATCCCCATCGATGGCGGAAATCCGGCTCGTTCGACCAGGGGGGAACCTAGTTTCTATCATGTTACGTTAGTAACTCAGGCCTTTGACTGAAGTGCCTTCCGTGATATAAGGGCGAGTAAGTAGAAATTCAGTAGAACCCTGAAGTTCGTCAGGAGATGCCACAGTGGCGTTGGCTTTTGCACGCAAAGAAGGCCAGGAACTAGGAGGAAATGTGTCCGAAGCGCGGACGGGAAAACGGTTCCCTCTGGAACTGCCGATCAAGATTCATAAGGCAGACGAGGCGGGACAAGCTAGCGGAGTAACTGGAAATCTGAGCGCCGCCGGAGTTTACATTCGGGCGGATGCGGCGCTGGAAGTGGGCTCCAACGTGGAGTTCGAGATCGTTCTGCCGCCCGAAGTCACCGGGGCTAAGGAAAACGTTACGGTGCAATGCAAGGGACGGGTGGTGCGCACCGACGAACCTGCCACCGGCGGCAGCAGTCCCGCGGAGGCTCGAGGCGTGGCCTGCGTGATTGATTCGTATGATTTTATTCGCCACCCTTAGAAGTTGTGTCACTTACGTCGTTGAACTGGCAATGAGGTGCTGAAGCGATGCTTAAATTGATTCTGGCCGACAATCAGGCAATCTTCCGCGCAGGAATCGCCAAGGTCCTGGCGGTTGAAGACGAGATGCGCATTGTGGCGCAAGCGCAAAACCAGGAACAGATGTTCATGGCGCTGGATAAGTTTCGCGCCGCCGTTCTGGTCATCGCTGGCGGATTCCATGGTGACTTTCTAGCCGTGCTGCAAGCGGCAAACAAAGCCAAAACCCGAGTCGTAGTACTGGCCGACACCGGCGAAAGCACGCAACGCTACATGGCGGCGGGCGCGCACGGCGTCATCTACCGCAACGTCACCAGCGCAGCGCTGGTGGACTGCGTTCGCAAAGTGGCTCGCGGCGAAACCTGGGTGCAGGACATTGCCGTTCCCAGCGAGCTTACCGAAAACGACATGGTCGGAGTGCGGGTGCGGGATCGCTTGACTGCGAAAGAGTTGCGGATCGTCGCGCTGATCGTGCAAGGCTACAAAAATAAAGAGATCGCCACCCAGCTCGGGACCACCGAGCAGGTAATCAAGAACTATCTGCGGAACGTGTACGACAAGATCGGTGTATCCGACCGGCTGGAGTTGGCGCTGTTCACCATTCACCATCGGATCCTGAATGAAGCCGCCGCAGCCACGGCCGCAGCCGCGCCGCAGCAAGGGCAGGCCGTACCATCGTAGAATTTTCGTGTATGCGAAAAGGCCGCCTGCAGGCGGCCTTTTTAATTGTTAGCAAAATTCAGTTCTTTGTCGTTTCAAACCATCCTCTGTTGTCATTCCGAGGAGCGAAAGCGACGAGGAATCTGGTCTTCGCGGGCACGGCAGGAACCTAGATCCCTCGCTTTGCTCGGGATGACAATGGCGAGCGCATTGCTTTGTCCACTACCTGATCTTTTCTGCTACCGACTTAGCCTGCGTAAATAAGTACAAATAATCTGGGCCACCGGCTTTTGAATCCGTGCCTGACATGTTGAATCCGCCGAAGGGATGGGCTCCGACCATCGCGCCTGTGCATTTGCGATTGATGTAGAGGTTGCCGACGTGAAATTCTTGCACGGCGCGATCGATCTTGTCTTGCGAACTCGTGTACACGGCGCCGGTCAGACCGAACTCGGTATCATTGGCAATTTCGAGAGCGTGCTCGAAGTTCTTCGACTTGATTACCGCCAGTACCGGGCCGAAGATTTCCTCCTGTTCGAGCTTTGACTTGGGCTTAATATCGGCGATCACTGTGGGCTGGATGAAGTAGCCTTCGCCTGCGTTCTTTGCTGTACCTCCGCCGGTAATCAGGCGTCCGTCTTTCTTGCCGTATTCGATGCATTCAAGAATCGACTTCATGGAGCCTTCGTTGATCACCGCGCCCATGTTCGGATTGTCTGCGGGATCGCCGACCGTGATCTTTTCCACGCGAGCTTTGAGCTGGTCGAGGAATTTGTCGTAGATGCGCTCATCCACAATGGCACGGGAGCAAGCCGAACACTTCTGGCCCTGGAAGCCGAACGCGGCCTGGGCAACGCCTTCGACCGCGGCGTCAAAATCACCATCTGCGTCGACGATAATCGCATCTTTGCCACCCATTTCGAGGACGGTCCGCTTGATCCAAAGTTGACCGGGGGCCTTGTCGGCAGCGCGCTTGTGAATGTCGAGGCCAACTTCGCGCGAGCCGGTGAAAGCGATGTAGCGCGTCTTAGGGTGGGCCACCACAGCATTGCCAAAGGTAGCGCCGGCTCCGGGGCAGAAGTTGACTACACCGTCCGGGATGCCAGCCTCTTCGACGAGTTCGATGAATTTCGCAGCGATGGTGGGTGAATCGCTGGAGGGCTTCAAAATGACAGTGTTGCCTGCGACGACGGAGGCCATGGTCATGCCCGCCATAATCGCGCAGGGAAAGTTCCACGGCGGAATTACGGCGCCGACGCCGAGCGGAATGTAGCGCAGAGAATCGTGCTCGCCGGGCATTTGTACGTCGGGCTTGACCTTCGCAAGTCGCAGAGCTTCGCGGCTGTAGTATTCACAGAAGTCGATGGTCTCGGCGATGTCGGCGTCAGCTTCCGCCCAGTTCTTGCTGACTTCAAAAACCAGCCAGGCGCAGAACTCGAACTTGCGTTCGCGAAGCAGATCGGCGACGTGGAACAACAAACTGGCACGTTCCTCAACCGAAGTGCGGCTCCACTGCTCAAAGGCGCTGAGCGCGGCTTGCATGGCCGGTTCCACCTGTTCCTTGCCGGCCTTCTGGTGCAGGCCTACAACCTGCGACGGCTTGGCCGGGTTTAACGATTTGATCTTGCCTTCAGTTTTGATCCGCTTGCCGCCGATGATCAGATCATATTCGCGGCCCAATTGGCCGCGAACTTTCTCGATGGCGGCGCGCATTTTGCGAGCGTTCTCTTCCTTGCTGAAATCGGTCAACGGCTCATTGACGAATGGGCCTTGATGAAGGCGAATTTGGGGTCGTGCGGGAGCTTCAACGGTTACCATAAGTGCACCTCGAAAGCTATATGGATGCTGCGCGGGCAGGCGCGGAACTACTTATTCTAGCACCGGGGAAGGGCAGTGGGGATCTCACGCCCTGGCCGTTCCTAGGAATGAAGCGAAGAGGAATCTCGGTTTTCGTTGGGCCCGCCAAACCCAGATCCCTCGCGTTGCTCGGGATGACAACAAGCGGATTTTATCAAGATCTACTTCGAGCGTTGCTCGACCGGACAGCCGGGGGTGGCTGTCCTTACCTGCGCAAATGCTACTGGATTTTTCGGTTGGTGAGGGCCTTTAATTCTTCGACAATCTGCTCCAACCGGCCGCGGCGCTGAGCGTGATTCTGCTGCGCTGGCAAGGTTCGTCTCTGCTGGGCGTACTGCTCGTTGAGTCTCTGGATGTCACTAATCTCGGCTTTTAGGAGGTGGACACGACTAAGGATCGCTTCTCTTCCATTTAATAACATGTCTCTAGCATACCCTAGTTCTCGAACATCCGCTCAGCCTTGTTGTGTGACTTTGGGCATCCACAGCCCGATTTGAGAACAAATCCTTTGCGGTGGAAATTCTGGTGGGTGAGACATGACAAATTACGGCACTTTCACCGAATCATGAGTTTCGCTGGGCCGGAAACTCATTTTGGCGGTGCGTTCGAGTTTGTCCCAGGCGAAGCGTTGGCCTTCGATGGCTCGTTTCACCGTCTTGAACAGCACGACTGAGAATAGTTGGCGGTAGGCGAAGCGTTGCAGCCATACCTGGCTAAGCAGCCAGCCGTCTTCGCGGGCTTCGGGCTGGCGACGCTCGAGGGCAAACGCGATGGCGGAAGTAATGAAATCGATAACCAGAAAAGCAGCAAAGAAAAGGACAAGCCGCTGGATGCTGGCCGGATCAGTGGAGTCCGGATGGAAATGTTTCTGAATGAAATACCAGATTGTGCCTACGGCAAACATCAAGTCAATGAAGGGCGAAACCAGGGGCAACAAGATTTGAAAGATGACGATATTGGGCAGGGCAACCCAACCGAGCGCCCCCTTGCGCGCGAACACAGCCCGGTGTTTCCAGACTGACTGCAGAATCCCAAAAGACCAGCGGAAGCGTTGGCGCATGAGGCCATTGGCACTGACCGGCGCCTCAGTGTAGGCGAGCGCCAAATCTTCATACTGCACACGGTAACCAAGCCGCAGCAGCGCCATGGTCAGATCAGCATCTTCGGCCACGGTATCAGTGTGGTATCCGCCAGCTTCGCGTACCGCGGATGTCCTCCAGGCGCCGATCGCTCCCGGGACCACGCTTACGGCTCCAAGAACGTTCAGCGCCCTGCGCTCGAAGTTCTGGCTGGTGATGTACTCCAGCGCTTGCCATCGGGTCCACAGGTTCACGCGATTCCCCACCTTGGCGTTTCCCGCGACGGCCGCGACTTTGGGGTTGAGGAAATGCGGAACCAAGCGCGAAATGGCATTGCGGGCGATCACCGTATCGGCATCGATGCCGACGAAGATTTCTTCGTCGCTCAAGTGCTCAAGACCGAAATTGAGGGCCTCGGCTTTGCCGGAGTTCGGCTTGGTCAAGATGAGCACGCGCCCCGAGGCTTCTTCTTCCGCAAAAGCTTGGCGCGCCACTTCCAGAGTGTTGTCTGTAGAACCGTCATCAATCACAATCACGTGCAGGCCGGGGTAATCCGAGTCCAGCACAGCGCGTACCGTGCGCTCGATCACCTTTTCTTCGTTGTAGGCTGGAATCAACACTGCGACAGCCGGTTTGTAGGAAGCTGCCTCGGCCGGCGTGCCGTAAGATTGCTGCCGCAGGCGGTCGTAAATCGCGAAAGCTCCGACGAACAACAACCGTCCAGTCATCAGCAAGTCACCAAGAAAAAATATCCAGGTGATAGCGTGCGTGCTGAAGTCCCAAATCGCGAACCCCATCCAGTCAAATCGGGCGGCCCAGCGCTCGTTATAGGGAATCGGAGGCATGACATCGGCCCTGGTCTTGCCAATCAAATCGCTAAGAGCGACGATCTCATCCCCTTTCGCGCGAACACCCTCGATAATCATGGGCAAGGCGCGAACGGTTTCGCTGCGATCGCCGCCGCCATCGTGCAGCAGGATTACGCTGCCGCAAAGCCGGTCCTTGGGATCGCAGGGCGGGATGTGGGCAAGGACGACCGCAGCGATGTGCTCAGCAGGATTACCCGGTTCCTTCCAGTCATTGGGATCAATCTTGTTGCCCACGCTGATGTAGCCCATATCCTGAACCACCTCGAGCGGCCGCACCTGGTCAGCAGTGTCAGGCTCCTGATCGATGGAATAGGGTGGGCGGAAAAGGATGGTGTGGATACCCAGGCGGCTGGCGAACAGCTGCTCGGTGAGGCTCAACTCCACCTTCATGTAGCTCAGCGAAATGTTGCTGATGTCAGGATGAGTGAAGGTGTGATTCCCGATTTCATGCCCCTCGCGGTAGACGCGAGAAGTGACGCTGCCGAAATCTTTGGCCTCAAGCCCGATGAGAAAAAACGTTGCAGTCGCATTTTCTTTTTTCAGCACGTCCAGAATTTTCGGCGTCCACTGCGGATCGGGGCCGTCGTCGAACGTGATAGCGACGGCTTTCGGATTGTAGCCATAGCGAGCGACGCGGTAAGGCTGGGGCAGAGGGTCGATGTTCTCATCGCTGATGATTCCGTCGGGGTCAACCGTGATCTCGCGCGTACCATTGGCCGGACGATCTTCGATGCGCAGAATTTCGCCCTGACCCTCCATGTCCACGTCTTGACCGGGAAGAACGTCTTTCAACTTATCCGGAGCCGCAGGATCTCCGGGAACGTCCCAAACCCGCCATAGCGAGCGATCTTCAGCACCCAAGCGCCACAGTGCGAAAGTCTCAATCCCCAGGCGTTGGGCTGCGCGCATCTCATTGAGCGCGGTGACTGCATCCAGGAACCAGACGTCATGGCGCCGGTTTTGCTCATCCATGTAGCTGAAGTGCGGATTGCTGCTGTCGCCGTCGAAGTCGATGTCTTCTTCCGAATCGCGCGCGCCCAGCCATGCTTCCTGCACTGAAACGTTTGTGTCGCGCACATCAGGCGGCAGTTTGCCGTGTTTGGGCTTACGCACCCAGTCATAACCGTAGTTGCCAATGGCGCAGATCAGCTTGTCCGGCGGAACCGCTTTGCGCGCGAATTCCAGGTTCGCTACAAACCAGTCCTGGGACGCGACCGGACCGGGCGTTCCTTCGGGATAGTGTTCGTCATAATTCATGAGCACCACGCCATCCACATGGCTGGCTACGGCGGGATAGTTGAAATCCTCATTGTGTGGAGGCACGCTGACATAAAGCCTCATGCCTTTGCTATGGAGGTCGTCGGAGATTTCCTGCAGCAGCGCCATGTAACCCGGCTGAGCTTCGGGAGCAATCTCTTCGAAGTCGATCATCAGGCCGCGGTATTTGTCAGTGGCGAGAAACGAATCAACTTGCTGCCGAAAGCGCGCGCGCGAGCCCGCGTCATTCAGGAACGATGTGATATCGACCCAGTTCACGCCATCGGAGTTGTTCACCATGGGGAACACTTCCATGCCGGTGTCTTCGGACTTCAGAAACTTCATGACCTTGTCGTCCACCGGATGGATGCTTGACCCCTGAATCACATCGAAGTACACGTTGGTCTGGTCGTCGACGCCCTGCAAGTGACCATCGGGGGTTAAAACGTGAAGCCAGTCCGGATAAAGCAGGTCAACCTGGCGAGCGTACTCACGCAACGACGAGAAGCTGGCAGCATCCCAAGGGGCGTAGAAAGCGGCGCGAACGCCTTCATCGGAGTTGAGCTTCGTCAGCGACGGATTGGTCTGGCCCTTATGGCTCCCGCGCAGCGCGGCCTGCTTGCGCCGCCGCTCTCGGGCTTTTTCTTTTTCGTTTTCTTTCAGAGCGTGGTATGGCTTTTTCTGGCTTTGCCAAATCAGTTCGGGCAATTGCTCGCCGCGTAAGGCGTTATAGATAAAGAAAATAACCAGCAGCATGACGCTGATGCCGAGAACGTCAAACAGGCTTCGTAATCGCTTCCAGCGAGCTTGTCGAGGATCGTAAAAAACCGGTTGCGCCATGGGTGAGTTAGAACCATCCTAAGCTGTGGATAAGGTCGGGTCAAACTTTGAAGGGCAGCTTTGGGGCAGAGGCTTCAGGCTTTCGGCTTCAGGCTTCACGCATGAGCACCAGCCCGAAGCCCGAAGCCTGACGCCTGAAGCCTGAAGCCTTCTGCTATATTTCCTCCGTGCGCGAACTGTTGCGCAAACATCTTCGATTCTTTCTGTTTGCCACCCTGGCGGGCGCTGCGCTGCGCCTTCTATTCATTTTCCGGTTTCCCGGAGTCACCTCCGACTCGTTCGTGTACGGCGACATTGCCAAGAACTGGCTGCAGCACGGGATTTACGGCCTGAGCGGCATAAATGACATTTCCCCTACGTACATTCGGCTGCCGGGATATCCCGCCTTCCTGGCCGCGATATTCGCGATCTTCGGCATGGAACACTACCGGGCGGTGCTGGTCGTGCAAATGTTCGTGGACATCGCCACGTGCTTCCTTATTGCCGACCTTGCACGCCGTTTGATTTCGCCCCGCGCGGCGCGGGTTGCCTTTCTGCTAGCGGCCCTTTGCCCCTTTCTGGCCAACTATGCCGCCAACGCGCTCACTGAAACCTTGGAAGTCTTCTTCACCGTTCTGGCGCTGGACTTGGCCATCGCTGGACTCGATCCGCTCGGCGATTTGCAGATGAAGCCGTGGGTGGGGTGCGGTCTGGCGATCGGAGCAGCCATATTGCTGCGCCCTGATGGTGGATTGCTTCTGGTCGCCCTCGAGGCATATTTGGCGGTGCTCTCGGTGCGTAGCTGGACGCACAAAACGCGGACAGAAGTGTCCGCGCCACACGTCCGGCCTGGCTTGATTCTGGCGGTCGTCGCGCTTGCGACCCTCGTTCCCTGGACCATCCGCAATCTGCGTGTATTCCACGAATTTCAATCGCTCGCGCCGCGCTATGCCAACGAAGAAAATTCTTTCCTACCACTGGGATTCAATCGCTGGGTGAGAACCTGGATCGTCGATTATGCCTCGGTTGAAGAGATTTACTGGGCGGTACCGGGGAACAAAGTCGACGCTGAGAAACTTCCCTCGCGCGCCTTTGATTCTCCCGAGCAACGCGAGCAGACGCTGCAATTAGTGGACGATTACAACGACACGCTGCATGTCACTCCCGATCTCGACGCGAGGTTTGCAGCGCTGGCTACCGACCGAGTGCATCATTCTCGGCTCCGCTATTACATGGAACTCCCGCTGCTACGCATTGCGGATATGTGGTTGCGGCCGCGGACAGAAACCTTGCCTTCGGACACGCGCTGGTGGGAGTTTGACGACGATCCTGAATGGCTGGCGCTGGCGATCGGCTTGGGGATAGTTAATCTTCTCTATGTGGGCGCGGCTTTCGCAAGGCTGATGCGCAGACAATTTGCGCCTCATCTTGGCTTGTTGTTGGCATTCGTAATTCTGCGATCGGCCTTCCTCGGCACTCTGGAAAATCCCGAGCCACGCTACACGCTCGAATGTTATCCGGTGATAATTATTCTCGCGGCCGCGTTGTTCCAACGGGAAAAACAGCCCGCAGACATTTGACTGTCCGTTACACAATTATCTGGAGTAGAGCGGAAACCTTTAGGCCAAGGGAGAATCGGTCATGCGGAAGCGCGTGCGCACATGCTCGGAAAGAAGCTCAATCGCCTCACGGTTCGATACCGGATCTGCTTGCGCCAGGTATCTCATGGCTTCGACCAATTGCCGCTGCCCGTCAACGTAGCGAGGATCAGACGTTCGCTCACGTCGCTTACGTCCTATCTGAGGAGCGACCGGGATTGTGAAAACCTTGGCCATAAAAGAGTATTACTGCGATCGGAGTCTTTTTGCCCTCTCCTCTTTTCTCTAGTAGCGTCTTTTTGGCAGTATACCGTCCTGCTGTCAGTTTTTCAGCCTTTATCTTTCCACAGGAGAAACGCACTGGTCGGACAACCATACACTTCCTCCGACTATTGTCCCGACCCCCTTACTAACAATGGGCTACCCCTGAGGCGATACAAATTTGGTTTTGCCCGTGGTCTTCAGCTTAAATACGGAATCCGGAATCCTCTGATTCAATTGAATATCGGAGTACTTAGCCACGCGGTAATCGCCTGATGGCTCGAAGAGTTGCTGCTGAACTGATACGCCGCGGGAGGTGTCGACCCATAACCAGATGTGATCGAACATGTTGCGGCCTTTTACCGATTTAGGCACCAGTTCCAGTTTCGCGGTATCAATTCCATTTAATTTCTCAGCATCGATGTACTTCACATCGAAGGAGTTGAGCATATCTTTCCCGCTGCCGCCAAAACCCAGCACCATGAAGCTCTCAACTGCGGCGCGATCCTTGCTGGTATTAAATGTAGTCACTTGATCCATGCTGGGCTGATAAAACTGAACCTTGCCTTCTGAAAAGACCACATACTTCAGGGCGGGCTCCCGGATGTCAGCGGCCATTTGAATTTCGTTTCCTGTACGACGAAAATACACCGTCCCCTTTTGTACGTCGTGGTCGTCCACCACTTTCTGATATTGGTCCCAGACAAAGCCAGCTTGAGCGGTGCGGAAGCTTGCTGCAGTCTGATCCATCTGACTGAGAACGCGTTGTAGTTCGTTCGAGCCTGGTGCCTGGGCCGACGCAACCACCAGGGAAATAATGACGACAAAACCCCAGCTCATCTCGCGGCACCATCCCAACATCAGCAGAGGATTCATTTTTCAATCCCAGCGTCGACTCGGACCTACTGTCGCGCCACCCAAACTTTGTAACTCAAGACGCGCCCTGAGCTGTCATGCACCGGCTCAATCTTCGTAATGCTGACTTCACCAGAAATGGGTTCGATGATTTCCAGTAACTGGTCATGAATCGCGTCATCGTCTTTGCCCGTGACGGCAATCGCTTCAATCTGGTAGATCAGTCCGCCATTGCCGTCGGGCACAACCGCGACTCCCGTACGATGCGGATTATGCTCAACCGGTTTGTCTTTGAAATTGATCAGCCGCGGAGAAAGGAAAACGAACAGCAGGATCAACGTGACCATCACATCGTACTGGATGGTGCCGCGCTCGTAGGACCAGAAAATGTAATCGCGGATTGTTCGCCAGATCCCACTCATCGGAACAGTGGGAGCAGCCATAACCGTCGCATTCGCTTTTGCCCTGTCCAAGTCTATTTTCTACTCCCCGTCTTTGCAACGCGCAATCGTACGAGTAAAAGAAGCGCTACATCTTCCGCGGCGTCAACCGGTCCGTTCCCATGTACGTGCGCAGAGCCTCCGGAATGACTACGCTGCCATCTGCCTGCTGGTAATTCTCAACAATCGCTACCCATGTGCGGCCTACGGCCAGGCCGCTGCCATTAAGCGTATGCACAAATTCCGTTTTGTTCTTGCCCACTGGACGATAGCGGATGTTCGCCCGCCGCGCCTGAAAAGATTCGAAGTTCGAGCACGACGAAATCTCGCGGAACAACTGCTGCCCCGGCAACCAGACTTCGATGTCATAAGTCTTCGCGGACGAGAAACTGATATCTCCCGTGGACAACGCGACCACGCGATAATGCAGCCCGAGTTTCTGAAGCACTTCTTCGGCATCATGCGTGAGCTTTTCCAACTGCTCGTAAGAATCTTCCGGCCGTGCGAACTTCACCATTTCGACTTTCTGGAACTGGTGCTGGCGAATAATCCCACGCACATCTTTGCCATAAGATCCGGCCTCGCTGCGGAAACACGACGTATACGCAGTGAGCGAGACTGGCAGCTGCGCCGCATCGAGGACCTCGTCGCGATAAAGATTGGTCACCGGAACTTCCGACGTTGGAATCAGCCAGAGGTCCTTATCCCCGTGCGGAACTTTGAAAGAATCGGCTGCGAACTTAGGCAACTGCCCTGTCCCGTACATTGATTCCGAATTCACCATGTACGGCGGCAATACCTCAGTGTAACCATGCTCGCGAGTATGCAGGTCAAGCATGAAGTTTGCGAGCGCCCGCTCCAGCCGCGCTCCCAGATCCCAATAGACGGCAAACCGCGCGCCGGTGATCTTCGCAGCTCGTTCCAGATCGAGGACGCCGAGTTGCTCTCCAATTTCCCAGTGCGGCTTGGGAGCAAAATCAAACGTCGGCGGCGTGCCCCAGCGGCGGACTTCCACATTGTCGTCCGCGCTCTTGCCCACCGGAACACTCGCGTGCGGAATATTGGGAATGCCGACAAGAATCTGCTGCAAGCGGGTTTCGTATTCTTCGGCAGCTTTGCCCAATTCCTCGACGTGCTCGCGCAGTTCCTTGGTCTCGGCGATCAACGCAGACGCGTCCTGCCCACTCTTCTTCAGTTTCGCAATCTCTTCCGTGGCACGATTACGCTGCGCCTTCATAGTCTCGGCACTGGTGATCGCCTGCCGGCGCTGGGCATCGATTTGCGCGAAGTTCTTCAGAACCTCGGCTGGCTTCATGCCGCGCTGGCGCAGCTTTTCCTCGACCAGCGGCAGATTGTCGCGCACAAAACTCAGATCAAGCATGGGAATAAACTACTGTAACGGAAAAGTGGGCGGGAATGCACGTCCATGGTTGTCTCCGCGCCCTCTGCGGCCGTTCTTCGTGATCTCTGCGATTCTAGACTTTAGGTTCGGACAGCAGAAATCTTAAAACGCAGAGACCGCTGAGAACAGCCGCAGAATCCGCCCAGCAAATCGTTTTGGTGTCGCCCCCGCCGCGGGTTACACTACAACCGCGATGACCGCTTCCCCCGCCACCGTCAGGCGCACGCCCGAGCTGTCCGTCAGCTTTGCTGGCCTTGAACTCAAAAATCCTGTAATCGCCGCCAGTGGCACGTTTGGCTACGGGATCGAGTTCGAAGACGTCGTTCATCTGGACAAACTCGGCGGCTTCGTCGTCAAAGGTCTGTCGAAAGAGCCCATGGCCGGGAACCCGCCGCCACGCCTTTACGAGACCGCAGCGGGCATGCTCAATGCCATTGGCTTGCAGAACATCGGGGCTCGCGCTTTCGTCGACGAGAAACTTCCGAAGCTGCGCGAGATCAAGAACATCGTCGTCGTCGCCAATGTCTTCGGTTACACCCGCGAGGATTACGAGCGCACCATTCAGATCCTGAATGAAGGCGAAGGCATCGCCGCTTACGAGTTGAATGTGTCCTGTCCCAACACCGCCCACGGCGGAATTCAGTTTGGCAGCGATCCCCGTTCGCTCGACGAAGTCGTCGCCACGGCCCGTCATTTCTCGCAGCGGCCGTTGATTGTGAAGCTATCCCCCAACGTGACCAGCATCGCGCAAATGGCGTACGTGGCGCAGGAAGCGGGCGCCGATGCGGTTTCGCTGGTCAACACTTTCGTGGCGATGGCGATCGACGCTGAAACGCGCAAGCCGCGCATCGCCAACGTCACCGCCGGACTCTCAGGCCCAGCCATTAAGCCGATCGCGCTGCGCATGGTTTATGACGCCGCCAAGGCAGTGAAGATCCCGGTCATCGGCATGGGCGGCGTTTCGACTGCGGTGGACATTATCGAGTTTATGCTGGCGGGCGCCACTGCCGTGCAAATCGGCACTGCCAGCTACTGGGATCCGGTAGCCACTGAAAAGATCGTGAACGAACTTCAAGACTGGTGCGCTGAGCACCGCATCGAGCGATTAGCCGATCTAACAGGCGGGCTGGTCCTCGAATAGCTCATACCCCTCGCACCCATCTGGAGGAAAGGAGCTCGAGAATGACAACTGAATCGCATCCGACAGACCCCGCAGGAGGAAAACCTCCCTCGTTCGGATTTGGACAACTCGTGTTTTCACTCGTTCTGCTAGTTATCCTTCTCTTGCTCGGCCAGAGCATGGTTCATCACCGCTTCTTTCGAGGCGGCCGATACCACCAGAACGGCTCGGTCGGCCAGTAAGCAGGACCGGAAACGACCCGCGGTTTTCCTTTCCTCAGACTGCGGTGGGCCATCTTTGTTCTAGCGAAGCGGCTTTATGTGCTGGCGAATCCAGTCGAGGATCTTAGGGAAGCGAAACTCGCCGCAATCCATCGAACCGTAGATGAACTCGTGGCCTGCTTGCGCATCGACTTCGATGTAAAAGCCGTTGCGTCGCAGGAGGACGTCGGAGGCAGTGAAGGCGATCCGTTTGTTGCCGTCGAGG
>Ga0228598_1000046_pt1 | contig 17354 bp, 18 predicted proteins | sample CZU4metagenome_FD_182726 | JGI IMG/M metagenome (GOLD analysis project Ga0228598, IMG submission 182726) | Spruce rhizosphere microbial communities from Bohemian Forest, Czech Republic - CZU4 | ecosystem: Host-associated > Plants > Roots > Rhizosphere | place: Czech Republic: South Bohemian... | reverse complement strand
TGTGACTCGGGCGCGTTGGTTGTGCGCCGGATTTTATGGCTGACTCGATCAAAGTCGTTCTCGAATTCGCGCTGCTGGCGATTACTTCGGTATTTTTCCTGGTGGACCCATTCGCGGTGATTCCTTTGTTTCTGGCGGTTACCGCGGATTCTACGTCGTCGGAGCGGCGAGCCGTGGCGCGGCGTTCGGCATTCACCTGCGCGATTGTGCTGTGTTCGTTTGCGCTGGCTGGGAGTCTGATTTTCAAAATGTTTGGCATCACGCTGCCGGCTTTCAAGATCGCCGGCGGAATTATTCTGATGGGAATCGGGCTGGACATGCTGCAGGCCAAGCAGTCCGGGACGAAAGCGACGGCCGAAGAGCAGCAAGAAGGCGCGGAAAAGCAAGATGCCAGCATTATTCCGCTGGGCATGCCGATGCTGGCGGGGCCGGGCGCGATTTCCACCGTGATGGTGCTGGTGGGCGAATCGCACTCCGTGTGGCAGCACGCCGTAATTTACGCGACGATTCTGCTGACGTCGTTCATTTCTTTTATGATCCTGTCAGGAGCGGACGGCGTGCGGAAATATCTGGGTGAGACCGGGATACGCATCCTGATGCGGCTGATGGGATTGCTGCTGGTGGCGCTGGCCGTGCAGTTCGTCGTCAATGGACTGACAGATTTCGGATTGCTGAAGCCGCTGGCGACGCCTTACTAAGGCCTTCGGTGTTTATTCCTCTTCCTCAGTTTTCTTCAAGCGGGTCATTTTGAGTGCGACGCGAAAATCGCGGGAGCGGGCTTCGGCGAGGATGGCGCGGCGCGTTTCTATCGGCAGCTCGGACGGGCCGAACACGCCGGCCATATCGCGGGGAAAATGCCGGATGAAGATCGCGGCGAGATGCGCCGTGGCGTACGCGATGGGCGTCGAGATCAAGCCGTGCTGGCGAATCTGACGGAGGGTGGGGAAACTCGCGTCGTAGCGCAGCAGCAGTGGATGATCATCTTTCACGCCGCGGACCAGCACGGCCGCGGCGAAGCGGGCATTTTCCAGTGCGCCGCGACGAATCATTCCTGCGACGCCTTTGGGCGTGAGAGTTTTCGGGAAGCGTTTGCGCACAATTCCCTGCGAGCGGTTCAGGCGTCCCTGGCGATACCAGCGAAAAAGGCGATCGAAATCGTTGCCGCCGATTTTGGCGTCCATGTCGCGCATCGGCACCACGTAGGGCAGCATGCAGACTTCATCCTGCGCAGCCAGGTACACGGTGGACTCGCCGATGGGCGGCGGGAAACGGAATTTCTCGCGGTCGGAGAATCGTTTGGCGAGCGAAAAGCGCCCGTGGCGATAGACGCGCGGGCTGGAAATCGCTTCGTCGTACATCACTTCCGGCGACCACGTGGAAACGGGATCCTTGCTCTCGGTGCTTTCGTACAGGCGGATCTGCACCGAGTCCACGGTGTCCAGTAGCTCCGAACCGCGCTTGGCGAGAAGATTGGTGAGGCCGGGCGCCGCGCCGGTGCAGATTAGCGCCGCGCGATTTTTCACCTCGAAGCGTTTGCGGAAGCGGAATTGTTCCGGCTTGAACGGATTGCGATTGAGGTGCGAATTCAGATCCAGGTAATGCGCGCGCAGACGCAGCGCCGCGCGCAGAATGATTTCGTTGAATACGGCGGGGGAGGCGTTCACCAGCAGGTTGCAGCCACGAGCAGCACGCACGATCGACCAAAGATTGCGCGCGTTCGCTTCCACGACTTCAATCGCGCTCTTCTTGCCAAGAAATTTGCGCGCGCGCTCCGGGTCGCGATCGCCGCACCAGACCGTGTGTCCCTGGCGCACGAGCAATTGAGCAAGCAAGGAGCCGGCGCCGCCCACTCCCAGTACGAAGATGCGCATCGGTCCGCAACTTTATCATATTCGCCGCGCGGGCAAGCGCGGGCATCACCGGCGCTTTCCGGTTATGCACCGGGCGGCGCCACACGGGCGACAGGGCGCATGGTCCACCGTATTCTGGCCAAGGAAATATCGCGAAGGAACGATTGGTTGTGGCGGTGGCGTTCCACTCTGCGGCAGTTAATCCAATTCACCCAAGGCGTGTACATCCTTTGACTGTGTCGATCCGTTGGTCAACACCTTGGATCCGCTCTTTCGCCCATGCGACAAGAGAGACGTTGTCCGACTTGCCGGTTTTTTCGCGCATAGCGCGCATCATGCGCAGGTACATATCCGGGTTCATGCGGAGCTGGTTACACACCTGCCGGTCGGTGAGTCCACCCGCAAGAGCGCGCAGTACGATTGCTTCTTCGCCGGTCAAAATGGGGTCCAGCCGGAAGGCAGAAGCACGCTGGATGCTGATTACTTTGGGTCTGTCTTTCATGGGGTCACCTAGTCCGTCTTGCCGCCTGCCATCGCGGAGTTGCAGAGTTACGCCGTCTTCGTATGCGCCCGCGCCTCCGGGCTCTGCGTTCTGGTTTTCGTTGCATACAACGCCGCATCCGCCGCGCCCAGAAGGGAATCTACGTTTGCGCCGTCGTCAGGATAAACAGCAACGCCGATGCTGACCGATAGCTTTGGCTCCCGGCCGTCGTTCACAAGACTGTCGCAAATCCGCTGGGCCACCAGGTTGGCCGGCATTGGTCCGGTCTCGGGCAGCACCAAAGCAAATTCATCCCCGCCAAAACGCGCCGCGGTATCTACCTTGCGGCTGCAGATGCACAAGACATCGGCCAGCCGGCAGAGAGCTTGACTGCCGACCAGGTGGCCGAAGCGATCGTTGATTTGTTTCAAGCCGTCCAAATCGAGGAACAGAAGAGCGAACCCACGCGCGGTGCGCTCGGAGCGCTTAATTTCACTATCAACGGTTTCCACCAGATGGCGGTAGTTGGCGAGGCCCGTCAGCGCATCCTTGGCTGCTTGCTGGCGCAAGTGATCCTCGAGCTTGCGCTGTTGTGTAACGTTTTCAACGATAATCTCGTAGCTCTCCGTCTCGCCTTGATTCTTCACCTCGCGTCCGCTGAGGCGAACTTTCAGAGTCGCGCCGTTTTTCCGTTTCCATTCAACTTCCAGGGGATCGACGTCATGCTGCTGCGCCGACTGACCCAGCAATTGTGCTCGTCTGGAGGCATCGCCGAGGACGTCAGCTGCCAGGTTCACCGCCAGCAGCTCTTCGCGAGACGCATAACCCAGCATGGTTGTCAGCGCCGGATTGACGTCGAGGAACTTGCCTTTGATGTTGCAGCGGCAGATTCCATAGGCTAGATTTCCCACGAGAGCTCGATAGCGTGCTTCCGAATGGCGCAGCCTTTTTTCGGTTCGATCGCGCTCTTCGCGCAGATGATTCTCACTGAGCGCTCGACGTACGGCTACTGGAAGGTGCCCGAGGTGATCCATGCCTACGCAGTCGGCGGCGCCACTGCTGATGAGCTCTGCCGCGATCTCGGGTTGCGTAGTGTCAATCAGGAAAATGCAGGGAATCTGCCGTTCCCGCAGACGCAACATTTCCAGTTCGCGCCTCCCCTGCCAGCGCGGGGACGGGTATTCGGCCAGCACCACGTCGAAATATTTTGCCTTCAGGCGTGTGGCAAACTGATCCGGTGTTAGAACCACGTCCGCGCTGACCTTGAAATGGGCTCTCTTCAGCTCTTGCACGCACTGCTCTACCCCTGCTACATCCCTGTGAACAAACAGGATACGCAAAGGGAGCCTTCGGCTTGCCGATCCATTCAGGACCAGGGGCAGCTCGGCTTGCTTGATGCGATCTCGTGAGGTTGAAGGCATCGTAACGTCCACTCGGTACCGAGAGCCAGCCCCTTCGCGAGCTGGCCCCCGGGAATGCTTCGAAAACAACCGCTGTAACCATATTCGAACTGGCCAGGCGAACCTGTTCAAAAAGGTACACCTTTCACCAGCATGTTTACTTATTGGACACTTTCGCGCGCCGACAGATACTTAATTAGCTGGACGTCTGGGCCGCCAGGGTTTCGCCAATTCGCGACGTCGCGGTTGTTTGCGCCCGTGCGACTGGAAGCGTATCATCGGCTCTGATATCTCCGACCCACTCGGCCTAACGGAGAGACAACCCAAGGCGTGGGGGCGATGCTCCTGGTTATTTCAGGAGATGAGGGATTGGGCGGAAACGCCTGCTCCTCCCTGATCTGGAAAGGAGAGCATCCAGCGAGCGCGGTTTTCGAGCGCGCTGCGCCGCTGGCGTCCTCGCCCAATTCCGAATTTGGATTGGGCTATTTTATTCTTGGCAGCATCTAAAGAAAGCATGGCACTGACCGACAAATTCGGGCGCCAAATTACCGACCTGCGGGTGTCGGTGACGGACCGTTGCAATTTTCGCTGCGTGTATTGCCGTTCGGCGGACCCCGAAAATCACATGGCGGAACACGCGCTGTTGGAATGGGACGAATTCGAGCGGCTGGTGCGCATTCTGGTCGGGATGGGCATCCGCAAAGTGCGCGTGACGGGCGGCGAGCCGCTGGTGCGTCCGGGCGTGGAAGATTTTGTGGCGCGGCTGAAAGCGATCGGTGTGCAGGACCTTTCGATGACCACCAATGGCCATTTGCTCGCTGAGCGTTGCGACCGGCTCGTCGAGGCGGGCCTGGACCGCATCAATATCAGCCTGGATTCGCTGAACCGCGAAAAATTCGAGAAGGTGACGCGCACCAAGACGTTCGATCAAGTGCTCGCCGGAATCGAAGCAGCGCAGGCGTCGCCGCTGCGTCCCGTGAAGGTGAACGCCGTGCTGGTGCGCGGACTGAACGACGATGAAGTGGAAGCGTTTGCGGAGTTCGCGCGTGAAAAAGATATCGTCATGCGCTTCATCGAATTCATGCCGCTGGACGCGGACCGCGCCTGGACGCGCGACATGGTGGTTCCCGCGGCGGAAGTGCATCGGCGCATCTCCGCGCGCTGGCCGCTGATTCCCGTGGTGCACGAACGTAGCGAGACCGCGCGGAAATACCGCTTCGCGGACGGCGGCGGCGAAATCGGATTGATCGCGCCGGTGACGCAGCCCTTCTGCGGACATTGCTCGCGCATCCGGTTGACCGCCGATGGAAAATTGCGCACCTGCCTCTTCAGCAAGGAAGACCACGATGTGAAAAGTTTGCTGCGCAGCGGCATGGGCGACCGCGAAATCGGCGATGCGATTGTGGCCATGGTGCAGACGAAGGAAAAGAGCCACCGCATCAACGAGCCGGATTTTGTTCCGCCCTCGCGCACGATGGTCTATATTGGCGGCTGATTGCACGTCGGTCTTGGGAGCAACACAGCATGGCAGATGAGGAGTCCAAATATTTCTCGCTGACGGAAGCGGAGCGGCTGCGTTCGCAGCTGGAGCCGCTGCTGATTGAAGCGATGGAATCGCGCCGCAAGATGATGGATGTGGACGAGCAGATCAATTCGCTCGCCGAACGCATCCAGCGCTCGGGCGGCCTGGCCGTGGCTTACGAAAGCGCCGCCAAGACGCGCCTGGAACGCAATCGCCTGGAAGAAAGCGTGCAATCCGCGCTCGACCAGATTCAGGAAACCGGATGCGTGGTGAAAGATCTGGAAGTGGGCCTGCTGGATTTTCCCGCGCGCATTGACGACGAAGAAGTGTATCTCTGCTGGAAGCTGGGCGAGGACCGCATCCGTTTCTACCACCGTCAGGACGAAGGATTCTCCGGACGCAAACCGATCGACCCCCGCGACGCCGGCTACAACAATCCAGTTCAGTAATCTCGCCGCGCCCGCTGTTGTTACCGCGCGGAACAAATTTTTACATTAATTCCGAGCACATCGCGGTAGCAGACTACTAGGGCTAAACGTCTGTGGAGGCGCTTCGTGCGGCGAAGATCCTTCCTAAACGGCACAGGAATCGTGACCGTCGCCGTCGTGGGCGGGGGCGTCTGGCGCGCCTGGGATCAAGGAGTCTTCAGCGTCGGTGAGGGGCCGGCTTACGAGCCGTGGAAGGACTGGCGCGACACCGGAAACGATGCTCCGCTCGCGCTGGTGCGCGCCGCGATTCTGGCCGCCAGCCCGCACAACACTCAGCCCTGGCTTTTCAAGATCACCGATTCTTCAATCGAGCTGCACATTGACACGCAGAGGAATGTCGGCGCACTCGATCCTTATCTGCGCGAAGAGCATATCGGCATCGGCTGCGCTCTGGAGAATTTGCTGCTGGCCGCGCCTGCCAACGGATACGCAGCCACGGCGGAGTTCTTTCCCGGAAAACTTGGCCCGATTCCCGCGGAAGCCAAAACACAACTCCTGGCCCGCGTAAGTCTCGCATCTGGGAAACGCGAAGAAAACGAGCTCTACAACGCCATCCCGCTGCGCCACACCAATCGTGGTCCTTACGATCCGCACCAAGCGATCTCGCCTGATTTCGTAGACGCACTCCAGCATCTGCCGGACGGCTACGTGGATGTAAAGCTATTCCTTTTCACGGCCGAGGCCGATCGAAAAAAGATCGCCGAGATTAGTTCTGCCGCAAATACGGAAATCTATTCCGATCCAGATGTCCAGCATGGCAGCGAGCGTTGGGTCCGCACGAAATGGAGTTCGGTTCAGAAATACCGCGACGGCCTCACGATCGATGCCTTCGGCCTGCCTCCCATCGCTACTGGGATTGCCAAGATGATGTCTGTGCGGATGCTCCGCTGGGCTGCGTCGCGCAGCACCGACAATGGATATGCGAACCTGATGCTCAGCGCGCCGCTGATCGGATTCATCGCCGTGCGCGACCGATATGCACAGGAGCAGTGCTTGCAAGCTGGCCGAATTTGGCAGCGTGTGCATCTGTTCGCGACTGCCCGCGGACTCGCCGCGCGCCCCTGTAACGAGGCCGTGGAAATCGTGGACCACGAACGGGCACTGGCCAGGCCGGCCTCTCGCGCCGCGCTGCTCAACGAAATTACCGCAGATCCCACATGGCAGCCCACTTTTGTTTTCTATATGGGCTATCCAAAGCTGCCGGCCCACGCCAGCCCCCGCCGTCCGGTTCAGGCTGTGCTCGTCTGACGGCCCAGATTCCTCGCACAGCGGTTCCCTGGGAATACGATCGTATCAATCTGCTAGGAGTTGTTGCACCGACCGGGTGAGCTCGCAGCGCTAATTAGCAGTATTACGCAGTACGAATCGGCGCAGGCGGCACGACGACCTCAACAAGTCCGGTCGCCACGTCGTACACGAGGCCTGATATAAGCCACGCGCCCGGCAATGCGGGAATCGCCCGGAGCGCGGCAACGTCGGCGGTGACTGCCGCGCGGGGATCGGTGACGGCTTTGGACTTGAGTTCGCTTTCCTGAATTTGAAAATAGCGTGCCAGCATGGCGGGGTCGCCGGCCAAACGCGTGATGCCGCAATCGCTGTGCTGCAGCACGATGATGTGAAACTCTCCGCCGCCTCCTGGAATTTTTCCGGCAACCTCGCCGACTCGCCCGAGCAGACCCAACTGCTCGAGCAGCCCCGGGGTAATTCGGCCGCCGATGTTGCGCAGCACGATGGCCTCGCCCGGTTTGGTTCCGAGGACATGAGCCGGATCCACGCGCATATCCGCGCAACCGATGATGATCGCCTTTACGTTGGGCATGGCGCGCGGAAGCGAGGGTATTAGCGTGCCCGCAGCAGACTGCTGAGCGGCAAATTCCTTGTTGCGCTGTAACAAGTGGTCGAGATTGGTCATGCTGATTCTCCGTGCGATTTATTCTGACGGAACGATTGTAAAGCATGACAGGTCTCAATAGAAATTCAATCGACGTAAAGTTAAGTTCAAGTTCCGACTAATCGCGTCACCCGAGACTGAGCCACCACTCTGAGTTCGCGACAGGTGTGCGAGCGCGGGGCGTGTGGTAGGGTGGAAAGTGCAGAGAGCGAACTGTGACCGACACAACTGAAAACCGACTGAAGGATTCCGCTAGCCCCTATTTGCGTTCTGCCGCGCGTCAGCCGGTGGATTGGCACGAATGGGGCGAAGAAGCTTTTGCGCACGCGCAGGCGGAAGGCAAACCAATTTTGCTGGATATCGGCGCGGTGTGGTGCCACTGGTGCCACGTAATTGATCGCGAGAGCTACGAGAATCCCGAGATCGCGGCGATGATCAATCAATTTTACGTCCCGGTGAAAGTGGATCGCGACGAGCGGCCCGACGTGGATTCGCGCTATCAATCGGCGATCAGCGCGATTTCCGGGCAGGGCGGCTGGCCGCTGACGGCGTTCCTCACGCCGGACGGCAAACCATTTTTCGGCGGCACGTATTTTCCTCCGGAAGACGCGATGGGCCGCCCGGGCTTCAAACGCATCCTGATAGGCATTGCCGAAGCGTTCCAGACGCGGCGCGCGGAAGTGGATAGTTCCGCGAAAGCGCTGGAAGAGGCCGTCGCGAAAGCGGAAGTGTTTCACGCCGCGCACGGCGAATTCGATGCGGGCGTGGTGGATTCCGTCGTGGAATCGGCGCTACATCTTTTCGACGAAGCGCACGGCGGTTTCGGCAGCGCGCCGAAATTTCCGCACGCGAGCGCCATTGACCTGCTGCTGGAGCGATATCAATCGTCGCGTGATCCTCGCTTGCTGCGCGTGGTCGAGCGTTCGCTGACGGGCATGGCCGAAGGCGGCGTTTACGATCAACTGGCCGGCGGTTTCCACCGCTATTCGGTGGATGAACGCTGGTGCGTGCCGCACTTCGAGAAAATGACCTACGATAATTCCGACCTGCTGAAGAATTTTCTGCACGGCTATCAGGTCACCGGGAATCCGCTATTCCGAGAAACGGCCGAGGGAATTATCGAGTGGGTCGGCGCAGTGCTTTCCGATCGCGAACGCGGCGGTTTCTACGGTAGCCAGGACGCGGATCAAACGCTGGACGACGACGGCGATTATTTTACCTGGACGCTCGCGGAAGTTCGCGCGGTGCTAACGCCGCAAGAATCGCGCGCGATCGAGATGCGTTACGACGTCGGTCCGCGCGGTGAAATGCATCACAATCCGGCGAAAAATGTCTTGTGGATTGCGGCGAGCCAGGACGAAGTCGCGCAAGCATTGCAAACGACGCCAGAGGATGTCTCGCTGCTTCTCGCTCGCGCGAAGGGAAAGCTGCTTGCCGCGCGGCTGCTACGAGATCCCACGCCGGCCATAGACACGACGATTTATGTCGCCTGGAACGCAATGTTTGTTTCAGCGTATCTGGAAGCAGCGCGCGCGCTGGGCCGCGACGACTGCCGCAAATTCGCGCTGAAGACACTCGAACGCATCCTGGCCGAGGCGTGGGATGAAGCGAAGGGTTTCCGCCATCGTGTGGGAGGCCCGCGCCTGGAAGGTTCTCTCGACGATCAGATTTTTGCAGCCGCCGCGCTGCTCGATGCGTACGAAGCGACGCTCGACCGGCGCTATTTCGATATCGCCGAGCGCGCGGTGCGCCTGGCTGTAGAGCGTTACGGCGATCCGGATGGCGGCGGGTTTTTCGATCGCGCAAAGGATGCCGCGCCGATGGGGGGCCTGGACGTCCGGCGCAAGCCGCTGCAGGATTCGCCGACGCCAGGCGCAAATTCCGTTGCGGTGATCGTGCTCGATCGCCTGTACGCTCTCACCGGCGAAAAACTTTATCGCGAGTGGGCGGAAAAGACGCTCGAAGCCTTCGTCGGGCTCGTTCCGCAATATGGGTTATTTGCCGCGACGTATGGTCTGGCGGCGCTGCTGCACGCGCGCCATCCTTTGCAGGTGGTAGTGCTGGGCGCGGCGGGCGATCCGCAAGCCGCCGCGCTCGAAAAAGCCGCGAACGAAATTTATCGTTTCGGCAAAGCGGTTCTGCGCGTCACGCCCGAAACGCTCGCTGCAGCCTCGCTCGCGCCCGCGTTGCGCGAAACACTGCCGCATCTCGACGCCGCCAAGCCGCAAGCGCTCGTCTGCGTCGAAACCACGTGCCACCCTCCAGTGACCGATCCCGTGAAGCTCGAAGCGTTGCTCGGCGCTGTCGCCGCTACCGCAGCGGCGCCCTGATCCGAGCGCCTTCGCACGCCACCTTCGCAAGTTGCTGTGCATCCAACGCAGTGTAATAATGCTGCGTTCGGCGGGAATGCCGTTTCAGGATTGGTGTACACGGGGGCTTTATGGCGATGAGAGATGCATGGATCGAAAAGCGCGCTGCGGCGATGAATGGCGGCGTGCGTAACTTCTCGCAGATGCACTATGCGCGCTTGGGCGTCGTAACCGAAGAAATGGAGTACGTCGCCAAGCGCGAAAAACTTACACCGGAGCTGGTGCGCGACGAAGTGGCGCGCGGCCGGGCGATCATTCCCGCCAATATCAATCACCGTAATCTGGAGCCGATGGGGATCGGCGTCGCATTCTTCTGCAAGATCAACGCCAACATCGGAAATTCCGCCACCACTTCGAACGTGGACGAGGAACTGGAGAAGCTGCACCGCTCCGTGCATTACGGCTCCGACACGGTGATGGACCTTTCCACCGGCGGCGATATTCCCATGATCCGCAAAGCGATCATCAACGCGTCGCCTGTGCCGATCGGGACCGTGCCGATTTACGAAGCGCTCTCGCGCGTGCGGCGGCCGGAAGATTTGTCGATCGAGCTGCTGCTGGAAGTGATCGAGGAGCAAGCCGAACAGGGCGTGGATTACATGACGATCCACGCGGGAGTGCTGCGCGAATTTCTGCCGCTGGTGCGCAACCGAATTACGGGCATTGTGAGCCGCGGCGGCGCGCTTCTCGGACAGTGGATGAGCTTCCACAAGAAGCAAAATTTCCTGTACGAGAATTTCGACGCGATCTGCAAAATCTTCCAGAAGCGCGATGTGAGTTTTTCACTCGGCGACGGTCTAAGGCCCGGATGCCTGGCCGATGCCAGCGACGAAGCGCAGTTCGCGGAACTAAAAGTTCTCGGCGAGCTGACCAAGAAGGCCTGGGAATACGACGTGCAGGTGATGATCGAAGGCCCCGGGCACATTCCGATGGACCAGATCGAGCTGCAGGTGCAAAAAGAAAACGAAATGTGTTACGAGGCGCCGTTTTATACGCTGGGACCGCTCGTAACCGATATCGCGCCGGGCTACGACCACATCACCAGCGCGATTGGCGCGGCGATGATCGGCTGGCACGGAGCTTCGATGCTCTGCTATGTGACGCCCAAGGAACATCTAGGACTGCCGAATGCGGATGACGTGCGGCAGGGCGTAATTGCGTACAAGATCGCGGCGCATGCGGCGGACGTGGCGCGGCATCGCCCCGGCGCGCGCGATCGCGATGATGCGCTCAGCTACGCGCGTTTTCTTTTTGACTGGAACAAGCAGTTTGAGCTGTCGCTGGACCCAGAAACCGCGCGCAAGATGCACGATGAAACTTTGCCCGACGATTTCTACAAGGAAGCAAAGTTCTGTTCGATGTGCGGCCCGAAATTCTGCTCGATGAACACCACGCAGATCGCCGAAGCCTACCAGGGCCTCGACCAGAAAGAGCGCGAGCAGAAATTCACGCAGCTTTTGGCGAAAGTGCAACCGCAAACGAAGACTGCGGCGACTTCCTGATCGCTTGGGACGGACGGCTGCGCTAGCTGGTGCCTGGCGCTTGCGCTTGCGTGGGCGGTGCGGTGAGCGAAAAATCCAGGGAACCGGAACAGCCATTGAATCGTATCTAATTGTAGGACAGGGCACGGGACTCACCGGCTGGTCTGACTTGAACGATTCAGAGGTGCGAGCATGGCGTTTCTACTTATCGCGGCTTTGCTGTATTTTCTGCCGGCGATCATCGGGCACAATAAGCGCGATGCCACGGGAATTTTCATCCTCAATTTGCTAGCGGGATGGACGGGGATTGGATGGATCGTGGCTCTGCTGTGGGCGTGCGCGTCTGAGCCGCGCGTGCAAACCGTGCTGGTCCCCGCCGGAGCCGCAGTGCGTTATCACGCCCCGTGCGGCACACTGCAACCCGCAGGGGCGCAATATTGCTGGGCGTGCGGCAGACACTTGTAATCTTCAGGTCCCGAGTGACTGAGTGACGAACTCCCCAACAGACGAAAACCTACGCGAAGAATTTAATCGCTGGGCCCATGCGGGCAAGGGCGAAACGATGGAGCACGAGCATTGGCCCATCACCAAGCCGGCGCTCGGCCTGATGCAGATCGAGCCGGACCACAATATTTTGGACGCCGGCTGCGGCGCCGGATGGCTTTCGCGGATTCTGGCGCAGCGCGTGCCGCAAGGGCGCGTGGTCGGCATGGATATTTCCGACGAGATGATCCACCACGCGCGCGAGGCGAGCGTGCGCCACGAAAATCTCGTTTTCGTCGTCGGCGCGGTGGACGAAATCCCCTGGGAAGCGAATTTTTTCACGCGCGTGATTTCCGTGGAGTCGTCGTATTACTGGCCTGATCCCCTCAAAGGCCTGCGCGAAATTCACCGCGTGCTGGCCGACGGCGGTTCCGCGTGGATTCTCATCAATTATTACCGCGACAATCGGCACAGCCACCAGTGGGGCGAAAAATTAGCGGTGCCCACAAAGCTGCTTTCCGCTGCCGAGTGGGAAGCATTGTTTCGCGACGCCGGATTCAGGGACGTTGCACATCGCCTGATCCCCGACCCCACTCCCAATCCCGCGGAGTACACTGGCCGCTGGTTCCGCGACGTCAAGGAACTCGCCGACTTTCGCGCGATCGGCGCTCTGCTGGTTTACGGAAGTAAGTAAGGGGAACACTTGTTTGACTCGCGCGACGCCCATCGCTATACTCGCCGAGCTTGTGGGGTCCGGGAGACGTGATGGGGGTTCTGGATAATCGCTTCGAACGCAGTTACGTCCTTTCCACCGTTGATTATGTTTTTAATTGGGCGCGCAAAAGCGCCATCTGGCCGCTGACCTTCGGACTCGCCTGTTGCGCCATCGAAATGATCGCGTCCACCACTTCGCGCTTTGATATCGCGCGATTCGGCGCCGAAGTGTTTCGCCCTTCGCCGCGCCAGGCGGACCTGATGATCGTCGCCGGCACGGTAACGCTGAAAATGTCTCCTGTTCTGAAGCGCGTGTGGGACCAGATGCCGGACCCGAAGTGGTGCATCTCGATGGGCGCGTGCTCCAGCGTCGGCGGCCCCTTCAATGTGTATTCGGTGCTGCAGGGCGTGGACCGCATCGTGCCGGTGGACGTGTACGTGATCGGATGTCCGCCGCGACCGGAAGGGCTGTTCTACGCACTGTTGAAGTTGCAGGACAAGATTGACCAGATGTCCTTGGCGAAACGCCCGACGGCGGTGCGCTTGAAACCGGAAATGGTGGAAGGGTTCAAAGAGGGCGTCATGGTCGCCCAGTCTCCCGCACCACGTTAAGAAACTAAGAACGCTGGCTGGTTAGGCGCCCAATGCTCAGAAACTCGCCTGCGAGCAGCCAGTTTGGAGAAGATCACGCGATGCCCTTTCTGCGGACAGCGAAGAAAGACGAAATTCCCCCCGGAACGATCCGCGAATTCGATATCGACGGCAAGAATATCGCGCTGGCCAACGTTGATGGTAAGCTCTTTGCAATCAATAACGTATGCCTTCATCGCGGCGGCCCGCTAGGCGAAGGCGAGCTGGAGGGTCAGGTGGTCGTATGTCCGTGGCACGGTTGGAAATACGATGTAACGACCGGGAAGCTGACCACCAATCCTGCTGTGGGCGTACGGTGTTACGCCGTTGAGATCCGAGGCGACGACATCTACGTAGATCTCAGTTAACAAGAGACTTAACCGCCATTTCGGGCACGCTCGCTGTAACCAATTTATCCCCGCTGATACCTTCCGCAAAATTCCCGCTACAAAGTTCGCCATTTTTTGCGTCTTCCGTGTATAGTTCGCCCGACACTTTTTGACGGATGACGCAACCTCCCCACAAACCAAGACGCTGGCTGCTGGCCGTAGACCCGCGCGTCTACCACTGGGATACCCTCTTCGTGAAGGGTAAGGAAATGTGGCGGCACGCCGGGCATCGGCCCGACGCGATTCGTCAGCTCAAGCAGATCCACAAAGGCGATCGCGCGCTGGCGTACCATGGCAAGCCCGAGCACGCGCTCTACGCCTTGGCGGAAGTGAGCCGCGACCCGTATCCCGATCCGCACGAAAACGATCCCAAGAAAATGGTGATGGACCTGCGGGCCATCGAGCGCCTGCCCCGTCAGGTAACGCTCGCCGAATTGCGCGAAAATAAATTGCTGCGCAAAATCAAGTTCCTCAAGAACACGCGCCTCACCGTTTGCCCGCTCACCGACGAAGAATATTCCGAAATACTGCGCATGGCGGGCATCGTCGCTTCCCCCGGCATCCCGTTACCCTGAGTCTGCCGCCGCGGACGATGCACCGACCTCAGATTTCGCAATGCGAAGTTCGAAAAACGTTCGTGAAACAACTTTTAGCCGCAATAGCATTCGCCGTAGGAGGCTGGTCTAATGCACAAACGGTCCGTTATTTTCGCGAGTGTGGCGCTGGCCTGCGTGTTTTTAATATGTGCCTTGGTGCGCTTGCGTGCGGCGTCGTCGTCGGCGCCACAGAGTAAAAAATCAAGTTCGCCGCAGGCGTGGCTGCGCGGCGTTTCCGACGGCAGCACGCGCGTGGTGGACATGACCTACGCGATCAACGGCAAGCTGCCTGCCTGGCCCGGAGGCGACCGCACGTTTGAAGCAAAGGTGGAGGCGACGCCGGAGAAGGATGGCTACTTCGCGCGCAGTTTCTGGACGCTGGAACACTACGGCACGCACCTGGATGCGCCCGCGCACTTTCCCGGAGGAAAGGAGTTCCTCGATCAAATTCCGGTGGAGCGTTTGTTCGCGCCCGCTGTGGTAATTGATGTGCGCGAAGAGGCCGGCAAAGATCCGGATTATCGTCTGCGCGTGATGCGCGTGGAAAAATGGGAAGCGCTGCACGGCCGCATACCCACCGGCGCGGTGGTCCTGCTGCGCACCGGCTGGGCGTCGCGCTGGCCAGACCAGGCGCGCTACCGCAACATGGACTCGGCCGGCGTAATGCACTTCCCAGGATTTTCCGTGGAGGCCGCAAGGCTTCTTATCGAGCGCGGCGCCGTAGCCCTGGGAATTGATACGCTCAGCATTGACTACGGCCCGTCGAAGGATTTCGAAGTCCATCGCGTGACGCTGCCCGCCGGGCTGTACCAACTGGAAAACCTCGCAAACATGGACCAATTGCCCGAAGCCGGCGCATTCCTGATTTCCGCGCCCATCAAACTGGAAGGCGGCTCCGGGGGCCCGGTGCGCGTTTTCGCAATCCTTCCGGAGAAATAACTAGCGCGGCTTTCGCACCACCGCGCCGTTCTTCATCACGAAATCAACTTTTCGCAGCGACTCGATGTCGTCGAGCGGACTGGACGGCATGGCGATGATATCCGCATACAGACCCGCGGCGATCGCTCCGCGCTCCTTTTGAATCCGCAGCAGCTCGGCGTCGTTGGTCGTCATGCACTTCAGAATTTCCGCATTAGGCACGCCCGCCGCGCGCCACACGGCCAGATAATCCCAGGTCATTTGCGCGCGGTTCTCGTCCTTGTAATCGGTGACAATATCGGTGGAGAAGGCGAGCTTCACGCCGACTTTGTAAGCGCGCTGCAACCGGTCAATAATCGCAGCGCCGATTTTTTCCGCGTTTGCGAATTCGCCCGCTGCAAAATGGGCGGCCGGGAAGTCCGTGCTGGAAAGAAAAATTCCCTTTTCTTTCATCCGCCGCAGCTGATCGTCAGTCAGAAAGAATCCATGTTCGATGGAATCCACGCCCCCGGCGATTACATTGTCCGCCGCCTCTCCGCCCAGCACGTGCACGGCCACCGGACGTCCGGCATGGTGCGCTTCGTCCACGGCCGCGCGAATTTCTTCCAGCGAATAATGGTAATCGCTGTTGTCGGCGACCAGCTTGATCAAGTCGGCGCCATAAAAGATATTTTCGCGGACGGCTTTGCGAATCTCCTCCGGGCTATCCGCGTCGTAATATTCAAATCGCCAGAACGGACCAATTTCCTGCGGGATGCCACGGCTTTGTCCTCCGTAGGGCGCGATGATTTTGCCGGCTGTTTGCACCGTAGGACCCACGAACCATCCCGCATCAATCGCTTTGCGCAGATCCACGGCCGCGAAATTCGCATCGTTGCCCACGTCGCGCACCGTGGTGATTCCCGCATTCAGCAGAATCTGCGACTCGTACAATCCGCGCAACGCGCGCAGGCCGGTGGGTTCCACCAGATAGTTATGGTCGAGCTCGCGGAAATATTTCACGCTCTGGGTGACATGCGTGTGCGCGTCCATCACTCCGGGCATCACCCATTCGTTCGACAGATCAATGACCGTGCTGTCCTTGGGGATCGCTACGTTCGCGCCGACCTCCACTATTTTCTTGTCCTTCACCAGAATGATCTGATTTTTTGCAACGGTGCCAGTCGCCGGATCAATCAGGTTACCGGCGCGAATGGCGACGGTCTGCGCCCACGCGGGGATGGCCAGCAGCAAGCAAGCCGCAAGCACCAATTTACGCATTTTTCCTTCCTCCCTTTCTTTCTTTGCGGAAGCCGCGGGAGTTTAACATATTCCGCTCGCCTCACCGGACGAACGGATCTGCAGCGCGAGACTATTCCTCGACTGTGTTACCTTTCTTGTGAGGCCGCGAATGCCAGAACTGCCCGAAGTCGAAACTGTAGCGCGCGGATTGCGCGAAGTATTGCCCGGCCGCAAGGTTTTGAGCGTGCGTTTGGGCAAAACGGATTTCATTGACGACCCCGCGGCGCTGGAACAGGATTTGCCCGGCAGCACATTTGCGAGCATTCGGCGCCTGGGAAAATTTCTGCTGTTGGACCTCGAACCGCGAAAAACTCCCGCGGAAGAAAGTTCATTGCTGATTCATCTCGGCATGACCGGCAAGATCAGCGTCTGCCCGCCCGAAACGCCCGTCGAGTTGCACACCCACGTATTCCTCGCTCTCGACGATGGTCGCGAACTTCGTTACAACGATGTGCGCAGGTTTGGACGCATGGCTCTTCTGGCGAATGGCGCCCATGAACGCGTCCTCGGCGGCTTGGGAATGGAGCCGCTGGAGATCACCGAATACGAATTCCGCACGCGGGTTCAAGCGCGGAAGTCGCGCATCAAGGCGCTGCTGCTCGACCAGAGCGTGATGCGCGGCATTGGCAACATATATGCCGACGAAAGCCTCTGGCGCGCGCGAATCCACCCCGAAAAAGTTGGCGCCCGGCTGAAATATGACGAGCTGCGCCGGCTGCATCGCGCAGTGCAGCACATTTTGCGCGAGGCGATCCGGCTGCGCGGTTCTTCCGTTTCGGATTACGTGGATCTAGATGGCGGGCGCGGAGAGTTTCAGCAGAAGCATCGCGCCTATCAACACGACGGCAAAAAGTGTTTTCG
>Ga0228598_1000045_pt1 | contig 17397 bp, 14 predicted proteins | sample CZU4metagenome_FD_182726 | JGI IMG/M metagenome (GOLD analysis project Ga0228598, IMG submission 182726) | Spruce rhizosphere microbial communities from Bohemian Forest, Czech Republic - CZU4 | ecosystem: Host-associated > Plants > Roots > Rhizosphere | place: Czech Republic: South Bohemian... | reverse complement strand
CGGCAAAAACCTGCCCCGCGCTTTATCAGTCATGCCGGGAAACCTATCCCAAGCGATGCGCCGAGCCGCTCGCGCCGGCAGCCGGGCATTGAAGGTAGCGTGAATCAAAGGAAGCGTGCATCCGCTCTCGCGCCACCCAGGAGCCTTCCATGCGGAAATACTTTGCCGGCCTGGTCATCGCGGCACTCCTAGGCGCGCCGCAAGCGAACGCCGAGGAGGGATCCACCCAGCAGGCTACGCCCTCGGCGAGCGAACCCTACCAACCCAGCCTTGGGGACATCATGGCGCGTCAGCAGATGCGCCACATGAAACTCTGGTTTGCGGGTCGCGCCCGCAACTGGCCGCTGGCCGACTACGAAGTCGACCGGCTCAAGGGCGGTTTCGACGAGGTTGAGCGGTTGCTCGGCGGCGATACGGTGGAAAAGGCGGTCGGCGGTTCCATCGCCGCTCTGGAGAAGGCCGTCGAGGCCAAGGACCGGCCCGCCTTCACGCGCGCCTTCGACGAACTCACCGCCGGTTGCAACGGATGCCATCAGACGCTCGATCACGCCTACATCAGGATTCAGCGCCCGTCGTGGTACCCCTACAGCGATCAGTCCTTCTTGCCAGAGAAATAGAAAAGACGCGGCCGGAGCGCGATTTTTCACGCCGTTGCGGTATCGGAACACGCCTCGCGTCCGCGTCAACGCGCCGCGGCGGCGACACATCGGCTGCACATTTGCGGCGCCATATCTACGCCGCCACCACGATGGTTGCCGTCAAACAGGAGGTCCGACGATGACATATCGCGTCTATTCCGGTCCGCGCGGCTCGCAATCGATCTCGCCCCTCGAGAAGGATCGCCACCTGTTCAAGGAATTCAGCATGCTCGACGAGGCAATGAGCTGGGCGCGCCACATCAACAACAGCGGCCGTGTCGCGCTTCTCATCGAAGGCGACGACGGCACGCGGCTCACCAAGCAGCAGATCGTCACCGCCCTCAAAAATCCCGAGGCGATCGAGCCGCACGGCAACGCAGCCTAACCCCAGACCTGGCGACCGTTCTTCGCGGCGCTTGCCGTTTGCCGCTCTCGCAGCGGTTCGCTCACCGGCGCGAGAGGGGTGCGAGACAGTCGCCGTCGAGCTCCCGGATCGTTCGGACGCCATAGTCGCGCGAGGCTCATCGCGAAGGAACTCGCGATAACGCTCTGTTTGCATGCCACATTCCCGATCGTGCGCGCGATTCCCAGGCGGCGGGCTTTCGCCTTGAAAAACCGCGCAATTTCGCCATACTGCGGCCAGCGTCGAGTTCCGTCGCGGGGGATGGGGTTATGCTGACATCGCAGCTCAACGGAAGCGGACCCATTGCGGCGCCGCACCGCCGCAACGTGTTGCTGGTCTATCCGCGCTTCAGCAACGAATCGTTCTGGAACTATCGCAAATCCTGCGAGGTCGTCGGCGCCCGCTATCCGACCATTCCGCTGGGGCTGATCACGGTTGCGGCCATGCTGCCGTCCCACTGGGACGTCCGCCTGGTCAACTGCAATACCGAGGAGTTGCTCGACGAGGATCTGGAATGGGCCGACCTGGTGTTGTCCGGCGGCATGCTGTTCCAGCAGGCGAGCACGCTTGACCTCATCGATTTGTGCCGCGAGCGCGGCAAGCAGGTCGCCGTCGGCGGCCCCGACGTGTCGTCGAGTCCGCACATCTACGAGCGGGCGAACTTCCGCGTGGTGGGGGAGGCCGAAGGCATCATCGACAAGTTCATCGCCACGGTCGAGACCGGCGGCAACGAGGGCCTGTTCGAGGCGCCGAAGTACCAGATCGACGTCACCAAGACGCCGAAGCCGCGCTTCGATCTGCTCAAGTTCGAGCACTACATGCACATCGGCGTGCAGTATTCGCGCGGCTGTCCGTTCACCTGCGAGTTCTGCGATATCATCGAGCTGTACGGCCGGGTGCCACGGACCAAGTCGACGGAGCAGATGCTGGAAGAGTTGGAGACGCTCTACGAGCTCGGTTACCGCGGGCACGTCGATTTCGTCGACGACAATCTCATCGGCAACAAGAAGGCGGTAAAGGCGTTCCTGCCGCACCTCATCAAATGGCTCGAGGAACGCGACTACCCGTTCGAATTCTCCACCGAGGCCTCGCTCAATCTTTCCGACGATGCCGAGCTGCTCGATCTGCTGAAGAAGGCGAACTTCTTCCTCATTTTCGTCGGCATCGAGAGCCCGGACACCGAGACGCTGATCGCGATGCGCAAGAAGCAGAACACGCGCCGCAGCATTCCGGAAAGCGTCCACCGCATCTACAACCACGGAATTTTCGTCACCGCCGGTTTCATCGTCGGGTTCGACAGCGAGAAAGGCTCGGTGGCCGAGCCGATGATCGATCTGATCGAGGAGGCGGCGATCCCGATGGCGGTGATCGGGCTGCTGTTCGCATTGCCCAACACGCAATTGACGCGCCGGCTGGCGCGCGAAGGCCGCCTGCACGCCAACAGCGAGTTCCTGCCAAAGGGGACTGGCGACCAGATGGCGACCGGCTCGAACTTCGAGACCAAACGTCCGCGGCTCGACGTGCTGCGCGACTTCCGCCGCGTGCTCCATACCGCCTATACGCCCGAGGCGTATTGCCGCCGGATCGATCGGCTCGTGAGCCTGCTCGACTGTTCGGGACGCCGGCGTGAGCTGCCCAAGGGTGACATGCGGGCGAAGATTGGCACCTTCAATGTCGTGCAGGAAATCCTCCGCCGCATGCCGGAGCACCGCGAGCTGTTTTGGCGCACCTTCACCAAGGCGCTGAATACCAATCCCGGCGCGCTCCGCGCCGTCGTTACCCTCATGGGCTTCTATCTGCACATCGGCCCCTACGCGCGCTACGCCGTCGGGCAGATCGATCGGCAGATTGCAGTACTCGAGAGCGACGACTTCGTGCCGCCACGGCTCGCGCCGGCGGTACCGGCGGAAGCCATCAGCGCCTGAGGCCGCACTCCCTCGCTCACAGCGCGAGTGAGGCGAGACCGCCGAGGTCCGCTATTGCCTGCACGGGCGGAAGCTCGGCATACTCCTCTGGCATTTTCGCCCGATTGACCCACAGCGGGCGGAAGCCGAACGCCGCCGCCCCCATGACGTCCCAGCGATTCGAGGAGACGAAGGCGACCTCCTCCGGCTTGCAGGCGAACGCATCCGTCACCAGCGCATAGACCTCGGGCCGCGGCTTGTAGAGGCGCACGGCGTCGACCGAAAGCACGGCATCGAGAAGCGCCGCGATCCCGGCCGCTTCGACGGCGGCCGTGAGCATGCGCGGGGCGCCGTTCGAGAGGATAGCGAGGCGGACGCCGCGCGCCTTGAGACCGGGCAGCGCGGCGCGGGCGTCGGGAAAGGCGTCAAGCTTGAGATACGCCTCGAGCAAGCGCGGGTGCAGTGTTCGGTCCACCGAGGGCACGCGGGCGAACGCGTAATCGAGCGCGCGCTCGGTCAGCGTCCAGAAATCGACGTAGCGGCCGGCGAGCGTCAGCGTCCAGGTGTATTCAAGCTGCTTCGATCGCCAGATTTCCGAAAATCGTTCGGCATCGGGACCGGCGTCCGCGCGATGGCGCGCGATCGCGGCGTGGACATCGAACAAGGTACCGTAGGCATCGAAAACGTAGGCGCGGGCGTTAATCATCTCCATCTCCTTGGGGGCTATCATGGTGACAAAGGCCGTGCCGGGGAGACAATAGGGTGATGCGAGGATGATTCGATGAGTCGGACCATCAGCTGGTCGAAGACGGTCACGTTTTTCGAGGGTGACTGGCACGAGGGCAACGTGCCGATCATGGGCGTGCGCACGCATGCGGCCTGGCTCTGCACGTCGGTGTTCGACGGTGCGCGCGCTTTCGAGCGCGTCGCCCCCGACGTCGATCTGCACTGCGCGCGCGTGAACGAATCCGCCAAGGTCATGAGCCTGAAGCCGCTCGTTTCGACGGAGACCTGGATGGGCCTCGTCGGCGAGGGGCGCAAGCGCTTCGACCGCGACGCCGAGCTCTATATCCGGCCGATGTACTGGCCGGAAGACGCCGCCGCCGGCGCGGTGCGGCCGGATCCGGAAACCACGCGCTGGTGCCTGACGCTCTATGTGGTGCCCTTGCCGAAGCCGACCGGCACAGCCATCACGCTGTCGCCGTTCCGCCGTCCGACGCGCGAGTCCGCGCCGGTCGACGCCAAGGCGGGCTGTCTCTACCCGAACAACGCGCGCGCCCTGATCGAAGCGCGCTCGCGCGGCTTCGACAATTGTCTGATGTGCGACATGCTGGGCAATGTCGCCGAGCTCGGCACCGCCAATATCTTCATGGCGAAGGACGGCGTCGTGTTCACGCCGGCGGCGAACGGCACCTTTCTCTCCGGCATCACCCGCGCGCGGGTCATCGCCCTGCTGCGCAAGGCCGGCGTCACCGTCATCGAGGCGGTGCTGCGCTATTCCGATTTCCAATCGGCTGACGAAGTTTTCTCAACGGGCAACTTCACCAAGGTCTCGCCCGTCATTCGGATCGACGACCGCGATCTGCAGCCGGGCCCGTTCTACCGCCGAGCCCGGGAGCTGTACTGGGAGTTCGCGCACGCGGGGCCGTGAGGCCTATGAGTCGGGGCCGCGGACGGTGAGCAGCGTCGTGATCGAACGGCCGCGGATGTCGTAGACCCGCGCGTAGACCACGCCCTCGCGCATGATGTCGAAGAGGACCGGCGCATCGAGCTTGGCGCAGTAGAACTCGCCGAGCGTCATGGCAAAGTCGGCGCCCTTCGGGTCCCAGATCGCCGAATATTGCGGACCCAGGGCCACGACGGCCGCTGGATGCGGTCCGCAGACCGCGACCGTCCATGTCGCATCGCGCGGTTTCTCCCGGCGGGCGGCCAGGATGTCGCGCAACTCGGCTGAGGCTTGCTTGATCGACAATCCCCAGTAGTCGAGCATGAAGCGCGTCCGCGCCCCGGCAGCGCCTCCGGCGACATGGTTGAAGTGCGTGTATTCGTAAGGGTGCAGCCGCACCATTTCGATCACCGGGGAAGCGATACCGACGACCAGAATGACGGCTGCCGCCGCCATCGCGGTTTGTCCGTAAGGATGGAGGCGTCGCGCGATCCACGCGGCTGCGAGGCCGCCGAGGGCAGCGAACGGCGGCATCAGGAAGATGAAATGGCGGATGCCGTTGTACATCGCCGGCCGCGCGGCGACCGTCACCGCAACCGGAAGCACCGCGGCGAGCACCACGGCAAGAAGTGCGGCGCGGCGCCCGACGCCGGAGGGCTCTGGATCGCCGCGCGCGGCGGCCAACACCGCGCCGCACAGTCCGCAGAACCCGAGCGCCAGCATCAGTTCGGGCAGCGTCAGCGCCAGCAGCGTCGGCACATAGCTGCGCGGCATGTCGGGAACCAGGATGATCTGGCCAGCGAACAACTCGCGCCACGGCTTCTCGAAGAAGTTGGAGAAATACTCCACGGCGCGAAACGGGTTGAGCGGCGAGATCACGGCCCACGGCCAGAGCAGGGCCATCACCACGTAGGCCAGCAGCATGCCGGGGATGAACGGGACGAGGTACGAACCGCATTCGGCAAGCGCAGGCTTCAATCCGCTTTCGCGCGACCGCACGGCCACAATGAGCAGAAGCGGCAGCAGCGCGTTCAACGGGGCGAAGCCGCCCATGACGCGCGAGCCGATCGCAGCGCCGATGCCGATGCCGCAGAGCGCGATCGTCGCCGGGCTGGCGCGGGGATATTCCTCGAATGCGCGCACGACGCCGAGCAGCGCGGCCGCCATGGCGACAGCGAACGGCGCGTCCTTCGCGTTCATGAACATGTGGCCGTAATAGAGCGGGCAGGCGGCGAGGAGGACGAGCGCGACCAGCCCGGCGAGCGGACCGCCGAGGCGCCGTCCCAGCCGCCAGGTGACGAAAAGGCCGGCGAGGCCAATAGCCCCGCCTACGAGCCGCCGCGTCTCGAACAGGCCGAGCGGCATCACCTTCGCCGCGAGCGTGGCGAGAAGATCGAAACCGCCGCCGTACATGTAGAGATTGACGAAGCAGAACGCGCGTTGATCGGCGAAGCCCGACCCGTAGAGCGAGACCAGGAGGTTGCCGTATTGCGAATGGGTGTAGTCGTCCCAACCGAGGCCGAAGTCACCGAAGGTCAGGGCGACGATCACCGCAACAATGCCGAGCGTGCCGATCGCGAGCGCGTCTAGAACGCGCGCGGCCGTGAATGCCTTGGAGCGGGCGAGAATAGACGTCCCCGCAGGCAGGGCCGTGACCCCTGGGATCGCGGATGCGGGTTTCGGAGTGACGTTCAACAAGCGCTTCTCATCGGCAGCGGTCGCCCATGCCTCAGCATGGTTGAGGCCGTTTCGCGGCGCCCGAGCGCAAAAAGCGGGACCGGCGGGTCCCGCTTACGTAAGCCCGTGGCCGCACCGGTGCTATTTCGTGGCTTGCTCGTACATCTCGGCCACATGGTCCCAATTCACCAGGTGGTCGAGGAACGCTTTGAGGTAGTCCGGCCGCCGATTGCGGTAATCGATGTAGTACGAATGCTCCCACACGTCGCAGCCAAGGATGGGCTGGGCGCCGTGCACCAGCGGGTTCTCGCCGTTCGGCGTCTTCATCACCGCGATCTTGCCGTCCTTGACCGCGAGCCAGCACCAGCCCGACCCAAACTGCGTGACACCGGCCTGGACGAAGTCCTCCTTCAGCTTTGCGATCGGTCCGATGTCGCTCGTGATCTGCTTCTCGAGCTTGCCGGGCAACTTGTCGCCGCCGCCGCCCTTCTTCATCCATTTCCAGAAGTGGATGTGGTTGTAGTGCTGGCCGGCATTGTTAAAGAGAGCCTGGTTCTTGCCGTACGTGCCTTTTACGACTTCCTCGACCGGCTTGTTCTCCCATTCCGTGCCTTTGGCCAGGTTGTTGCCGGCGGTGACGTACGCCTGGTGATGTTTGTCGTGATGGAATTCGAGCGTTTCGCGGGACATGTGCGGCGCAAGCGCGTCGTGGGGATACGGAAGGTCAGGCAGGGTGAATGCCATTGGTCTACTCCTCAATGTGAAACTGAACCGGGCCGGCGTGCCCGTGAAACCGCCGAACGAAGAAAAGGGTTCCCCTAAATTGGCCCAATCCCCGGGGCGGAGCAACGCCCGCCTTGCCCCGGCGGGTCAACGGGACGTTCGCCCGGGATGGGGCCGCCGTTTACCATACTTGTGCAAGCGTTACCGAACTTTCCAGCGCTTGCCGCGCCGCGGCGAACGTCAAAAAACGACGTGCGGCAAGCACGTTGCAGGCAAAAGGAAGATTAAAAACTTGCGTGTTGTCGAGATGGCGGCCAAAATGGCGTTGTTTGGGGCCGCCGCCGTCTGATCGGGGCAGGGGACGGGCGTATGTACTTATTTTTGTTGGTATTGGGTGCGTTGACCAGTGCCGCAGGTTTTTCCCTCGTGGCAATGGGCGTCGCCCAAGAGGGTGTGTCCGCCGTCACGCCCGGCATTATTGCCGCCGTCGGCGGACTTGTTTTGATCGGACTCGGCGTGCTGGTGCGCGAGTTGCAGCGCATCGAACGCGCACTGGCGGCACGGCCGATGCCGCGCGCGACGCGTCCCACCGAGGCGCCTGTTGCCATACCTCCCACACCGGCTGAGCGACCGAGCCCGCAGGCCCGTATCCCATTCCCGCCGCGGCCGAAGCCCGGTGCGATCGGCCCGGCGCCCAGCGACGACGGGTCACTTCCGCGGCCGCGGGAGCGGTTCCCGCGCCTCGAGCCCGCGCTCGCTGCGGAGGAACCGGACGTATCGATGCTGCCGCGCGCCCTGGCCCGCGCCGAGGATGATCTGGGTGAGGTCAGGAGCGTCGCGGCGGGCGGCGCCGGGGGTGGTGCCGGGCCGGCGGCGCGCTTGGCGGCGCGGCTCAACGCCAGCCCTCGCCCGGCTGCTCCTCCTCAACGTGAACGGCCGAGGGGCTCGGTATTCGACGCGTTTTGGCCAAAGGGGCAGCGCGGCCGGCGCGACGCCCCAGCGGCCCCGCAACCGTGGCCTTCGGCCGAGCCGGCGCCGAGTGAACCGTCACCGGAAATGCCTCCGGCCGCGGGCGAGCCATCGGCTCCGGTCACGGTGCTCAAGTCGGGCACGGTCGAGGGAATGGCCTACACGCTCTATTCCGATGGCTCGATCGAGGCGCAGCTTCCGCAAGGCATGGTGCGGTTCGGCTCGATCACCGAACTGCGCAATCACATCGAAAACGAGTCATAGCGTCGCGTCCGCGACCTTGATCGCAAATGCATAAGCGAGCGCCACCTCTTTGAGGCGGTCGAACCGGCCAGCGGCGCCGGTGTGTCCCGCATCGAGATTGGTGCGAAAGGCGATGAGGTTGCGGTCGGTGCGCAGCCGGCGCAGCCGGGCGATCCACTTGGCCGGCTCCCAATAGAGGACGCGCGGGTCGGCGAGGCCCGCCAGTGCAAGGATCGCCGGATAGTCCTGTGCGCGGACGTTCTCGTAAGGCGAATAGCCGAGGATGGTCTGGAACGCGGCTGCATCACGGACCGGGTCGCCCCATTCCGGCCATTCAGGCGGCGTCAGCGGCAGCATCCCGTCGAGCATGGTGTTGAGCACGTCGACGAACGGCACCTCGGCAATCAGGCCAGCGTAGAGGTCTGGCCGCATATTGCCGATTGCCCCGATCAAGGTGCCGCCGGCAGAACCGCCTTGCGCGACTATCCGCCCGCGGCCCGTCCAGCCGTTGCCGATCAGATATTCGGTCGCGGCGATGAAATCGCTGAAGGTGTTCGGCTTCTTCGCGAGCTTGCCTTCCCGGTACCAGCGCCAGCCCCTCTCGCTGCCGCCGCGGACATGGGCGATGGCGTAGACGAAGCCGCGATCCACCAGTGACAGCCGGTTGGTACTGAACGCCGCAGGAATCGAGAGGCCGTAGGCGCCGTAGCCGTACATGAGGCATGGCGTGTCGCGGCCGGGGACTAGGTCCTTGCGGTGCAGGAGCGAGATCGGCACGCTCTCGCCGTCCGCGGCCGGCGCGAATACGCGCCGCGTGACGTAGTCGGCAGGGTCGTGGCCGCTTGGGATCTCCTGACGCTTGCGCAACGTGCGCTGGCGGGTCGCGAGATTATAGTCCCACACCTCTGCGGGCGTGGTCATCGAGGAATAGGTGAAACGCAGGACGTCGGTGGCGAACTCGTAGCCGGCTTCGATGCTCAGGGAATAGGCGTCTTCCGCGAAGGCGATGACGTGCTCTTCGCCGCTGTCGAGCCGGCGCACGACGATGCGCGGCAAGCCGTCCTCGCGTTCGAGCCGGACGAGCCAGTCCCGCAGCAGCACGAACGACAGCACGTAGACTCCGGCCCGATGCGGCACGAGGTCGCGCCAATACTCTCGGCCGGGTGTCGTCAGCGGCGTCCAGGCGATCTTGAAGTCCTCCGCACCGTCGGCATTGGTGCGGATGATCAGTGCCGGCCCGCCGTTGAAGTCCGGATGATGTTCGATTTCATATTGGACGCCGGTCTCGCGCGCCGCGACAAGGGTTGGCAGCACGTCCGGCGCGGTGAGATCGAGGAGCCAGACCTCGGACGTCTCGTGGTCGTGCGCCGAGATGTCACCGAAGCGGTTCGCAGCGTGGCTGCCGACTGAGAGGAAAAGGCCCGGGTCCGGTGCAGGCAGCACGCACGTGTCGGCGCTCACCGGCGTCGCCAGGCGATGGCGAAATACGCCCGCCGGCCGGTGGTTCTGATCGAGCCGCACGTAGTAGAAGGCGGAGGCATCCTGCGTCCACACCACCGCACCGGAGACGTCGGGGACGACGTCGGCGATGTCGGCGCCGCTGTCGATGACGCGGACGCGCGCCGTATAAAGTTCCGACCCGGCCTCGTCGGCGAGCCAGGCGAACAGACGATGGTCGGGCGAATGCTGGGTAGCGCCGAGCCGGAAGAACGGCTTGCCCTGGGCCAGGGCGTCCCCGTCGAGCAGGAGCTGTTCTCCTGCGTGTTCTTCCGCCGGCGCGGCCGTGATGAGTGACGCGTGCCGCGGCTCCCGGCACAGCAGCGGGTGCTGCCCGTCCTTGCGATAGCGCAGGTAATAGGCGAAGGGCCCGTCGGGATCGGGCACGGTGGAATCGTCCTCTTTGACCCGTCCCTTCATTTCCGCGAACAGCGTCGCTTGCAGCGCCGCGGTATCGGCGAGCGCGCGCTCGCAGTAGTCATTTTCCTCCTGCAGATAAGCGCTGACGGCCGGATCGAGCTTTTCCGGATCGCGCATGACCTCCTGCCAGTTGGTGGCCTTGAGCCAGCCGAACTCGTCGCGGAGGTTCACGCCATGGAGGGTGCGCACGGAGGGCCGCTGCTGCGCGCGCGGTTCGCCGGGCGCGCCGGCATGCCCCTGGGATGGAAATTGCGGCCGCATTCGAATCCAATCCTAGTGCTAGACCTCGAGGTGGAGGGACAAGTCACGATGCCGCGATGCACACGGCGACCGGACGGGCCGCGTCGGCCTCCGACGCGCGGGCCCTCCCTTGGATAGTTTCGCCGCTCAACTATTTCAACCTCGCGCAATTCTGTATAGCGGGAAAATAAGCTTGTATATTCACGTTCTGATCCAACATGGACCACCGGTTTGTTGCTTTAATTCTTGAAACGCTATATAGGCTAGACTTGCCAGCATGGCGGGCAAAGCGGGGCGCTCCTCGACGAAAATCAGAGCAGAAGACCGGACCGAAGATGGCCGACAATCCAGGCGAGAGCAGCTATATTCAACTGACGGCGAACATCGTCTCCGCCTACGTGAGCAACAACACGGTTCCGAGCGCGGAGATACCGAACCTGATCGGCCAGATTCATTCGGCGCTGCTGAGGGTCTCCGGCGGTCAGGCGCCGACACCGGCAGAGCCGCTCAAGCCGGCCGTGCCGCTCAAGCGATCCATCACGTCCGACTATCTTGTCTGCCTTGAGGACGGGAAAAAATTCAAGTCGCTCAAACGTCACCTGCGCACGCAGTACGGCATGACGCCGGAGCAGTATCGCGAGAAATGGGGCCTGCCGCCGGACTACCCGATGGTGGCGCCGAACTACGCCGCGGCGCGATCGCAATTGGCCAAGCAGATGGGCCTTGGCCAGCAGCGCCGGCGCCGCCGCGAGCGCGGTTGACGCTGTTCGCGCTCTGGCGAACGGGCAGAGCGCGCTTCGGGGTTGCGACGGCGTCCGCGCCGATCAGCGCTGCAGCACGCCGATCAGCCGGTTCGCGAAGCTCAGCCGCTCGGTCATGACGGCAATCACATAGCCGAGCAAGGCCTGGCTCAACGACGGGCACTCGCGCTTGATGGTTTCGTAGGCGTTGACGTCCAGTTCGTAGAGCACGCTCGGGACCTCGGCTTGAATGGTCGCGCTGCGCGGCCGCCGGGCGATCAGGCCCATCTCGCCGATCGTCGTATGCGGGCCGAGGCTGCGCACGCGGACCGACCGCCCGTCGCCGAGGTCGACGATGATGCCGAGGCGACCCTCGAGGATGAAATGCATCGAGGCCGCCGCGTCGCCCTGTCGGGCGACAACCTCGCCGGCTTGAACTTCGAGCCGCCGGCAGTATCCGGCGAGGGAGTCGGCGAGTTCGGAGCTGTCGAGCGCCTCGGTCAGCCAGGCGCTCAACGATCGGGCGTCGCCGGCTTTCGCCTGGTGTGCGTTGATGATTTCGCGCTCGCACGATTCCAGCGCCCGGTCGAGATCGGACGCGACGACGACGTCGTCCGCGACGAACCGGGCGGTACGGAACGCGCGTTCCAGGTCCGGGGCGAGATTGACCAGCACGATGCGCGCGCCGCTTTCAGCTGCCGCTTGCTTCATCTGGGCAAAGCTGTGCGTTGCCGAGGAATCGATGCCGGTGACATGGCGGAAATCGAAGATCAGAAAACGGCACTCGGGGTAGTTCTTGATCAGGTCCTTGACGTGCTGATACAGCCGGTTGGTGGAGCCGAAGAACAGATAGCTCTGCAGCGCCATGCCCTGAATCTCGCGTCCGTAGGCGGTGAGAAGCGACAGCTCGTCGGGGCCGCGGTCGAGCGAAGAGCGGAATTCCGATCCATCGAAGCTGAATTTGATCGCGTTGACGCGGCCGACGCTCAACGCAAATGTGGCGCAACCGATCACGATCCCGATCAGGACCCCGGCGATGAACCCCCAATAAACAATGAGGAAGGTAATCGAGATGAGCGACAAATATTCCGGCAGGGCCAGTTGCCGCGAGGAACGGATCAGCCATTGATAGAGCAGGCCTGACCCGAGAAAGAACAACACTCCGCCGAGGACGTATTTCGGAACGCCGCCGAGGATGCCCGGGCCGACAAGCAGCAGCGCCGCGCAGATCGCGGCGACGGTCAGTCCGCAGATTCGGGTGGTCGCGCCGGCGAGCCGAACCAGGACCGAACGGCTGATCGAGGTGCAGCTGACGATTCCGCCGAGCGCCGCAGTCACGATGTTGGCGAAGCCGAGCGCTTTGAGGTCATGGTCGATGTTGGCCTCTGTTCGCGTGGCGATCTCGATGCCGGTGGTATTGAGCAGCAGGGTGATGCCGGTGACGAAAATGACGGCGATTGCGTCGCCGGCAAGCGACGGCACCGCCGCCCAGGGGAAATCACGGAGCTCCTCAAGCTTCCACGGTAGGGTCAGATGTCCGGCCGGCTGCGGCTGAAAGAGCCAGCCGGCGGCCTGCGCCTGCGCGAGCGATGAGCCGGTCGACTGCAAAGCAAGGTGCGTAATGGCGGTCGCGGCGACGAGCACGACGGGGAGAACGTAGGCGTTTTGCTTGTATTGGGTCGCCACGTGGAGAACGAGCGCAACCGCCACGCCGGCCGCGATCTTGGCGGCGACCGGGCCGCTGATGAAAGCGCCGAGATTGTCGAGGGTCACCTTCTGGTTGGTGATCACCTGGACCGCGCCGGTCACCATCAGCCAGCCGGTGGCGCCGAGAAAGCCGCCGATCACCGGATACGGAACAAAGCGGATGGCGCGCCCTGCGCGCGCGAAGCCGAGCACCCAAAGGACTGCTCCGGTGACCGCGGTGGTCAGCGACAACGCGATGAGGGCTGGGCCGAGCGGCCGCGTGCCGCCATGGGCGAGCAGATAGTTCGCCAAGGTGGCCACGAGCGCTGCCAGCACCACGGAGATGGAACTGTCCGGGCCGGCGATCGCAAACGGCAGCGAACTGCGCCAGGCGACGATCGCGGCACCAACGGCAGCCGAAAGGAACGTCACCGCTACGCCGTAGGCGAGCGCGTTTTCGAGCGGCCCGGCGAAGATGAGCGCAGCGTAGGACAGGGAATAGGCGATCGACAGCACGCTGCCGACCGCGCCGGCAAACACGTCCGTCAAGGCGGCGCGGAGCTTTGGGCTACCGAGCGCGCTGTCCGCTCCGGCTAGGCCGACGGCCATTGCTAGACCTTCCCAGTACCCAACGGTGCAACGATCCGAGCCCCGGGCACGAGGTTTACAGTACGATCGGCAGACTGGCCAGGATTGACGTGTGCATCGGCGGGGCCGGTGCCGCCGGCGACGCCGCACGAGCGCCTGTGCGGCGGTGTCGTCCGTTCATACCGTGGCGGTTGCGAGCGCGGCGCGCGCATCCGAGCGGATGCGCTCCACCATCGAACGAAAGCCATTGGAGCGCTGCGGCGTGAGGTGTTCGCGCAAGCCCAATCGCTCGAACAGCGCCAACGCGTCGCTGGCGAGAATGTCCTTCGCTGCCTTGCCCGAATAGATGGCGAAGAGGATCGCGATCAGTCCGCGCACGATGTGAGCATCGCTGTCGCCCGCAAAGGTGAGCACGGGCCCGCTGGCGCCGTTCGGGCGCACCCTGGTGTCGAGCCAGACCTGGCTCGCGCAGCCCTGAACCTTGTTCGCATCGTTGTGCGCCGCCTCCGCGAGCGCAGGCAGTTCCCGCCCCAACTCGATCAGATAGCGGTAACGGTCGTCCCAGTCATCGAGGACCGAGAAATTGTCGATGATGTCGCCGATGTTGGCCATCGTGGAGCGTCCAGTTCACCCCGTATATAGAGTGCCGCGCCGCCGAGGTCGATGTCGTTGGAAGAGGAATCCGGGCTTACCGCTTTGCTCCGCCCTGCGCCGAAGAGGACCGTGCTATGCCGCGTGCTTGCCGTCCTTCCGCGGCTGCGGTCCGCGCCAGACAGGGGCGAGGTCGGCCGGAGTGAGCGTGTTCTGGGAAGCACGCTGCGGCGATTTGGTCTGCGCTGTTTTTGCATCGCCGCCGTTGCCGGCGCCGCGCGTGAGCGAGCCGGTGTCGTGCGGCGCGAGCGCTTCGCTCAGAACATCGTAAAGCATTTTCGCCCCGGCCTGCGCTTTGTAGCCGATCGCCGTCGCCAGGTGCGAGCCGACGGTGCAAGCGTCGGGCTGGCGCGTACAAAAGCCGCGCAGATCTTCGACGGTGGCGGAGGCGGCCGAGATCGCGTCGCCGGTGCCGACGTCGTTGGTCGAGGGACCGCGCTGCGTGAAGCTGCTGGGCAGCAGGATCAGCACGACGCCGAGCCAGAACGCCATTCGCAACAGGAAGAACATGACACCCGCATCCCCTGCGGCATAGCTCGCCGCACCGGTGCGCAAGCTAGCAGGCGGCATTGAAAGTGACGTTGGCAGGTCGGGGACGTTTTTACTCATAATCGTAGAGAATACGCGGCAAATTTTCACGCAATTCGAACAAATATGATTACCTAAAATTTGCGCCAATATTCCGCGATGCAAGCGCGCGTGATGCTGTCGCTTGTACGAACACCGTCCTTGCTCCGGCGAGCCGCCCACCCTTGCCCTGCAGCCGCCGGCGCTCGAGTGTCCGCGGCGGCAACGGCCCATTCACCATGATCGACGAATCCCCGCGCCGGCGGGCGCGCGGTTTGCGGCGCCATCGTTCTGGCGCGGCCGGCGCGCGGCGCCTTAGCGTTCGCTTAAGCGGCCTCTGACACGATTGCGCGACAGAACACTGGGGAGCGCGTCTGCAACGGCGGGCGTGTCGTCGGGAACGTGGCCCTCTTCGCGGCGGTACGGGAATATATCGAGACGCTGGTCCATCCGTCGGCGCGACAGGACGCGCTGGCGACGGCGCGCCATCGCGCCTTCATCGCGCCGCGGCTGCTCGGGAGCGTCATCGCGCTGGCCTCGTTCCCGATCTATCTGCTTGCCCGCGGCGCGCCGAGCGCAACCGAGCTGATGGTGTTTGCATGGCTCGTGGCCCCGATCCTCACCGCCTACTTTCTCTCCCGCACCGGCCGCTACGAGAGCGCCCATGTGCTCTCGTCGCTGGCACTGACCGGATTGGTGACGGTCGTTGCGGCTTCGACCAGCGGAATTTCCTCCTTCGCCGCCATCTGGCTCGTCGTGGTGCCGCTCGAAGCGGCGCTATCGGCGTCGCGCCGGGTCGTCGCCACCGCCTCGACGCTGGCCCTCGGCGCTGCCGGCCTCCTGGTGATTCTCGGCGTGCTCGGTGTGCTCCCCGACACGGGCGCCAGCGGTTACGGACCGCTCGCCGCGCTCGGTATCGTTTCCGCCGCGCTCTACGCGGCGGGGCTTGCGCTCGGCGCCGAAGCGCTGGCGCGCACGAGCTTCTGGCTGCTCTACGCTGAAGAGGACCGTTACCGGCTGCTGGCACGCAACATGACCGACGTCATCACCCGCCACGGCCGTGACGGCTCGGTGCTGTTCGCCTCGCCGGCCGCCGAATCGTTGTTCGGTTGCCCGATCGTCGAATTGCATGAGCACGGCCTGTTCGAGCGCGTCAACGTCGCCGACCGTCCCGCCTATCTTACGGCGCTCGGCGACGCCGCTGCCTTGGGCGAGGGCCGTTCGGTCGAGTTCCGCGCGCGGCGCGAGAATTTTGACGCCAACGGCCATGCGGCGACGCAGTTCGTGTGGATCGAGATGCACTGCCGGCCGCTGGAACGGGCGACGGCCGAGGCCGGCAACGACGCCAACCTGGAAGTGGTCGCGGTGCTGCGCGACGTGACCGAACGCAAGCGGCAGGAGCAGGCGCTCGAGGACTCGCGCACGGAGGCGGAGCGCGCGAACGCCGCGAAGGGCCGCTTCCTCGCCACCATGAGCCACGAACTGCGCACGCCCCTCAATGCCATCATCGGCTTCTCGGAAATGCTGATGAAGGAATCGGTGCTGACGCTCGATGCCGGACGCCGCAAGGAATATGCCGGCCTCATCAATGGTTCCGGGCACCACCTCCTGGCGGTGATCAACGGTATTCTCGACATGTCGAAGATTGAGACCGACAATTTCGAGATCACGCCGGCGCCCTTCCCGCCCGCGCAGGCCATTGCCGGTTGCTGCGACCTTCTGGCGCTGCGGGCGCGCGAAGCCGGCGTCGAGGTGGAAAAGGTCGTCTCCGACGATCTCCCCGACATGATCGCCGATAGGCGCGCGCTCGGTCAGATCCTGCTCAACCTCCTGTCCAACGCGATCCGGTTCACCGACCGCGGCGGCAAGGTGACGATCAGCGCCCGCGCCGAAGCGGCGAGCATCATCTTCGTGGTCGACGACAGCGGCGTCGGCATCAGCAGCGAGGATCTGCCGCGGGTCGGCGAACCGTACTTTCAGGCGCGCGCGTCCTACGACCGCCGCCACGGCGGCACCGGCCTCGGTCTCTCCATCGTCAAAGGCTTGCTCCGGCTTCACGGCGGCGAGCTGGCGATACGCAGCCGGCTCGGCGAGGGCACGCGCGTCACCGTGCGCATGCCCCTCGATTGCGAGCGGGCGAGGCGGGACAAGAAGCTTTCCGCGCCGACCGCCAGCGCAACGGGTGCCCATGTGCCGGTCCGCTGGCCGAAGGGCGCGGCGGCCCCGCCGGCAAGCGCCGCGTTGGCGGGCGAGGATCGCGCCTCGAATGTCGACATGCGGGTAAAGAAAAGTGCGTGACCGCCGCCACAAAAACCGGCGCGGAGCCGCAGCCGGCGCCATCGGTGCCGCCGCCTCGGTCGGCTTTCGCCTTTGGGCGAAAATTGCCCACCGTCCGATCGACTCGCTGGCGGTCCTCGGCGCCGGTGCTGCCTGCCTCATGATCGTCGTCAACGCGGTTTTCCTGCAATCGGGCTCTCATCCGGCGCCATTTTTCGCTAATCCGGCACGGCCGCAGGTGGCCGATATCGGCCCGACCGCCGCGACCGCCGCACCCGCCCCGGCTTCGCCGCGGCCAGTGGAAGCGACCGCCGCGGTGCATCCGCCCGCCGCCCCCCGGCCGCAAGCGCCCGCCCTGCGGCGCAACGATCCGATCGCCGAACTCATCGGGGCATCGATCGGCTCGCCGTCCCGCGTCCTCGCCGTGCAGCGCGCCCTCTCCGAGTTTGGCTACGGCCAGATCAAGGTCTCCGGTACGCTCGACCAGACGACCACCGCGGCGATCGAG
>Ga0228598_1000043_pt1 | contig 17812 bp, 16 predicted proteins | sample CZU4metagenome_FD_182726 | JGI IMG/M metagenome (GOLD analysis project Ga0228598, IMG submission 182726) | Spruce rhizosphere microbial communities from Bohemian Forest, Czech Republic - CZU4 | ecosystem: Host-associated > Plants > Roots > Rhizosphere | place: Czech Republic: South Bohemian... | reverse complement strand
GCCGATTCAATCAGGGAGCAGTCATCTCCGCGCAGAACGGGTTGGGCAGCGAAGAGATTATCGCCCAACATACTCGTGGTCAAATCATTCGGGGCACGACTTTCATGAGTGGCACCAAGCACAGCGATACGCATGTGCAGTTCGAACTCGATACCGCAACCTGGATCGGTCCGTTTGAACCACGCCACACTGCCTATGCGCTCGTAAAAGAAGCCGCTGACCTGATTAACGCTGCCGGCCTGAAGGCCGAGGCACTGCCGGACGCGCGCCCGGCGCAGTGGTCGAAGCTGATCTTCAATGCCTCGGTCAATGGTGTGTCCGCCCTGACCGGATTGCCGCATTCGCCGCACTTCGCGCATGAATCGCAGTTTTCTGATCTCGGACATCTGTTGCACGAGTTGATCGCAGAAGGAAAACAGGTAGCGCAAGCAGCGGGGATAAAACTCCACGACGATCCGTGGGAGATGAACAAGATCGGTGCCATGACCAACCATCCGCCGTCGATGCTGTGTGACATTCGTCGTCAGCTCGCAACCGAGGTCGATTTTCTGAGCGGCGCTATCGCCCGCGAAGCGGAGCGAGTCGGAGTGTCGGCGCCGCTTCACGCTGCGGTTTACCGGCTGATCAAGGGCAAGGAAGCGTCGTGGACGTTCAAGGACGAGAATCGTGCAGTGAGACTCTAGAATGGCTCTCGGGGTAGAACATGGCTTGGCCAGTTGACGAAGCGAAACTAAATCGCGTCCGCGCGTTAATGAAAGATCAGGACGTAACCGCGCTCGTCGTGCGCGCCCCGGATAATCTCGTCTATCTCACGAATTACTGGTGCATGAAGGGATACGACGCTGCGGTGTTTCCGCGCGAAGGCGAACCAACGCTCATCGCGTTGGAGCCGCAGTTGGCGGATGCCGAGCGGAATTCATGGACGAAAGACATTCGTCTGTTCAAGGGCTATCACGAAAGCGATCCCCGCCCGCCGCAGTATCGTGCTCTTGATCTCGCATTACAGGTCTTGAAGGAGCGTGGCCTTGGCGAAAAGGTTGCCATCGAACTCAACATGGGCACGCAGTCGGCCGACCGCATGGTGGGTGAGCCGACGACTCCTACGCAAATGTATTTCGATGCGTTCGGCGAGGTCTCGGGCCGGGTGCTTGACGCCACTCCCTTGCTGAACGAAGCACGCGCCATCAAAACACCTCAGGAAATCGAGCGCATGCGATTAGCCAATGAATTGGCCGCACTGGCGATGGACTATACCCGCGAGCACATACGTCCCGGAATGAAGGAAAGTGAAGTAGGCGGGATGTATGAGAGTTTCGTGCACGGCGTCGGCGTGGGATACAAGGGAAAAGTAGAAATGGCGCGAGCTTTCACCCTGGTCTGGTCCGGGAAAGGGATTGCGACGTTCACCGCAACCGGTGACCGCCCGATCCAAAAGAACGAGCCGACTTTGCTCGAAATCTGGGTTTGCGTCGACGGGTATTGGACCGACCTCACCAAGAATGCGTGTCCCGGCGAACTTACGCCGGAATATCACAAGCTGCTCGATCTGCTGCTAAATGTTTTCAACGAAGCGATCGCTTATGCACGGGATGGCGCCGATTTACCAGAGCTCGATCGCCTCATTCGTGCCCGCATTGCAGAGGGTGGATATTTTGGTCAACCTTCGCATCCCATCTGTCACGGCGTCGGAGCCCGTGCCCATGAGTTCCCTTACGCGCATCAGGCCGGGATTGGCACAATGAAGAAAGGAATGGTACTGGCCATTGAACCAGGAATTTATTGGCCCGAAGGCGGAGGCCTGCGACTCGAAGACAATTTTCTGATTACCGACGAAGGCAACGAAAAACTGTGCAGCTATCCGGATGACTTTCGGCTGGCTGGACGTCACTAAGAAGCGGAGACTGTGGCCAAATCAAACCGAGTTCCGACATCGAGGCTCAACCTGAAATTGGTTGAGAGAATCCTCGCCGAGGTCAAGGAAGAAGAGATCGTAGCCATGTGCTGCGATGTGATCAATATTCCCAGCCCCACGGGCGACGAAGCCAAAATGGCGGAGCACATGCGCGCCGCATGGGAAGGCATCGGGCTCGATGTGACCTGGCAAGAAGTTGAAGAAGGGCGCGCCAACGTGATCGGGCGCTGGGAAGGCACCGGCACTGGCCGTTGCCTGATGTTCAACGGCCACATGGATACCTCTAACACCGGCCAGGAAGAGTTCCTCACCGGAATTGGATACAAGCCGAATGCCGTGATCAAAGACGGAATGATCTACGGCCTCGGCATCTACAACATGAAGGGCGCGTTGGTCTGCTACACGCACGCGGTCAAGGCCCTGCAACGGGCAGGAGTGAGACTGCAAGGCGATGTCATTCTTGCCGCGGTTGCTGGGGAAATTGAAAAGACGCAGTGGAAAGAATTCCGCGGCCGCGAGTACCGCGGCTACGGCGTGGGCACGCATTACCTCGTCAATCACGGAGTGCTGCCGGACGTTTGCATTCTGGGCGAACCCACCGACATGCAAATTATTCTTGAACATTACGGCTCGCTTTGGGTGCGTATTTCGGTCACGGGCATGTATGTTCACACCGCCTTCGCGGCTGGACGCGCGGAACGCAACTCGATCCGACGGCTCTACGACGTGCTTGGCGTGGTCCTGAAGTGGATGAAGGGGTGGGAGCAACGAAACACTTATCGAGGACACAAGAGCGTCGCGAATTTAGGCTGCATTCGTGGCGGACAACCCTGGCGTGTCAGCCGCACTCCCGAGAGTGCGGAGTTGTTTCTCGATCTGCGCGTCCCGCCGCATATGCCGATGCAAGCCGCACGCCGTGCGGCGAAGTCGCTCTTCCTCGACTTGAAAAGACGTTACCCAGACTACGGGCTAGAGTTTGAGACCTATGTTTCAGTACCCGGCGCCACGATCGCGCCCGACCATGCGATGGTGAGAGCAATCGACATGAACCATCAGAGAATAATGGGCGAACCTCCCAAGCGCGATGTGGTGCTGTGGTGCTCGGATGCTTCGGTAATGACGCGTTACGGGATCGATACGGTGAACTATGGTCCCTCGAGCGGTCCGCGAGATGCCGAAGGCGAGAAGGTCAAGATCAAGACGCTGGTGGACATCACGAAGATCTACGCTTTAACCGCTGCTGAACTGTGTGGCGTGCAATAGGAAACTTCAAGCCCGGGGATACTTTGCCAAGCCAACTCGAAATTGATCGTCGGTACAAAAACGTCCGTGCCGCCATGGAGGGTGCCGGACTGGATGCGCTTCTCGTCTGCGGAAATCAGTACGCGGGTTTTGAAGGCGCCGTCTTGTACGTTTCGGGTTTCGAAATAGTGCATCGCTACGTTTACGTAGTGTTGCCGCTCGAGGGCGAACCAACTTTAGTGTTTCCCCGCGAGGCCCGCTGGATTGGTGACAAGATCAAGCCTTGGGTGAAGGACCATGTCTGGCCTGATGTTCCGGGGCGCTGGATCTCTGACCACGCCCGCGAGCGTGGATGGAAGCGAGTCGGTGTATACGGAATGAATTTCATCATGGCTGTGCGCGACTACCGCGAGTTTGCTGGCGGTCCATTTGAAATGGTGCCATTCGATTTCGAGTTCGACATGGCGCGCGCAGTCAAGAGCGAAGAGGAACTCGCAGAAGTCCGCGATGCGATGGACATTATCGTCGACGGATTCTGGGCTCTGGTAGCGGCCTACGAGCCAGGCAAGACCGAAGCGGAAATTATGGCGCCAGCGGTTGAACGATTCTTTGCTCGGGGCGCGGGTCCCCGCATGATGAACATCCTGCTTTCGGGCACCCACGGTGAAGCGGAAGCCTCGTTCAAAGTTCCGGGACATCGCGTAGCCGCCGTTGACGACTTGCTGCTCTATTCTCTCGAGGTCACAGGTACGGGAGGATACTGGGTGGAATTTTCGCGTCCGTTGATTCGGGGCAGGCTGAGTCCGCGAACTAAAGCTATGGCCGATGCATATCCGCTGGCTCTCGAAGCCGCGCGCAAACTCATGCGTGTGGGTGAACTGGCGAGCAGCGTTCATCGTGTTGTCGCTGAAACTTTTGCAAAATATGGATTTGCCCTCGGCCATTTGTCCGGCCATAGCATCGGCGCCACCATGCTCGAGTATCCTGCGATCGGGGCGAACAGCGATGTGCGGCTCCAAGAGAACATGATCTTCTCGTTGCATCCGCAGGTCGTCGATCAAGAGGGCAAGGTCTGTCTGTATACGCAGGACACTTATCGCATCGGCGAGACGGAAGGCGAGTGTCTCGCGGATGTGCCCTGGAAGTTTTACACCGGCGCAGAGAAACCGCCCAGAACGGAGAACCGCAAACTGAACGCCGCGGTTACTTTGAAAAGGTCTTGATAAAAATCTGCATCATCGGTTGCGGAGCCGTTGGAAGCTTGTTCGCTGCTCATCTCGCAAAGGCTGGCGAGGCCGAAGTGTGGGCCTACGACGTGCGGAGGGAGCACACTTCCGCGATTCAACGGGACGGCCTGCGACTTTCTGGGGCAGAGGACTTTACCGCCCGCCTCAACGCGACCAGCAATGCCAAAGAGTTGCCGCGCTGCGATTACGGCATCGTGGCGACCAAAGCGATTCATACCCGGGTCGCAATCTCCGAAGTCGAACATATCTTTGATGACAAGAGCGCGGTTTGCTCGGTGCAGAACGGAGTTGGTAACGAAGAGATCATTGCGGAGCGCGTGCAATTCGTGATTCGGGGTACGACATTTCCAGCTGGTCATCCCATTGCCCCGGGACATATCGGCTACGACATCAAAGGTGACACCTGGATCGGCCCCTTCGAAGAGACCAGCACGTCAATGGAGAAAGTGGAGGAACTGGCGGGACTGCTCACCCGTGCCGGGATGAATACCATCGCGTTGAAAGATGCTCGCGGCGCGCAATGGACCAAGCTGATCTTCAACGCGGCGACTAATCCCGTAGGTGCGCTCGCACTGTTGCATCACCGAGCCGCGACGCACTTTGAGCCGACCGGACATCTTTTCAACGACCTGATCGCTGAAGGCGAGGCGGTCGCGAAGAAGCTTGGTATCGAATTGCACGGCGACCCTCGGGAACTCGTGCAAAAGGGCGCCAACGCTCCCGGCAAACATCGCGCTAGCATGTTGCAGGATGTACTTGCCAAGCGGCAGACCGAAGTCGATTTCATGAACGGAGCGATTGTGCATTGGGGTAAAGAAGCAGGCGTGCCGACTCCGCTGAACAAGGCGCTGTGGGAGTTGATCAAAGGCTTGGAACATTCCTGGAAAGATCCAGACTGAACCCTAGGGGCCAGAAGCTTACCTATGTCAATCCCGTTCAACATTGGCGTTCTGCAACTCAGTATGGAACCGGTGCACGAAACCATTGCCATGGCAAAGGCCTGTGAAGATGCTGGGTTCGATGCCTTCTGGATCGCCGAGGCTTATCCCTGGTGGAGAAAGCATTCCTTCGAGGCGCGGTCGTCAACCGCCGTCCTGGCAGTCATTGCGGCTGAGACCCACCGCATTCAGTTGGGGTGGGGCATCATTTCTCCCTACACGCGTCATCCGGTTCAGATCGCGATGGAAGCGCGAGTCATGCAAGATCTGGCTGGGGACCGATTTCTTCTTGGCCTCGGAGCTTCCAAAATTTTCATGAAAGAGATTGGCGAGGGCGAAGGCGAAAAGGTCGGACCAGCAACCGTGATGCGCGAGAGTATTGAAATCATTAAGGGCGTGCTTGGAGGTACGGCTTTCGAGTATCAAGGGAAGGTCTTTCAAACGAGCGTGCCAGTGCTCAAGTCGGACGCGCATACGCCGCGCGGGATTCCGCCGATCTACATTGCCGGAACTGGGCCAGTGCTGCAGAGAATCTCTGGCGTGGCGGGTGATGGATTGCTCACGGCCAGCATCACGACGCCGGCGTTTGTGCGCTACTCGCGAAAGAATATGGAGGATGGCGCGCGCAAAGCCGGCAAAGACCCGTCGAAACTGGTGCTTGGCTCGGTAATCGTTGGAAGTATCAGCCGAGATTCTGCGAAGGGCAAAGAAGGCGCGCGCGAGCAGGCGGCGATGTATCTTGCCAACAAAGTGCAGAACATCAAAGGCTCCGCCGACGTGCTGCTCGAATGTGCCGGCCTGACTTTCGACGAGTTGCAGCCGGTGGCCGACGCCATGGAAAAAGGCGGACGAAAAGCTGCGGCTAAAGCCGTTACCGACGAAATTCTGCACAAAGTTTGTCCGATTGCTGGAACGCCGGAAGAGTGCATTGCGCGCATCAAGGAATATCGCGACGCAGGTTGCACGCACATCATGCTGGAAATCTGGGGCGACGACCGGGTTGGGCAGGCCAAGTTGTTTGGCGACGCCGTGCTACCGCACTTCAAGAGCTAGCCACGGATTTCACGGATTCACGCGGATTACAATTTCTTGAAACTCTTCATCCGTTAGCAGGCCGCGCTTGGCTATCGAGCGCTTCTTGACTTCGGCCAGGATGGGCGCACGTTGTTCTGAGGTTATCTCCAGTCCTAGTTCTTTGCATTTGAGGTCGACGCTGTCAGGTCCGCTCTTTTTCCCCAACACGATGCCCCGGCTGGCGTTTACAAGTTCTGCCGAGTACGGCTCGATGGCTTCGGGGATGTGGAACTGGGTCGCGACCGCCCCGCTCTCGCGCATGAACAGATTTTCGCCCACGAGAGGCTTCCAAGCATCCAGCGTATAGCCCGAGCCCTTGGAAACTGCTTCAGAGACTGCGCGGACTTTCGTCAAATCCAAGGCTACCGGCACGTCGTACAGGCAGCGCAGTGCGAGGGCAATTTCGCAGATGTCAGCGTTGCCGGCGCGTTCGCCCATGCCGTTGATCGTGCCCTGGATCCACGTGGCTCCTGCACGGACGGCGGCGACAGCGCAAGCGGTTGCCATACCAAAATCGTTGTGTCCGTGGAAATGGACGGGCACGTTCGGTCCGACCCACCCGCACACTTCACGAATCAGAAACTCGACGGCCTCGGGGCCGCAAGCGCCGATGGTGTCAACGACGACGACTTCAGCAGCGCCTGCCTCAAGAGCGGATAGATAAATTCTCTTCAGGAACTCCAGGTCAGTGCGGGTGCCGTCGACCGCGAAGAACGCCGTCTTGATTTCGTTTCGCTTGGCGATGGAAATCGCGTCTGCCACGCGGCGCAACACGTCTTCGCGGGTCATGCCGTATGCCTTGAGTTTGATGTCGCTGGTCGGGGCTTCGATGACCGAGGCGCGCACGCCGAGGCGCACGAGTTCGTCAATGTCACCTTTCACCGCACGGGAGAAACCCCATAGCTCGGCTTCCAAGTTCGCCTTCTGCATCAACTGAATCGCTTCGGCATCTTCCGGGGAAACGCGCGGGAAACCGGCTTCAATACGGTTCACGCCCAGATCGTCGAGTTTACGGGCGATTTCTAATTTCTGTTCGGGCGAGAAAACGACGCCGACGGTCTGTTCTCCGTCGCGCAAAGTGGTGTCGTAGAAGCGGATTGTGGTGCGCGGGAACGCATCGCGGATTTCCGGGCGCCGGTTCAATTCACTGACCCAGATTTTGGAATTGTTCGTCATTTCGTATTCGTTCACCACGGAGTCACAGAGGCACAGAGAAAGATCGGGTAATTTTGCCGATTGGGCAATCGAAAAACGTAGGTCATGAATTCAAATTGCCAATTACTCAATTACTGAGCCTTCACTTAAGAGCTTCCTGGGTAGATAAAGCTGCGGGCTTTTGGCCGTAGGCTTCTTCCCAGGAGATCACACGGTTTCGCAGGATGCCGATGTTTTCGATTTCGCATTCCATAACGTCTCCCGGCTTGAGGTACCAGGCCTTTGGATCCCCACTGAAAGCGGCCACTCCGGAAACCGTGCCGGTCGAAACCACGTCGCCAGCGCTGTAGCCCATCGGTGAGTAGTGCGAGAGAATCTCTGGAATCTTGACCGACATTTTGCTGGAATGCGAACGCTGCCGCGATTCACCATTGACGCGCAGCTCCATCGCGAGATTGTGCGGGTTGGGGATCTCGTCGGCGGTTACGATCCAAGGGCCCAGAGGGCAAAAAGTATCGATTCCCTTGCAGAAGCTGAATACGCCGGATTTCATCTCGCGCCGCTGAATATCGCGCGCGGTGATGTCATTGAAAATGACATAGCCTCCAATGTGTGCGGCTGCTTCTTCCGGAGAAAAATGTTTACCGCCTTTTTTCAGAACGACGGCAAGTTCGAGTTCGTAATCCAGTTCCTGCGTGAGATGCTCAGGATAAATCACTGGCTCCTCATGTCCGATAATGGCGTCGACGTTTTGAAAGAAGACGATCCAAGGCATCACGGGATGGGAAAACCCGGCCTTGGTGGCTTCTTCGTGGTGCTCCCGGAAGTTGCCAGCGGTGTGAAAAAACTTGCGGGGAACGATTGGCGCCTTGAGTTTGACGTCGGCCGGGGAGTAAAAGATGGGCTCGCCTCGCGGACCGGTCGCGCCGTCATTGCGCAGCGCGTGGTCAAACGCTTTGCGCGCAGCTTCAAGACTGGTGTCGCCGCCTTCGAACAGGGCGAGCATGTTCGGGGGTACCAGTGCGTCGGCAAGGCGCTCGAAAGCGCCTTCGTTTTCGACGTCTCGCAAATAGAGCGCGCAAGCGGAATGCAGGTCGACAAAGCGGCCGTCGTCCGTCACGGCGCCGATACGGGCGCGTTGTACTGGATCTTCAAAAGTAACAAGTCGCATTGGCGTTGAATCCTAGAAGCGTCTACAGATTTTACCAAGCCGTCGTTAACAACGCGATGCAGAGGACGAAAATGTCCCTTCCGAAGGATTGCTTTCGCGGCTAGGCATCTTGGCGAAAATCCTAAGGAACCTGCATTTAGGATCCCAGTTCAAAGTTGCTAGTTCTGGGTTCTCAGTAACGATCGAGCCTTCCTCCATTTTTCGGTTGAGTCCGCGGTAATACCGTGTTAGCTTTCCTAGGCTCCACGGAAGCCCCCCGTTCCGTGCATTCATCGAAGAAGGAGAATTCCAATGTTATCCAAGTCAGGGCACAAGTTCGCCTGGGTGTTTGCCGCAGTGATTGTGCTTGGTTGCGCGGTCTGGGCGCAAACGGCCGAAATCGATACAGCGGTAGCCCCTGCAACCCATACGCTTACCATTACCATTAAAGGCACGATTAGTCCGGTTCTGTCAGGATCGGATCCGCTCGGCCTCGATGGGAAAAACGGGACGGTCAAGATAATGGCAAGTGAGTCACTGAATCCCACGAAACACACCGCGACCTCCGCGACCTACACGCTTCCCGCAGGCGCGATCACGGTCACGGCGGGAACTACCAAGTTCTCGACCAAGTCGCCGTCCAAGATGGTCATTAATCTGGGGAGTACCGCCGACACTTTTACTCTGATCATCGCGGGTAAGGTGGAGGGGGCCAGTGTGATGGTCACGGATACTACCTATCTGAAGGCGGGCAGTTGGACGACTGCGGTGCTGAAGCATCCCGGTGTGTTCAAGCCTTCACCCCAGACATTGACGCCGGCCAAGACGGCAACAGGACCGGGATGCAAGATCAAATACACGGTTTTTGGAAACACATCCGTCCTCGGCTTCAGCGGAACCGCTTCCAATAGCGCTACGGCAGATCCAGTCCTTCCCGACGAGAGTTGGGAATAGTAAGTTACGTATTTAATCGTTGATCGGACGGGCCTGATAACAATCAGGCCTGTCGTTTTCTATGAACTCGACTTTGCCAGAATTCCGAGCACCTACGGCTGTCGAGCGTGCGTTCAACCGGGCCTTCGGATTCCTGGTCGGCCTTGGCCTAGGTTTTTCCCACAACTACCTGCTGCAAGTGCGCGGCCGCGAAAGCGGAAAAATTTACTCCACGCCAATCGATCTGTTGGAACTCGGAGGCAAACGGTTCCTGGTGGCCCCACGGGGACGGACGCAATGGGTTCGCAATGCGGAAGCAGCGGGAGAGGTTACGCTGAAGAAGGGAAAGACAAAGCTGAAGTTTCGCCTGCGGACAATTCCGGATGCGGACAAGCCGGAAATATTGAAAGCTTACCTTGACAGTTTCAAGCGCGAAGTGCAGCAGTATTTTCCGGTGGCAGCGGGATCTCCGCCGGAAGCTTTCGGGCCGCTGGTACAAAGCTATCCGGTGTTTGAGTTGATTGCGGTCTAACGGATTAGAATCAGGCTTTTCGGGCAAAGATATACGCCCTTCGACTCGGGTATTCAACGTCTGGATAAGGTTCGCGTTCGACGATTTCCTCGATGTTGAACCCAGCTTTTTCGAGATCGAGCCTGATCTCTGACGGCTGAAAAAGCAAGAAATCCATCGAGATCTTCTGCCCCCACAGCTCATCCTCGTGAAGCACTTCGTCGCCAATGTGAAAGGCAAGTAGCAAAAGTCCGCGAGATTGCAGCACGCGCCAGATTTCACGAAAGACGAGCGGCAAAGACTGCCTGGGAATATTCACGATGGCATAAAAGGCTGCAACGCCGGCCAGGGTTCCATCGGGAATGTCGAGTGACAACATGTTTCCTTCACGAAAGGGAATGTCGGGATTCAGCTTTCGAGCCTCCTCCAACATGCCGGGCGAAAGATCCAGGCCAAAGACGGATGCCCCGGCATCCCGCAAGTAGCGCGCGACATGGCCGGGACCACATCCCATGTCGCATACATCGCCTCGTCCTTTGGTCTGTTTGGCAAAGCGGTCGAGCAGTTCGCGATCGAGGGGCTTGTGCTGGAGTTCATCGGCAATTCGTCGCGTGTACTCCTCGGCGAGGCGATCGTAACTTTCGCGGATGGAGCGTGTTGTTTCGTCGTCCATGAATTGGAATTCGGTTGCTATCGGCAGCCGACAGCGGCTGTCCCCGCGCGTTCTTCCCTCGAGACTTACTCCAGAACGCTGTCGTCCAGCTTTTTTCGTCCCCAGTCTGCGGCGGCTTGCACAAATGCCAGCACCAGAGGATGCGGTTTCCCAGTCTTGGAAGAAAGCTGTGGTTGAAACAAGGTGGCAATATAAAAGCGGTGAGTGGGTGATTCTATGGCGCGAATTTCACCTTTAGTTCCACGGGCCACGACGGGAAATCCGGCTTCCATGGCGGCCCATTCGTAGTCGGGATTGACTTCGAAATTGCAGAAGAACTCCTCCGTGGCGGTGTCTTGCGTATAGAAAGATTGAAGGTACGATCCTGGCCGCAAGCGGATTTCGGGAATCGCGCCGGACAGTTTGGGCGCGTCTTTCTTACGGTCGGAAACGGCGCAGGCCACCGGATAAATAATGACATTTTTGGAGCCCGAATTGTTCTCGGCCGTGTCTGCATCCTTGATGCCCAACACGTTGCGGGCGCACTCGATCAGCGCGTATTGAAAACCTCCGCAAGTGCCGAGAAAAGGCCAATCGCGACGACGCGCGAATTCGATCCCCTTCAACATGCCGTCGAAACTCTTGTAGGGACTGCCGGGCGCGGCCCAGATTCCGTCCAGGCCTTCCAGCATTTTCTTGGCGTCAGGGGCTAGAACGGAGGGAGTTGCTATCCATTGCGAATCGAGCTTGATTTGCAGCTTGGCGGCGCAGTGCTGCAGCGAATCGTTGATCGCCTTGTAGCCGCGAGATCCGGGATCGAAGTCGCCAAGAATGCCGATGCGAACAGCGTTGCTCACGGAGTAATTCTAAATTGAGATGGTTCGGTTGTGGAGGTTACGCAGGTGTGAAGGCTGGTGACCTGCAACCTGGCTTCAGGCTGCAGGTCTTAGGTTTTCTATTTTGCGGCGCTGAAGGTCATGGGGACGTCGGCCTTGTCGGCCTCTTCTACTTTGAACATTGGTTGCGGAGTCAGGGTCATAAAGCTGGCCACGAAAGTGTCGGGCATCTGCTGGATGCGGATGTTGAACGTATTCACCGAGTCATTGTAAAACTCGCGACGATCGGCGATCTCGCTTTCCAACTCTATGATTCGAGTTTCAAGTCGCATGAAGTTGTCGTTGGCCTTCAGTTGAGGATAGTTCTCGGCAACGGCAAAGAAGCCGCGCAGCGCCGAGGTCATGCTTTGATCGGCTTGTGCCTTTTGATCGACGCTCACAGCTTGTTGATACAGGCTGCGGGCTTGCGTGATCTTCTGCAGGGTGTCGCGCTCGTAATCCATGTAACCCTTGCAAACATCGAGCAGCTTGGAGAGTTCGTCGTGCCGCTGCTTGAGCAGAATATCGATGTTGGACCAGGCTTTCGCGATGTCGTTTTTCAGGGCGATCAAGCCGTTGAAGATCGTGACCACGTACGCAATCAAGCCGAAGATTGCAAACAGGAATGCAAGTGTGACGATAGTGTCCATATTGTTTTCTTTCTCCGATTTCTCTACAGCCAGTCGAGCTGCGCGGCCACAATGTAGACGCACAACAGTGTGAGCGCCGGGCCGCCCCAGATCATCAGTGTTGATTTCCAGCTTAGCGAGTTCACTACATCGCGTTGGCTGTGCCACGAAATGAAAAATGCCTTATTGTGCGTCCCCTTCATCAGTACGACCGGGGGATGCAGGTCGAATTGCTCGAGCGCCGGAGCCACCGCAGTTCCTCCGCCCGCCGAGGCGGAAAAAGGAGTCGCGACGACAGCGGTATTCAGACCCGCGGCAGCCCAGGCGGCTGGATTCGTGATGCCGGCTTTCATCAGGGCTGCGGTGATCTTTTGCTGCCCTGCGGGGTCAGAAACTTGGCCGGAAGGTTTGGCGCCCAATGAATAGGTATCAGAGGGACGGTTGAACGCGGAAAACAACACTTTTCCCGCAGTGCTCACGTCGGTTCGAGCGGACAGGCTTGAAACATTGGATATGTGAAACGAGAGTGCGCTCTGCTCGGCAGTAAGGCTGAGAACTGGCGTTGCGCTGACACTCAGGCCAGGATTGTGTGCCAACGTTCCCAGGATGAAAAGCGAGTTTTTCGGCTTGATGCAATATTCTTCGACCTTCATTTTCTTGTCGGTGGAAACCCCGTGGCGTGCAAGAAAGCTGGAAATGTTGAAAGGAATCTCCATCGCGCTGGAAAAGAGCGAGGTGCTGAATTCATCGTGGAAGTCGCGATGAATGTCCATCTCAGCGCCCTGGGGATCGACCAGCACGCGCCCGGTATTGTCATCGAGAAAAAAAGGTACGTGCAAGCGCTCCTCGGCGACTTTGACCCATTGACTGTTCTTGCCCCGTTGCTGCCATTGCCACGCAGTGCTGTGGAAGTAGTAGCAAGGGACGCCGGTAATAGGTGCCGTCATCGTAAAGGGACCGACGGCCAGGCCGTTGATTTCTACCAATCCCATCGCGGCGCTGCGGACCTTTGAAGCGGGCGTGTTCAGGATCAGACGCTTACGTTGCAATAGGCGGAAGCCGCGATAGAAGACATGCACGCCGGCAAAGGCGCCGAGGACGGCGAGCGCGACGCCATTATTTCCTGAGGAGCGAAAAAATGCCAGCAGCGAAATCACGGGATTGTCTCGACACCTATGAAAATGGCAGATGTGTCGCTTCGAGCATAGCTGACGGGAAAATCAGGTCGCAGCAAAAAGCTGCAGGGACGGCTTACGTTGGTAATGCCTTTTCGCGAGAGTTCGGGTGCATCGCTGGCGTCTGAAATAGGACATCCCGCAACCGTGCATTCGAGGGGGGGCGCGTTTTGTCGAAGATCTTGCTTTTAATGACTTAAGCAACTAATATAGTTGACTTAAGCAACTATAGGAAGTTTTATGAATCATCTCGATCAACGCGTTGCGGCTGTGCGGCGCTTCAATCGCTTCTACACTCGACAGATCGGGGTCTTGCGGGAAAGGCCGTATAAGAGCCCGCTTTCCTTGACAGAAGTAAGAGTTCTGTATGAGATTGCCCATGGCGAGAAGCCGACTGCGACCGAACTCAGCAGTGCTTTAGGCTTGGACGCGGGCTACTTGAGCCGAATCCTCACTGGTTTTGAAAAACGTGGCTGGCTGAACAGAAAGCCTTGCGACGCGGATGCCCGCCAAAGCTTGTTGTCGCTGACTGTGCATGGGCAGAAGGCTCTGGCCCCACTCGATGCCCGCTCTCGGGAGGAAGTCGGCAAGATTCTAAGTCGCCTGTCGGGTGCGGAGCAAGACCGCCTGATCAATGCAATGGGTACTATTGAGAACCTGCTCGGCACGCAGTCCAAACAAACCCCCGCCTACATTCTTCGCCCACACCAACCGGGAGACATAGGTTGGGTGGTCCATCGGCACGGAGCGCTCTATGCCCAGGAATATCGCTACGACGAGCATTTCGAGGCGTTGGTGGCGGAGATTGTCGCGAAGTTCATTCAGAATTTTGATCCCAAACGGGAGCGTTGTTGGATCGCCGAGAAGGATGGAGAGATCGTCGGCTTTGTATTTCTGGTGAAACACTCGAAGACCATCGCCAAATTGCGCCTGCTTCTGGTTGAGCCGAGCGCTCGTGGATTTGGAATCGGAAAGCGATTGGTGGAAGAATGCGTGCGATTCGCGCGGCAGGTTGGTTACAGAAGAATCACTTTGTGGACGCAGAGTTCGCTTCATGCTGCACGGAGTATCTATGAGAAAGCTGGATTCCGTCTGGTTGCAAAGAAGAAACACCATAGCTGGGGACAGGATCAGGTGGCGGAGACTTGGTATCTGACGTTGTGACCAGAAACTCCGAAGCTGCTTTTCCACCAAATGGCGCGCGGAGCTTTGCTCCGCTGGGACGGGCGAGCGCGCCCGTCCGCACATGAGTCTTGCTTTATCGCGCGGCTACGGCACGTTCTTTCAGGATTTCTTCGGCTGCAGTGATCGCGGTTTCCAGTTCCTGATCGGTGTTGTAGAAGTGCGGGGACATCCGCACTCCGGCTCTTGGCCGCCAGTCGACCATAATCTCGCGTTTCAGCAACTCGCGGCACACTTCTTGCGAGTCCGGCATATCGATGGAGACGGTTCCCCCGCGTTTTTCTGGATCGCGTGGGCTGTTCACCCTCCAGCCTTGTTTTTCCACTAATTCGATCAGGCGTGCCGTCTGCCGTTTTGATTTTTCGCGAATGCGTTCAACCCCCACTTCGGTGATGATTTTCAGCCCGGGCCGGCAGGCTTCGAGTGACGGCACGTGCGATGTGCCGTTCATAAAGCGAAACGGAGGATCGGTGTAGCGAATCGGTCCGGTTTCGAAAGCCATCGAGTCCTCATGCGCGAACCAGCCAGTAAATTTCGGCTCAAGCTTCTTGCCCAAGTCTGGACGCACGTACAGGTACGCCACGCCGGGGCCGCCACACAGCCACTTCAAGACTCCGCCACAGGCAAAGTCCGTATTAAGACCCTGCACGTCCACTGGGACCGTGCCGAGCGATTGGAAAGTGTCGAGCACAACGTACGCTCCCACTTTGTGGGCTTTCTCGATGATGGCCTTAGCGTCATTGATGAAGGCGCTGCGGAAAATCACGTGCGAGATCGGAACCAGCAACGTCTGTTCGTCGATGGCGTCGAGCAGGCGCTGGGTCGGGACGGTGATTCCGTCGTCCGTCTTCACCATGTGGACTCGCGCGCCGTTCGGTTGTTGAGCCTCCCAGAAATACATGACCGAGGGGAAGTTCATGTCGGTGTAAACAACCTTGTTGCGCTTGCCGGAGAAATCGAAACAGGAGGCAACGACAGCCTGGCACGTCGTGACATTCTGATGGGTCGAGACAGATCCTTTGGGCGCATTCATAAGAGCGCCAATCTCATCGCCGACTTCGGCGGCCAGCATCCACCATCGTTCTTCCCAGGCGCGCACGCCGCGGGTGGCCCAGGTATCGGCGTAACCTTTCATGGCGTCGTAAACGCCGCGGGGCATGGCTCCCAGGGAGTTGCTGATCAGGTAGGTGGTGCGCTCGAGGATGGGAAATTCGGACCTGTAGCGAAGCAGTTCGTCAGTCATGGGAATATTGTACTGCCGAATCCTGCCGATCTTGGTCGAGGCGTTCGGAGAGCGTTCGGGCATGCGCGTGTGTCGCCAAAGAATGCCACTAGGTTCTTCGCATCGCCGCGCCGCTTGGTTTTAGCAACACATACACAACGGTGAGGATCAACAAGGCGGAAACGCCGCTAATCAGGCTCACGCGCGAGTCCCACCAGGTTTTCAGAATGGCAGCAGTAACTAGCGCAAGGCCTAGAATCGATCCCCATGCGCCGACCGGCGAGCGCATGGCAAGCGCGTTCACCTGTTCCGAACTCATCTGCCGCCGACAGGCAACGTGTGCGGCGAGTGATACCAACCAGGAGAGCATCAGTCCGAACAACGCGCCGCTGAGAATGTACACGAAGGCGTTTCCTGGAACCCACATTTCCAGAACGACTGCCACGATGATCCCGTAAGAAGACGCCACCAGAGCGAACTGTGGCGATCCGGCTGCATTCAGCCGGCCCAGTGCAGCGGGCGCCCACCCTCCGCGTGCCAGCGAGAACAACATGCGGGATGCGGAATACAGATTTGCGTTCGCGCCCGAGAGAGCCGCCGTCAGGATCACAAAGCTCATCAGACTACTCGCCCCCGGAATTCCGACGTCGCGAAACACAGTGACAAACGGACTCTCGGTCACGCCCACACGATTCCACGGCATGACTCCTACGAGCACCACGATGGAGCCCAGATAAACGACGGCGAGGGTGATAAAGGTCAACTTCACGGCACGGGGAATCTCCGCCGGGGAGCGAGACTCGCCCGTAGTGATGGCCACCATTTCTATTCCGCCGAAGGTATACAGCGCGAAGGTCATCGCGAGTAGAGGCGCTAACGCGCCTTTGGGGAAGAAGCCTCCCTGCGCGGTGTATTGCGCGGGAACGCGTCCGCCTACCAACAGCGTCGCCCCGATAACGATGAACATTGCCATGGTTGCCAGCTTCACCATTGCGAACCAGAATTCAAAGCGGCCATAGTCCCCGACACTGCGAAGATTGATCACGATCAACACCAGCGAGAACAACGCCACCCACACCAAGGCTGGAACCGTGGGAAACCAATACCGCATGTAGGTTGCGGATGCGACCAGGTTTGCGCCTACCGAAACGGAAATAGCGACCCAATATCCGGCGCGCGAGATAAATCCAGCCCACGGGTTCAGATAGAGATCGGCGTACAGGCCGAAAGATCCGGCACCAGGATGCAGGCTCGACAACTCGCCTAGAGCCATGGTGACGGTCCAACTGATAAAACCCGCCAAAACGAAGCTGATGATAACGGCCGGGCCCGCGATCTCCATCGCGGCGGCTGAACCCAGCAACAATCCAACCCCGATCGATCCCCCCACGGCGACCATGGCCATTTGGCCGGCGCTGAGTTGGTGGCGGAGACCGCCCTCCGGGTTAGTCCCATCTTCCTGGAGCATCCGGGACGTATATCAGAAAGGTCTTATTTCCCAAAGAGTTATTCCGCCTATGACCTTCGTAATCGCGTTCGGACGTTACGTCGTTGCCCGTCCTAGTAACCTCCTCCTAGACTCTGTATGGGTTGCTCCGCGCGACGTTAGCTCTCATGGCAGACACTGTTAAGCGAATGGACCGGGCTGAAATCACAAAACGCGTGGAGCGGGCCGAGAAGCTTCTCCAAAAAGGTAAGACCGCCGAGGCGCTGGAAGACTATTTACAGGTTCTGGCCGCCGAACCGGGCAATGATACGGTATGCCAAATGGCCGCCGATCTGTGCCTTTCCCTGCAACGCATTCCTCAAGCCGTAAAGCTGTTAGGCGACCTGTACGAGCGCCAGATCGAAGCGGGCGATGCCACGCGCGCGAGCCTGACTTATAAGAAGCTGGCTCGCTTCGTTACCCCGACCT
>Ga0228598_1000042_pt1 | contig 18017 bp, 14 predicted proteins | sample CZU4metagenome_FD_182726 | JGI IMG/M metagenome (GOLD analysis project Ga0228598, IMG submission 182726) | Spruce rhizosphere microbial communities from Bohemian Forest, Czech Republic - CZU4 | ecosystem: Host-associated > Plants > Roots > Rhizosphere | place: Czech Republic: South Bohemian... | reverse complement strand
CCTTAGCCGGAGGAGCCGTTGGAGACGGTCTCTCTTCGCCCTGAGATCTGGGGAACGGCCGATCCGCATGGATGCCGGGTATGGGCTTCTCGCCTCGCGAACTGAAGCGAGGTTCGTCGGCCGAAGCTTCGAGCGGGTTCTTCGTGGTATAGGCAGCCTCATTGAAAAGGCCGTTGGCCGGCGCCTTGGCCACCATGAATACCCCGAAGGCTTTGCCATTCACATACGAGGACGACAAATAGTCAGCGAGCATAGGCCCATTCTGCGAGGCGGGCAGCCAACTGATCTTCATCGGTCCAGCCCCGAGATCTTTTCCTGCGGTCCAGGTCTTGCCGCCGTCCTCGGAAGCGGTGAAGCCAACGTGAATCTCGCAGGTCGAATCGTCGCAGCTGGCTTGGGGATAGTAGTAATAAGTTGTGGCGAGGTGGGCCGTGCTGCCGGATGTGGCACGGTCCACTCCCAGCCCGGGGATAAAATGGTCCACTGTGCTCTTGAGCGGGTCAATCGGAATGCGTGCCGGCGTGCTCCACTTCGTTCCGTTGGTCGAGGTGCTGATCACCAGGTCATTCGTGTCGCAACCTGAGCGGAAACTGCAATCCGACCACACCACGTAAAGCTTCCCGGCTCCATCGATCCCAGTCGTGGGAAATGGCAATCCGACGCTGCGCAAACTGCTGTTGCCCTGGAAGGTGTTGACGTTGGCGATGGTGAAGCTCGAATTCCAACTGGCACCGCCGTTGGTCGAAGTGAACGCCTGCATGTTGTTTCCCAGGAACGTCACCACCACTTGGCCATTCGGCTGCACCAGAGGCTGTCCGCCGGAGCCAAAAACCTGGTCTTTGCTCCCCTTGGCCGCTCCCCAGGTCAGTCCACCATCAGTGGAAGTGCTCAACAGGATTTCCGGAGTGTCCCATTCGGCGTAGCAATGGCCGTAGTATTTGCTGGTTGCATTGTTGTCGCAGGTGATCCAGTTCTTGTCGTCTCCACCGCTGCTATCGACCAGGACCGGCTTGTCCCAGTGGAGACCATCGGTGGAGCGGCTGACGGCAACGTTGTCTCCTGAATTGCCGATAGGAAGGGTGCAGATCAGCCAAACGCCGTGTTTCGCGTCATAAACCACCGACGCATCACTGGCGGCCGAATTGGGCCCATTCTTGTAGTTAACGGTGAGTCCCGGCAGAGAACCGTAAGTCCAGGTCGTGCCACTATCCGTGGAAGTGGCAAACCCGATGTCCGCCCCGCCGCCGTCGTCAACGCGAGCCACTTGAAAAGCCGCAACCATGGTCGAGCCCCAGGAATAGGTATCAGGTTCAACTTCAGTTTTGTGCTGGCTGGAGGGGTTGTGAAAGCTGTCGGTACTGATCTTGACCAGTTGCGCGTGCGCCGGAGCCACGGAAAGGGAAATCGCAAACGCCAAAACAGAGGTGAGGAAGGCAGACCTTTTCCTACGACTTTGAGAAGTGGAGTACGCTCGATTCATCGGATTGTCCTTGGGGGCTGGGAGTGTGGTATTCGCGGCTCGGTCCCGACGCCAAAATGGGGAGGGCATTTCCGGCAGCAACGAGGCGCAGTAGTAGAACCAACGTCGCAGAAAGATACATCGAGCGTTCGCGCACTGTCAATGTGCATGATTTTTCACCTTTTTCGCTGATTGTTATGTGCTGGAGGGATTCAGGGCGTTCAACCCAGACTCTCATCTGCTCCACAAGGCGCGCTGGAAGCCGTGCTGGGTGCGCCCCAGACGAAATCCTTTGTTCTTGACAGGCAGGTCCCCTTGAGGCACAGTTACCTAACTTGGCCTCCCTCGAGCCCGACTTCCTTGGTCTACGAAGGGCATTCGCGAGATGGAGCCGACTTCCAAGGGGGTGTTATGAAACTCATAGCTGCGGTTTCCATGCTGCTGGTTTCACTCGGTGCCACGGTTGCACATGCTCAGGTTCCGCGACATCACGGCAACTCTCTGAACGTAGTCGTGATCTTTCAGGAAAATCGCTCGCCCGACAATCTGTTTGGAAGCAACCCGAATTTCTTGCCGGGTGTGGACATTGCCACGAGCGGAATGAATTCCCAAGGCCAGACAATTCCTCTGACGGCCGTGCCGCTGGCGAACAATTACGACCTGAGTCACGCCCACTCGGCGTTCGTGGCAATGTACGACAACGGGAAAATGGACGGCGCCAACAATATCCCGGTGACCTGCAATAAAAACCAGCAGGGTTGTCCGCCCGCCACTCCCCAGTTCAAGTATGTTGACAATTCGACTGGAATCCTCGACCCCTACTTCCAATTAGCTGAACAGTACACCTTCGGCGATCGGATGTTCCAAACCAACCAGGGACCTAGCTTCCCTGCGCACCAATTCATCATTTCCGGCACTTCGGCGCCAAGCCAGAACAGTGACTTGTTCGTTGCGGAGAATCCAGCCGGCGTCACGAATGCCAATAGCAACACAGGCTGCACAGCTCCTTCCGGCGAATTCGTTAAGCTGATCGATCCCAGCGGCAGCGAGTCGCAAAAGATGTATCCGTGTTTCGAGCATGAAACTCTGGTGGACCTGCTCGACTACGCGGGAGTGAGTTGGAAATATTACGCGCCATCGGCGGGTTCCATCTGGACAGGGCCGAATGCCATCCAACATCTGCGTTTCGGATCGGATTGGAACAATGTCGTCTTGCAGCCTTCGCAGGTATTGACCGACATCGCCAACGGCCAAATGGCCACCGTCAGCTGGGTAATTCCAACCGGGCAGGAATCGGACCACGCCGGAAGCAATCAAGGGCTGGGTCCGTCCTGGGTTGCTTCGATTGTCAATGCCATTGGCCAAAGTCAGTATTGGGACAACACCGTCATTCTGATCACGTGGGATGACTGGGGAGGGTGGTACGACCACGTTCCGCCGACTATTTATGACTCGTACGAATACGGTTTCCGTGTTCCGTTGATTGTGGTCTCTCCCTTTGCAAAACAGGGTTACGTTTCTCACGTGACCCATGACTTCGGCAGCATTCTGCATTTCATCGAAGAGGTTTACCGTTTACCTTCGCTCGGATATGCGGATTCCAGGGCTGACGATCTCTCGGATTGCTTCGACTTTCACCGGCACAATCGGTTCCAGAAGATTGCGGCTCCGCACGACGCTAAGTTTTTTATCGATGACAAGACCCCGCCGACTGACCCAGACGACGATTAACGGTCGGCGAGAAGACTAGACCAATCGTCGCGGACATAGCTGCGAAGCGCACGAAGGCATATCGGCCCTGCTAGGATATGCCTCGTGCCTTCGCTGCTTGATATCCGGCATCTCACGGTCGAGTTTCCCGCCTCGGACTCTGCTTCCTCCCCGCCCTTAGCTGCAGTCCGTGACCTCAGTTTGACTATTGCCCCCCGTGAAGTTCTCGGCCTCGTTGGCGAATCCGGCTCAGGAAAGTCGGTCACTTCGTTAGCCCTGATGCGTCTGCTTCCCCCGCAGGCGCGTATCGCCGGGGAACTCCTGTTCGCGAACGGAAACGGTTCGGCGCACGATTTGTTGCAACTTCCAGACGAAGGAATGCGGACCCTGCGGGGATCGCAGATGGCCATGATTTTTCAGGAACCAATGACCGCGCTGAATCCGGCGATGCGAGTGGGGGAGCAGATCGCGGAGGCGGTCGCTGTGCATGCGCAAGTCACAAAAAAGGCAGCCTGGGATCGCGCAGTCGCAGTGATGGAGGATGTCGCGATCCCGGACGCAGCCCTTCGCGCCCGCGATTATCCGTATCAACTCTCGGGAGGCATGCGGCAGCGGGTCATGATTGCCATGGCGGTGGTGAATCGTCCTGCCCTGTTGATTGCCGATGAACCCACCACTGCTCTCGACGTCACGGTGCAGGCGCAGATCCTCCAACTCCTGGCCGAATTGCGATCGAAGTTTGGTCTGGCCATGCTTTTTATTTCCCACGACCTCGCGGTCGTCTCGCAGGTTGCCGATAGGATTGCAGTGATGTATGCGGGAAACCTGGTGGAACTGGGATCGAGACACGACATTTTCCATGCGCCGGCGCATCCCTACACGCGCGGACTCTTGAATGCGGTGCCCACTTTGAAAACGGACCGCACGCGGCCGCTCGCCACCATCGAAGGCACAGTGCCACCGATGAATGCGATTCCTCCTGGATGTCCGTTCGAACCACGTTGCGACTTTCGGGTAGCGGAATGCACGCGCCATCTGCCGCCGTTGCTCGAAGTATCGCGCGGCCACTGGGCGCGATGCCCGGTCGTGAATCCGTAAACGTGTACTCTTGTCTGCTTCCTGAGAAATAATTCTCTACGCAGAAAATCAGGGACTAACAACCAAAATCGCAGACGGCGAACAGGAGTGTCCGCACCACACGGACCATTTGGGTCTATAATCGCCATTTTGCCCGGTGACCAGTGCGCGTACTTCTGTTAAGCGACATTCATAGCAATCTCGAAGCTCTTGATGCCTGCCTCGCGGCCGCTCCCGCCTACGATGTGGTCTTTAATCTGGGCGATATTGTTGGCTATGGGGCGAGTCCAAACGAAGTCATTGAACGCGCGCGCCGACTGGGGAAGTTCTTCGTCCGCGGCAATCACGACAAGGCCGTGTGCGGTCTGGTCAACATTGCTGATTTCAATCCCGTGGCCGCTCTGGCTTCGCAATGGACCCACGATCAGCTCACTGGGGAAAATCTGGAATGGCTCCGTTCCTTGCCGCAGGGACCGGTGCAGATCGAAGGACTTCCAGATGTTCAATTTGTGCACGGATCTCCGGTCAACGAAGATGAATACGTGGTAACCGTTGGAGACGCGGTCGAACCGTTAATGGCAGCTCCAGCCGTCGTCACGTTCTTCGGGCACACTCATCTGCAGGGAAGCTTTATGTTGAATGGCGATCACATCAACTCCGTGCACCCCGCCTACAGGACCGTCGGGCAAATCGAAACTTCGGAATTCCCGCTCAAGAAGAACCTGCCCTACCTGGTCAATCCTGGGTCAGTAGGGCAACCTCGCGATGGCGATTGGCGGGCGGGCTTCGCCGTTTACGACTCGGAGACCCGCATCGTTGAGTTTTACCGCGTGCCCTACAATCTCAAGAGTGCGCAGGATCGCATCTTGGCCGCCGACCTGCCACAGCGTTTGGCTACCCGGTTGGCTGCCGGAAGATAGCTGCCGCGGAGGGACGGATGCAACGACGATCATTCCTCAAAGGTAGCGGAGCGGTCATCGTTGTAGTCGTCGGCGCGGGAGTCTGGCGCGCTTATGACGAGGGAGTTTTTAGCGTTGGCGAAGGGCCGGCCTACCAGCCGTGGAAAGACTGGCAGAACGAGAAAGATGGGCCACTGGCGCTAGTGCGCGCGGCGATTCTGGCTGCCAGTCCACACAACACCCAGCCATGGCTCTTCAAGGTTACCGACAATCAAATCGAATTGTATGCGGACACCGGCCGGTATCCAGGCGCTCTTGATCCTTATTTGAGAGAACAGCATATCGGTTTGGGCTGCGCATTGGAAAATCTCATGCTCGCGGCCGCGGCGAACGGTTACAACGCCACATCCACTTTGCTCCCGGGAAAACTTCAGCCGGTTCCTTCCAATACCCAGCCGGCATTGGTGGCCCATGTAGATCTTTCACCGGGCAACCGTCAAGCCAGTGAACTCTACGACGCGATTCCCCATCGCCATACCAATCGTGCTCCGTATGACGTGCTCAAGCCCGTCCCAGCCGAAGTGATGGATGCGCTAAATGCCTTGGTCAACGAGGAACCAGAAGTAAAGATTTTTCTCTTCAACTCGGAATCAGACCGAAATCGAATCGTCGAAATAGTCGCCAAAGCAAATAAAGAGGTATATGCGGACCCGGAGGTGGAGCATGGAAGCGAGCACTGGATTCGATGGGACTGGAGCGACGTCCAGAAGCACTGCGACGGCCTCACGATTGACGCATTCGGCTTGCCGCCAGTGACTACAGCGATCATCAAGTTCAGCCCGAAGCGATTATTGAGAAAGTTCGCTTCGCGTGGCAACGGGGATCCGTACGCGGATCTGCTCCGGGCCACGCCCGTTTTCGGCCTTATCGCTGTGCGTGATCGTTATGATCAGGAACAGTGCCTTCGCGCGGGGCGGATTTGGCAGCGAGCGCATCTGTTGCTGACCAGCCGGGGAGTCGCGGGCCGGCCGGTCAATGAAGCCGTGGAACTCATCGATCATGAGCGGCTGCGAAATCAGGAACCGCGAGCCTCGGCTCAGTTGGCCGACCTCACGCATGATGCCACCTGGCAGCCGACCTTCATGTTCCGCCTTGGCTATCCGATTCGCCCAGCGCTGGCCAGCCCCAGACGCCCAGTCAAGGATGTAATTATTTGACACCCCTGTTCGTGAAGTAGTCTGATCATCAGTCGCCTATGCTTCTTGTTTCGAGTTTATTTTTGCCCACCATAATTCCGGGAGAAAAAGTTGGAATGAGAACGAACCGTTGGAAGTTCGCAAGACTCGTAATTCCGGTTGCTTTATTGGTCATTGCGGTTGTTACCGCGCAGGCGCAAAGCGCCAGCGCCATCGCCCGAAACTTCGATCAGGTCGCGATTTCGCCGGATGGAAGTCGCATTGCATGGGTGGTGCAATCGGTGCCAAATGAGTCCGGGGAACCAATAGGAGGGTCGGCTATTTATGTTCAGGACTTGAGATCTCCTGGCGCCAAGCCGAAACGAGTTTCCGCGGGCAGCGATAACCAAGCCGCAAGCGAAGACACCATTGCCTGGTCTCCCGATAGCAAGCATTTGGCTTTTCTTTCTGACCTGGAAGGCGATGGGCAATCGAATTTCTACGTGGCGAACGTAGAGGCCGGAGGTGTGCGCAAGCTGACCAACCTCAAAGGCTACCTGGCCGACCCCGCATGGTCCCCCGACGAGAAGACGCTGGCGTTCTTGTTCACCGAAAATGCGCCTCGCGCCGCTGGCCCGCTCATGCCCATGGTCCCTGAGACAGGCGTAATCGACCAAAAGATTTACGAACAACGATTAACCCTGGTGGACCTTGGGTCGGGGAAGGTCCGTCAGCTCTCGCCGCCGGATATGTACGTCTATCAATACGACTGGTCGCCAAACGGAAAGACTTTCGCCGCGATCGCCTCGCATGGCTCGGGGGATTCCAATTGGTACGTAGCCGAAATCTACACGCTGAGCGCGGAAAGCGGGGAAATCAAGCCGGTATACAAGCCTTCTCTGCAGATCGCGGTGCCACGCTGGTCTCCCGATGGCAAGACTATCGCGTTTATCGGCGGCCTGATGAGCGACGAAGGATCAATCGGCGGCGACGTCTTTACCATTTCAGCAACTGGAGGCGATGCCCGCAACGTCACGCCTGGAATTGCAGCATCGCCGTCGTGGCTTTACTGGGATTCGCCGGGCAAAATTCTTTTTACGGAAAACATTGACGGTCAGACGGGAGTTTCCGCGGTTGATCTTTCCAGCGGAAAAATCTCTTCGCTCTGGTCCGGCCCGGATGTCATCTCAACGGAAGTTGAGGGTGGACCGACCGTCTCTCTCACCGCCGATCACCAGTCGTCGGCCGTGATTCTAAATTCATCCACCCGCCCGCCGGAAATCTGGGCCGGTCCGATCGGGGAGTGGAAGCAAGTCACGCGCGTAAACGACGGTATCCATGCAGCCTGGGGTCAAGTGAAAAGCCTTCATTGGTCGAACGGTGACACGAAGGTTCAAGGGTGGCTCATGTTTCCTACCGACTACGATCCCAGCAAGCGCTACCCCATGGTCGTAGTAGTGCACGGCGGGCCGGCCGGGGTCGCGCACATCGGATGGCCCGAGGTTTTCTTCAACACTTACGACCTCTCCGCCCACGGATATTTCGTGCTCTATCCCAATCCGCGCGGCAGCTTCGGCCAAGGGGAGAAATTTACGCAAGCCAACGTCAAGGATTTTGGTTACGGAGATTTCCAGGACATTTTGAAGGGCGTTGACGAGGTCGTAAAGACGCTGCCGGTGGATAACAATCGCATTGGTGTTACCGGCTGGAGTTACGGCGGCTACATGACCATGTGGGCAGTAACTCAATCCAGCCGTTTTCATGCCGCGGTGGCTGGAGCCGGATTAGTGAATTGGCAGAGCTACTACGGTCAAAACGATATTGACGAATGGATGCCCCCCTATTTCGGCGCCACGGTGTATGACGATCCCGCGATCTATGTGAGGAGCGCTCCCATCACCTTCATAAAAAATGTAAAGACGCCCACACTCGTGCTGGTCGGCCAGTACGATGGCGAATGCCCCATGCCGCAATCCCGTGAATTCTGGTGGGCACTCAAGACGCTAGGCGTGAAAACGCAACTGGTAATCTATCCCGGCGAAGGGCACGAATTCCTTCAACCCGAACACCGGCGCGATGTAATTGATCGTCTCACTGCATGGTTTGATCACTATCTGAAGTAATGGGACGACGGGCGGCTCGGCAGAAGATATCCCACGCAGTGTAAACTTTTGCCATGCCCTCATACTCGTCATCTCACGCCAGCAAAGGACCGTTCAACGAGAGAGAAAACCCGCCCGCGCATCATCTGGTTGCCTTCAGCGACGGCGGAGCACGGGGCAATCCCGGACCGGCCGGGTACGGTGTTGTGATTCAAGACGAAGCCGGACGAAAAGTTGCCGCGCTTAACGAATATCTCGGTCATCAAACCAACAATGTTGCCGAGTATCAAGGATTGATCGCGGCGCTCGAGTATGCCGTCGCCAATGGGCACAAAGCGCTCAAAGTGATTAGCGATTCTGAGTTGCTGGTGCGGCAAATCAAAGGGATTTACAAAGTGAAGAATGCCGCTCTGCAGGATCTCCACGGTCGGGCAAAAGAACTGATCGCACAGCTCGAGTGGTTTTCTATCGGGCACGTTCTCCGTGGCCACAACGAAGAAGCCGACCGCCTGGCCAATGCCGCCATGGACCGAGGCATGGGACGCGTGGCCCGGGCGCCGTCGCCCGTGTCTGAGTTGGGAAATATTCCGGCGGCACGTGAAGAATTCAACGGAGTCGTCCGCGCGGGAAAGATCGAACTACTCGATGGCAAACTCCCCGAAGGAACCCAGGTCCAAGTACGCGTGAAGAAGTAGCACCAAGCTTCGATGGAGGATGGACGCTGTCCTCCACTACGCAAAGCCTATTCGTCGACCACCGGATTCCTCAGCGTCCCTACACCCTCGACGCTGACCTCAATCACATCTCCCGCAACTACTGGACCCACGCCTTTAGGAGTGCCGGTCGCGATCACGTCGCCCGGAGCAATCGTCATGGCCTGCGAAATGTAGCGAATGATGACACCCAGTGAAAAGATGAAATCGCGAGTGTTGCCCTGCTGACGAGCCTCTCCATTCACTCGAGTTTCAACCCCGACGCCCGTCCAGGGATTGATCTCATCGGTGACCAATGGGCCCACCGGACAAAACGTGTCGAAGCCCTTAGCGCGCGTCCATTGACCGTCTTTATTTTGCAAGTCACGGGCAGTCACGTCGTTGAGACACGTGTAGCCGAGAATGTAAGGACGCACGTCCTCGTCCGCCCTCACCTGGTAAATTTTCTTGCCGATCACGACTGCGAACTCGCCTTCGAAGTCGACGCGTTGCGAAAGCTTCGGCCGGCGGATTTCGCCGCCGGGCGCGAGCAGCGACGACGGAGGCTTGAAGAAGATCAAAGGCTCAACCGGGACCTCATTGCCCAGTTCCGCAGCGTGTTCACGATAGTTGCGGCCTACGCAAATGATCTTTGACGGGTGGACTGGCGCGAGCAACGTAGCCTCAGCCAAACCAATCTGGTCCATGCGCTTGGACGGCAGATCCTCGATGTCACCGTCTGCTTCCTCGGGCGGTTTCAGCAGTAACCGCGTGATCTGCTCGACTCCCGCGACGACTTCAACCAAGCCGTTGTGGGATTGACCGTTAAGTTCAAACCGACAATATTTCATAAGACCCCAGTTCTGAGCAGTTGGCAGTTAGCACTTAGCAGTCAAACATATCTACGATCACCTGCGCAAAACCAAATGCTAAGTGCTAAATGCCAATTGCTGCTTTTATGGTACCGCCTCACTCGCCTCTGACGATCGCGCGCTTTCGTTTCCACGCACGTCGGCCGCCGAAACGGAATACACGTAGGTTTTACCTGACTCCACGTTCATGTCCCGAAACGCCGGTGTCTTCACCAGTTCCGTATTTACTTTCACCGGCTCAGCGCCCGCTTCATGACGAAACACGTTGTAGCCCGCTAGATCCGCGTCCGCGTCCGGTGCCCAAATTAAATCAATGAACGGTTGCTGACCCGCTCCCGAAAACACAGCCTGCAAACCGGAGGGCACCGCGGGCGGAAATACATCGTGAGCAAACACTTCTACCGCGCGTGTGTCGTCACCTTCAAACTGAGTCTCGGGTTTTCCTTCCGCGTGGATCAGTGTGACCGCGTTTGCGCGGTAAAAATACGTTTTCTCCCACTCGAAGCTGTGATCCAGGAGCTGTGCCGCGGGCGTTTCGTTCAGTGGCACCTCTCCCACAACTGTATCTGTATTTCCACCTTCCGGGCGACGATACACTCGATAAACGTATCGTAAGCCAGTCGTTTCGGCGGCGTGTGAAGTCCCGATCCAACTCAGCAGGACGCCTTCCGCTGTGACTCGAGCCTGAAAGTCAGAAGGTGGCGGCAAAGCCGGAACCGCCGGCACACGCACGGTATTCGAGATTCCAGCGCTCCGGCCCCTGCCATTCAGAACTGAAATTGCATAGAACATTTCCGCATCAACATTCTCAACTAGAAGTGTTCGCGGAAGATGATCGATGTAGCTCGCGCGTCCCATCGTAGTCGGCTTCGCAGACTTATTCCTCTGGGGACTCGCTCCGGCGAGCTGTGGCGCAGGCACCTCTCCCACTGGATTCGCGCACTCGCTAATTGGTGCGGGGGCTCTGCAAATGTTTGTGAGGCCTAAGTGCCTTACGGCAAGTCGATCCGTCGTTTCCGAGGGCACAGTCCAATCAAGATAAACCCGATCGCCTTTGCGCACCGCCCGAAGATCAGTCACCGTCTGTGGGAGATCCAACGATGGAGGCTTAGGAATGCCAGGAACCCCGCAGCCCACAAGGGCAACGGTGCCAGCCAACAATACAAAAAGATGCGTGAGGAATTGCCTCATCGGCAGAACAACAAGATTATCAGATGGGCGGATCCTCGCAGGATTACGAATGCTACAGAATATATCGTGACAGGTCCTGGTCCTTCACGATGTCGGCCAGCATGTGGCGTACGTAATCTGCGTCTACTTTGAAGTGCTCTCCCTTTTTGTCGGGCGCATCGAAGCTGATCTCATCCAGCACCCGTTCCATGATGGTATGCAGACGGCGCGCTCCGATGTTTTCCGTGCCTTCGTTGACCCGGAAAGCAAAGCGAGCAACTTCTTCCAGTGCATCCTTAGTGAATTCCAGCTTCACATTTTCCGTCTCGAGTAGCGCCGTGTATTGCTTCACCAGCGACGACTTCGGCTCGGTCAAAATCCGGATGAAGTCTTCCATGGTCAGCGACTGCAATTCGACGCGTATCGGAAACCGGCCTTGCAGTTCCGGGATCAGGTCACTCGGCTTAGAAACGTGGAACGCACCCGCCGCCACGAACAGAATGTGATCCGTGCGAACCATGCCGTAGCGAGTGTTGACCGTGGTTCCTTCCACGATAGGCAGGATGTCGCGTTGCACGCCTTCGCGCGAAACGTCCGGCCCATGCCCGCTTTCGCGGCCGGCGATTTTATCGATCTCGTCGAGAAAGATGATCCCTGAATCCTCTACGCGATCAATAGCCGTGCGTGTCACCTGATCCATATCAATCAGCCGTTGTTCTTCTTCCTGGATCAGATACTCGAATGCTTCATTGACCTTCATCTTCCGTTTCTTCGTACGCTGGCCGAAGATGTTGGGCAACATGTCCTTGATGTTGACGTCCATCTCCTCGACTCCCTGGTTGGAGATGATTTCAAACGATGGAAATGCGCGTTCGCGCACATCGATCTCCACCATGCGCTCATCCAGCTTGCCTTCGCGCAATTGCTGGCGAAGCTTCTCGCGCGTGCGGCTCTGCGATTCGATTGAAGAAGAGGAAGTCGTTCCTTCGAGGATGAACCCAGCCTGCGCTGGCTCCGAAGGGCGAGCCGCAGCCGGCGGCGGCAGAAGAATATCCAGCAAACGTTCTTCGGCGTTGAGTTCGGCCTTGTCCGAAACGTCTTCGAGTTTTTCCTCGCGCACCATCTCGATCGCGATCTCAACCAGATCGCGGATCATGGACTCAACATCCCGCCCGACGTATCCCACTTCGGTGAACTTTGACGCTTCTACTTTGAGGAAAGGTGAGTTGGCGAGTTTGGCCAAGCGGCGGGCGATTTCAGTTTTTCCCACGCCCGTAGGGCCGATCATGATTATGTTTTTGGGAATAACTTCTTCGGCAAGCTCGGGCGTCAGCTTCTGCCGGCGCATGCGATTGCGCAATGCGATCGCCACGGCTCGCTTTGCGTCTTTTTGACCGATAACGTGCTTGTCCAGTTCTGCGACAATCTCACGCGGCGTAAGCTCGTCGAGCGCAATCTGTTCTTCGTCCACGGTTCCGGGTAAGTAAATGGCCATAAATATCTCGGGCTTCAGGCGTCAGGCCCGCGCTTCAACCTGCAGCTGACGCCGAGCACCTGATTCCTAGAGCTCCTCAATCGTAACTTTGTCGTTCGTATAAATACACATGTTTCCGGCAATCTTCATTGCTTCTTCCGCAATCTGGTGAGCGGAGAGTTGAGTGTGTTGCGCCAGCGCTTGGGCCGCCGCTTGCGCATACGGACCGCCGCTGCCGATGGCTGCAATGCCACCATCCGGCTCGATCACATCACCCTGACCGCTGAGCAGGAAAGTTTGTTCCTTATCGGAAACCAGCAGCAGAGCTTCCAAATGGCGCAGAAATTTGTCTGTCCGCCAATCCTTCGCCAGTTCGACAGCTCCTCGGCCGATATTGCCATGATACTGCTCCAGCTTGGCCTCGAACCTGCTAAAAAGCGAAAAAGCATCTGCCGTCGAACCCGCGAATCCGGCGAGGATCTTGTCCTGGTATAAGCGGCGGATTTTCTTTGCAGTATGTTTGATCACGCCTTCGCCGAGCGTGACTTGTCCGTCGCCAGCCATCACTACATGGCCGTCCCGCCGAACGCAAAGCACCGTTGTCGAACGCACTAAACGCTTTTTCGTCATGAGCGCAATTTTTTATTATAACAGCGGAACCTTTAGTTTCCTTCAGCTCACAACCACATCTGCTATCCGCGCCGCGTCGGCGCAAGCTCGCACATCGTGCGTGCGAATAATATGCGCTCCTTTCAGGATGACGGCCGTCTCCGCGGCAACAGTCCCATAGAGGCGCTCGGTCACGGGCGCATCGTTGCCATTCCTCGCCAGCGCACGTCCGATAAATGATTTGCGTGAGACTCCTGCCAGCAACGGATAGCGCAGTTCATGCAGTTCGTCAAAACGCTTGAGCAGCGGATAATTTTCCTGAAAGCTCTTGCCGAATCCGAAACCTGGATCGAGCACGATTCGCTCGCGCTTCACGCCTCGTAACACTGCGGTATCGGCCCACGCGCGCAGTTCTCGTTTTACCAGCGTCACGAAATCGGATACCGGTGGCAAAGTGCGCCATTCCTCCGGCCGTCCACGCATGTGCATTAACACGGCTCCGCATCTTAATTCGGCTAGCGTCTTCACCATCTGCGGATCCCAGCGAAATCCGCTCACGTCATTTACGATCTCGGCTCCAGCTTCAACTGCCGCTCGTGCCACGTTCGCCTTGTAGGTGTCTACCGAGATCACTGCCTCCGGGCGCTTCTGTTTGAGGGCTGCGATCACGGGAATCACGCGCTGCAATTCTTCCTGCTCGCTGACTGGCTGCTTCTGCGGCTGCGGTTGCCGAGCCAGATCGGTGCCCGCGCTTTCCGCCGAAGGCAGGACCTTGGCGCCCGGCCGCGTCGATTCCCCTCCGATGTCGACGATGTCGGCGCCATCTTCCAGCAGCCGCAGACCGTACTCCACGGCGCGGTCGCGGTCGAAATGCACTCCTCCATCGGAAAATGAATCGGGTGTGACATTGATGACCCCCATCACGAGCGTGCGCTTTCCCAATGCCAGGGAACGCGATCCAAGACTCCAATCAAACACCGGACGCATGGGCCCGATTCTAAACCCAGAACTTGGCACTTAGCAGTTAGCTCTGAACGGGACTTGCAGGATTCTCGCAACAGGACCAAATGCTAAGTGCTAAATGCTAAGTGCTAAGGCTATGTGCTATGTCAAAGCTCGTCATAACCCTCTGCTACAATCGACTGTCAGATGCGTCGAAAATGCGCGCAGTTCGCGATTGTTTCCTGCCTGTTTCTGGCGACGCAACTCTACGCCGCCTCGCACGATCCAGTTGCCAAACGCATTGACACCATCCTCGCCGCTCCCGATTTGGCCCGTGGATTTTGGGGCATCGAGGTAGTTTCGCTCGATAGCGGGAAAATCATTTACGCCCAGAACGCCGACAAACTGTTCACTCCGGCTTCCAATACGAAGCTGTTTACAACGGCTGCCGCTCTCGCACTGATCGGGCCGGATTACACTTCGCGCACTACCGTCGAAACCAGCGGGATGTTGGACAAATACGGACGCCTCACCGGCGATCTAGTGTTGGTCGGCCGCGGCGATCCCAATCTTTCCGGTCGCGAATTGCCCTACAACTTGAAAACGGCGCGCAACGATCATCCCATTCAGGTGCTCGAACAACTCGCGGATGCGCTGGTACAGAAAGGCGTGAAGTATGTCGATGGCGATATCGTCGCTGACGACTCCTATTTCGCGTTCGAGCGTTATGGAGAAGGCTGGAGTCAGGATGATTTAGTTCTGGCGGACGGCGCCCCGGTTTCGGCACTTACCATCAACGACAACGTCGTGTTCGTGAGTATTCTTCCCGCGGACCGCGCCGGGGAACATGCCTTCGTCAGCATCACGCCCTTCGCAGATTATTATCACATCGACAATCGCATTATCACTACGCCTGCGGGAACGGGGCGAAAGATTTTCATCAACCGCGAACCCGGATCGACCTCTCTCACTTTGTGGGGCAATGTGCCGCTTGATGATGCCGGCGCGAATGAAGCTCTCGCGATCGAAGATCCCGCGGAATTCGCCGCCGCTCTCTTCCATCAGTTGCTGGAGAAGCGCGGCATCGTGGTCTACGGCAAACAAAGCACACGACACACGGAATTGGCGACTCTTTCCACTTTGACAGTCACGGCTGTGGCTCCGGCTCGTGGTGGTGACGAATCTTCGCGCGCCTTGCCGAATCAGCCGTTAGTGCTGGCTAGCTATCAATCCAAACCGCTGATTGAAGATGTGCGCGTTATCAACAAGGTCAGCCAGAATTTGCACGCCGAAATTCTATTGCGTTTGCTAGGGCGAGAGAAAGGTGCAGCGGGCACCGTCGCAGGTGGGCTTGAAGTGCTGCACGGTTTTCTCAATCAAGCGGGCGTGCCCGGCGATCAGTATGTTTTTTATGATGGTTCTGGCCTCTCCCGTCAGAATCTGGTCACACCTAATGCTGTTGTGCAGCTGTTACGCTACGCGGCGAGCCAATCGTGGGGATCGAGCTTTCGGGGGACGCTGCCGGTTGCCGGTATCGACGGATCGCTTGCGGATCGCTTCCCGAATCTTGATCCGCGGACGCACGTTTGTGCCAAAACCGGGTCACTCGGCGGAGTGAAGGCGCTCTCCGGCTATGCAACGACCGCGCGCGGCCAGCAGGTCGCGTTTTCCATCCTTTCCAACAATTTCAACCTGCCTAACAAACGTGTCCTCGATACCATCGACGGCGTTGTGGAAGCGATTGTGAATGAGAAGTAGATCAGCATTCAGCACTTAGCAATCAGCACTCAGTACTCAGTACTTGCGGTTCCGTCGGAACCGTTCCTTGAGAGTTATTCGCTGAATGCTGAGTGCTTCTCTTCACCTTGGCATTTTCTTTGATTGACGATCACGGACTGCACGGACTCCACCGGGTCCCGTGCCGGTCGGGGGTTTGCGCATTCCTTCCAGCAGATCTTTCAGCACGGTCGCGTTGTTTTGTTCTTCGTTTCTGGAGGCAAAAAGTAAGGTCAGCATCTTGCGCTGATTGGCCAGGCGATAGAGTTCACTGAGCGCCTCCACGCATTCCGGGCGGGCCAACTCTTTGAGATAACGCTTGCGAAAAACTGGCCATGCATCAGGACGCGCGTGAAACCATTTGCGCAACGCGTCGGACGGGGCCAGATCGCGCAGCCACTTGTCCACCGCCGCACGAGCCTTACTCAGGCCGCGAGGCCAGAGGCGGTCCACCAGAACCCGCGTCCCGTCGGCGCGGGCAGGTTCTTCGTACACTCGTTTTACATTCACCCGTTTCGCTGTCACTCGATTCCCGCACCAGTCATGGCTTTGCTTTATTATTGTAGCGGTTTGTTTTTGTATTTTGACCGACAAATGAAACGATCTCGCATTCTCATTATTCAACAAACCCGAAAGTTAAAATTGGCTCTGAGTCTCTGTGGCTCCTTGGTGATGGTATCGTTTCTGGCCGGCTGCGATGTTCAACGCCGCAAGAGCGACGCCGAACTCGGACTCAATCCGCAGCAAATCGCTGGACGCCGGATTTACGACAATTATTGCGACCGGTGCCATGCGCCTTACTCTTCGAGGGGCCGTCAAGGCCCCAGCATGAAAGGCGTTTTCCAGCGGCCATATCTGCCAATGAGCGGGATGCCGGCGAATGACGACCGGGTTACGGATATCGTTCGCTTGGGGCGCAACAAGATGCCGGGCTTCGCCCAGGTCCTCAGTCAGCAACAGATTAACGATCTGCTGGCCTATCTACACACGTTGTAAGTTCAGAGGCTCACGGGGCATCGTTCTACACTAGGACAGGCGGGGGCGGCTGTCTTCACGTGATTCTCGGGTTTCTCTGCACATGGGTTTGACATCATCTGTTTGGTTCCCTACCCTTGTTTGTCCTGAGCTATGAAGATCCTCGTCATCGGAAGTGGCGGACGCGAGCATGCGCTGGCTTGGAAATTACGCCAGTCTCCGCGGGTTTCGCAGGTTTATTGCGCGCCAGGCAATGCCGGTATCGCCGCTGAGGCAGAATGTCTGCCCGTCGATGTGAAGAGCGTTGAGTCCCTGCTGGCGCTGGCGGCGCAGATCAAGCCCGACCTCACGGTAGTGGGCCCGGAGTTGCCTCTGCAACTCGGCGTCGTGGACGAGTTTACGCGTCGCGGATATCGCATCTTTGGTCCCACGCAGAGCGCGGCACGGCTGGAATCCAGCAAGAGTTTTGCGAAAGAGTTTATGCAGCGCCATCACATCCCGACGGCGCACTACGCCATCTGCAATAGCCCGCAGGATGTCGGCGAGGCCTTGCCGCATTTCCATATGCCGGTGGTGGTGAAGGCGGACGGATTGGCCGCCGGCAAGGGCGTCGTGATCTGCAAGAGCAAAGAAGAGGCTTCTGCCGTTGCGGCAGAGATGCTCAGTGGGAAGATGCTTGGTGACGCTGGCGCGCGCGTGGTGCTCGAGGAGTGTCTCAAAGGCGAAGAACTTTCGTTCCTGGTGCTGAGCGACGGCGAACGCGTAGCTGCGCTGGCTGCGGCGCAGGATCACAAGCGCGTGGGCGAGGGCGATACGGGCGCGAACACTGGCGGCATGGGCGCTTACTCGACGCAGACGATGGTGGACGCGCAGATGCAGAACTGGCTGTTGCAGCACGTGGCACGTCCCGTAGTTGCTGGAATGAAAGCAGAAGGCACGGAATATAAAGGTGTCCTGTATTGCGGCCTCATGATGACCGCTCGCGGACCGATGGTTCTCGAGTTCAACTGCCGCTTCGGCGACCCCGAGACGCAGCCGGTTCTGATGCGCCTGGAAAGTGATTTGTTGGAGGCACTGGAAGCTTC
>Ga0228598_1000041_pt1 | contig 18143 bp, 15 predicted proteins | sample CZU4metagenome_FD_182726 | JGI IMG/M metagenome (GOLD analysis project Ga0228598, IMG submission 182726) | Spruce rhizosphere microbial communities from Bohemian Forest, Czech Republic - CZU4 | ecosystem: Host-associated > Plants > Roots > Rhizosphere | place: Czech Republic: South Bohemian... | reverse complement strand
CACCTAGTCGAACAGAGACAAGAAAACCCGCAGCGGCATGCTCGCAGGTGAAAAGGCGTTCTGTCGAGGGACTTTTTCAACACCCACAGGCGATAGCGCTCAAAACCCCTGGCTGAGCTGAATGAGTGTAATCGCAAATGACAGCTTTTGGCGTGACATCCTGCAATTCACTTATAGCCGCTTGAAATTCCTGCAGAATTGCTGGAATCTGTCGAATGGGTCACCTCCCATCCGTCATACATTCGGGAGCACAAAGGCGCTCAATAATTCTGCCCAAGGAGAAAAGCGATGCAATTCGCTATGCTGATCTACGAATCACCGGAAGGTTTTGCAGCACGAAACAGCGACGGAACCGATTCATACACCGGTGCTTGGCGCGCCTACTACGAGGCCCTGGTCGAGGCTGGCATATACGTCGGCGGCGACCCGCTGCAAGTGCCAGAGACAGGGACCACGGTTCGGATCAAAGACGGAAAGCGGCATGTCCAGGATGGCCCGTTTGCCGACACTAAGGAGCAAGTGGGGGGATTCACAATCCTGGAACTTCCATCGCTTGACGCAGCCCTCGATTGGGCAGCGCGGTGCCCGGCAGCCGCGCTTGGCGCCGTCGAGGTCCGGCCACTCGCGACAGAACTGAAGCGGCGGATCACGGGATGAAAGGAAGCGACGAGGAGAGCACTCACCGGACAATTGAGCGAGTGGCCCGCGAGTCATACGGTCGTCTGGTGGCTTACCTTTCCTCGCACACGCACGACCTGGCCACCGCGGAGGATGCTCTCAGCAACGCGTTACTGGCGGCGCTCACGGTCTGGCCGCGAGATGGCGTGCCGCAAAATCCCGAGGCCTGGCTGCTGACGACGGCGCGCCGCTCCTTTATCGATCTGGTGCGTCATCGGCAAGTAGTTGAAGCGGGCGAACCGACGCTCCAGCTCCTCAGGGAAGAACGGGAGGCAACCGTGTCGGCGGAGTTTCCAGATGAACGACTGAAACTGCTGTTCGTGTGCGCCCATCCGGCGATTGATCCTGCTATGCACACGCCGCTTATGCTCCAAACCGTTCTCGGCCTGGATGCCGCGCGCATTGCCCACGCCTTCTTGATTTCGCCCACATCGATGGGACAGCGGCTGGTTCGTGCCAAGACGAAAATCCGCGACGGTGGGATTCGGTTTGAAATCCCGCAAGAGCGTGAATTGCCGGAACGGCTTGATGCGGTACTGGAAGCGATTTATGCGGCATTCGGAATCGGCTGGGATGACATGGCTGGCGTTGACCAGCGCGGACGTGATTTGGCCGAAGAAGCGATCTGGCTTGCCCGAGTGCTTCTGCAGTTGATGCCTCAGGAAGCTGAGGTTCACGGTCTGCTGGCTCTGATGCTCCACTGCGAAGCGCGCAGAGCGGCAAGGCGGGACCCGGACGGTCGCTACGTTCCTCTCTCGGAGCAGGACTCACGGCAATGGTCTATGCCGTTAATCGAAGAGGCGGAACGGCATCTTGGCGAAGCATCGAGTCGCGGTCTCGTCGGCCGGTTTCAGCTCGAGGCTGCGATTCAGTCAGTACACGCTGAGCGGGCGCGGAGCGGCGGGATTCAGTGGAACGCGATCATGATGTTCTATGAACAGCTGATCCGGATATTACCGACGCTCGGCACGCGAACTGGATATGCCGCGGCCATAGCCGAAGCCAAGGGAGCCGAAGCGGGCCTGGCAGCGTTGGAAGCGATTGACCTGAATGATGTCTCCGCTTATCAGCCCTACTGGGCGGTTCGCGCTCACCTGTTGCAACGGGTGGGGAGAACACCAGAGGCTCTGGATGCTTTCGACCGCGCGATTGGTCTGACCGAGGACCCCTCAGTAAGACAGTTCCTGCTGAAAAGGCGAGGGTAATTCGTAGTAGTCTGAGTTTGCCTTGACGGACAAGAGTGACGAAGCCTTCTGGTGCGATTGCTCAAGCCGCTGCATTATTGTGCTGCCCGCATCCGAATGACTTGCGATATTGGCCCGGAGTGGTGTTCAGCCGTCGCGCGAAGACACGACGCAGCACCTCGGCACTCTTGAAGCCGCTGAACATCGCAACTTCTTCAAGGCTTGCCGCCGCCGACTCGAGCTGACGCCGCGCCGCCTCAAGACGAAGGTCTTCGATGTGCATTCCGGGTGTCTTGCCAATTTCTTGCGCGAAGACACGGGCGAAGTTGCGTGGGCTCATGGCCGCCCGTCGAGCGAGCATATCAATTGAGAGGTCACGTCTTATGTTGTCCGCCATCCATGCCAGGAGGTCACCCAACAATCGATGGTCTTGGCTCCGGGATATGCTCTGGGCCGCGAGCGTTGCGCTGAATTGGCTCTGGCCTCCCGGACGCCTTAGGAATACGACCATCATCCTTGCGATACGCAGCGCAAGCTCGCTCCCCAGATCCTCTTCCACCAGCGCCAGAGTCATATCGATTCCAGCAGTCACGCCCGCTGAGGTATAGCAGTTTCCGTCCTTTACAAAAATGGGATCTGGATCCACCGTAACCCCCGGATAGTTCTGCGCGAGCTCATCGCACCAGTTCCAATGCGTTGTCGCACGGCGACCCTCCAGCAGCCCGGCATTTGCAAGGACCAGGGCACCCGTACAAATCGATCCGAATCGGCGTGCACCCGCACACTGCCTCTTCAGCCAGTCGACGAAGGCCGGTTGATACCGCATCTTATTCGCGCCATCGCCGCCCGCGACCAGCACGGTGTCGAATGAACCCGCCACCTCGCGATATGTCCGATCCGCCAGCATGGGCATCTTGTAGTGTGTGTCCATCAACTTCTCCTCGCCGGAGGCAACAATCTCCACCGAATAGACAGGATCACCGCCACGCATCCGGTTTGCATCGCCGAAGACTTCAACCGGGCCGACTACATCGAGAGGCCGCACCGGCGGAATCGCAGCAATGAGAATTCGCATCGGCTTTGGGAACGGCAAATTAAGAGAAGTCGACCTCCCGTGAGATCGTCTTCTTTCTGGCTTGATTTTCTTCATAGGAGTTTTGGCTACACCCCTATGATGCAGATCCCGATATTTATGCCGCACGTATCAGCGCTGGCGGCGCGACGATCTCAACCAGTCCGGTCGCCACGTCATAAACGAGCCCCGATATAAGCCAGTCGCTCGGCAACGCCGGAATGGCCCGGAGCAACGCAACGTCGGCGGCAACCGCCGCGCGGGGATCCTTGACTGCTTTTGCCTTGAGTTCCCGTTCCTGTATTTGAAAATAGTGTGCCAGCATGGCGGGGTCGCCCACAAGGCGAGTGAGGCCGCAATCAGTGTGATGAAGCACGATGAGGTGAAACTCACCGCCGCCTCCAGGAATCCCTCCGGCAACTTCACCGATTCGCCCGAGTAATGCCAACTGCTCCAACAACCCTGGCGTGATTCGACCGCCGATGTTACGCATCACGACTGCCTCGCCCGGTTTGATTCCAAGTATGTCGGCGGGGTCCACGCGCATATCGGCACAACCAGTGATGATCGCCTTTACATTTGGCAACGCCCGCGGAAGCGACGGCATAAGTGTGCCCGCAGCAGACTGCTGAGCGGCAAAATCTTTGTTACGTTGTAGCATAGAGTCAAGATTGTTCATGTGAGTTCTCCTTAATGATGCTGATTTGTTGCTTTACGCTGCGCGACCGACGTCTTCAGCCGCTCTAAACTGCTTTGATTACGTACCTGGTCGTTTTGACCCGCACGGCCAAAGACAAAGAACCCACCATTCCTGCCAAAGGTCACCGTACGGCGTGCAAAATTACGCCCTTTACATCGCGGTTAATTTTTTCTTATTACCATGTCGAAATAACTGCATCCTACCCGTCATCTCTGTAGAGGCGGCTTAACGGTCAACTTAGCCACCGGGGAGGCGTACGATGTGTCCATTCTGTTTGGCAACCATGGGAACGGTCCTTGCCGGAGTCGTTTCTACCGGCGGTTTAGCGGCTTTAGCTGTTAAGGTTTCTCGCAAGAAGAACGGAGCAGAAGAAATCATCCCGAATTTAAGTAACAAGGAGAAATAAAATGTCGACGAACAAAGAGAAAGACAAGCAACACGGAAAAGGGCTCACAATGAAGAGACCGGCGATCGTGTCGCAGCAAGAGTGGGAGGCAGCACGGCAGCAGCTCTTAGTGAAGGAGAAGGCCTTGACCCGCTCCCGTGACGCGCTGGCCGCCGAACGCCGGCGGATGCCCTGGCTGGCTGTGGACAAGAAGTACGAGTTCGACGGACCTCAGGGAAAGGTAAGCCTGCTCGATTTGTTCGAGGGGCGCCCTCAGTTGATCGTCTATCGCGCCTTTTTCGAGCCCGGGGTGTTTGGCTGGCCTGAGCACGCCTGCCGCGGCTGTTCCCTGGGCGCCGATCAGGTGTCACACTTGGCCCATCTGAACGCTCGCGATACCACCCTCGTTTACGCATCACGCGCGCCGCAGGCCGACATCGCGCGCCTCAAGGCGCGGATGGGATGGGAGATGCCCTGGTACACCATGACCGATAGCTTCGACAAGGATTTCGGCGTCGACGAATGGCACGGCCACAACGTGTTCTTCCGCGATGGCGACAAGGTGTTCCGCACATACTTCATCAACAATCGCGGCGACGAGGCGATGGGAAGCGTCTGGAGCTACCTCGACCTCACACCGCTCGGCCGTCAGGAGACTTGGGAGGACTCGCCAGAGGGATATCCCCAGACCGCGCCGTACAAGTGGTGGAACTGGCACGACAACTACGACGCCGAGGCGACCTCGCCTAACCCGAAGTGGGTCGATATAATAACCAACCCTCAAGGTGCCGCCGCGCGAAGGCGCGACGAAGAGGAGAAAGCTAGCTAAAAGATGATGGGCGGTGCTTCGTCGCCTTCGAGCAGCCGGCTCTTTCCACATAGGAGCTACGCGAGTGCTCGAAGGCGGCGAGTGCTCGCGCCGCGTGCGCGGAGCGGATTTCTGGACGGACTAAACACCAATGCTTCGTTCAATTAAGACGTGCGCATTGCAGAAGGAGAGGTCACCTTGATGAACAGAGTTGTTGCGATAGGTTGTATCTTGCTCGGTCTTGTGCTGGCTGTCCAAGCGCAGAAGGTGGAGTTCAAGAATCCGTCGGAGCTGAGCAAGCCCAACGGATATAGCCATGTGGTGATTGTGAACCAAGGTCGGTTGATTTTTGTCTCGGGGCAAACTGGAATGGACAAGGATGGGAAGATGGCCGACGACTTCGCCGCACAGGCGAAGCAGGCATTTACTAATGTTAAAGTCGCGCTTGCCGCCGTGGGTGCGAAACCTGCCGACGTTGTCAAAATTAACTACTTCGTGGTTGGGCTCAACCATGAAAAACTGGTAGCGTTGCGGGAGGCGCGCGACAGCATAATAGACGGGGAGCATCCGCCCGCGAGCACACTGGCAGGCGTAGAAGCCCTCTTCCGCGACGACGCGCAAATTGAAATTGAGGCGGAGGCTGTGATCCCGTGAATCTTGGCGGACTGTGATCCCACTACCGCTATTTCCGTCAGCATCAATAGGTCATTTGCTGAGACGCGCGAGAACCGGTCCTAGAATCGCCAGGAAGAGCACATAGGCGGCGGCGAGCGGCCCCAGGCTCGGTTCAAGCGCGGCCCCTAGACCCGCGATCACAATGGAGAACTCGCCGCGCGCGACCAATGCGGTGCCCGCGCGCAAGGCCGCTGGCTTATCAACTCCAGCTCGCTTCGCTGCCCAATATCCCGTAAGCACTTTCGTCAGAGCTGTGACGAAGCCTAATCCAAGCGCGACGGGGACCGCAGCAGGCAATGTGGCGGGATCGATCTGCAATCCGAAAAAGAAGAAGAAAGTCGCAGCGAACAGATCGCGTAGCGGAGCGAGAAGTCGATGCGACTGTTCGGCGATAGGTCCAGATAACGCGATGCCGACCAGAAACGCGCCGATGGCCGCCGATACCTGGAAACGCTCAGCCAAACCTGCCACGAGAAGCACGGTTCCAAACGTTGTGAGCAGAATGATCTCGTCGGACTCATGGGCAAGAAACTGGCTGAGCTTTCGCCCATATCTGAGGGCCACAAAGAGCACGAGCAGGACCACCGCGACCGCAACCGAGACCGAGATTGCAATCTTCGTTGGCCCGCCGCCCAGAAGCAACACTCCCACCAAAGGGAGGTAGACAGCCATCGCCAGATCCTCGAGCACGAGCACCGCAAGAACCATCGGGGTCTCTGGATTGTTGATCCGTCTAAGTTCCTCCAGCACCTTGGCGATCACGCCCGAGGACGAGATGTAGGTGACGCCTCCGAGCAGGACAGCAGCCAGCGGCTTCCATTTCAGGAGAAAGCCTGTCACCAACCCGGGCGTGAAATTCAAAAGAAGATCCAGCATGCCTGCGGGCAGCCCGAAGCGGAGGTTTTTTTTCAGGTCTTCGCCGCTGTATTCCAATCCCAGCATGAACAGCAGCAACAGGACGCCAATCTCTGCCCCAGTTCCAATGAACTCATGGCTGAGGGAAAGAGGAAACAGGCCGCCGTTACCGAGGGCAAGCCCAGCTAACAGGTAAAGGGGAATGGCGGAAAAGCACCATCGGTTCGCCAAGCGGGCAAGAACGGCCAGCAGAAGAATGGCAGCGCCGATCTCTACAAATAAATGGGAAGCATCGTGCGCTGCAGCGGGCATAGGCTCTAGGAAGAATAACCTAAGGCCAGCGTGCCGGCAGCCGATCCGTGCTCTGAGAACAGGCACGGCTTTTATTTTTGCAGGTCAGTCGTTCTCTTTGAGCACGACGGAGACGATCTTCCATTCTCCGTTCCACTTCGCGAGTGTCATGTAGTCAACCCAATGCGAGGTTACGAGTTTGGCCGAAGCCATATCTTCGGACACATCGAGCACCGTGATTTGCTCGGTTTGCTCCGACTTGGGCAGATCAGAAGGACCCTGCGAGCGCACATCCTGTACCATCTGCAAACCAGTTTTCTCCGTCATTTTAAGACTTCCATCCGACGTTCGAATCACATGTTTCAGGTAATGGGGATGCAATGACTTCTCCATGCGAGCGGCGTCACCGGCATAGTAACTTTCGATGTAGTCAGCGACGGTAGCACGCACGGCTTGCGATTCGTTGGGTGGGTTGTTCACCTGATGTGCAGTGGCCGCGAAACTGACGGACAGCAGTGAGAACAGGAAGAAACCGAGCGCCTGGCGTTTCATTTTCAATTGTCTCCCTAGGGCTTGCCCGTCGATTATGACCCGACGGGACGTTGCACGACCGACACCGAAGTTCATGGCTGTTAGGCTTATCGACGCACACTGGATAACATCTGTTAACCGTTATCTCGTCTATCTCCAAAAGTGCAGCAATCAGCGCGATACGGGGCAAGCGAACAGGGGGGAATGTGCAAATCTCGCGGGTTGCTTGAAATTTTCGGCAGGTTCCTGATTTGTTAGCAAGAGCTACGCTAAAATCCGATAACGCCTTACAATCTAATTACTTACAGACATGTCAATGGCAGCGCCGGGTTCGGTGCTATAGTCGCGGACACAACTAGTGGGCATCACCCTGCACGGTTCCACAGCCTTTCCACAGCAACGCCAGCGCTAATTTTGTGACCAGTAAACATGCTAATCCGGCGGCGCCATGCCGTCCGCGAGCATTGATTCGAAACGGGTCGAATTCTTCAGGAACGCCAGATTTACGCGACCGGTGGGCCCGTTGCGCTGCTTGGCAATAATCAGTTCTGCCTTACCCTGGAGGTCGGGGTCGTCCTGTTTATAGACTTCTTCGCGGAAGATGAAGGCCACGACGTCGGCGTCCTGCTCGATCGATCCCGATTCGCGCAGGTCAGAAAGTTGTGGACGGTGATCGCCACCCCGGCTTTCGGGAGCGCGGCTTAGCTGGGAAAGCGCAATCACGGGCACGGTCAATTCTTTGGCCAACGCTTTCAGACCGCGCGAGATGGCAGAAACTTCCTGGGTCCGATTTTCATAGCGCTTGCTGCCACCCGACATGAGTTGCAGGTAGTCCACGATCAGTAAGTCGAGCTTGCCTTGCGACTGTTGCAGGCGGCGCGCTTTGGCTCGCATTTCGCTGAGCGAGATGCCGGGCGTGTCGTCGATGAAAATCGGCGCGTGGGCTAGTTGCTCCATGGCATGAACAACTTTGGTCATGTCGTCGCGCCACAGCGAGCCGGTGCGCATCTTATGCGAATCGACCCGGGCTCGCGAACAAAGCAAGCGCAACAGCAAAGCCTCGCGCGACATTTCCAGCGAGAACATGCCGACCACTTTCTGGTCTTCAATGGAGGCGTTCTCGGCGATGTTCATGGCGAAGGCAGTTTTTCCCATCGATGGGCGGGCTGCGATGATGATCAAGTCCGAGCGCTGGAATCCACTGGTCATCTCGTCAAGATCGGTGTAATGCGTGGCCAGCCCCGTGATGCGCTGGCCGCGCTGCAGTAGCGCATCGACTGAGCCAAAAGATTCTTTGACGATTTCCTGCACGCCCATGAAGCCGCGGCCAATCCGTTTTTCAGAAAGCTGGAAGATGGCAGCTTCAGCGTCATTCAGAATTTCTTCGGCAGGATCGCTTTGATCGGATGCGCGCGCAATGGCAGCGTTGGCCGCGTGGATCAAACCGCGCAGCAGCGCCTTATCGCGAACGATTTTGATGTAATGCTCAATGCTCGGCCGGTCGGGAACGCCATCGACTAATCCGGAAATGTAGCCGACGTCACCAATCGCCTCCAGTTCCTTGCGCCGATCCAGCTCTTCGACCAGCGTGATCATGTCGATCGGCCGCGAAGATTCGGACAGGTCGACCATGCGGGTGAAGATGCGGCGGTGAGAATCGAGCGAAAAGTCCTCCGCCTTCAAATGCTCGGCGGCTTCGTTGTAGGCAAGATTGTCGAGCAGGATCGCGCCCAGGATAGAGCGTTCGGCTTCAACGTTTGCCGGTAGGGTATGCGCGAGATTGTAATCAGTTGTTGCCAAAGTTCTTTGTGCTCTTAGAACAACCCGCCGAAGAAAACGAGAGAGATACTCTCACGACCGAGTTGTGGAAAGCGAAGTGACGTATCGGAAAACGAAGAATAAATCGAAATAAATCCGGCTGCACACTTGCGTGGCAGAAACTGAATTGTCCAACGCCGCTTCATTGATTCGGAGTATAGGTGAAATAAAAGCGAACATCAATCAAGAAGGATCTATTGGGAAAACACTTCCGCATGTTCCCGGACCAGTCTCGATCCGTGAAATCCGTGGCGAATTGCTCTTCCACGCAAAATAAATGCGGCCCAGGCCAGCCACCCAGGCCGCATGCTTGTGGATGTCTCGATCGCGCTCTCACTGCCCAATGCAGCGAGGCGCCTTTTTCGAAACCGCGTTCGCGGAGGAACGCTCGTTTCTCAGCGCGCCCTTCAAGTCTTCGATTCGGGGACCTGAGTCCACCTTGGATGACTTGCAGTGATTGCTCAAGTTGACGGCTCAGTCCCCGTAAAGGGACTATTCGAGGAGGCCGCGTGCCCGGCATCCCAGAACCTCCCATTCGGCATTTCTGCCGTGACACGTCCTGGGAAACCCTCCGGCAGTCCACTCTCGAGAACCACCGGAAACGTCAACTCTGCCGCAATCTGACAGCGCTCAAGACACCGCACATCTGCGCTGGCGATACTCTGCGGTAGCAATCGAATCATCGCAACAGAAAATCGAAGCTCGGTTGTGCACAAACTGTGGAGGACCGGACTTCTTTGTGGAAACCACAGGAAAAACGGAAGGAAACCCCGACGTCGCGAGGCGGAATCGCATTGCGGCCACGCCTTAAAATATCGTCGAACGAACTTTGCCAAACTTCACTTAAAAAGCATTCGTGAGTAGTTAGCCGCTTCTCTCCTGGCCCGCCAACGACGGCACCATCTTACTGCGTGTGCAGCCGGGAAAAACAGCCACAGCGCAACCAGGGCAATCGCAATCGCCAACTTCATACAAACTCCGAAAGCAAAGTCTTCTACTCCACTAAAACAACGAATCACGAAAACGCGATCAAGCGTCCTTAATCCACATGCTCGCCCACTTCGAATCCCTCTTCCGCCCGAGGCAGCACATCACGCTCGCCCGCGATCCAGACATACAACGTCGGCAACAGGAAAATACTCATTACGAGGGCGGCGATGAGACCTCCGACAATTACGATCGCGAATGGGCGCTGCGAGTCGGACCCAATGGCATGGGATAGAGCGGCGGGCAAGAGTCCGAGGGTTGCCACCAGCATGGTCATCATGATCGGACGCAGTCTTAGAACAGCTCCCTCCACCGCGGCATCCTCGATGGAATATCTTCTTGCTCGAAGCTGATTGATGTATTCCAGCATGATGACTCCGGTCTGCACGCACACGCCGAACAGCGCCAGAAAGCCAACTCCAGAGGAAACACTGAAATGGGTGCCGGTCATAAGCAACGCCAGCAGACCCCCAATCGGCGCCACGGCAATGTTTAACAGGATCAACAGAGACCACTTGAAGGATTTGAACATCGTGTAGAGCAGGACGAAGATAATGAAAATCGTGACCGGGAGCACGATTAGCAGGCGCGCGTTGGCCCGCTTCTGGCTGGCGTATTCCCCTTCCCACTTGATGCCGTATCCGAGCGGCAATTTGATTTGCTCGTCGACCTTTTTCATCGCCTCTTCTACCGTGCTGCCAAGATCTCGGCCGCGGACGCTGTACTTCACGGCGATGTAGCGCCGGTTTCCTTCGCGATAGATCTCGGAACCGCCATCCTCTTCTTTGATTTTGCACAACTGGGCCAGCGATACGCGCTCCCCGGTTGGTGCAAGCAGGCGGATGTTTTCGATCGCCTCCTTGGTGTTCCGGTATTGAGGAAGATAGCGAAGGACAAGGTCATAGCGTGCCTCGCCCTGAAGCACCTGAGTGAGCGCATTGCCCCCAACCGCAGTCTGAATCGCGTCCTGCACATCGGAGACGTTGATCTGATAACGAGCCGCCTGATCGCGGTCCACGGTCACATTCAGGTTGGGCTGGCCGAGCACTCGCAATACTCCAAGATCCTCAATGCCTTTGACGTGGCTCAGAATGCCGACGATCTCGTCGGCCTTTTCTTCAAGAACTCTCAGGTCGTCACCGAAGACCTTGGTGGCAAGCTCACCCTTTACGCCACTGACCGCTTCCTCCATGTTGTCTTCAATGGGCTGCGAGAAGCCCCAGACAACACCTGGGATTTTGTCCAACTCGCGATTCATGGCGGCAATGAGTTCATCCTTGTTCTCGTGGAAAACAGGGCGCCACTGATCTTTTGGTTTCAAGTCCACAAAATATTCGGTATTGAAAAAGCCTGTGGTATCGGTTCCGTCATCCGGACGCCCTACCTGGCTGGTACATTGCGGGACCTCGGGAAAAGAGCACAGCACGATTCGCGCCTGGTTGGCGACGCGGATACCTTCGTCAGGGCCGGCGCTGGGAGCAAGTGTGCCGCGAACCCAGAGGGCGCCTTCATCCAAGTGAGGCAAAAATTCGGAGCCGATGACACCGCTGAAAGCAAGAAAACCGGCCAAACCGATTCCGAACACGCCCACTCCGACGGTGATGAAGCGATGGCGAATGGCCCAGCGAAGGGCGACGCGGTATTGCTTGACCACGAATTCCATGACCGGGTTATGCCATTCTTTTGCTCCTTTCGCGAAAGCGAAACTTGCCAACACGGGGGCGATCACGATGGAGAAAATCAGCGCACCGAGCAGCGCGAACGCGACCGTCCATGCCATGGGATGGAACAACCTCCCTTCGACTCGCTGCAGCGTAAAGATCGGCAGGTACGCCGTAATGATGATGCCGATGGCATAGAACACCGGTCGTTGGACTTCGTGCGATGCGTCACTGATCTTTTCGGCGGGAGTCTTCATTCCGTTCGTGTCGCCCAAATGTCGAACGATGTTTTCAACCATCACTACCGCGCCATCGACCACCATGCCAAAATCGAGCGCACCGAGGGACAGAAGATTCGCAGGGATTTGGCGTAAGTCCAGACAAATCGAGGCAAAGAGCAAAGAGAACGGAATGGTCATCGCGACGATCAACGCGCCCCGGATATTGCCAAGAAACAGAAACAGAACGATCGATACCAGAATCATTCCTTCCGTCAGGTTGTGCAGTACCGTGTGACTAGTAAAGTGCACCAGATCACGTCGATCGATGAAAGGAACGACTTTCACGCCCGGGGGCAATATGTGACTGTTGAGCTCCTCGACTTTATTGTGAATACCTTCGAGAGCGGCATCTGCCGCCGCGCCCTTCCGCAATAGCACGATGCCGGAGATCACATCGTCGTTATCGATAATCTTGCCGTCCTCGCGGTGAATGGCTTTCGCGAACTGGCCGAGTCGAATCTTCGGGCCCTGTTCGACGACGGCGATGTCCTTAACCCGGAGCGGCGTGCCGCTCTTGGTCAGGATGACCGTCTGCTCGATGTCCTGCGTTCGGTCCACTAGCCCAACCGAGCGGACATTAATCTGCTGCAGGCCCGCCTGTATGAAGCTTCCACCCGCATTCCCGTTGCTGTTAGTTAGCTGTTGCTCGATCTGGGCAAGGCTTAGACCATAAGCGACAAGTTTGTTGGGGTCGAGACGGACCTGGTATTCGCGAGTTGGGCCACCGAAGCTGGCAACATCGACAATGTTGGGGACGGCCTTGAAATTCTTTTCGATGACCCAGTCTTCAATGGATTTCAATTCCATCGGGTCATAGGCGGGATTCGTGCTGTGCAAAGTGAAGAAATAGATCTGGCCGACCGGACTCCAGTCCGTGCCCATCTGCGGGTTCACGCCGGGCGGCAAAGTCACTTGGCTCAGTCGTTCAAGAACCCGCTCGCGGTTCCAGGCGTCGTCGGATTCGTCGTCGAAAATGAGCTTGAGATCGGACAGGCCGAAGAGCGAAAACGAACGCAGGTGAACGACCTGCGGGATCCCGTTCATCGCGACCTCAAGTGGAATCGTAACCTGCTGTTCGATCTGCTCCGCTGAAATTCCCGGCCATTGGGTAATTATCTCGACGTAGTTGTCGGCCACGTCGGGGTATGCTTCGATGGGCAGGCGCTCAAAGGACACGATTCCGGCAGCGAAAAGGATCAGCGCCAGACCTACGACCAACCACCGGTTGCCGAGAGCAAAGTCAACGACTCGACGAATCATTTATTGCTCCACCGTGTTCTGTAGCGACAGAGCATTCGAGACCACTTGATCCCCGGGTTTGATCCCTGAGACCACCTCCTGCATGTTGTCGGGAAGCATGTTCCCGGTGACTATTTCAAGCCGCTTAAAATGTCCGGAACCGATTGGCGCGTAAACCCACTGCCGATCATGCAAGTGCAGAATCGCGCTTGCCGGGATGGCAGCGTAGGTTTCAGGCTGTTTGCCATAGAACGTCGCGGTAACAAACATTCCAACACGCATCAGCCCCGGGTTGGGGACTTCGATCCGAACTTTCGCGGTACGAATATTGGGATCGAGAACTGGCAGGATGTTGTCGATCCGGCCCTTGAAAACTTTCCCTGGATAGGCGTTCAGACGGATGTCGGCAGTATCGCCCACTCGCACGGCATCGAGATCGTTTTCGTAAACGTCACAAATGATCCAGACGTAGGAGAGATCAGAAATCGTGAACGGATTCGGACCAGACAAGCCCTGGACGCCGCCGGCGTTGGTAATCTGCTGATCCGTGATTACGCCCGAGATGGGCGCGACCACATCGACGATTCCCGAGGGATGATCTTTGTCAACGCCGAGCAGCCTTAACTGTTCGGCAAACGTATCGAGGTCGACTTTCGCGTCCTGTTCCGCGTCTTCAGCGGCTTCCAGCGCGCTTTTGGCGATAGCGCCCTTGTCAAAGAGAGTCTGCGCCCGCTGCAGTTGCAGACGGGCCAGGCGCTCATCGTTTACCGCTTTCAAATACGCCTGGTACGCTCCAGAAACGTCGTTGCTTCGCACCCTCAGGAGCAACTGGCCTTTCTGTACAACGTCGCCGAGCCTGGCCTTAACCTCTACAACGCGCCCAGAGGCTAAAGAAATCACGGGAACTGCCCGCGAGATATCGGGCTGCACAACGCCGGTCACGTTCAGCGCGGGCGCGGCCTTGTATTCGGTAGCTGTCACCAGCGGGAACAGTTCCGGATGGTCAACCTTGAAGTTGTTGGCGTCCAAATCAGCCTCGACCACTGCCTTGGGCGGTGCTTCTGCTTTTGGATCGGCCTTGCCTTCATTGCAACCGAGGAGGAGCACGGTCGGGAGCAGGCAAAGAGTCGCAGCCAGAGTGGTGAAGACAAATCTGGATGTAATTTTCATGGGATTACCTCCCGGCCGACGGCCATATTCAATTGAGCCGCGGCCGTCAAATACGAGCCAACCAGGTTCACGTAGTTCAATTGCACACTGCGGTATTCCGACTGTGCGTTCAAAAAATCCAGCAATGACGCTCCGCCGTTTTGATAAGAAAAGAAAATCGTGTCCCGCACCCGTAAAGACTGTTGCAGGTACTTCGCTTTGTAGGGCCGCAGCAGCGTCAGATTGCTGGCGATCGTGGCGTAGCCAGAATCTACGTCACTCAGGACGCCTGCTTCGGTCGCATCGCGCAACCTCTCATTGCGCGTGATATCGATCTGCGTGCGCAGTTTCTCGCCCTGGTTGCGGTCGAAGATACGCAATGGAATGCTCACGCTGACGCCGAGAGTGTTTGTGGCAAAAGGATTATTGGTAGACGCATTGTGCGTGTACCATACGCTGAACGTGGGATCCGTCGAACCATTCGAAACGGCGAGTTTGTGATCGGTTTGAGCTTTGTCGACGGCTTCCACCGCCGCCTTTAGATCCGGCCGCGTGTCTAGTGCGATCTTCCTAAACTCGTCCCGAGTGATCAGTTGGTCGTTGAAATCGAATGACCCAGCGACATCGAATTGTTCAATTGGACTTCGATCATTCAACAACGTAAGCAACTGGATCTTCGAGGTGCGCAGGTTGACCTCAGCGGTTTGCACGTCCGACTCATACTGCACGCGTTGCAGTTCCAATCGATCAAGATCGATTTGCGCGATGTCGCCGGCTTGAAACCGATTCCTGCTGATATCGAGCACGTGGTCATAGTAGTCGAGGTCATCTTTGGCTAGTTGGAGCACTGCTTTCGCTTGCATGGTCGACACAAACGCGCTACGCAGGTTGAAGAGCAGGCTCCTCTCCAGGTCCTCATGACTCGATTCGGCAATCAGCGTCGCCTTCTGCTGGCTCTGCAGCCGCAGATCGCGCTTGTGCCTCCGCTCAAGCAAATAGCTAATGGCGGGTGACTCAAAAGTACCCGCGAATGGCTCCCAGACGCCGTGACTGGGTGCGATTTGGGTTCCGTCCGCCGTCAGCGTGAATGTTGGGTTCGGGCGCAGGAATGCGGTAATCTCCTCAGCTTTCGATTCGTCGATATTCAGCTTGTCTGCCAAGAGCGTAGGATTGCTCTGCTCGAACCGCGCCCGCACCTGCTCCCAGGTCAAAGTCTGCTGCGCGCCTGCCTTCAGGCCGCAGCAAAGCAAGACAAACAGCGCGGAACATCTCCAAAGCATCTGGCTCATCCACTACTCCATTAATCAATCGTCGCCGGGCTATGAAGGCAACGAATAGACCGCCACAAACACAATGCCTATCGCAGCAACACAGGGGCTCACTTCAAACCGGGAAATATCGCTGCGGGACTAAGCAGCGAAACGAACGCGCAAGCCAAGGGATGGGGAGGGCGGGGCACGAGAGGCATGCTCGGTGGAATAGGCCTGTTCGGGCGGGAACAGCGACATCGTTGAAACCAGCCCGCAAAGCTCGTCGTTGGGACCAAACGGCACCGGGGAAATCCAAGCCGGCAGTGCACCGGATATGCTCAACCCGACGGCTGACTTATCACCGACGGCCTGCTTGACCATCTTCTTCGATGGGCTGGATTCTTCTATTTCCTGCCGCATTGCATGCAGGTCGTCGGTAGCCGAAATCACTGGGAACAAGAGCATCAGAACGCAACTCAAAAGCAGGAACGGGCGGATCCGACTCAAGCGACATCCGTCCGCCGGGCATGCCGATTGATGGCGCCACATCCAGATAGCAGGCAAGACCAGCGTCAACCAAACGATATTGAGCAGCAATTCCATTGCGCGCCAAAACGACTTAAACGAAGCTAAGGATCCGCAGTAGCTCCAGCTTAACTAAGTCTTGCAAAATATCAAACACAAGTCAATGTAAACGCAAGGACTTGTACTGTGGTGCTTGCAGATTACGGCAAAAAAGAAGGCACGACCGAAGCCGTGCCTTTTGCATTTGATTTCCTCTGTGACTCCATGCCTCCGTGGTGAAAAGCCTTATCAATTCCCCGAGAACACCACTGCGGCTCGATATAACGCCCAAACTCCACAAGCGCTCCCAACCGGCCCAGCGGAAATTCCTCGGCACAAGCCTGAATGTCTCCATCGAACTCGGGCCCCAGCAACAAATCCCACGCCTCCAGATATTCCTCATACCTGGACTCCGCGCACTGCGTACCCAAAGAAATCGACCACTTGCCCCAAATTTCTTTCTCCGGAATGATGTACCAGACATCCTCACAAACCAGATAAGCCGCCAGAAAGTCGAACGACCCCGCTCATACTGCTTGTGGCTGCTTGACGTGGAGCAGATATAACCCATTCCATTCGCCGTATTAAACACGGTGCATTTCACCTGCACCGCCAAAAAGCGCCCCCGGACGCCCCACCACAAGGTCGTAGCTGTTCGAGTCCCCATAAGGCTTGCTGACGCACAACCCATGCTCGACCGCCGCCGTCATGAACTTCATCTCCGCCCACTCGCCCCGAACCTTCTTGTCCTTCATTTTCGACATCTTCAATTTTTTCATTCGCCCTACCTTCAGAGACAGAAATGGCGGCAATTCGTGGAAAATCGCGAATGCCGCCTTATCTTCTTATTGAAACGTGCTGGAAAGCAGAAGGCAATAAAATTGAAAGCAAAAGCAGCACCAATTCCCGAAACGGGAACGAGAATAGAAAGCACTGCCACTACTCTGTCATTCCGAACGGATTCCGTCATCCGTTCCTTGGATGACGGAACGTAGTCGAGGAACCTTTGTTTTTATCGAGCGCTGGCCGCCCCGCTCCATGCCGCACTTTGGCAAGGGGCGGGCGCAAACAGCACATTGACAGGGAAGGGCACGAATTCACTCGTGCCAATAGGAGCCACTACAATGACCCGGCTTCAGCCGCTGAGGCCGGCAGCAGATCGCCCCACTGACCGCAGTACCCAAAAAAGGAGGTCCAGACGGCCGGCTCCGCTGGGTTAATGGCCACAAAGCAAAAGCCCCGAGGTCAACCCGGGGCCTTAAATCGTACTGAACGACGCCTGTCAACTCAATGCTAACAAACCGCACGACCATGTCAAGCGCAAATTTGAGGTTCGAGTGACGTCAGAGGGTGAGGGAATCGAACCCTAGTGGCTGAAAGCCACTCGAACGCGTGACAGGCGTCGTCCAGTACCCACTGGCACCACCCTCCAAACGACCCTGTTGCGTGTTCGATTGTATTCCGCACCTGAATGTATTTCATCGCGGAGGGTGAAATATTTCGGGAGCAGATGCCGATTCGGGAAAAAAGGCACGACCGAAGCCGTGCCTTTTTTCAATTACTTGGTTTCTCTGTGACTCAGTGTCTCTGTGGTGAAGAAGCTTTAGTCCCTGACCCCATCCATAAACGCGCGCAGTTTCCGCGAGCGCGATGGATGGCGGAGCTTGCGCAAAGCCTTGGCTTCGATTTGGCGGATGCGCTCGCGAGTCACCGCAAACGACTGACCCACCTCTTCCAGTGTGTGCTCGCTACCGTCTTCCAGCCCGAAGCGCATCTTGATGACCTTCTCTTCGCGTGGAGTTAGGGTGCGCAGCACTTGCGAGGTTTGGTCTTTCAAGTTGACGTTGATTACGGCCTCGGCGGGCGAGACCACGGCCCGGTCTTCGATAAAGTCGCCCAGATGCGAATCTTCCTCTTCGCCAATCGGCGTTTCGAGGGAGATTGGTTCCTGTGCGATCTTCAGCACCTTGCGCACTTTGGCCACCGGAATGTCCATGCGCTTGGCGATTTCTTCC